>Ga0207708_10003289_pt1 | contig 11886 bp, 6 predicted proteins | sample KBSK5101metaG_FD_184340 | JGI IMG/M metagenome (GOLD analysis project Ga0207708, IMG submission 184340) | Corn, switchgrass and miscanthus rhizosphere microbial communities from Kellogg Biological Station, Michigan, USA - KBS K5-10-1 metaG... | ecosystem: Host-associated > Plants > Roots >...
GGCGGTGCGCGGGGTCGTCGGATCGATCCGTGGGCTCTTGAACAGCCGCGTCGCGACGCACATCGGGGTGGCCACCGATCACGTGATCGAATCGTTCCGCAACGACTTATGGCCCGGATACAAGACCAGCGAAGGCATCGAGCCCGATTTGCTGTCGCAATTCCATTTCCTCGAAGAAGCGCTGCGCGCGTTCGGCGTGGTGGTGTGGGCGATGGTCGAGCATGAAGCGGATGACGCCCTGGCCGCGGCAGCGGTGAAGGCCGCAGCCGATCCGCGCGTGACCCAGGTGCGCATCTGCACGCCTGACAAGGATCTCGCGCAATCGGTCAGCGGCACGCGCATCGTGCAGGAAGATCGCCTGCGCCGGACGACCCGCGACGAGGCCGGCGTGATCGCGCGGTTCGGCGTTCCACCGGCATCGATTCCCGATTACCTGGCGCTGGTCGGCGATTCGTCCGATGGCTACCCGGGCCTGCAGGGGTGGGGCGCGAAATCCGCGGCCGCGGTGCTCGCGAAGTTCGGACGCCTCGAGAACATTCCGGCCGATTGGAAGACGTGGGGCGTGAACTGCGCGCGGCCGGGCGCGCTGTCGCTCACGCTTGAAAACAACCGCGAGCTCGCCATGCTGTTCCGCGATCTGGCGACGCTGCGTACGGATGTTCCGGTGTTTGGCTCGGTCGACGAGCTCGAGTGGCATGGACCCACGCCGGCCTTTCAGGCGATCAAGGCGCGCCTGGACTCCGCTCCGGTTTCTCCGTAGAGCCGCTCAGAAGAAGGAATAGGATTACGCCATGAGCCATCCCACTCGACGAGAGGTTCTCGAACTGGCGGCGGTGGCCGCTGCCTGGCCGCTGACCGCGCGCGCGGCGCAGTCACCTGCGCCCGCGGATACGCTGCGATTCTTCCCGGGCTTCTCGGCGAAGCGCGTCACGACGTCCGGCGCCGAGATCAATCTCGTCCACGCGGGCTCAGGACCGCCGCTCCTGCTGATGCACGGCGCGCCGCAGACGCACGTGTCGATGCGGCTGATCGCGCCGGAGCTGGCGAAGAATTACACGGTCGTCGTGCCCGATCTGCGCGGCTACGGCGACAGCAGCAAGCCGCCCGACGGCGAGAATCACGCGAACTACTCGAAGCGCGCGATGGCGCTGGACCAGGTCGAGGTCATGAAGAGCTTCGGCTTCGACAGGTTCGCGGTCGTCGGCCACGATCGCGGCGGCCGCGTCGGCCATCGCCTGGCGCTCGATCATCCCGAGAAGATCACCAGGCTGGCCGTGCTCGATATCGTGCCGACCCATTACCTCTACACGCACGTCGACATCCGTTTCATCCAGTCGTACTTCCACTGGTTCAACAACGTGCGCGCGGCGCCGGCGCCGGAGAACGATCTCAAGGCGCAGTACGAGGCGCAGAAGGCGCGCACGACCAACGAGGTGCAGCTCGAATACCTGCGCACCTCGAGCGATCCCGCCAACATCCACGCGTTGTGCGAGGACTACCGCGCCGGCGCGTCGATCGACCTCCAGCACGACGCCGCCGATCTCTCGAAGAAGATCGCATGCCCGGTGATGACGCTGTGGGGACTCAAGGGCCCGATGGGCCGCATCTATGACGTCCTCGCGATCTGGAAGGAAAGAGGTGTCACCGTCAGCGGAAAGGGCCTCAACGGTGGACACAACCTCCAGGAAGACGTTCCCGAGGAAGTTCTCGCCGAATTGCGGCCGTTTTTGAAGGGCTAATCCGTTCGTCCCAGTAAACGGTTTTGCAGGCCTTGACGTGCTACGTTCGTAGCACTATGCTCCTTTCGTAGCATATGGAAAAGCTCAGCCGCCGCGAACGGGAAATACTGGATGTCCTCTATGCGCTCGGCGACAGCGCCGACGCCGAGCAGATTCGCCAGAAGCTCAGCGATCCGCCGACCTATTCCGCCGTGCGCGCGATGCTCGCGAAGCTCGAGGTGAAGGGCGCGATTCGTCATCGCGCCGAGGGCCTGCGCTACGTCTACTCGCCCGTGACCTCGCGAACCGCCGCGCAGAAAAAGGCCGTGAGCCAGTTGATGCGCGTGTTCTTCGAAGGCTCGGCCAGCCAGGCGGCCGCCGCGCTTCTCAAGCAGGAATCGTGGAGCGACGCCGAGCTCGACGCTCTTCGCCAGGAAATCGATCAGGTGCGCAAGAACCGGAGGAAATGATGATGCCAGACCTCTCAGGCGTGGCGCTGCTGCTCTCCAATTCGTTCGAGCTGGCCCTCGTCGCGAAAGCCACGCTGATTCTCCTCGCCGGTCTCGCGGTAATCGCGTTCGCGCGTACTGCGCGAGCCTCGGCGCGGCATCTGGTGATCGCGACGCTGTTCGTGGCCCTCGTCGCGCTGCCGATCCTGATCGCCGTTGTGCCGGCGATGGCGATTGACGTGCCGGTGTCCGCTCAGTTGAGGACCGCCCCGAAAGTGACCAACCCCTCGACCGACAGTGCGGCCGCGGGTGAATCGAGCGTCGCTGACGTTGTCAGCACCGCCGCCTCGCGCGCGATGCCGGGACTGTCGCTGGCGCAAGCGGTGCGCGTGCTGTGGGCTGCGGGCGCGATCGTGTTCCTGATTCCAATAGCGTCGGCGTTGTGGAAGCTCTCCATGATTCGCCGTACTGGATTGCCGGTGGCCTGGCACCGCGCCGAACTTGCCCGCCTCGCGGACGCGCGCGGCGTTTCCCTGCCCGTCGAACTGCTCGAGCACGAAGCCGTGCCCGGACCCATGACCTTCGGCATCACTCGTCCGGTGATCGTCCTCCCCCTCGACGCGCGAGAGTGGTCCGAGGCCGAGCTCAGGCGCGCGCTGACGCACGAGATCGAACACATCCAGAGAGGAGATTGGCTCATGCAAATCGTGGCTCGCACCGTGGCGGCGTTCTATTGGTTCCATCCGATGGTGTGGACGGCCTGGAGGCGGCTGTGCCTCGAAGCGGAGCGTTCGTGTGACGACGCGGTCGTCATCAGCGAAGAGCGGACCGACTACGCGGAACAGCTCGTCACGCTGGCGCAACGCATGTCCGCCACGCCCGCGCAACCAATGCTCGGCATGGCGAACCGCAGCGATCTGTCGACACGCGTCACGGCGGTGCTCGACGATCGGCTGAAGCGCGGACGCGCCGGCTTCGCGTTCGCCGCCGGCACGGTCGCCGCGGCGGCCCTGGTCGTGCTGACTGTCGCCCCGGTCCGGGCGATCGCAAAGCAAACCAACGAACAAGAGATCATCAAGGCCAAGCTGGCGGCAATCGAAGCCGAAGCACGCGCCGCCGCACAGGGCCTGCAAGGGGACGAGCGTGTGATCGTGCTGCGGAAACTCGAGGAAGAAAAGCTCGCCGTGGAACGGCGCAAGCGCGAAGAAGCGAGCGGCCGCCGAGCGGAGCCGCGCAAGGTCCGCGCGATGGATCGGGCGCTGTACGAGGCTGCGCAGGAAGGCGATTTCGAAGGGGTCAAGGAAATGGTCGGCGCCGGCGCCAACCCGAGCGCCATCATCCACGGAGACGGCAGCCCGCTGATCGGCGCGGCGCGATCGGGCCGGATCGACATCGCCAGGTTCCTGCTCGATCAGGGCGCGGATCCCAACGGCGTCGTCGAAGGCGACGGCAGTCCGCTGATCGCCGCCGCCGGACACGGCCAGCTCGATCAGGTGCAGCTGCTGATTGATCGCGGCGCCGACGTGAACCTCGCGGTGGAAGGTGATGAGAACCCGCTGATGAACGCCGCCGAACAGGGACACTTGCGCATCGTGCAGCTGCTGGTCGAGAAGGGCGCTGACGTCAACGCCAGGATCTTCAGCGAAAAGTACCCGCGTGGCGGCGAATGGCGGACGGCCATCAGCCAGGCATACAAGAACGGCCACACGGCCGTCGTCAACTACCTGATGTCGCGCGGCGCACGCGAGTAGGGACGCGATCAGTACTCGCTGAAGATCCGCTGCAGCTCGTTGCGGCTGGTCGTTTTCGTCAGCGCCACCATCAGCAGCACGCGCGCCTTGATCGGCGTGTGATCCTCGCCGGCGATCGTGAACTGACGTCGCAGCTGCTGCTCGGGAGTCGGCTGCGGGTTGCCGCCACCGCCACCGCCACCGCCTTCGGGCCGTTGCGGCGGCGCAATCCGGCCGCTGCCGGTGCGCGTGCTCGTGACGATGAACACGCCTTTCGATGCCGCGTAGGCGAGCCCTTCGTTTTGCGTCCCGCTCGTCGCGCCCGCGCCCGCCACGGCGATCACGATCCCCTTCGCGCCGTTGTCCACCGCGGCCTTGATCAGATCGCCCGGCGCGCCCTGATACACCATGATCACGTCGACGCGCGGCAGCTCGGTCATCTTGCTGACGTCGAACTCGATCTGCTCGTTGTGGCGCTGCGTGATCTGGTTGAAATACACGACGCGATCGCGATCCACCACGCCGAGCTGGCCGTAGTCGCGGCTCCGGAAGGTCTGTAACCGCAGCGCGTCGGACTTGGTGACGTTGCGCGCGGAATTGATCTCGTCGTTCAACACGACCAGCGCGCCTTTGTTGCGGGACGCGGGATCGGCCGCGACGCGCACACCCTCGAGAAGATTGGCGGCCCCCTCATAGCCAACCGTGCTCGGATTGCGCATCGATCCCACGACGACGACCGGCCGTGGATCGCGGACCGTCAAATGCAGGAAGAACGCGGTTTCCTCGAGCGTATCGGTGCCGCTCGTCACGACGATGCCGGCGAGCTCCTTGTCGGAAGCGAAGACCTCGTTGACACGCTTCGACAGCGCGAGCCATTGCGCGAGCGTGAGCTCGCTACTGGCGACGTTGGTGAACTGTTCGTGCGTGAGGCGGGCGTAGCGCTCGACGCCGGGCATGGACTTCGACAGCTCTTCGGCGGTCAACCGGCCGCCCTCCTTGTTCGAAATCGTTCCGCCGGTGGCCACGAAGTGGACGCGTGGCAATGGCGCCTGGGCCAGAGAAGGCACCGAAGATCCCAGGGCCGCAGACGGCACAGAAGGCAGAGAAAACACGGCGAGCAAGCACAGCAGTGCCGCCGGCGCCGCGGCTGCCGGGCGAACGCGGGTCGCAGTCATACGCCGCTAATTATGTATTGGCCGTGGCCGGGGCGGCTACGAGCGAGAGCCATTTGCTCAGCTCGCGTGCAGCTTCATCGGGCGTCTGACCGTAAAAGGGCATCAGCGAAGTCGGCATGCCGGGGCGGCGCGCGATCTGAGCGCGCCAGCGTGTCGCGGAAACGGGCGACACTTCGATCTGGTACGTACGGCCGGCAATCTGCTCTTCGTAGCGATGAACGGTCACGGTTGGAAGGTGTTGATTTTACGGGTTTGCGCAGATGATTCAAGCGAAGCGGAGCGCGAAAGCGGCCATTCGATTGGTTTGGGCGTCTCGATCAGAGTGAGATTACGCGCGGATTTTTTTTTCGTGTCATGACATCCACAGTGTTTTCACACTTCATCAACAGGTTTTCAACAGGGGGCGCTACACTAACCTCTCAGCACATGCATCGTGTCGCCGGCGCGCTGCTTCTGGCCGCCATTTTCCCGTCGATTGTTTCGGCCCAGGCGCCGGCCAGCCGCGTGCTGTTCCGCGTGTTCCTGTCGGACGGGCGTGTGCTCTCGAGCTACGGCGAATGGGCGCGCCTCGACGATCGCGTGATCTTCTCGATGCCGACGCAATTGTCGCGCGAGCCCGTCGAGCTGCACCTCGTGACGATTCCCGCCGAGCGCGTCGACTGGCCGCGGACCGAGCAGTACGCGGAATCGGTGCGCGCCGCCGCCTACGCCGCCACGCGCGGCGATGCCGACTTCGGCGCGTTCAGCAGCGAGGTGGCCAAGGTGCTGAACGACGTCGCGAGAATCGGCGATCCGGCGTCGCGCCTCAAGACCGCCGAGCGGGCGCGCCAGAAGCTCGCCGACTGGCCGGCCGGCCACTACGGTTACCGCATCAAGGAAGTGCGCGATGCGCTCGGCGTGCTCGACGAGGTGATCGCGCAGCTGCGCGTCGCCGTGGGCATCACCAGCTTCGACCTGACGCTGAGCGCCAACGCGCCGCTGGCCGAACCGCCGCCGCCGCCGCTGCCGCCGCCGACCGACGCGGAGCTCGTGGAGCAATTCGTCGCCGCCGCGTCGATCGCCGATTCGCCGGTCGAGCGCATCGGGTTGCTGAAGACGGTGATGCGGCTGATCGATCGCGCGATGGCCATGATGCCGGGTGAGTGGGCCGCCCGCATGCGGCGCGTCGTCAGCGGCGATCTCGAGCGCGAGCAGCGCACCGAACAGGCATATAACGAGCTGCGGACGCGCACGCTGCAAGAGGCGACCAGGCTGGCGACTCGCGGGCGCGCGTCGGACCTGGAAAAACTGCGGGAAAGCGTCAAAGAGGAAGACCGCCGTCTCGGCGGTCAGCGGCCAGGCGACGTTGCCGCGCTGCTGGCCACGATCGACATCGAAGCGACAGCGGCGATCGCCTCGCGCGAGGCGCGCAGGGAATACGACAAACGGGCGCCGGTGTATCGGCGATATCGGCGCTCGACGAACGGCGCCTTCAAGGTGTTCGCCGACGGGGCGCGCGCCCTCGAACAGGTGCGGGCCATGACCGGGCCAATGGTGTCGTCGATCGGCCCGCTGACCAAGCGATTGGCCTCGGCGAGCCGCGGGTTCCAGAAGGTCAAGCCGCCGGATGAGCTCGCCTCGGCGCACGCGATCATCGGCAGCGCGTGGGAGCTGGCGCAGAACGCGTTCCGCCTGCGGGTCGAAGCGGTGTCGGCCAACAACATCGATGCGGCGCAGCGCGCCTCGTCCGCGGCGGCAGGCGCCCTGATGCTGTATCAGCGCGCCAGGGCCGATCAGCTGAGCGCAATGGAGCCGCCGACCGGAAAGTGATTACCCCTCGTCGCATCCGGCTGCTCGGTGCGCCCGATCTGGCCGGCTATCGATCGACGATCGTCGATCTCACGCGCGCGCTCGATGCCGCATCGGCCGGCGGCACGTTCGTGGTCGTGCCGACCGCCGCGGCAACGGAACAACTCACACGCACGCTCGACGAGCGGCTGCCCGGCCATCCGCATCGGCCGCTGATCGGATCGCGCGCACAGTTGTACGACGCGTTGATCGCCAGGCTGCCGGAGCCGCCTGGCCTGTTGTCGGGATTCGAGCGCGAAGCCGTGCTCGCGGCCGGCGCCCGTGAGGCCGAGGAGGCCGGCGCACCGCCCCCGTTCCACGTCCGCCCCGCGCTCATCGCCGAAATGCTGGCGCTGTACGACCACGTCCGCCGAGTGGGTCGTACGGTTGACGATTTCGATCGCCTGCTCACCGGTGAGCTCGAACCCGCGGCTGAGGCGGATCGCGGCGCGGCGCAGCTGCTGGAGCAGACGCGCTTTCTGTGCGCCGCATTCCGCGCCTACGAACGACATCTTCATGACAGCGGCGGCGCCGACGAACACGTCGCGCGCGCGCGGCTGTCGTCAGCGCCATCGGCGACGCCGATTCGGCATGTGGTCATCGCGATCGGCGACCGCCCGTTCGATCCGGATGGCTATTGGCCGGCCGACGTGACGATGCTCACGACGATGCCGGGTCTCGAAACGATCGACATCGTCTCGACCCGCAACATGCTCGATGCCGGTTATCTCGATCGTTTACGACTCGCATTTCTCGAGATCCAGACGAGCGCGGTTTCGGAACACCGCGCGCCCGCCGTGTCGTCCGTGCTGGTCGTGCCGAACTCCGGCGACGCCGCCGTGTTCTCGTACCGCGATCGCGAGGACGAGCTCGAGGGCGTGGCGCGGCGCATCAAAGCGGATCGGCGTCGCGGCCGGAAGACGCCGCTCGACCGCATTGGCCTCGTGGTGGCGAGACCGCTGCCGTATCTGTATCTCGCCCGCGAAGTGTTTTCCGGCGCGGGCATTCCGTACGAAGCGCTGGATACGTTGCCGCTGGCGGCGGAGCCATACTCGGCAGCTGTCGATCTCGTGCTCGAGTCGGTGTCGGCGAATTTCACGCGTCGATCGATGGTCGCATTGCTCCGCTCGCCGCACTTCCGTTTCCAGACCGACGAAGTGGACGTCGAGCGGGCGTCGATTGCGGCGCTCGATGTGGCGATGGCGGAGCAGCGCTACCTGGGCGGCCTCGATCGCCTGCGCGCGCTGGCCGCGACGTGGACGGGCGATGAACAGCCGGCCGCGCGTGCCGCCCTCGCCGCCGCCGCCACGCTGGCGCCGCTTGCCGAGCCGCGGCCGATGATCGAGCAGGTTGAGCTCGTGCGCGCGTTCCTCGACGCTCACGATCGCGATCACGACGATCGCCGCCAGCGCGCCCGCTCCGCCGTGGCCATGGCACTTGATGGCTTGATCGCTGCGTACCGGCGGCACGATCCCTCGGCGACGGGCACCGTCACCGAATTGTCGGCTGCGATCCGCCGCTGGCTGGGCTCGCAAACGTTCGAGGTGGCGACCACGCGCGGCGGCGTGCGCATCCTCGATGCGCAGTCGGCGCGCTTCGCCGATCTCGAGGACGTCCAGCTCCTCGGGCTCGTCGAAGGCGAATGGCCCGAGCGCCAGCGCCGCAACGTGTTCTATCCGCGCTCGCTGGTCGCCCAGCTCGAACCATCACGCCCGGAGCGGATCGCCATCGACGAAGAGCGCGATCATGTGCGCGCCGCGCGGGCGGTGTTCCGCGATCTGATTGGACTCGCCGGCGCGCGCACCCGCCTGTCGACGTTCGCGCTCGAATCCGAATCGGTCGTTGAACCGTCGACGTTTCTCGACGACGTGCCGTCGTTCGGACTTCCGACCGAGCGTGCGATCGCAGACGAGGGTGCGCGCGTGTTCGGATATGAGGTGCTCGCCGCGGATCCGCTGGCCACCGGATCGCGATGGGCGAAGGCCCGCTCGATCAACGCCGATCGCGACCGCAGGCGATTCGAAGGCGACGCGGGCGCGTGGGTGCTGCCGCGTGTCAGCGTGAGCCGGCTCGAGCGCTACATGAAGTGCCCGTTCCAGTTTTACGTGTCGAACGTGCTGCAGGTGGCCGAGCCGCCAGAAGATGAGATCGCACGCTCGCCGCTGGAGCGCGGCCGGTTCCTGCACGAGCTGTTCGAAACCTTCTTCCACGAGTGGCAGGAGCGAAAACGCGGGCGCATTACCGGCGCCAACATCGACGAGGCGCGCGCCCTGTTCGAGGACGTCGCCGGGCCGGCCCTGCGCTCGCTGCCGCCGGCCGAAGCCGGTCTCGAGCGCGCGCGGCTGTTCGGATCGGCCGTCGGCTCGGGCATCGTCGATCGCGTGTTCGCGATGGAAGCCGAGCGCGGCGCCGGCATCCGCGAGCGGTTGATGGAGTACGAGCTCGACGGTGCATTCACGTTCGCGGGTGAAGACGGCGCATCGCGCGAGGTCCGGCTGCGCGCGAAGATCGATCGTGTCGACCTGCTCGACGACGGCACGTTCCGGTTGATCGATTACAAGACCAAGTACGTTCCCGATCGGCGGCAGGCGCTGCAACTGCCGATTTACAGCGCGTGCGTGCAGACGTCGCTGTTGAAAACTCATGGCCGCACCATCAACGCGAGCGAGGCGATGTACCTTTCGTTCGAAGGCCCCCAGGCGGTGGTGCCTCTCGAAGAGCGAGGCAAGCGCTTCGAGGATCTGACGACGTCGGCCGGCCATCGCCTGGTGGCGGCGCTCGACGACATTGCCGCCGGCCGCTATCCATCGCGGCCGGAGACCAAGAATCTCTGCACGATGTGCGCGTTCGTGGCGGTCTGCCGCCATCCCGGTGGGGCCGACGAAGACGAAGACACCAGGGCCGCAGACTCGTCAACCGAAGCGCGAAGCGCGAAGGTGGAAAGCACAGAAGGTTCAGATCGAAGTGCCCGATCAAGTTCGATTTGATTTCGACGCGGCTTCGGAGCCGAGCGAGACACCGGACGCGCGGGCGCGCCGGTTGGCGATCGATCCGCTGAGGAACGTCGCGCTCGAAGCCTCGGCGGGTACCGGCAAGACGCGCGTGCTGGTCGATCGCTACGTCCGCCTGCTCGAGGCCGGCGTGGCGCCGCGGAACATCCTGGCGATCACCTTCACGCGCAAGGCCGCCGCTGAAATGCGACAGCGGGTGATGGCGACGCTCCGGCAGCGCCACCGCGAGGGCAGCCTCACCGCGGCGAGGTGGCGCGAGATTCGTGACGCCCTCAATGACATCAGCATCAGCACCATCGATGCCTTCTGCCTGTCGCTGCTGCACGAATTCCCGCTCGAGGCCGGGGTCGATCCCGGATTCGATCTGGCCGATGAAACCGAGACGCCGCGCTTCGTCGAAAGCTCGCTCGACAGCGCGCTGGCGATCGGCCGCGGCATTTCGCTCGACGATCCCGACGTGGCTCTGCTGTTCACCGAGCTTGGCGAGCCGCGTCTGCGTAAAGCGCTCACGGCGCTGCTGGATCGCCGGCTGGTGGCGGGCGACGCGCTCAACCGTTTCCTGCGCGGCCGGGAAATGACGATAGACGCGGCGTGCCACCGGTTGACGCACGCCTTGCGCGGCGCGGTGTCGTCAATCGCCGGGAGAGAGTCTGTTGACGCGTTCATTCGGTCCGGTCCCGATCTGCCCGGCTTCGATCTGCTGGCGCGGGAGATGCGACAGCTGATGACCGATCCACCCATGCCGCCGGCGCGGCTGCGCGGCCTGCTGGATCGCCTGTCGGACCTGGTGCTGACCAAGCAGGGCGAGCCGCGCAAGCGTCCAGCCGGCACGAAGGCGCAGTTCCGATCGGCCGCCGACTACGAGCGACACAAAGTGATCGTATCGGGCCTCGGGCCGCACGTGCAGGCGGCGGTCGCGGCGTTCAAGCGCGACATCAACCTGGTGCTGGCGCGAGGCGTACGGCGGCTGTTCGCGATTGCGCAGGACGAATACCGGCGCACGCTCGACAAGCACGGTGTACTCGACTTCGCCGATCTGCTCGAACGGACGCTCAAGCTGCTCGGCCAGATGGAGGAGTTCTCGCGCAGCCGCTACCGTCTGGAATCGCGCTACGAGCACGTGCTGGTCGATGAGTTCCAGGACACCAGCCGGGCGCAGTGGCGGCTGGTCCGCGAGCTGGTGCGCGCGTGGAGCGCGGGCGAGGGCGTGGGCCACGGCCCGATTCCACCGTCGATCTTCATCGTCGGCGATCGCAAGCAATCGATCTACGGATTCCGCGACGCGGAGGTCACGGTGCTCGACGCCGCGGCGCGGTTCATCGATGCGCTCAGGCCCGAAGCGCCGGCCCGCGCCGCGATCACGCGCAGCTTCCGATCCGTCCGCGAGCTGTTGATGTTCGTGAACGACATCGGCGCGGCGATCGAAAAGACGGAGCGCGCCGACGCGTTCCGCTATTCGGAGACGGATGCATTTCCCACCTCCGCTGAAGCTACGGTGGGCGAGCCATCGATCGAGGGCACGCCAGTCGAACGCGACGCGATTGGCGTGGTCACCGCGGCCACGGATGCGGCGCAAGCCGAGGCCGTTGCCGACGAGATCGCGCGGCTCCTGATCGAAGGCGCCACCGTTCGCGATCGCGACACCGGCGTGCGGCGGCCGATTGGTCCCGGCGATATTGGCGTGCTGTTCAGGACGCGCGAGAGCCACAGCCTGTTCGAAGCCGCGCTGGCGAAGCGCGGTGTTCCGTATTACGTCTACAAAGGGCTCGGATTTTTCGACGCCGAAGAAGTGCAAGACGTGCTTGCCCTGGTCGCGTATCTCGCCGATCCGGGATCCAATCTGCGGGCCGCCGCGTTGTTGCGATCGCGAATCGTGCAGGTGTCGGACGAAGCCCTGAAGCGGCTCGCGCCGGGCCTGGCGAGCGCCTTGACCGGCGATGCGCCTGCCATCGACGCGCTGCAAGACGACGATCGCG
>Ga0207708_10003290_pt1 | contig 11886 bp, 12 predicted proteins | sample KBSK5101metaG_FD_184340 | JGI IMG/M metagenome (GOLD analysis project Ga0207708, IMG submission 184340) | Corn, switchgrass and miscanthus rhizosphere microbial communities from Kellogg Biological Station, Michigan, USA - KBS K5-10-1 metaG... | ecosystem: Host-associated > Plants > Roots >...
GATGATGACGCCCACGATGCGGGCGAGCATGTTGCCGGTCATGAGCCCGATGCCGACGGCGATCGCGATGAGGCCGATGATGAGGTGTATCCAGCCCCACGCCGTGTAGTCGACGTTCACGACCAGGCCGTTCGGGCGCACCAGGTAGTAGCCGTCGTCGAAGATCGCCACGAAGCCTTCGATCGCCTGGAAGATGCCAAGCATGATCAGCATGATGCCTGCGAAGGCCACCCAGCCGACCCAACCGGTCACCTCGGGGCGGTCGGACGCGTAGCCAGTGGGCGCGTAGTCCGCGGACCCGCTTTCGCTCCTGGTGTGGGGGGTGTCGGTCATCTCTCCTTCTCCTCTACAAGGCCAAACCCGCTCCGGTCTGCCGCGTCCGCGGCGATCGTCCCGGGCGTGTCGTCGATGATCGTGCGCTGATCGGTGGGCGGACTCATCCGTAGCAGGTGAAGGCGTTGCGACGGTCGCGCAATGCCGTGCCCGGTGACGGGCGGCCGGGCGTTACCGGTCATGTGCGAACCCCCGGGGATCCGCTTCGGCCGCCCTGGCGAGTCCTGTGGCGGTGTCGGCGTAGAGGCGCTGGAGCATCCAGCGCAGTGCTCCACCGGTGCCGGTCACCGACGGACGTAGCGACACACGCCAGCGGATGTCGGTGCCGCCTGCCTGCATTGGGATGAGGTTGACCTCGGCTGCGTAATCCGTGACCCCCGGCACCCCGGAGAGCATCTCGTAGCCCCAACGGCGTGGCAGCTCGTAAATGGTCGTCCGCTCCCGGCTGGTCAGCCGCGGCCACGATAGGCCGGCCACCAGCGGGACCCGGAAGCGGCGGACCTCTCCGAGCTCGTGGCCCGATTCCACCTGCGCCCGGTCAACCGGGGACCAGGCCGTCCAGGTGGTGGCGTCGGTCAGGATCGCCCACACCGTGGTGGCTGCGGCCGCGGACTGCGCCTGAACCTCGATTTCGAGCATGGTGCTCCGGTCACTGTCGTTACTGAGCGTTGTTCTTCTTCAGATCCTCGATCAACACCCACTCGTCGGATCTCGTGGACATGTCGCCCTGCAGCACGAACGCTCCCAGCACCGCGTTGCAGGGCAGAAGCTGGCCGATCGGGTCGTCCTCCGACGGGAAGAGTTCCATGCTGGCGGCGTCGCCTGCGTAGATCTCGGCCTTCGTGATGCGCCACGGGGTACCCACGAGCTGGAGCACTTCGGCCCCGGCGGAGCCGTTGGGTCCCGGCCCGATACCGGGGAAGTGTCGCAACGCCATCGTCATCAGGACGTAGTCCTGTGGCTCGCCTGTCGGAGGGGGCAGCGGAAGGAGCATGTTGTACGGGGGCGGCAGTTCAACCGTCTCGTCCGCCGGAAGCGGCACCGAGACGAGCTTGCCTGCCCTGCTGACACACGAGGAGGCAAGATCGCCGAAGTTGGGATCCGCGGTCTTCTTCTGTATTGCGCCGCGGGCCATGTGACTCAGGAACAGATCACCGTAGTTGCGCATTGTGATCTGAGCCATCTTCTTGGGATAACCGCCCAACTCGCGCCCGGCGAGCAGGGCCGCGTCGTTGTCCACGTAGATGGCGGGTACATACGCGTAGGGCAGGCCTTCGTGCAAGACCGCGATGGAGACGATCACCTCCATGTACGGACCGAGATCGCACTCACGGTACTTGGCGAATACCAGGCTCGCCGCGGCCTGCCCGGGCATCGGGGTCTTGATGAGTTCCAGCTCCGCCGGGATCAACGCGGCCGCCTTGTCGGCGTCGGTCGCAAAGGCAATGGACACGTAGTCCATGTTCCGGTAGTCGCATCTCGCCGCGGGATATGTCGGACCCCAGTGGGGCATCACCTTTGTCGTGTACTCCGCGGGCGGCAGCGTGCCCCTGGCGCCCACACCGTCCGGTCCGGGAACCGGATAAGCGTGTTCCACACAGTTGCTCGTCGCCTCACTCATGGCCCACGGCCAAACCCGACGATCGAACGCGGCCTGATCGGCCAATTTCGATGACTCCACCCCGGTCGCCACCCTTGGGTCAACTCTCTGGGTGTCCACTACCGAGCGCACCACCAGGGTCCGGGGCGATACAGTGTGGCCCGACGCTACCCCGCCGACCGGCCCTCTGCCACAATCGGCCGGTAGAACAGGCATCGCCCTGGTTCACCGCCGGTAGGCCGCCGAGAAGAGCGCTGGGACCAAGCGACCCTCGGTGGAGGCGCGATCAGTTGGTCGTTCGGCGCCCTTGGTGCGGGTCAGGCCGCATGTGGCGATCCGTAGGTAGATCGTCACCCGTATCGACGCTCCGGTACCGCTTCCTGCCGACGCCCCGCTCGCCGTGCTCGGGATCCCTTCCCGCATGCGCCCACATCACCTTGACCTCGCGATCCCGGTCCGATCCGATCAGGACGGCCCAGTCCCGCAACGTTCCCCCGTCAAGCCGCGTCCAAGGGTGAGCCTTCGCTCATCGGCGGCGGACCAGGACGGCGCCGAGCAGGCCCACGACTGCCCCGGCTCCGAAGAGCCCGGCGGCGGCGCCGGCGCCGGGCCGTGGCGCGATCACTACCTCCGCACGAATCACCGCAGGCCCAGGCACCGCGACCGGCTCCTGCTCCGGGGTCTGGTTTTCCGGCGAGGTCGCCGCCCACGCCGTCACGAACAGCACGAACCGCGACGCGTAGTAGATGAACACGAGCAGGCCGAGGGTCGACCCGAACACCGCCCCGCTGGGCGTCCTGGTGATCGTCTGCAGATAGATCGCCATGCCCTGCTTGAGCACCTCAAACCCCACCGCACCCAACACAGCCGCCCTGGCGGCGCTGCGCAGGCTCACCTGTTCACGCGGGAGGCGGACGATCACCCACGCGAAGATCAGCCAGTTGGTGGCGAGGCCGATCAGCACGCCCAGCAGCCTGAGCAGCACTTCCGCACCCGCCTGCTCGGCAAGCCCGAGGAACGCCAGCACCGTTGCGGCGAACCCGGACAGCAGCCCCGTGACCGCGAACGAGACGGCCAACGCGAGCCCTAAACCGAGCAGCGCCAACAGGTCGAACAGAACCCGCTTCACGATCGGCGGCCGGGTGGGCACATGTCCCCATTGCGCCGAGAGCGCGTCGCGCAGGTTGGTCATCCAGCCGATCCCGGAGTAGAGCGCGGCGAGCAGGCCGAAGAACCCGACTGTTGCGGCCGAGCTGATGGCTTGGTTGATGATGCTGTTCAATGTGTCGCCGAGCGCTCCGGGCCAGGTCTCTGCAATCTCGTTCTTCAGGCGTTGGACCACCTGGGGCTGAGCGCCCAGCGCGAAGCCTGCCGCCGCGAACGCGACCATCGTCACCGGGACGAGAGACAGCACACTGAAGTAGGTCACGGCGGCCCCGTAGTCATTCCCGTGCCGCTCGGTGTAGCGGACGCCCGCGCGCCTGAGATGGTCGACCCACCCGTACCGATCGCGTATTTGCTGGAACCTCGACGCCAGTTCGGCCACAAGGGAGATCTTGCTCCACGCTTGTGGATTTGGAGGAACGATGCCGCGGGATGCCGACAGTGCAAGCAGAGAGGGCGATGTGTGATCCGTTCCGGTGCGCCACGAGGCGCTGGTGTCCGTATGGAGGTGAGAGACCGTCCATCGCTTTCGTCGTCGTAACGGCGAGGTGGAGATGGGCGAGGTGGAGATGGAGGCAGCCGGAGCCTGGATCGGCGGTGCTGGTGGGAGCAGCCCCGACAAGCCGCGTCGGTTCGGTCCTGCCGGACGGGCCGGGCGCGGTCAGCGAGATCGGAATGTTGAAGCGCGGAACGGGTGTCGGACGCCAGCTCTAAACCCGGTGGATTCAGATCGGGATTTTGGCAGTTCCGGCCTGGAGCCCACCGTCAATAGACGGGAGGAGGTTCGGGAGACCCACGATGGCACCGTCGGCGCGCCCGATCTGCACCCGCCGCTTCTCCGTAGTGCCAACCCGATGAGTGTCCTCCCGGTCTTGGCCGATCGGGTCAGACGGGCGTGGGCGGTTCGGACGCAGGTTCGAGCCTGTGCTTGCGGAACTTCTTGACCTTGGGCGGTGCGTTCGGGTCGGGTACCTTCTCTGTTGATCTCATGAGCGCATGAGCCCAGGCAGCCTTGGGGTCGATGTCGATGAGCAGCGCCTTGATGAGCAGCGTCAGCGGGATCGCCAGGATCGCCCCCAGCCCGCCGAGCAACCACGCCCAGAACACCAGCGCGACGAACGTCAAGGTTGTCGACAACCCGACGGCGTCGCCGATGAACCGGGGCTGGATGATCGACTGGATCACCAGGTTCAGCACGCAGTAGACCACGATGACGGCCACCATCAACCCGGGCCCACCGGTCAGCAACCCGAGCAGCGCGGGCGGGACGACACCGAGGATGAACCCCACATTCGGGATGTAGTTCGTGACGAACGCCAGGACACCCCATGTGATGGCCAGCGGAATACCCATGATGGTCAGCGCGATCGTGTCGAGCACCGCGACGATGAACCCGAACACCGTCGTCACCAGCAAGTACTGGCGGGTGCCGTAGGCGAACTTCGCCAGCGCCTCCACGACCGTCGGCCGATCCGCGCCGATCTCGGCCATCCGTTCCGGCATTCCGGCGGACTCGACGCTGAGGAACAGCAACAGCGCGATCAGGAACACGAAGTTGGTCGCCAGCCCGGCTACGCTGCTGAGCAGGCCGCCGATCAGTTCGGCGAGCTTGCCGATGTTCAGCGAGCTGGCCGCCTGCTTGATCTGCTCGGGGCCGACACCCAGCTTGGTCAACTGTGCGGTCACGGAGTCGACCAGGCTGCTGCTCTGACCGGCGTATTTCGGTAGCTCGGTCCCCAGCCGGGCGATCGAGATGATGACCGCCAGGGCGAGGGACAGCACGATCGCGTAGACGGCCAGGACCACCACGAGCGTCGACGCCCACCCCGGCCAGCCCTTGATCCGCAGCCAGCGCTGCACGGGCGCCACCGCGATGACGATGATCAACGCCAGGAACGCGGGGCCGATCAGCCACGCCATCGCCTGCACCCCGACGAAGACCACCACGATCGCGGCCGCACCGAGGAGGACCTCCAACCCCCGCGGAAGGCCGCCGGCCCTGGCTGGCCCCGCGCCATTCGGGGATGCGCCGGAGGCTCCGTTCACGGGAATGGCAGCCGAACTGTTCATCTCAGGGACCTTAGGAGCAGCCCGGACCAGCCGTCGTCACCCGTTGTAGGCGGTCCCATGCAACATCTCCGCTGGCCCTTGCCCGTCAGACCCGCGCTGCCGGCCCCACACGTCGAGAAGGCCGGACACGGCGGAGCGCGTCGCCCTCCTCGGTGCAGCGCGGTCGCCGTCATTCGTCGTGCGGGCACGCGTGGACGTCCTGCGCTCGATCACTCGCTTGTTCGCTGCGGCGTCCATCGGGTTTGAGCACTGTCCCCACGCCCGTGACGTCAAGCGGAGCTCGCCTACCGCGTCGGAGTGGGCCGCGCTGACCCTCGTCGCCGCGACAGGTCGGTCGATGCTGGTGGACGCCGACGCGGCCACGGCCGTCGCAGCCCCGGAGGGTGCTCCTGCACTGGCTCGGACAGACCCCTGAGTTTCCTGGACTACCGCCTCCGCCGCGCCCGAGCGCGACCTCGGCTGGTTCAGCACCCGCGGCCAATGCTGACGGCCGCGGCGGGTGACCAACTGCTCGCCTGCCTGATTCTCGTGATTGACCAGGCGGCGGCCTGCCGGGGCCTGAGGTCCCACGCGTTCGCCCCCACGACAAGGACGCTCCCGTCGGGTGGGCGGGGGCGTCCTGGTCGTCAGCCTGCCGCTAGTCGCGGCGCCTGCCCACACGTCGCGCGGTACGCCGCGCGGTCCTCCGCGCGACCCTACGAGATCCGAACATCCTCTGCCTCCTCCCCTACGCGCCGCCTGCCGCTTATGAGGCGCCGACGGCTGTGTTCTCCAAGGCGTGCAGTTCGCTCGCCTCCTGCTGCGAGACGAGACCGATCGCGATCAGGTCCAGCGGACTGATGAAGCCGTCGCTGATCCGGAACCCGCCTGCCGCGGCGACCGCGTTGCGCAACGGCACCGCCCAGAGGTGCTCGAGCATGACGATCGCGGCGGCCGATCCTTCGGGGATGTCTTCGAGCACGTCCCACGCGTCCTCGTCAGAGAACACATGGATGCCGTCCGCGGCCGCCCGCGCGCCCGCTTCGGCTCCGGCCTCGAGGCCCTCCTCACCCTCGATCCCAAGTCCGATCAACGCGCCGACCGCGGTGCCGAACTCGACAGCCTCCTCGTCGGACAGATTGCTCAGGTGTGCGACCTCGATGTCGCCTCCGACCTTCTTGTGCACTGCCAGCGCATCGATGACACGAACGGTGTCGCTCTGGCGCAGGCGTTCCAGCTCCTCGATGATCGCTCCATGGAAGTCCGGCTCCGGGAATCCGAGCACGATCAGCTGGACGGGTCCGATAGTCATATCTGTCCCTCTCCGTCGGGTGCGCGACCAGGGTCAGCGTGAACGGACCCGGCTGCCTCATCCACCGCGGGTGGATGGCCCTTGGCCGGTGCCCTCGGCAAGCCACGGCACGGCGACAATGGCACTAGTAGACGTCGCCGCTAACTGTTGGGGTACAAGTGGCGGAGTTGCTCGCACACCGTCATGGTGCCCATGCGCAGCCTCCCCGTACCTGTCGGTAACCATCCGCGATCATCCGGAGTCCGGTTTGGCTGGGCATCACCCTCAGCGGGCGAGCGGGGCGAATCCGGGCACCTTCCGCGGTCCCTCCCCGTCGCGCAGGGCATGGCCCTTCGTCACGACGTCAACGGAACCCGAGGCCGCGCTTGCGGAGCCGTCCCGAGCGCAGGATGACGGGGAGGTGGACGCCCCGTGATCCTTCGGCGTCGCCCGGTCAGCTGCTGCCGGGCCCGCGGCCGTTACGCCCGCTGTCGACGGCGGGAGGAAGCGGACGACGTGGCGGGCCCCGCAGGGGCCGGAGACGTGGACCACTTCAGCTCCAGCTCCAACTCGACCTCGTCGCCGTCGACCTCCACCTCGACCTCGCAGCGGACATGGTCGGGGACGTGCAGCTTGAGGGTGCTGGCACCAAGTTGCACCTCGACGTGGCCGCCGTCGGCGAGCGCGGTGGCCATCGCCGACAGCCTCTCTGCAGCTTGCTGGCGGGTGAGGGATTCGGTCCGCTTGACCTCGACGTCCGACACTGGAGCGCTCCGTTCGCGACCTGATGAGAGTCCGGGCCGCCTGAAGGCAGCTCGGGGCCTCAGTGTTGGGAAAGGCGCAGACCGCGTCGTCACCCGTGACGGGTGTTCGAACAGCGGCTTCGGCCGCTCGCCCCGATGCTCATGGACTGCCGCACCTGGCTGACGCGGCGCCGGGCGCGGCCGTCGCGGCGGCATCCACCCGCCGCGGATGAGGCCACCCCCCGACCATCGCACGATCATGCATCGCGCCGTCGACCGTCGGTAGCGAACGCGCACGGGACGAGCGCCGCGACACGGTGCGCCTCACCGGTTCCTACCCTACAAAGGAGAAGTAGATGACCGACACCTCCCGCACGAGCAGCGATAGCTCGTCGACGGCCTACGTGTCTGACCGCCACGAGGTGACCGGCTGGGTCGGCTGGGTGGCCTTCGCAGGCATCATGCTGATCATGCTTGGCATCTTCCAGGCGATCGAAGGCTTCGTGGCGATCTTCGACAACGGCTACTACCTGGTACGCCCGAACGGCCTGGTCGTGAACGTCGACTACACGGCGTGGGGCTGGACGCACCTCATCATCGGCCTCGTCGCGATCGCCGTCGGCATCGGGCTCATGACCGGCAACATGGTCGCCCGCATCGTCGGCATCATCATCGCCGTCATCAGTGCGATCGTGAATCTGATGTTCATCGCCGCCTACCCCGTCTGGTCGACGATCGTCATCGCCGTCGACGTCATCGTGATCTACGCGATCGTGGTGCACGGTCGGGAGCTCAAGGCCTAACTTCGCCGTGCGAAGCGACCCAAAAGTCGATTTGGGGCGCATTCGTCCGTGGCGGTCCGCGCAGACCACGGCCGCCGGTGCCTGCGCGTCCAATGGTGGTCGTTCGGGCCACCGCGGGACACCGCCGGGCGGTAGCTGAATCGCCAGCGCCACGATGGCCCTGCTGAACCAGATCACGTTGTAGACCAGCACCTGCAGTACGCCGTCCAGGATGTCAGTCGCACTCCCGACGATCGCTAACCGCCGCCGCATCCACGACCCTGACTCGTACCGGGGCGGCGGGCGTTTGGCGGCCAGCGGCAGCAGGCGCCCACGACGGTTCCAGACGTGGCCCGACACCCAGATCGGGACCGCCGCGGCCGTCGCTCACACGTGCTCCTGCAGGAGCTGGTGCCGGCGGTCCGGGCCGGCGACGAGACCCGCGGGAGGGCTGAGATGCTCGCTTAAATCTCCCGGTGGCCTGCGCGAGCTGAGGACGTGGGGCTGGATCAGGCTCATTCTCCTCTGAGAATCTTTCACACAACCGCGCGCCCAACAGTCCGTAAAAGCAAGAGTGCGTCTGAGTCAACCATGTATCGGATGCCAGCGCCCCGCCCAGAGGAGAACCGCATCTTGAACCCGGCCACACCCACCCTGGCCTTCGACGGTGAACTCGACAACTCGGTCAAATGTACACCACCGCGATACCCGATGACCGTGCTGCGGTTCAGTAGGCGCCTCCATCGTAATACCACGGACTGATCGTCAACCCACCATCGCGCCTCTCGCGCCCGGGCGACGCCGAGTACGTAGCCCAACGGCAGCGGGATAGCCGCCATTAGCTTCCACCAGCCGGGCAGAAACAGCATCAGCACGGTGAAACCCGTCGCATATCCGAGCGGCAGAGTGAGATAACGGCGGCGCACACGCGCCGGGAGGGCCCGCAAAGGTTGACTCGGCCACGGCAGTTCGGGCAACGCCCGCCGGATCAAGGATTCTGCGCGGTCTGTTCGCGCCAGCGGGAAGAGCATGCGCTGATTGACATTCGCCCGCCCGATCCCGGCGACCTCGACCTGTAGGCTACAATAGCCGAGGAGCATGCGCGAGAATCCCTCGACAATACGGACTGCCTGAATCCGACTGATGGCAATGGTCGCCGCTTGCTTGCCCAACAGGCCGCGACTGCTCCGAAGCACGTCGCCGTCGCGGACGAGGGTGAATCGGTTCAAGCGCAGCGCGCCGACAACCACGCCTGCCGCGATGGCCACCACCACAAGCGTGACCAAGACAGCGACCACGCCCTGCGGCGCAACGATGTCATTCATGAACTCCGATGCGCGAATCGGTAGGTATTCAGAGAATTGGAACCACACCACGACCACCAACAAGAGGATCAGCGAAATCGAGCTGCCGGTCGCAGTGGCGATCAGCATTTCGGCCGTGGTCAGGACTGCAATCACCTGCAGGTTGTTGCCAGACGCAGAGGCCATCGAAGTACGCCGCCAAGCCCAGTAGCGCTGAATGGTCGACGGGCCGGGGCCCGGTTCCGGGTTGGCGAGCAGCGTTGCCCGGTCACCGGACTCGAGCGCTGCGCGGAGCTCGTCAAGCCGACGGCCGGACAAGCACTCAAGGGTCACGGCAGACCCGAGACGGTCGCCCGGCGATTGCACGTTCAACTCCCAGACGCCGACGAGGCGCTGCGTCAGGGACTGGGACGCCGTCACCGCGGTGATCCTGCTAATGGGCACGACCTGTACCGACCGATTGACCAAGCCGCTGCGCAACAGCAACGCACCGCCGACCACCGAGTACTTCTTGACAAGCCATTGTGCGATGGCAATCACCATGGCCAGCGCGAACAGGGCGACGCTGACCCACCACGGGGCGCCCCCGAAGATCGTGACCACGAGGAACGGAATCGCCTGCCGCAACGTCTTGGCGGTACCGATGATCAGGTAGATCGGATGCAGCCGGGTCTGGGTCAGGGCCACCCCGAGCGAGGGCTCAGACATCGTCGGCGAGATCGGTCAGGCGGCTGATCCGATCACAAAGCTCGTCAGCCTCAGCCCGGTCCAGGCCACTGAGCCGCACCGAGCCAGCCGCAGTCCGGATCTTCAAATTCGTCAACCGGTAGTGGTCGGCTATCGGTCCGCGTTCGGTGAGTAGGGTCTGCACGCGACGCATCGGGACAACGTTGCGTTTGGTGAAGATGATCCCGTTCTGGATGTCGACCTCAGTCGACGAGACCGCGTACCAGAAGACACGGTAGCGGATCGGCGGCAGGAGGATGATGCAGGCAGCGATCACCGCAACGAAGACACCGACGATGCCCCAACGAACCCACCAGGGGCCCCACGGCAGAACCATCGCCCCGATGATCAGTGGGACCAAGACCGGCAGTGATGAGTAAACGGCTCGCCAACGCCAGTACCTGGTGACCCGAGCGGGCAGACGGTGTCGTTCGGTTGGCAGGTCCCCGGCGATGAGAAGCGGATCCGGTTCGCCTGCCGCCGCCGAGGGGAATGCCGACGCCACAAGATCCGTTTGCCCCTCCGCGCCCCGGGCGGCGGTTGCCGAGCTCGGATCGGCTTCCTCGGCCGCGCCCGCAGCGGATCCCGGTCGGGGTAGCCCCAAGCCGCCCGACGGCACGCCGGGCGTCTGACCAGCCGAGGGTCGGCTAGTCACGTTGCTCAGCATGCGGTGCGCAGGGTCCCATGTCCATGTTCCCGATGGTGGTGTAGTCCGCTCAGGTGGGTCCTCTCCTAGGCCGCGCGGCCGGTCGCTACCTCCCTATCCAGCTCGGCGGCGAGGTCCACGGCCGGCGAGGACTGGGCGTCGGTCAGGCCGCCGGCCGCTCGAAGGTGACCAGGAGGCCGTCCACACCGCCGGGGCCGACTCGCCCTTTGACCTCCGCGGACGTGATGGCCTTGACCATCCAGCCCTTCCGCGCCTCGTCGTTCAGGATCTCCTCCAGCTTGTCCGCGGAGAGCTTGCCCCCGACCAGACTCTCCCGGAGCTGAACGACCCGGTACTCAAACCGCTGCATACCGCCACCCTGCCAGGAGCGCCCTCACCCCGCGTCACCCCGCGCTGGTGAACCGCATCCAGCGTCTGGGCGGGTGGAAGTGCGAACGCGGATCACGATCGTACTCACCCTCCTGGGGTGGCGCCTGAGCTCAGCCGTTGGGGTTGGGATGGGGTTGGACTGCATCGACTACGACGGAGCAAGCGATGGCTGCGAGGCCTCTGCCGAGGGGACGCTCGCCGTCGCGACGGCGCTCAACCCGTACATCGGCTACGACAAGGCCGCCGAGATCGTCAAGGACGCGTCGTCCAGCGGCCGCACGCTGCGCGAGGTCGCGCGCGAGCACGGCGTCGACGAGGCGACGCTCGACAAGGCGCTCGACCTGCGCAAGATCGCCGCCGGCTCCTCCGCATGAGGGGCCGGCCCGCCGTGCGGTGACGGCGGTCGCCGCCGCGCCCGCCACCGGGCGGGCGCCGCTGATCGCGTTCGCGGGCGCGCTGACGATCGCGTTCTCGGCGATCCTCGTCCACCAGGCCGACGTCCATCCCGCGACCGCCGCGGTCTACCGCTGCGCGTACGCGCTGCCGCTGCTCGGGCTGCTCGCGTGGCGCGAGCGGCGGCGCTTCGGGCCGCGGGCGCCGGGCCAGCAGCGGCTCGCGATGGCCGCCGGCCTGTTCTTCGCGGTCGACCTCATCTGCTGGCACCAGGCGATCGCGGACGTCGGCGCCGGGCTGGCCACGGTGCTCGGCAACCTGCAGGTCGTGGTCGTCCCGTTCGCCGCGTGGGCGATCCTGGGCGAGCGCATCGAGCGCCGGCTCCTCGTCGCGCTGCCGCTCGTGTGCAGCGGCATCGTGCTCATCTCGGGCGCGCTGGAGACCGGCGCCTACGGGGAGGACCCG
>Ga0207708_10003292_pt1 | contig 11884 bp, 11 predicted proteins | sample KBSK5101metaG_FD_184340 | JGI IMG/M metagenome (GOLD analysis project Ga0207708, IMG submission 184340) | Corn, switchgrass and miscanthus rhizosphere microbial communities from Kellogg Biological Station, Michigan, USA - KBS K5-10-1 metaG... | ecosystem: Host-associated > Plants > Roots >...
CGTCGCGGGCGGCGAGTACGTGGCCACGCGAACCGCCTTCGGCCGACACATCTTCGCCGTGGGCGGGAACGCCGAGGCAGCCCGGCGCGCAGGCATCAGCGTGCACCGCATCCGGATCGCGGTGTTCGCGATCTCCGGGACGATGTCGGCGATCGGCGGCATCTTCGCCGCCTCGCGTCTGCTGGCGGTCAACCAGTCCTCCGGCGGCAGCGACCTGCTGCTGCTGGCCATCGCGGGCCCGGTGATCGCCGGCACCAGCCTGTTCGGCGGTCGCGGCTCGGTGTGGTCGGCGCTGCTCGGTGCGCTCGTCATCGGCTCGATCTCGAACGGCATGGACCTGCTCGCGCTCGACTCGTCGGTGAAGTTCATGGTCACCGGGGCCGTGCTGCTGGCCGCGGTGATCGTCGACGCCGTGGCGCGACGCTCGAGGCAGGCCGCCGGAAGGGTCTAGACGAAGGTCTCCGCCGCCGCCTCGACGCGCAGGCACTCGAGGCGGCGGCGCTGTGCTCGGCGCAGCGGTCAGGTGGTCGCGACGAACGCGACCTCGTCCACCACGCACCAGCTCCAGTCCTCGCCGGGCTCGATGGAGCGGAAGACGGGGTGGGTGGCGGCCGCGGCGTGCTTGGACGCGTGCCGGTTGGGCGAGCTGTCGCAGCAGCCGATCTTGCCGCAGGTCTGGCACATGCGCAGGTGGACCCAGGTCGAGCCCATGGCCAGGCAGTCCTCGCAGCCCGGGACGTTCTCGGGCGGGTCGAGGATCTCGATCATGTTCAGGTGGGAGCAGTTGACGGTCGTCACGGGGCGCAGGCCTCCTCTTCCTCACCCAGGCACAGGGCCGCGAGCTCGCCCGCGACCGACATGAGGATCCGGTGTAGGTGGGCTCGGTCGTCCGGGGCGAGCGAGCCGAGCACGTCGTCGTCGACCGCCTGCAAGGTGCGCTGCACGTCCTCGTCCAGGAGCTTCTCGCCGCGGGGCGAGAGCTCGACGATGTGGCGGCGGCGGTCGGCGGGGTCACGGCGGCGCACGACCAGGTCCTGACGGTCGAGGTCGTTGAGCAGCCCGACCAGGTTGGACGGGTCGATGCGCAGCCCGTCACCCAACGCGCCCTGGGGCGTGGGGCCGTGGTCGCGCAGGTAGCTCAGGGCGACGAGGTGGCGCACGCGCAGCCCCAGGGGGGCGAGCCCGCATTCCAGCCGGGCCTTGACCGTGCGCGCGAGGCGCGCGATCAGGAGGACCGAATACGAGGTCGGGAGGGCGGGGGCCTCGTCGATGTCGACGCTTGTGACCATGGTGGCAAGTCTAGTGCTTTGTGAACGATCCGTGTCTAGAAGATGGTTTCCACTTAGCCAACGATCATGATAATGTCCATTCCTGATGGCAGCAACCATTTCCCCGAAGCAAGACGAGACGGTGGCCGCCGCGCCACCGGAGTCGGCTGTTCCTGTCGCCGGGTCGACCTCGCCGTCGCCCGCTGCCCCCGCGCGGTCGCGCGGCGTGCGCCGTCTCGTCGTTTTCGTCGGTAAGCCGCGGCGGGGCGTCGTCAAGTGACCCGGCCGCGGCGCCTGGCGACCGCGGCCCTGCTCGTGGTCCTCGCGGTGGCATTGGTGTGGAGCGTGCCCGAGCTCGACGACGTCTTTGACCGCATCGGGACCATGCGCCCCAGCTGGGTCGTGCTGGCGCTGGGCCTCGAGCTCCTCTCCTGCCTGGCCTTCGTGGCCGTGTTCCGGTTCTTCTTCGACGCCGTCGCGCCGTGGATCGCGCGCCGCGTGGCCTGGACGGAGATGGCCTCGGGCGCCCTGCTGCCCGGCGGCGGCGTCTCCAGCCTGGCCGCGGGCGGCTGGCTGATGAGCCTGGCCGGCCAGCCCTCCCGGCGCATCGTGCGCCGCTCCAGCGCGCTGTTCTTCCTCACCAGCGCGGTCAACGTGGCGGCGCTGGCCGCGGGCGGCGCGCTGCTGGCCACCGGCCTCTCGGGCGGCCCGCACGACTTCTGGCGTACGGCGGTGCCCATCGCCGTCGGCCTGGGCGCCATCGCGATTGCGCTGGTGGCTGCGCGGCTCGTGCCCGATCGCGCCCCCGGCCGGCGCGGGTGGGCGAAGGAGCTGGCGGGCGGGATCCGCGAGGCCGAGCACGCGGCGGCGCGCCCGAACTGGCGCGTCATCGGCGCGGTCGGCTACCTGGGCTTCGACATCGCGGTGCTGTGGGCGTGCCTGCGCGGCCTTGGCTACGCGCCGGCCGTCGGGGCCCTCCTGGTCGCCTACCTGGCCGGCTACCTGACGAATTGGCTGCCGATCCCCGGCGGCCTCGGCGTGCTCGACGGCGGCCTGGCCGGCGCGCTCGTGCTGTACGGGATGCCGCCCGCCACGGCTGCGGCGGCCGTGCTCGTCTACCACGCGATCGCGCTCTGGGTGCCCTCGCTGGGTGGCCTGATCGCCTACGGGCTGCTGCGGCGCAAGCTGGTGCGCGAGCAGCCGGCGCCGGCGCAGATTCGCCCGGCCCCGGCGGCCAGCGGCTACGAGCGGGTGCGCATGCCGGCGCCCGCGCAGGCCCGTGCCCGCCGCGAGCGCACGCTCAACGCCTAGCTAGCTCTTCGCCGGGGCGGGGCAGCGCTTCTGCGCGACCGCCTCGCCCGTGCAGAGCTTGCGGAAACGCGTGCGGTCGGGCCGGCCGCGGGGCACGAACCAGCTGCTCACGGCTTGGCCGTTGGCGACCTCCACGCACCACTTGCCCGCCGGGCGCGTGCCCTTACGCAGCGGCGCGCATACCTCGCGCGGCACCGAGCCGCGGGCGCGGTGGACGATGCGCGCGCGGCCGACCTTGAGCCCGCGCACGGCCGCGGCCTTCTGGGCCGCGAAGGTCGTGGCCACGAGCTGCTTGGCCGGCTTGGGCGTGGTGTCGGTGGTCGTGGTGCCGTTGTCGTCGCGCAGCAGCGCGTAGGCGCCGACGCCGATCAGCCCGAGCACGATGATCACGCCCAGCGCGATCCCCAGCGGCACCAGCACGCGGCTGCGGTGGGCCGGCGGCGGGAGCTGGCGCGCAAGCTCGCTGCGGTTGCGGATCACGCACCCGATCGCCGTGTACTCGTGCTCACGGGCCTCGGAGGCCACGAGGACGAACACGGCCTCGCCGCCGCCGGTCACGAGGAAGCGCTGCTCCGGCGAGGGGGTCAGCCCGCTCCAGCGCGGCGGGCGCTCGAGGACCTCCCGCTCGGGGTCGGCGAGGACCTGCTCGAGCGCTGCGCGGTCGAGCCCCGTGTGCTCGAGCCAGCGCTGCGCGCAGGCGTCGGTTACCGTCGGGATGCCGACTTCGGAGGCTGACTGGTCACCGGCCACCCCCGCACGGTACGCATCGCGGCCGACAGCCGCTTGAATTCCCTGCCTATCGGAGAAGGAGTCCGTCATGAGCGTCCCCCGCAGGTCGGACAACGACTACACACGCGAGGCGGCCGACCAGCGTCGGGCCTTCGCCGAGGAGCACACGGACGCGCGGCTGAACCACGTGTCCGCCTACTCCTTCGACCCCTCGGAAGTCGCCGGAAACATAGAGAATTTCATCGGCGTCGCCCAGGTGCCCCTGGGCCTGGCGGGGCCGCTGCTGGTTGACGGGGAGCACGCGCAGGGCGACTTCTACGTCCCCATGGCCACCGCCGAGGGCACCCTGGTGGCCAGCTACAACCGCGGGATGAAGCTGGTCCGTGCGGCCGGTGGCGTCAAGACGACGATCATGGACGACGCCATGCAGCGGGCGCCCGCGTTCCTGTTCCCCAGCGCCCGCGAGGCCCGCGCCTTCGGCGCCTGGCTCGACGAGCACTTCGACGAGGTCAAGGAGGCGTGCGAGCAGACCACGCGCACGGGCCGCCTGCGCGACATCGAGCAGTACACGGCCAGCCGCATCCTCTTCACCCGCTTCAACTACACGACCGGCGACGCCGCGGGCCAGAACCTCACCGGCAAGGCGACGGCGGCCGGCTGCGCCTGGATCGTGGCCAACTACGACGGCGAGATCGAGCGCTTCCTGCTCGAGTCCAACTTCGCCACCGACAAGAAGAGCTCGCAGGTCAACATGCTGCGCACACGCGGCAAGCGCGTGGTCGCCGAGGCGACCATCCCCGGGCCGCTGTTCGAGGAGGTCATGCGCTCGAGCAGCGAGCGGCTGTTCCAGGCCCGCCAGATCTCCAACCTCGGCGGCTTCATGTCCGGCGTCAACAACAACGGCGCCCACTCCGCCAACGGCATCACGGCGGTGTTCATCGCCACCGGCCAGGACGTGGCCAACGTGGCCGAGTCGTCGGCCGCCTTCGTGTTCGCCGAGCTGCGCCCCAACGGCGACTACTACTACTCGGTCACCATCCCGTCGCTGATCGTGGCCACCTACGGCGGCGGCACGGGCTTGGCCACCCAGCGCGAGTGCCTGGAGCTGCTGGGCTGCTACGGCGCCGGCAAGGTGTACAAGCTGGCCGAGATCGTGGCGGCGACGGTGCTGTGCGGCGAGCTCTCGCTCGGCTCGGCCATCGTCGCCGAGGAGTGGGTCGAGGCCCACGACCTGCTGGGGCGCAACCGACCGTAGGCGGCTGATTCCACGACCGCACGCACGCGGATGACGCGCGGATACCGACGCTGGACCGGGGTCATCGGGCTCGCCAATGACCGGCATTGCCTTCGCCCTGCTTCCCCCGCCCAGCTTGGTCCCGCACGCCCCCGCGCGCATGCGGCCGCGAAATCAACCGCCTAGGCGATCTTGACGACAAGCTTCCCGACGTTGGCGCCGTCGAAGAGCATGTTGATCGCGGTCGGGAGCTGATCGAAGCCCTCGACCACGGTCTCCAGCGGCGTGAGGCGCCCTTCGGAGATCCACGTCGCGATGTCCTTGACCGCCTCGGGCACGCGGTGGAAATGGTCGAGGACGATGAAGCCCTGGCACAGTGCGCGCTGCCGCAGCAGGTTGCCGAACGACCGCGGTGGCGTGGGCGGCTCGTTGGAGTTGTAGTCGGCGATGAAGCCGCACAGCGCGATGCGCGCGCGCAGGTTCAGGCGGGCGAAGATCGCCTCCATGATCGGGCCGCCGACGTTCTCGAAGTCGACGTCGATGCCGTCCGGCGTGGCTTCCACGAGGTCGTCGTGCCAGTCGTCGGCGCGGTGGTCGACGGCCGCGTCGAGGCCGAGCTGGTCGGTCAGCAGCGCGCACTTCTGCGGGCCGCCGGCGATGCCGACGACGCGGGCGCCCTTGATCTTCGCGATCTGTGCGGCCACCGAGCCGACGGCGCCCGCGGCGGCGGAGACGACCACGGTCTCGCCCGGCTGCGGCTTGCCGATGTCGGTCAGCCCGACCCAGGCGGTCAGGCCGGTCATGCCCAGCGCGCCCAGCGCGAAGCTCGGCGACGTGTCGCCGAGGTCGGGCACCGGGAGCAGCGGCGCGGCGTCGGAGGCCACGACCCACTCCTGCCAGCCGGTCAGGCCCTGGACGAGCTGGCCCTCGGCGTAGCGCGGGTGGTTGGAGGCGACGACGCGCCCGAGCCCGAGCGCGCGCATGACCTCGCCGATCCCGACCGGCGGGAGGTACGTGGGCGTCTCCTTGAGCCAGGCCCGGTTGGTGGGGTCGAGCGAGATCCACTCGGTGCGAACGAGCGCCTCGCCCTCGCCGGGCTGGGGCACGTCCTCCTCGACGAGGTCAAAGGTGGTCGGCCCGATGCGCCCCTGCGGCCGCTCGTGGAGCAGGAAGCGGCGGTTGCGCTCGGTCATGGCCGGACCCTATCGGGGCCGGGCTACCTGTGCGCCTGGGCGACGACCTTGGCGCCGTGCGCGGGGATCATGGTCACGTTGCGGTGCACAGCGTGCTCCGGCGCCGGGTCGGCGGCCTCGAGGTCCAGGCGCCGGGCCATCGCCTCCAGCACCACGCGCTGCTCGGCCATGGCCAGCGCGGCGCCCAGGCAGCGGCGCGTGCCGCCGCCGAACGGGATCCACTCGTAGGTGCCGGGCTTGTGGCCAGTCCAGCGCTCGGGCCGGAACGCGAACGGCTCGGGGTAGACGTCCTCGCGGTGGTGGACGAGCAGGATGCTGATCGCCACCGGCGTGTCGGCGTCGACCACGTAGTCGCCCAGGCGCCAGGGCACGGTCACGCGGCGGCCGACCATCGGGATCACCGGGCGCGAGCGCATGCTCTCGGTGATCGTGGCCTCGACGACGTCGGCCTGGTCCTCGGCGTCGTCGCGCACCGCCGCGACCAGCCGGTCGTAGGCGGCCGGGGTGCGGACCAGGCGCTCCCAGGTCCAGGCGAGCTGGTTGGCCGTGGTCTCGTGGCCGGCCAGGACCAAGGTCAGGAGCTCGTCGCGCAGCTCGCGGTCGGTGAGCGCCTCGCCGTCCTCGGTGCGGGCGCGCAGCAGCAGCGAGAGGATGTCCCCGCGCTCGGAGAGGTCGCCCGCGCGTCGGCGCTTGGCGATGACGGCATAGGTGGGCCGGTCCAGGAGCGAGAGGCCCACGCGGGTCGGGCCCACGGGCTCGTCGCTGCCCAGGTTCAGCAGCTCGGCGACCTGGGCCAGGGGCCAGGTGGAGGCGGCCAGGAGCTGCTTGGTCGCGGTGCGCACGCCGTGCTCGGCGGTGCCGATTCCCGGCCGGCCCTCGATGCCGAAGATCCCGGCCATGATCACGTCGAGCGTGATCGCCTGCATGCGTGGGGCCAGCGCGAAGGGACGCCCCTGCGGCCAGCGGTCGATCTCGCGCTCCGCGACGTCGGCGATCATGGCCACGTAGCGCTCGATCGCCTCGCCGTGGAACGGCGGCAGCAGCAGCCTGCGCTGGCGCATGTGGCGCTCGCCCTGCGCGGTCAGCGTCGAGTTGCCGCCCACGACCGGGCGCAGCGGCGACTCGGCCGTCAGTGAGGGCACGAGCGGCACCTTGGCCGTGAACAGCGAGCGCACGTGGTCGGGATGGCTCGTGACCACCGGCTGGCCGGCGACGACGCCGCTCATGCGGAACACCTCGCCGAGCTTGCGGCGGGCGTGGAAGACGAACTCGATCTGGCGCTGGTTGAAGCGCAGCACCTGGAGCGCGCGCGGGAGCGGGACCGGCGGCGGGCCGGGCAGGCGCGCGAGGTCGCCCGGCTCGGCCGGGCCGGCGGGCGAGCGTGGAGCTGAGCGCACAAGGTCGCTGGGGGCGGATGCGGATGGGGCGGTGGGCTTGGTGGCGACAGCCATGACATCAATCATTGTTCCACAAAACGATGTCGAATGTCGCCAGTTCAACGCTGACAGCGCCACGGATTGCAACGACACGCGGGCTGCGGTCCGCGACCTTGCTCGCATGAACTCCAAGACCAAACTCATCTCAGCCGCACTTGCGGCAACCTCGCTCATGGCGGTGCTTCCTGCGGTGAGCCAGGCCGACACCACGTTCGGCAGCCGGCTCGAGCACGAGCCGTCGAATTCGGCCCCGGCGCACAACTGCCGTGAAGACGGCAGCGACGACCCGACGCCGGCGTGCACGCGTGTCGCCATCGACCAGAGCTTCGCCGTCTCTGGCGGGCTCGTCGCGCCGATGGACGGCAAGATCGTGCGCTTCCGCGTCCGCGCCGGGGCGCCCGGCACGCTGACCCTGAAGCTGGCGCAGCTGCAGAACGCCGGCTTCACCGGCAACGGGTACTCGGCTCAGGGCCGCAGCGACGGCACCGGCCCGACGGTCACCGTCCAGGGCAAGGGCTTCAACGAGAACGAGGCCGACGCCGTCGAGACGTTCCCGGCGGACCTGATGGTCCACAAGGGCGACTACCTCGGCATCGACTCCACGTCGACCTCCGCCCTGTACTGCACCGGCGGCGGCGCCAACCAGCTGATCTTCACGCCGGCGCTGGGCGACGCCTTCCAGCCGAGCACGAAGACCGACGGCTGCGATCTGATGATCCAGGCCGACATGGTCCCGACGCCCCCGGCGCAGACCACGGCCAAGGCCAAGAAGCATCGCCGCCATCACCGCAGGCATCACCACAAGCGCCACCACCACAAGCGCCACCACCACCGTCACCACCGGCACCGGTAAGCGGAACACCGGTCCGTCTCGGCGACGAGACCACGGAGCGGGCGGTCGGCCTTCGGGCCGGCCGCCCGTTTCGCACGTAACCCCCGAAACGCAGGGGTCGCATGACCGAGCTGCGCGTGCAGCTCTACACCGAGCGCGTAGCCGCTCTCGGCGCGGCTTTAGGATCCGCGGCATGACCTCTGGGCTCTCGCGCCGGTCGCTGCTCAAGCTCGGTGGCGGCGCGGCGCTGGGCGTGGGCCTCGGGGCGGGCCGCTTGCCGGCGTGGGCGCGGTCGCCGGCGCGGGCCGCGCAGGGCCTCGGGCCGGGCGCGCTGCCGAACCCGCGCCTCCCCGAGGGCACGCCGACGATGCCGCGGATCGAGCACATCGTCGTGCTCATGATGGAGAACCAGTCCTTCGACGGCGTTCTCGGGATGCTGCCCACGGAGGTGCCGGCGCGGCGCCGGGTGGACGGGCTCCCGGTCGACGCACGCGGCCGCCCGACGCCGGTCAACCGCGGCCCGAACGGCCCCGTCCGGTCCAAGCTCGCGCCCACGCCGTGCCAGGAGGTGGGCCTGCCGACCCAGAGCTGGAACGCGAGCCACCTGTCCTTCGCCGGCGGGCGCAACAGCGGCTTCGTACGGGCCAGTGGGCCGTTCGCGATGTGGTACTGGGATCAGGAGACGCTGCCCACGACCTACTCGCTGGCCTCGCACTTCCCCGTCGGCGACCGCTTCTTCTGCTCGGTCCTGGCCCAGACCTATCCCAACCGGCGCTTCCTGTTCACCGGCACGGCCAGCGGCACGATCGCCACCAACGCGGTGACCTTCTCCACCCCGGCGGCCAACGGCACGATCTGGGACCGCTTCGACCGCTACGGGATCGAGTGGAAGGACTACTACGTCGACGCGCCCTCGCCGCTGATCGTCCCGGGCACCGCCGACACGCCCGACCGCCTGGCGCGCTTCGTGTCGACCTCCGACTTCCTCTCCGACGCGAAGGCGGGCACGCTCCCGGCCTTCTCGCTCGTCGAGCCGCAGTACGGGTACGAGTCCGAGGAGGACCCGCAGGACATCCAGGTCGGCGAGCGCTTCGTCGCCCGCATCGCCCGGGCGGTGATGGAGTCGCCCAACTGGGAGCGCACCGCGCTGTTCATCACCTACGACGAGCACGGCGGCTACTACGACCACGTGCCGCCGCCCGCCGCGGTCCTGCCCGACGACACGCCGCCGATGCTCGGGCCCAACGACCTCCCCGGCGCCTACAACCGCTACGGCTTCCGCGTGCCGCTGCTCGTGATCTCGCCCTGGGCCAAGCGTGGCTACGTGTCGTCGGTCGTCCAGGACCACACGAGCATCCTGCGCTTCGTCGAGCGCAAGTGGAACCTCGGCGCGATGACCCGGCGCGACGCCAACGCCCGCGACATGACCGACTACTTCGACTTCCGGCGGGCCGCCTTCCGCGAGCCGCCGAAGATCGCCTCCGCGCCGGCGCTGGCGCCCGGCCTCGAGCGCTGCCGCGCCGCCGGCCTCAACCCGCCGCTGCCCGGCCAGACGAGCGGCGAGGGCGACCTCGCGGGCCTGCGCGCCCGGGCGCGGGCGGCCGGCCTGCGCGTGTAGCGTTCGCGCCGTGGACCTGGAGCTGAACGGCAAGGTCGCCGTCGTCACCGGGGCGAGCAAGGGCATCGGGCTCGCCGTCGCGAAGGAGCTGGCCGCCGAGGGCGCGGTCGTCACCGCCGGCGCGCGCACCACCGAGGGCGTGCAGGGCATCGAGGGCGTGACGCCGTTCGCGGTCGACCTGGGCGAGCCCGACGGCCCAGCCGCGCTCGTCGACGACGCGGTCAAGCGCCATGGCCAGCTCGACATCCTGGTCAACAACGTCGGCTTCGTGCACCCGCGCCTGGATGGCTTCCTCAGCGTCGGCGACGAGGACTTCGAGGCCTCGATGCGGTTGAACTTCTACGCCGCCGTGCGCGCGACCCGCGCGGCCGTCGCGGCGATGACGCCCCGCGGCGAGGGCACGATCGTCAACGTCGTCTCGGTCAACGCCACCTACGAGCCCAACGGCGTGGTCATCGACTACGGCGTGGCCAAGGCGGCGCTGCTGAACCTGGCGAAAGCGCTGTCGCAGGAGCTCGGCCCCAAGGGCATCCGCATCACCAGCGTCTCGCCGGGCCAGGTGGCGACCGACCTGTGGCTCGGCGGCGAGGGCGTCGCCGCGACGATCGGCGACGCCACCGGCGTGGACGCCGGGGCGGTGCGCCGCCAGGCCGAGGCAGGCATCCCGACCGGGCGGTTCACGACGCCGCGCGAGGTGGCGACGCTGGTCACGGTCCTGGCCTCGCCGCGGGCCGGCAACGTCACCGGCGCCAACTTCATCATCGACGGCGGCCTCCTGCAGACGCTCTGAGCTGCAGGAGAGCCGGTCCTTCGACGGCTACTTCGGCAGCTAACCCCTCGCGTACTCGCCCGCGCTCTTGAACTCGATCCCGACGAACGGCTCGTCGCCGACCACCCAGGCGTCGTGCCCGGGGTCGATCGCGTAGGCATCGCCGGGCCCGACGTCGCTCTCGGCGCCGTCGTCGCCGACCACGTGGAGGTGGCCCGAGACGACGTAGCCCAGGTGCGAGAGCTGGCAGCTGTCGGTCCCGACCACCGGCTTGATGCAGTCCGACCAACGCCAGCCGGGCGCGAACGTGAACCGCCCGACCTCGTTGTCTCCCAGCCGGACGATGTCGACCTTGGTCTTGTCCGGCGTCCTCGTCTCGTCAGGCTGATCGAGGCTGCGAGCCTCCGTGCTGGCCATCGCGGTTCCTCCTTGAGGTGGACGCGGACAACACTACGCCTCCGCGCCCACCTCGACAGGACGGCCGTTGCGCTGCGCGGCCGAGGCGTCGTCGTCGCCCCCGTGGTACGGGCCCGGCTTGGCCCGGGGCGAGCCGCCGGGGAAGGCCAGGCGCAGGATCGTGCGCTGCACCATCCCCAGCTGCTGCGAGAACGGGCCGATGTTGTACGGCAGCCCGTAGCGCTCGCAGATCGCCTTGACCCGCGGCGCGATCTCCGCGTAGCGCGAGCTCGGCATGTCCGGGAACAGGTGGTGCTCGACCTGGTAGCCGAGGTTGCCGCTGGCCACGTGGAAGAACGCGCTGCCCTCGATGTTGGCCGCGCCCACGAGCTGGCGCACGTACCACGCTCCGCGGCTCTCGTCGGCCACCTCGTCCTGGCTGAAGGTGTAGGTCTGGTCGGGGAAGTGGCCGCAGAAGATGATCGCGTAGGACCACACGTTGCGGACCACGTTGGCGGTCAGGTTCGCGGCCAGGGTCGCGCGGTAGGTCGTCGCGCCGCGCCGCAACACGGCCAGCCCGATGTCGCGCGCCACCTCCTTGCGCTGCCGGCGCCGCAGGCGCTTGACCCGCCCCAACGCCTTCTTCGCGTTCCCCGCGCGCGTGCGCCCGCGGGTCGCCCGCAGCGTCTCCGCCGCCAGGGAGACCCCGCCGGCCGCGAGCGCGCTGACCAGCGGCCAGGCCACGTAGTCCTTGACGATCTGCGTGCGCGCCTTGCCGGCGATGCCCTTGAGCTCCTTGAGCACCTGCGCCTTGGGCTTCTCGCCGCTGCGGATGGCGTCGAAGTCGAGGTCGTGCACGGCCACGCCCCACTCGAACAGGAAGGCCAGCAGCACGTTGTAGAACGGCTGGGCCAGGTAGACCGGGTGCCACTTCTGGTGCGGGTCGATCCGCATGACCTCGTAGCCGAGATCGCGATCCTTGCCGCGGATGTTCGTGTAGGTGTGGTGGATGTAGTTGTGGGAGTGCTTCCACGCGTCGGCGGTCGACGCCGTGTCCCAGTCCCAGGTCGAGGAGTGGATCTGGGGGTCGTTCATCCA
>Ga0207708_10003296_pt1 | contig 11878 bp, 11 predicted proteins | sample KBSK5101metaG_FD_184340 | JGI IMG/M metagenome (GOLD analysis project Ga0207708, IMG submission 184340) | Corn, switchgrass and miscanthus rhizosphere microbial communities from Kellogg Biological Station, Michigan, USA - KBS K5-10-1 metaG... | ecosystem: Host-associated > Plants > Roots >...
TCGGCTGGGCTCCTTGAAAGATCTGGGTGTTTGGCGACAACCAGTCTCTCAAATCCAGTCCGAATGAACAGTAACAACCTATTGGAACATCACACCTAGGGGATTTGGGGGCGACTCGGATTTTGGCCGGATTCTGGCCGGTTCTGGTCGGCCATATCGCCAATAGAATGATCTATTGGCTGCGCCGGTCGAGCCCAATCTGTCTCGCCCAGTCCTCCGCCAAAACGAGCCAAGTACAATATCCCTTGCACTTGGCGAGTTTCGAGCGAAGCGGCCTAATTCCGCGTCCTGATGAGATATCCGGGCTTGCACGGTCTCAAATAAAAGGGCCGACCTTATCGGTCGGCCCCATGCACCAGGTACGGCAAGTTATTTGAGTGCCTGATCCACTGCGCGGCCGACTTTGTCGAGGATGCTCACTTCTTTACCGCGACATCTTCGATGGCGCGGGGATGTGCCTTCTTGTTCTTGCCACTCTTCACGATGCCGTCATCGAGCGTGCGGGCCGGCTTGTCGGACGGGCCGCGCGCCTTCACGACAGGCTCATCGATGGCACGACCCGGCCGGTTCGATACCCCGGCAGACTTTACCGTGGCTTCATCGATGGCGCGACCGGGCTTGTTCGTTGCGCCCTGCGCTCTGACCGTCCCATCATCGAGCGTGCGGCCCGGCTTGCTGGTCGCGCCTTGCGACTTCACGTTTTCTTCATCGAGCGTGCGACCGGGTTTGTCGGTAGCGCCTGCGGACTTTACCTGATCTCCTGCATGAACATTGAATGCCGCGACTGCGAACATTGCCGCGACCATGGTTGCAACAACAAATTTCGACTGGGTCGACATGGGGGACTCCTCGCCAAAGATTGCGTGAGCACATGCTCACGATTCCAGAATATCGGCGGGAGAACGGACAATCCCGTGAGGATTATCGTTCTGGAGAGTGAATTATTCACCCCCGGAGAACATGGCGGGGGCTTTTACCAGGCCGACGGCGGCTTCTTTGCAATGATCATGCGTTCGCCATCCATTTGCACATAACCGCCCACGCGCAAATCCTTGAGGATCCGGCTGATCATTTCGCGCGAGCAACCGACGCGGCTGGCCATGTCGTTCTGGGTCAAATGCTCCTTGATGACCTGCTTGCCGTTTTCTTCGACCGCCATATCGAGGAGCAAGCGCGCCACGCGCCCGTACACGTCGAGCAATCCCAGATTGCCGACGGTCTTGGTGAGCGCGCGCACACGGTGGATCAGGCTTTTGATGAGCTCCAATCCGATGTCGGGATTCTTGCCCAGAAACTGCTTGAACTGATCGGTGGTGACAACCGAGAAGCGGCTGGGTTCGAGCGTCATGACCGAGGCTGAACGCGGCCCTTCGTCGAGAATCATCTCCCCGAAATATTCACCGGGCCCATGCGTGCTCAGCAGCAGTTCCTTGCCGTCCTCATCGGCAAGGTAGACCTTGACCTTGCCGGACTGGACGATAAAGAGCGAATCGCTGCGGTCGCCCTCGCTGACGATAATGGTGTTCTTCGGAAACGCCTTGACCGTGCCCTGGTCGGCGAGCGCCTTCAGATGTTGGGGCGACAGGCTCCAGAACCGCGTGTTTTCCTCAGTAGATTCAGCCATTCGTTCCACTCCTGCGTTGTCCGCGCGGGGAGAGTCTGCACTGATTGGCGAGGCTCGACAAGGCAGAAACCGGCCTTGTGGGTGGAGTTTCCTTGCGCCCGGAGCGTTAATTTTTCACACGAGAGTGGCGACAAACGTACGGGATTGATCCGGCCGTCCGCATTAATCTGGCATCGCTTCCTGATATTTGCAACCGAACTTGAGAGGAGATAGCCATGAACCGTACTACGACCCTTTTGCTCTGCCTGATTCTGACTGGATCGCCCGTCATGATGGCCCAGGCTGCTTTTGCGACCCCTGCAAAAGCGAACGATCAGCAGCACGCCCCGGAACGCACGATCCACTGCGCTCAGGATGGCGCAGCGACCGCGACTCCACTCCAGCCCTGCAAGGTGCAGGGAGGCCATGACGCAATTCATATGGGCTCCGATGTCTCGCGTCAGGAGTTCGAATGTGTGCTGTCTGGCAACTGCGGGGCGGGGGCACGGTCCCGGGTCAGCGGCTAAAAACAGGATCCGGGTACGTGAATAAGTCACATGCGAGCTGGAGACCGATCATGAATGCGAAAATCCTGCTGCCCGTTCTTATTGCAATGCTTGTAACGATGGGAGCCCTAATGGTCGGCGAACTCAACGTCGAACAACCGGATTACCGCCAATCCGAGGGCGCCTGGCAAATCGCCGACTGGAATTCGCGTCCAGGCTGCGTAATCTGGTATGCCAGCGACGGGGTTGCCGGCAATGGATCCACGGGCTATCGATCGCTGGACACCCCCGAGTTCCACCAGCGCGGCTGCGTGAATTTTCACTAACCCGCCTGTTGGCCTGCCCTTCCTCACCAGACGATAGCGCGGGCGGCATCGGTTTTAGGAGGCGTCCAGGACACCAGCGCCGCTAAAACAGCCCACGGCCGAGCACGTCGGGGTGTGAATACATCACAGAAACCTGCAGCAAGAGTTCACCGCGCCGCCACCCTTCCGAAACGTAAAGTTCCTCCAACACGAAACGCTTTTGGAGGAACAGATCATGAACAAGATTCTCGCCACCCTGCTGATCACCGCCGCACTGTCCAGCACCAGCGCCTTTGCCGAAGACACTCTGCGAGTGACCATGCAGAACGGGAAACAGCGCGTAGACTTCAGCCTCAACGGCAACGACAAGTGCGTGATGATCGACGACAAGATCACCTGCGCACCGATGAAGCAGGCTCCGGTCCGCGTCGCCTCCTCCAGCAACGAATAATCTTGAAGAACTAATGCGGCTGAGAAGTTCACCACGAAGAGTCACGAAGGGCACGAAGAAGTGAAGCGAGGACGTTATGCCTCGGCATTGAGTTGCGCTACGTTATTCGCCTGCCCCATTGTCCAACGCCCTCGATTTCTCGAGGGACTGCACTTCAACAGGGATTTCTTCGTGACTTCGCGGCTTAAGGGAACACTTACGGCCGAAGCTGTCGTGGTCAGACATTACGTAGACCCTTGCCTTCCTTGTAGTTGACGCTGTGATGGAAGCTATACGTTCATCTTGACCACGTTGTAAGCGGCAACCGGTTTCATGAAACCCTTGAGTTGCAGCTCGTCCAGAGGTTGGACCTCCACCGCATTCTCGACCGAAGCGAGCACCCGTGTTGAAATCAGCGTCTGCCCGGATTTGGCCTCGCCGCACAAGCGCGCAGCCAGGTTCGTCACCGTGCCGATGGCGCCGTAATCCCACCGGCCTTCAAATCCGATGGCACCGATGGTCGCGAATCCCTGGGCAATGCCGATGCCCAGGCTCAAGTCGATGCCGCGCTTGCGCCAGGTCGCGGCCATCGGCGCGAGACGCTCGTGCATGGCAACGCTCATCTTGACCGCGCGAAGCGCAGCATCGGGCACCGGGATCGGATCGTTGAAGAAAACCATCATCCCGTCGCCGGCAAAACGTTCGAGCGTCCCTTCGTAGCTCAGGATGATCTGTCCCATCTCCGCGTGATATTCGTGGAGCACGCCCATCACCTCTTCGGGCTCGCTGGTTTCCGCAAAAGCCGTGAACCCCCGCAAATCGAGGAACACGACGGTGACTTCGCGGCGGTGGCTCTTCAGCGGATCATCCGCACCGCCCGATACGATGAGTTCGGCGAGTTGCGGCGAGAAGAAGCGCTTGAGGCGTCCGAACCGCTCCAGCTCGGCAACCTGAGTAGCGACGCGGCTCTCCAGTGTGCGGTTGGCTTCCCTGAGCTCCTGCGCCTGCTCCTGAACGGTATCGTGCAGCGCCTTGATGCGCAGCATGGATTTAACTCGACTTACGAGCGCCGCCTGATCCACGGGCTTGGTGAGATACTCGTCCCCCCCTGCACTGAGCCCGGCGACGACATCCCGAGAGTCAGACTTGGCGGTCACCAGGATGATCGGCACGAACGGCAGCATTTCATCGGCGCGCAGCCGGCGACAGACTTCGATGCCGTCAAGCTTGGGCATCATGACGTCAAGAAGAATGAGGTCGGGCTTATGCTCGAACACGGCACTCAGCGCCTCTTCGCCGTCGGTCGCCGTCAGGATCGCGTAGCCTTGCGCCTGCAGTCGCATCTGCAGAATCTCGACATTCGCCGGACTGTCGTCCACGACAAGGATTCGCGGCGGGTTGTGCATGGCAGCTATTTCGCCGGCAGGTATTCGCGAATCTTCGCGAGCAGCAGGCGCGGACTATAGGGCTTGGTCACATAGCCGTCGCACCCGGCCGCGAACGCCTTTTTATCGTCTCCGCTCAACGCGTAGGAGGTGACCGCAATGATCGGTATGGATTTGAGTTGGGGATTGGCCTTGATGCGACGCGTAACCTCGTAGCCGTCTATCCCCGGAAGCTGAATGTCCATGAGAATAAGATCCGGTCTCTCACGTGCCGCCGCCGCGATTCCCTCCTCGCCTGTCGTTGCTTCGATCAACTCATAGCCGCTTGCGGCCATCAGGTCGCGCACGATCTGGCGATTGTCCTCCTGGTCCTCGATGACCAGAATGCGTTTGCGCATGTTCTCTCCTTGGCTCACGTCGTCACCACGTCGGTTTCGATCTGCACCGGCAGGCTGAACGAGAAAGTCGAGCCCTTCCCGACAGTCGATTCCACCCAGATTCGCCCGCCATGCATCTCGACGATCTTTCTGGCAATGGCCAGCCCCAGGCCGCTGCCGCCCTTGGAGCGCGTGGACGAATTGTCGATCTGCTGGAATTCTTCGAAGATTTTTTGGTACTGGTTCTCTGGAATGCCCGGCCCGGTGTCGGAAACCGAAACGAGAAAGGCGCCATCCGATTTCTTGACGCTGATGCCGACTTCCCCTGATTCGGTAAACTTGATGGCATTGCCCACCAGATTCAACAACACCTGGACGACACGGCGCTCGTCTCCCCTCCCAACGGGCAATCTGGAATCAACCTCGACTGTGAGCTTCAGGCCCTTTTCCTTCGCCAGGGAGTCGACCGCCGCTACCGCGGACTGCACCGCGTCCGGAAACGAATAGTCGGAAATCGAAAGCGAAAGCTGTCCCGCCTCGATCTTGGAAAGATCGAGCACATCGTTAATCAGTCCGAGCAGATGCCTGCCGCTCTTCTGCACTCTTTCCTGGACGTCGCGAATCTTCTGCGGCACCTCCCCGTAAATCCCGTCCACGATCAGTTCGGTGTATCCGAGGATTGCATTGAGTGGCGTACGCAACTCATGACTCATATTCGCCAGGAACTGCGATTTGTGCTGGCTCGCGATTTCCAGTTCCCGGCCCTTCTGTTCGATCTCCCGGAACAGGCGGGCGTTCTGGATGGCGATCGCGGATTGCGCAGCGAACGTCTGCAGAATATCCACGACGCCGGATGGAAAGTTGCCCGCGATCTTGCGGGAAACCGTTAGGGCGCCGAGCACCCTGCCTTCGCGCAGAAGGGGAATTGCAAGTATGGACCGGACCTGCGCGCGCTCAATGACATCGCGCAGGGTACCGTGGTAATAGTGCGTGGCCCTGATGTCGGCCACTTCAACCGGTACGCGCGTCTGTGCAGCCCTGCCGGTGGCTCCCTCGCCAATGGGAAGCGCCTTTGCGAGCAATGCCTCCATGATGTCGGGCGGAGCACCATAGGTCACGCGCAGGCGCAATTCCCCGCTTGTTTCGTCGTGTTCATAAACGGCGCCCATGTCCGTGGCAGAGAGTTGGACAGCGCGGCTGACAATTTCCGAGAGTACCTGCTGGAGATCGAGTGTCGAGTTGACCGCCTGACTGACATCGGCGAGTGCGCGAAATTGTCCGACCGAGTGCGCCAGATCCTGGGTACGGTCCTGCAACTCCTGGAACAGCCGCACGTTCTCGATCGCAATGACAGCCTGATCGGCGAAGGTCGTCACCAGCTCAACCTGTTTCGGGGTGAATGGTTCAACGCGATTTCGCGCAAGCGAGAACACGCCTATCGGAACGCCATCTCGCATCAGCGGCACGCCAAGCATGGAACGTGCGCCTCCGATCCTGGCCTCCTCCTTGATCTCGTATTCGGGATCGTTCCAGGCGTCGACAATGTGCACTGTCTGGCGCTCGAGCGCCGCGCGTCCGACCAGGCTTCCGCGCCCCGGCTTGATTCGCGCGGCACGCTCGATGGCGAGATACGCCCCCCTGACGCCCTGGCCCGCCGCCAAGCGATATGCGCCGTCCTCCAGCCGGAACATGCCGCCCTGCTCGGCCTGACAGAGCCTCATCACGGTGCTGACCAAGGTCGTCAGCATCGCCTCGAGATCAAACGTGGTTCGGCTAATCGCCTTCAGCACATCGCTGGTCGCCGTCTGATAGTCGAGTGCTTCGGTCAAATCCGCGTTGCGCTCCTCCAGCTCCTTAAACAGCCGCGCGTTCTGAATTGCGATCACCGCTTGGGCGGCGAAGGTCTCCAGCAGCGCGATTTCCTTGTTCGAAAAGCCAGTGGCTGGTTGTCGGATGGCATAGAGAAAGCCGACGGCCTGTCCTTCCCATGTCATAGGGGCGAGAACCTGCGAATAGGGCCCGACCTTCAACCGCTGTGCGACGGATCGCACCGTCCAGGGAACGTCAGGATCCAGCGTATCGATGAAGTGGAGGGGTCGGCCGCGCAGGATGCCTTGCACGTACGGCTCGGCCGGGACCTTCGCACCATCGTAAATTTCCCGCAGAGTCGCGAGGGCCCGTCCGTCATGGGCAGCCAGCGTGACATAGCCCTCCGGCGTGACGAGTACGATGCCTTGCTCGGAGCTGTCGAACAGCTTCTTGCAGCTCTGCAGGATCTTGTCGAATACCGGCTGCGTGTCGGCCACCGAACCGCTGATCACCTCCAGCACCTCGGCAGTGGCCGTTTGTTGTTCCAACGCCTCCTTGGTCTCGTTGAACAGGCGAACGTTCTCCATTGCGATCACGGCCTGGTCGGCGAAAGTCTTGAGCATCTCGATTTGCTTGCTTGAAAACTCGCGCGCCCCGGCGCGCTCGACGAGAATCACACCAATCGCCAGGCCTTCGCGAAGCATGGGTGCGGCGAGCGCCGCTTGAAAACCCAAACGGGCCGCGTAAGCCTTCGCAGCGCCGAAATCGGCATCGGATTCGAGCGAATAGTTCGGAACATGGATGACTTTTCGGTCGAGAATGGCTCGGCCATTTATGAGGTCGCGGCGGATCGGCAGGATCTCTCCAGCAGGCAATGCTGGAAGCGGTCCCCACAAGGCTGCGAGTTTAAGTCCATTGTCAACAACGCGAAGGATTGCAACCGTATCCCCATCGCACAGGCGTCCGGCATTTTCCGCGACCGCATCCAGAACGGGCTGCAGATCTGTCGGCGAACTGCTGATCACCCGCAGAATCTCGCTGGTCGCAGTCTGCTGTTCCAGCGACTCGCGCAAATCCCGGGTGCGTTCCTCTACTCTGTGCTCCAGGCCGGCATAGGACTCCTGCAGTCGCTCGGTCATTCGATTGAATTCTTCGCCGAGCGCCTGCAACTCGTCTCCGGTTTTCACTTCGATGCGCTGCTCAAGATCGCCAGCGCCGATACGTGCCGCGCCGCTGCGCAGGATCTGGATCGGCGCAATCATGCGGCGGACGAGGACAAGACTCGCCACGATTGAAATGGCCAGGGCAATGAGCAGCAGTACCCCGGTACGGATCAACGATGCATAGAGCGGTGCAAATGCCTCGCTCAAGGGCACGTCGACGAACACGGTCCAGCCCAGCGCTGCGATCGGCGCGGAAGCGGACAGCACTTCCCGGCCCTGGATGTCGCGACCGGTTATCGCTTCGACGGTTCCCGCCTCGGCAAGGCCCTGAGTTGCGGCCGCCCGAACGAGCGGCAGCGAAGAAACATCCGTGTTTTGCAGAACGAGGCTGATATCCGGGTGGGCAATCAAACGGCCGCGCGCGTCTACGACATACGCATGGCCGCCCTGACCGATCTTCATGGCGGAAACCACGTCCCAGATGAATTTCAGATTGGCCTCGACGGCGACGACGCCCGCATCCTCGCCGTTACCGCGGGCAAGTGCAATCGTCATGTAGGGCTCGGACTCCTTGCGGAAATAAACCGGACTGAAGTAAGTGCCGTGACGTCGGGATTCAGTGAATATCGGATCGAGCGAAAAATCCTTCCCGCTGCCTGCGACGTCCATCGCCAGGCGGGATACCCGCAACTGCTCGTGACCGCTCTTGTCGAGGTGGCCCACTTCGGTGATGGCAGGCACCTGGCGCAGAAGCCGCAACGAATCGAGCCGGCGCTGAGCGGCCGGCGCTGCATCTGGCGCCCACGGCGCTTGAGCTATCCAAGCCACCTGGTGCTCCAGATCGCGCACGAAGTTCTCGATGCGCACTGCCGCCGCGACGGCCTTTTCCCGCTGAACGCCCGCGAGTGCAGCCTTGTTTTCCTGATAAGAGAAATACATCTCGACGAGCCCGCTTTCGACGATCGCGAGGCTGGAGAAGAACACCAGCGGGATCGCGTATTTCAGGAAGAGGCCGCGCTTCGTGATCACCGGAGCACCTCGTCGGCACGTAGCAGGATCGACTCGGGGATCGTGACTCCCAGCGCCTTCGCCGTCTTCAGGTTGATGGTCAGCTTGAACCTGGCCGCTTCCTCGACCGGCAGATCACCGGGCGCGGCACCTCGCAACAGGCGATCGATGAAATACGCGACCCGTCCGGCCACTTCGGTGCGATCCGGGGCGTAGGACATCAGCGCCCCGGCAGCGACAAACTCGCTGTCCTGCGCCATGGTCGGCAATCGTGCCTCGGCAGCGAGCGAAACGAGCCTCATCCGATAGTCGAAGAACATCGGCGAGAACAACAACATGGCGGCCTGCGTGTTTCGTGCGGCAGGCTTGATCATGCCTTCGAATTCCCCGGGATTCGACAGTTCCACAAGCTGGATCTCGAGGCCGAGATGCTTCGCGGCGGCCTTCAGGTCGTCGATGGCGCGGGAGGCGGGGTCGTGGAGCACCGCGACCCGTTTGAGTCGCGGGATCGTCTCCTTCAGCAATTCCAGGCGCTTGCCTCCCAACTCGAGCTGCCGCGAAACGATTCCGGTGACATTGCCTCCCGGGCGGTTGGTGCTGCCTACGAGCCCGGATGCGACGGGATCGTGGTCGTAGGCGATATCGATAATCGGAATCGTGCTGGTCGCCTGCTTGGCGGCCCGTAAGGAAGCTTCATTCACCACGACGATCATGCTGACTTTCATCTGCACCAGTTCGTCGGCGAGCTGCGGCAGCCGTTCCGCACGACGATCGGCGAATCGCTGCACGATCCGGATATTCTGGCCTTCCGTGTATCCCTTCGCGCGCAATTCCGCGAGAATCGCCTCCATGGCGGAATCGTGCAGGGGGGCAGAAGATGCCCGGAGCACTCCGACTACCGGCACCGTGTCCGTGTCCTGCGAAGTGGCAATGCCCGGGAACCCCAGGACGATCAGTGCAACCAGGCATGCGCAAAGGCGCCCGATCGCCAAATAGACTTTTGTTCGCATAACGGTCGATTGCGGCATGGAAGAGACTTGTCACTGCGTTCATGGTCGAGCCGCTGGCCATCTTTACCCTTGAGACCCCCAGGCGCCGGTCCAATTCATCGTCGATCTGGTGCGGCGTCGCGCGATTGGCACCCTACTACCTGAATCGACGGACGGCAAGGCGCGGTCGGTGTGAAAAAGTCACAAACGAGCCCGTGAACCACTATTGGCCGCGGCGGACCTGCCGACCGGCTGCCCAAGCTTGCTTCCGACGTGAATAAATCACACGGAACCGCGGCAAGACTTCACCGCGCCGCCCTCCCCTCCAAACGTAAAGTTTCTCCAACACGAAACGAACCTGGAGGAACACAACATGAACAAGATTCTCGCCACCCTGATAGTCGCAGCCGCCTTGTCCAGCGCCACTGCCTTCGCCGAAGACACCCTGCGAGTGACCATGCAGAACGGCAAACAGCGCGTCGACTTCAGCCTCAACGGCAACGACAAGTGCGTGTTGATCGACGACAAGATCACCTGCGCGCCTATGAAGCAGGCTCCGGTCCGAGTTGCATCCGCCGAATCCAACTGAGCTACGAATTCCTCCCGTAGTACCATTCTGCCGGGCATGTTTGCCCGGTTTTTTTTGCCCCGAGGGGGAGGCTGGCTATGGATCGACGTTCGTCTCTGGGCGCGGGCCTCGCCATTTCGGCCGCCACAGCCTTGCCGGGGCGAGGTTTAGGACTGGAGAACTCAGGCGCTGCACGGGAAATCGATGTCTGAGAACGCGGGAATTCTTACACCGACCCCTGACGCCCAGCTAGCCGGCCAAGGATGATCACGTCGCGCTCCACGCCGTCGAGCAAGGTCACGCCCGGCAATTCACCCCACTGCGAGAAGCCGAATTTCCGGAACAATTCCAGGCTGGGCTTATTGTGTCCGAATACAAATCCGATAAGCCGGTCTATGCCAATGGAAGGGGCATGTCCGATGGCCTGCCCCAACAAATAGGCGCCCAGTCCACGCTTGCGAAACGCCTCGCCGATATAGACGCTCAGTTCGGCCGTTTTGTTGTAAGCAGGCCGTCCATAGAAAGTCGAGAAGCTCAACCAGCCTGCGACACGGCCTTCGCTCTCCGCCAGCCATAGCGGCCGGAAATCCGGCTTGTGCTGCTCGAACCATGCAACGCGGCTTTCGACCGACACCGGCTCCAGGTCCGCCGTCACCAGGCGGGACGGAATGGTCGCATTGTAGATTTCGACAATGGCCGGCAGATCCGCGCGTGTCGCCAGCCGATGTGTCCACGACGTCGACATGTCAAGACCCGTTCAGCCCAGCGTCGCCCGGATGGCCTCGGTCTCGGGCGAAGGCTTCACGCCCAGAACGATCGACAGCATTTCCCGGCATCGGCGATAAACATTCAACGCTTCGGCCGGCTCGCCCAGTTCCCGATAACAAACCATGAGCCGACGATAGAGGGCCTCGGCAAGATTATCCAGTTCCAGCGTCCGGGAGAACAGCGCAATAGCCTGTTCCCATTGCTTTGCGCCCTCCAGCGAACCTCCGATCAAGGCCACCGCCCGAATGAATTTTGCCTTCAGCCGATCGCGAGTCGCAACCGCCCATGCTTCTTGCGTTTCGCTGTCCAGAAAGTGCCCCACATAGAGTTGCAAGAGTTCCTTCATGAACGCGACAATTAGTTCGCGGGAATTTCCCGACGCCGCATGGGCGGCACGCTCGACGCGCATGACCAGGTCCTCCAGCGCCATCGTGTCGAACCAGCATTTCGACACGTCGAGAGAGAGCGTTCCTTCCGACATGAGCAGCACGTCGTCGACGCCGATCAGCTTGCGCAACCGATGCAGGTTGCTGTCGAAGGACATTTTTCCCGCGTCTCCCTCGGAACCGGGCCAAAGCTGCTCGATGATGGTCGCGGCCTCGACACGCACGCCCCCGTGTGCCACCAGCACACGCAGCATGTCGAGCGGTTTCTTCTGGGTCTTGCGGCTGAACTGGAGAGGCTGGCCCTTGATCTCCACCGCGAAGCGTCCCAGCGTATGGATCTTCACCAGCCATTCCCGCTTCGCTACGACGTCCGCGCTCGGATCCAGCTCCGCCTTCAAGCGCGTTACCTTGTAGACGGACATCGGCCGCGCGAATCCTTTCGTGTTCACGCGCTCGACTTCCTGCGAATCAACGGCATCCTCCACAAGTACCCGAACCGGCGCACTGATCAGGACCTGTCCCGGAGCAGCCTCTGCGCTCAGACGAGCGGCGATATTGGTGACCCGCCCGATCACGCCGTA
>Ga0207708_10003302_pt1 | contig 11872 bp, 15 predicted proteins | sample KBSK5101metaG_FD_184340 | JGI IMG/M metagenome (GOLD analysis project Ga0207708, IMG submission 184340) | Corn, switchgrass and miscanthus rhizosphere microbial communities from Kellogg Biological Station, Michigan, USA - KBS K5-10-1 metaG... | ecosystem: Host-associated > Plants > Roots >...
CACGCGCGTTCGCCCGGAACTTGTCGCCCTTGATCTGCACGCCGACCTCGGGGCTGGACTCGAGGTTGAGGTACCACGCCGGTGGCTGGTCCGAGCCGCCCTTGGAGGCGACGATCAGGTAGTTGTCCTCGAAGGGCTGGTAGATGAGCGGCGTCGTGCGCTCCTGGCCCGACTTGCGCCCGGTGGTGGTGAGCAGCAGGACGGGTGCCCCGTTCTGCCAGTCGTGGCCTTCGCGGCCGTCGGTCGCCTGATAGCGCTCGACGTGGTCTTGTCCGAAGAGAGGAGTCATGCTTCTCAATGTAGGTGGGACGAGCGACACCCTCCGCGACGGACTCGCCGCCGGCACGGTCGCGGCGGTGGTCAGCGGCGCGCCCTCGACGCTGCACGCGCTGGTCACCGGCGGCGACGCGATGGCGGCGGCGTATGCGGCCGGCGCGATGGCGCTGCCCCACGAGCGGCGGCGAGCGCTCCTGTTCCTGGCGGCCGTTCCCGTGCACGCGGCCCTGTCGGTGGGCTGGGCCGAGGTGCTCGCGGCCGTCCTCCCGCGGGGCAGGACCGCCGTGTGGGGCGCGCTCGCCGGGCTCGGCATCGCGGCCCTCGACCTCGGCCTCATCGGCCGCCGCTTCCCGCGCGTGCGTGCGTTGCCCCAGCTGCCGCAAGTCGCCGACCACGTCGCCTACGGCGCCACCGTCGGCACCGTGCTCGCGCTGCGCCGAGCGCGCCGCTAGGCCGACGCGGCCTCGGCCGGCGCCTCGGTGATCTCCTGCGTCTCGACCCGGCCGGGCGGCAGCCGGATGAGCGCGACCAGGAACGTCGCCGCCATCACCCCGGCCATGATGTAGAAGACGGTCTGCGTCGACTGGGCGTACGCGACCTGCACCGAGTGCACCACCGCCCGCGTGACCGGTCCGGCCCCCGGCGGCCCGCCGCCTGCGGCACCGCCGCTGATCTGGGCGCCGAGCGAGTTGGCCACGGAGTGCGCCTGCGCGCTGGGGACCCCGTTCTTGGTCAAGCCGTTCACCACGTTGCTCTGGTTCTGGCTGACCAGAATCGCGCCGAGCACGGCCAGGCCGAGCGCGGCGCCGAAGTTGCGCGCCGTCTGGGTGATGCCGGTGACCTCGCTGTAGCTCGAGCTCGGGGCGCGGTTGACCGCGTCCGTGCTCGCCGTCCCCAGCATCAGTCCCACGCCGCCCCCGGCGATGGCCACGTACAGCCACTGCGCGTTCAGCGACAGGTCGGTGAGCTTGCCCGCGAGCAGGTAGAACCCGACGGCGGAGACGGCGCACCCGGCCACCACCGCGGGCTTGGCCCCGCGCGCGTCGAGGATGCGCCCGCCGACCTGGGCCAGGATCACGAAGCCGAGGAAGAAGTACAGGAGGTACAGGCCCGCCTCCGACGAGCTCTTGCCGAGCGAGACCTGCGCGTACACGCTGGCGAAGAAGAAGAACGGGACGAACACGACCGACATCAGCCCGAGTACCAGCGTCTCGGTCGCGAAGCCCCGGTCGCGGAAGATCTGCAGGCGCAGCAGCGGGAACGGGATCCGCAGCTCGAAGAACACGAACCACACCCCCAGCACCGCGCCGACCACGATGCAGGCCCACGTCGCGACGCTGCTCCAGCCCCACACCGCCGACTGCTGGAACCCACCGACGAGCAGCGTCATCGCCGCCGTGATGAGCACCGTGCCGCGGTAGTCGAGCTTGGTCGGGCGCCGCGTGTCGTCCGGCTGAGACCGCCAGATGAGGAACAGGGCGATGAGCGCGACCGGGATGTTGATCCAGAAGATCGAACGCCAGGTCCACTGGGTGAGGAAGCCGCCGGCGATCGGGCCGATCGCGGTCAGGCCGCCGGAGATCCCGAAGAAGATGGCCATCGCCTTGCCGCGCTCGCGCAGCGGGAACGACGCCACCACGATGCCCACGGCGGCCGGGAACATGAGCGCCGCAAACGCGCCCTGGATGACCCGGAAGGTGATGATCCAGGTCTCTGCCACCGCGCCTTTGGGCGTGGCCCCGCACAGACCCGACGCGACGGCGAACCCGATCACGCCGATGACCACGATCCGCCGGCGCCCGGCCACGTCGGCGAGCTTGCCGCCGAACGCGAACAGCGCCGACAGCGACAGCAGGTAGCCGTTGATGATCCACTGCGACCCGGTCGCCGTCAGCGACAGCTCGCGTTGCAGGTCGGGGATCGCGATCGCGACGATCGTCTGGTCGATGAACGTCATCGCGACCGCGAACACCATTGCGGCCAGGACCAGGTTCTTGCTCGTGCCCGCGGCGGGCGTGCCTCCGCTCACCCGCACATTCCTACAACAACCGGCTTATCGGCCGTAGCCCGACCGTCGCCTAGCCGAAGCAGGACTTGACCGTGCCCGGGTGCAGCTTGCCCGCCTCCTGATCGCGGATCTCGACGAGGCGCTTCACGGCCCTGCTGACCGGCGGCGCGCTCGCCGAGGAGGGGCCCGACGGGCGCAAGCCGCTCTAGGCGTCGGGCGCCAGCTGCGCGCTCAGCGTGGCGAGGTCGAGCCAGGCGCTCTCGCGGGCGATGCGGTCCTCGGCGAAGTCGAACACGTGCAGCATCCGCACGCTGACGGGGCGGCCGCGGCCGTCCATGCCGAACGGCCGACCGATGGCGTGCGCGTGCAGGATCGACTCGTCGACGAGGTGGCGGTCGCCGTACCAGCGCCGCACGGGTTCGAAGCGGTCGATGCGCAGCTCCGCGAGCAGGCCGCGGTAGAAGGCGTCGATCGCCGCGTGGCCGTGCAGGGGGTCGCCGGGCCGGCCGGCGACGTCGTGCTCGGCGTCGGGCGCGAAGCCGTCGACGACGGCAGCGATGTCGCCTGCCTCCTCGCCGCGGAAGTGGCCGTCGGCGAGCGCGTCCATACGGGTGTGGGAGATGTGAGAGGTTGTCAACATCCTTCGATGTTGACAGTGTCCTTATATCTTGTCAAGAGCCTGATACAGTGCCGCGCCGTGGAGGCCCCGCTCATCGGTCAGCGCTACCGCGGGGTGGAGGGTCGCAGCGGCTTCCTTCTTCGTCAGGCCTGGCAGGAACTGCGCGCGGCCATGGAGCTCGCGCTGCGTGAGCACCGGCTCACGCCCGCGCAGTACGGCGCGCTCAGCGTGCTCGCGCGTGACCCCGGCCTGTCCGGCGCCGACCTCGCACGCGCGACCGACATTTCCGCGCAGTCGATGAACGGGGTGCTGGCCTCGCTCGAGCGCGCCGGCCTCGTCGAGCGCCGCCCGCACCCGACGCACGGACGGATCCGCGAGGTGTTCCTCACCGCGGCCGGGGAGGACCGGCTCGACGCCGCCACCCCCGCGGTCAAGGCGCTCGAGGAGGCGATCGAGGCCGGGCACACGGACGCCGAGGTCGCGGCCGTCAAGGCCTGGCTGGTGGAGTCGGCCCGGCGCATGGAGGGCATCAAGCAGAAACAGTCGTGAGCCCCGAGATCGTCATCCGCGCCCCGTCGGCCGCGACGTGATGTAGTCGCCGCCATGGCGAGGACATTCCCGGGAACACGATGCTGAAGGCCTTCACCTCCACGTTGCTCGTCTGAGCCTTGCAGGACCCGCTCGTCGGCCTCACCGTCGTCGTCGTGCTCGCCGTGGGCTGCATGGTGCTCGCGGCGCGGCTGCGCATCCCCGCGATCGTGCCCCTGCTCATCGCCGGCGTTCTGGCCGGCCCCTCGGTGGCGGATCTGGTCGACCCCAACGAGCTGCTCGGCGACCTGCTCTCGCCGTTCGTCTCGCTGGCGGTCGGCGTGATCCTGTTCGAGGGCGCGCTCGGCCTGCGCCGGGAGGAGCTGGAGGCGGACACGCCGCCGGTCGTCGTGCGCCTGCTCACGCTCGGCGCGCTGATCACCTGGGCGGTGGGGTTCGGGGGCGCCGTGGTGCTCTTGGACCTCCCGGGCGGGATCGCGCTGCTGGTCGGCGCCATCCTCATCGTCTCGGGACCGACCGTGGTGCTCCCGCTGCTCGAGTTCGTGCAGCCCAAGCCGGCGGTGGGCCGGGTGCTGCGCTGGGAGGGGATCCTGATCGACCCCGTCGGGGCGATCGTGGCGGCGCTGGTGTTCGCCGGGCTGTCGAGCTCGGGCGGCTTCGAGCCTGGCGGCTTCCTGCTCAGCATCACTGTCGGGGTGGCGATCGGCGGCGCCGGCGGGGCGGTGCTGTGGCTGATGCTGCGCCGGGGCACGATGAGCTCGCAGCTGGCCTCGGTGGCCACGCTCGGCGTGGTGGTCGGGGTCACCGGCGCGGCCGACCTCGTCCGCGACGACGCCGGCCTGGTGGCCGCGATCGTCACCGGGCTGGTGATGGCCAACCAGCGCACGGTGCCGCTGACCACGATCCTCGAGTTCAAGGAGACGCTCGGGCTGCTGCTGATCGGCCTGCTCTTCATCCTGCTCTCGGCGCTGGTGGTGCCGTCCCAGGTGGTCGACCTCGGGCTCGCCGGGATCGGGTTCGTGGCCCTGTTGGTGCTCGTCGCCCGCCCGCTGTAGATGCTGCTGTCCGCGCGCGGGTCGTCGCTGTCCTGGCGCGAGCGCGGGCTCGTGGCCTGGATGGCGCCGCGCGGGATCATCGCCGCCTCCACGGCCTCGACCTTCAGCCTCAAGCTGGTCTCCGACCACGTCGAGGGCGCCGAGAAGATCGTGCCGGTGGTGTTCCTGGTCATCGCCTGCACGGTGGGCCTGTACGCGTTCACGGCACCGCCGCTGGCGCGCGCGTTGGGTGTGTCGGTCGAGTAGGGCGGTGGTGGGCGGGCGTGGCGTTCGGTCGCCGCGTGGGGTTTGTGCCCACGTCGAACGGTGGGCGACGAGGGAGGAGGTCGGGCCGGGGCGGCGCTCCGCGCCGAGCGATCGGAAGATTGGGGTTGCCATGGCAACCCCAACAGGACAATCGCTTGAGCAAATCGGACATTTGGCGACAGCGCCACGTCCCGCAACGGACGGAGCTTGGCGCATCGGTCCCGTAGGCTGGTGGCGCCGTGGAGTGGATGAGCCCCATGGACGCGTCGTTCCTGCACATCGAGCGTCCGACCAATGCCATGCACATCGGTGGCGTGAGCATCTTCGAGGGGCCCGCGCCGCCGTTCGACGAGCTCGAGGCGATGGTCGCGGCCAAGCTCGACGTGGTCCCGCGCTACCGGCAGAAGGTGCGCTTCGTCCCGCTTGGCCTCGGGCGGCCGGTGTGGGTCGACGACCCGCACTTCAACCTCGCCTACCACCTGCGCCACACGGCCCTGCCCGCGCCCGGTACCGACGACAAGCTGCGGCGCACGGCCGCCCGGATCTTCGCCCAGCACCTGGACCGCAACAAGCCGCTGTGGGAGATCTGGATGGTGGAGGGGCTCAGCGACGGCCGCTGGGCGCTGCTGTCCAAGGTCCACCACTGCATGGTCGACGGCGTCTCCGCCACCGACCTCATGGCGGTGATGTTCGACGACGCCCCGGCACCGGCGCCGCCGCGGGCATGGAGCCCGGGCCCCGAGCCGAGTCGCCCGGAGCTCGTCGTGCGCACGCTCACGCACCGCACGCTCGACCCGGCCGAGCAGGTGCGCACGGCCCGCGCGGTGGTCCGCGCGCCGCGGGTGGCGCTGGGCCAGGCGCGCGACCTCGTGCGCGCGGCCCGCTCGACCGTGAACCTGCTGCGCCCGCTGCGCGGCTCCTCGTTGACCGGGCCGGTCGGCCCGCACCGCAAGTGGAGCTGCGCGAAGGTGCCGCTGAGCGACGTCAAAAACGTGCGCGCCGGCCTCGGCGGCACGGTCAACGACGTGGTGCTCACGATCGCCGCCGGCGGCCTGCGCGACCTGCTCGAGGCCCGCGGCGAGCGGGTCGACGGCCGGACGATCCGCGCCCTGGTGCCGGTGTCGGTGCGGCGCCCGGGCGAGCACGGCGTCTACAACAACCGCGTCTCGGCCATGTTCGCCGAGCTGCCGATCGGGATCGCCGACCCGGTCGCGCGGCTGGACGCCGTGCGCGCGCAGATGGACGGGCTCAAGCGCTCCAAGCAGGCCGTGGCCGGCGACGTGTTGACGTCGCTGTCGGGTTTCGCGCCGCCCATGCTGCTGGCGCTCGGCGCGCGGCTGGCCGCGCGGGCGCCGTCGCTGGGGCTGCACACCGGCATCACCAACGTGCCGGGGCCGCAGCAGGCGCTGCGCACGCTCGACCGGCGCCTGCTCGAGTCGTTCCCCTTCGTCCCCGTGATCGGCCAGGTGCGGATCTCGATCGCGATCTTCTCCTACGACGGCGACCTCTACTTCGGCGTCACCGGCGACTACGACAGCTCGTCCGACATCGACATCCTCACCGCCGGCGTCGAGCGCTCGATGGACGAGCTGCTGGCCCTGGTGCCGGCGCGCGTGCCCTCGGAAGCGCCGTAGCATGCCCGCGCGACGCGGGGATGCTCTTCAAGACGACCACGATCCTGGGCCTGGCCGGCGCCCTGTGCGCGCTGGCGTGCGTGCCCGCCGGCGCCGCGACCTTCGCGCCACCGGACACGCCGGGGCCTGACCTGTCGGTGCCGCAGGCCAAGCTCGCCGCGGCGCTGAGCTGCTCGGCCGGGGTCGACCGCGCGGCGCGTGCTCCCGTGCTGCTGGTGCAGGGCACCGGGGCGACCGCACACGACAACTGGTCCTGGACCTACGAGCCGGCGCTGGACAAGCTCAGCATCCCCTGGTGCCAGATCGACCTGCCCGACCACGCCACCGGCGACGTCCAGGTCAACGGCGAGTACGTGGTCTTCGCCATCCGGACCATGTTCCAGCGCGCGGGCCGGAAGATCGCGATCATCGGCCACAGCCAGGGCGGGATGGTCCCGCGTTGGGCCCTGCGCTTCTGGCCCGACACCCGCGCCATGGTGGACGACGTGATCGGCTTCGCGCCCTCCAACCACGGGACCACGCAGGCCGCGGCGACGTGCGGCGACGGCTCCTGCAGCGCCGCCGACTGGCAGCAGTGGGACATCTCGCACTTCATGCAGGCGCTCAACAGCTACGCCGAGACGTGGCCCGGGATCTCGTACACGAACGTCTACACCCACACCGACGAGATCGTGCAGCCCAACGCCGACGACCACGGGAGCTCGTCGCTGCACACCGGCGGCGGGCGCATCGCGAACGTGGCCACGCAGGACATCTGCCCCGGCGACACCAACGAGCACCTGCTCGTTGGGCTCATCGACCCGGTCGCCTATGCGCTGGCCGTGGACGCCCTCGACCACGACGGGCCCGCCGACCCCAAGCGCGTCGACCCCGGCGTATGCGCGCAGCAGTTGCAGCCGGGCGTCAACCCGGCCACGTTCCCGGCCGACAGCGCCGCCGCCCTGGCCGACTTCGAGGGCTACCAGGCCGCCGAGGTTCCTGCCGAGCCGCGGCTGGCCTGCTACACGAACGCGAGCTGCCCGTCCTCGTCGGTGCCTCCCGCCGCCAAGCGCTGTACGCGGCACACGCGCTTCTCGGTGCGGCTGCGGCGCCTGCGCGGCCTGAAGGTCACGCTCGGCGGGCAGCGCCTGCACGTGCACCGCCGCGGCCGCCGCCGCACGGTGACGGTCGACCTCGGCCCCACCGGCGCCCAGCCCGTGGTCCTGGTGGAGACCGGGCGCACCGCGCGTGGGCACCGCGTCACCGTGCGCAGGACGTATCGCGGCTGCTAGCTGGCCGCCGGCGGCATGCCGATCTGGCCGAACAGCCCGAACAGGTCGATCTGGTCCCAGGCCTCGGCGATCAGGCCGTCGCGCACGCGCAGCACCGCCGTCGAGGTGAAGGTCGCGTCCCTGTCTGACGCAGGCACGCCGTAGAAGTTGCCCACGTGATGGCCGCGCCAGGTCTGGCGCGCGCACACGAGGTCGCCGGAGGCGAAGATGGCGTCGATCGTGTGGTCGAGCGGGTCGAACGCCCCCAGGAACACCTCGACCGCCTCCCGCTGGCCCGCGCGGCCGCGCTGGACGCCGTCGTGCGCGAAGTCGCTGGTCAGGAGGCGGTTGCAAGCCGACGCGTCGCGGCCGTTGATGGCCTCGGCGTAGAAGCGTCGGACGACGTCGACGGCGGGCACGCAGCCGCGAGCTTACGCGTTGAGGAACCGGGCGACGTCATGCACGTGGCGGATGGGCCCGAGCTGGGTAGACGCCGCTCCAGCGGAGCCGGCGAGCCCGAGCGCGAGCAACGCGGCCAGCGGGGCGGCGAGTCGGCGAATCGTATGCGGGCGAGAGGAGCGCGGATGGTGCAGGAGGCGCGGCTGGAGCGGACCGAGTACGGGCTGGCGCCCGCCACCGAGGGCTGGTTCGCGGTCAACGTACGCGACGCGGCGTGGATGACCGACGAGGTCTTCGGCGACGCCTGCGTGATCGAGGGCGACGCGGTCGCGTTCCCGCAGGTGGGCTACACGCTGGCCGTTCTGCGGCCCGGGCAGCCGAACGGCATGTATCACCGCGAGGACGACCAGGAGGACTTCCTCGTGCTCTCCGGCGAGTGCGTGCTGCTCGTCGAGGGCGAAGAGCGGCCGTTGCAGGCGTGGGACTTCGTGCATTGCCCGGCCGGCACCGAGCACATCTTCGTCGGGGCGGGGGAGGGGCCGTGCGTGATCTTCATGGCCGGGGGGCGCGCCCACCGCGGCGGCGCGGTCTACCCGCGCAACGAGACTGCGCTGCGCCACGGCGCCGGGGTCGAGGCCGACACGACCGAGTCGCGCGAGGCCTACGCGCCGTTCCCGAAGTGGAAGCCGGGTCCGCCGGAGAGCTGGCGCGGCCTGCCCTGGAGCTAGCTCCCCGCCGCCGCGTGCCGGGCCTAGGCGGCCGCGGCCTGCTCCCAGTCGCGCCGCGCCTGCTTTGCGGCCTCGGGGTGGAGCTTGACCGCCATGAACCGCCAGCGCTCGCCGTCGAGCACCCAGGCGAGGTGGAACAGGCCGTCGATGGGCACCTGACTGCTGCCGCCGCGGGCCACCATGTGGGCCGAGCCGGTCACGCCCCCGGGGCCGTCGTGCTCGAGCCGCACGTCGCTCAGCGCGATCTCGTCGAACATGGCGAAGAATGCCTCCCACAGCCGGCGCACCGTCGCGGCTCCGCGGCCCTCGGGCGGATTGCCGGTGAGCACGCTCACGTCGGGATCGCCGGCGTAGTCGACGTCGGGGTCGAAGACGTCGGCGAACAGAGCGTCGATCTCGCCGGCGTTGAACAGGTCGATGCCGCGCTGGACGGCCGCCAGGTCGCGTTCGGCGTTCGTCACGGGGCGATCATCACCCGCCCGCCATGCGCGCACCGAGCGCGGCCTCGCCGGGGCGCAGCGCGGACGGGCCGCCGCGCTCCAGGCGCCACGCGGGCGCGGCGGCCAGGGCGCGGTCGATGCGCTCGTGCACCTCGCGCTCGCGCGCGGCCTCGACGGCGAACACCGTGCGCACGTGCAGCCCATCGGTGTGCTGGGCGGCCACCGTCTGGTGGGGCGCGAAGGGGCACGGCGGCGGGTGGTCGATCGCGCCGCAGAGCTCGATGGTGATGACCGCGCCGGGCTCGCGCTCGTCCGTTCCGGCGTCGACGTGGAGAACGGCCTCGTGGGCGAAGGTGGCGCGGGTCGACTCCATGACCCCGAACCGTAGGGCTCAGCGGGGCGCGAGCGGCTCGACCCCGAGCGCCCCGGCCACTGCAGCCACGGACTCGGGCGGGCCGGTCTCGGCGCCGATCAGGTCCTGCACGCCCTCGAGGCCTGCACGGTCCACGAGCCGCTTCTCGTTCAGCACCCACTCGTGGCGCTCGGCCATCCGCGCGTGCGCCACGCACAGCACGGCATGGGCGAGCATGCCCGCGCAGGGCACGGCGTCGCTCGCGCCCGCGTGCATCTGCGCGAACAGCAGCGCCACCGCCGCCTGCCCGCGCCAGCGCCCGGGCGCGCTCGCGGCCAGCGCGGGCGGGAACTCCGGGCGCGGCACGTCGCCGTGCAGCGGGACACACAGCGCGAGCTCGCCCGCAGGCAGATACGTGGGCGCTCCGACCACGTAGCCGTTCTGGGCCAGGATCGCGAAGCGGCCGTGCTCGGCCTCGGCGCGCCACGCCTCGACGGTGTCGAGGTCGCGGAAGAGCACGTCGACCTCCGTGTCGCCGAGCGTCAGCCAGGCGCCGCCGTTGACGATCGGGCCCCACTCGCCCAGCCCGGAGACGAAGCCCGGGTGCCCGAGCGCGCGCACGTCCTCGGGATCGAGCGTGCCGCGGTAGTACAGGCCAAGGTCCCAGTCGCTGTCGCGCCGGTGTGTGCCGGTGGCCCGCGAGCCCCCGAGCACGACGGCGACCGCGCCGGGCAGGGCGGCGAGCTGCGCGGCCAGGTCGGCGACGGGCGGCGGGAGCGCGGTCAATGCCCGAGACCGTCCCACAAGAAGGTGGTGACGAGGTTCGCGATCGCCCGGGCCGAGGCGCGCGGGTGGTCGAGCGCGTAGGTCGCCATGCGCTCGAAGATCGCCGCCTGCAGCTCGGCGTGCAGCGCCGCCGAGGCCCGCCGCGCCATCACCCACCAGCTCGAGCGTCTGCGCGATCGCCTGCAGCGACGCTGAGCGCCGCGGCGCGCACGGCGGCGAGCAGCGCCTGCACGGACGGCCGCTCGCGATCCGCGCGCCGGGTGGCGGCGACGATCGTGCGGTGCACCTCGCCGCCGGCGATGGCGCGCACGACGACGCCGGGGCGGGCGTCGGCCTGGACCATGTCCGGCAGCAGCGTGACCGCCTGGCCCGCGGCGACGAGGGCGAGGCTGACGACGGCGTCGTTGGTGCGGTAGCGGACGTCGGGGTCGAAGCCGCCGTGCTGGCGGCAGGTGGCCTCCACCATGTGGCCCCACGGGGTGCCGGCGTGGCCGACGGTCCAGGTGGCGTCGCGCAGCGCAGCGAGCGCGACCCGATCGGGGTGCCGGCGCGCGAGCGGATGGGCCTCCGGCAGGACGACGCGCACGGTGTCGCGATGGAGCTCGTGGCGGTCGACGCTGGGCAGCCGCGGGTGTGGCTGCTGCTGCCACTCGTCGGCCAGCACGAGGTCGACGCCGCCCAGCGTGAGCTCGGGCAGGGCCTGCTCGGGCTCGGCCTCCACGAGCTCGCAGCGCAGGCCCGGCGCCTCGCGCGCCAGCGTCGCCATGGCCGGCACGGCGATCCGCAGCGCCGCGGACTGGAAGGTGGCGATGCGGCCGCGCCCGACCACGCTGGCCGCGCTGGCGGCCAGCTCGGCCTCGGCCAGCTCGGCCCGGTCGAGCAGCGCCCCGGCGTGGTCGACGAGCACCAAGGCGGCGTCGGTGAGCCGGACGCCGCGGCCCGCCCGCACCAGCAGGGGCACGCCCGCGTCGCGCTCCAGCGCGGCGAGCTGCTGCGAGACCGCCGACGGCGTGAACTGCAGCGCGTCGGCCACGGCGGCGATCGTGCCCCGCGCGTGCAGCTCGCGGAGCAGGCGCAGGCGGCGCAGGTCGAGCATGCAGCAACGCTACTGAATCAGCGACAGAAGTCGTAATTGCTTCTGAAGCTTCGTGGCGCGAGCATCGGGTCATGCGAAACCCCGGCGCCCTGCTCTGCCTGGCCTCGGGCGCCGCGTTCGGCGCGATGGCGATCTTCGGCAAGCTCGCCTACGAGGAGGGTGCCACCGTGGGCACGCTGCTGGCGGTGCGGTTCGCGCTGGCGGCGCTGCTGTTCTGGGCCCTGGTCGCCCGCCGCGGCGGCCTGCGCCGGCTGCGCACGATCGCCCGCCGCGACATCGCGCTGGCGCTCGCCCTCGGCGCGGTCGGCTACAGCGCCCAGGCCGGCGCGTACTTCGCGGCGCTGCGGCGGATGGATGCTTCGCTGCTCTCGCTGCTGCTCTACACCTTCCCGGCCATCGTCACCGTTGCCGCGATCGCGCTCGGGCGCGAGCGC
>Ga0207708_10003307_pt1 | contig 11865 bp, 8 predicted proteins | sample KBSK5101metaG_FD_184340 | JGI IMG/M metagenome (GOLD analysis project Ga0207708, IMG submission 184340) | Corn, switchgrass and miscanthus rhizosphere microbial communities from Kellogg Biological Station, Michigan, USA - KBS K5-10-1 metaG... | ecosystem: Host-associated > Plants > Roots >...
CCGGCGTCTACACGAACACCACGTTCGTCGACGCGTATCGCGGCGCCGGTCGTCCGGAAGCGACATACGTCATCGAACGGGCGATGGACCTGTTCGCCGCCGAGATCGGCATGGATCGCGCGGAGGTCCGCCGGCGCAATTTCATCGCGCCCGACCAGTTCCCGTACGAGAACCCGTCGGGTCTCGGGACGGCGAGCGGCGGCGCCAAGATCTACATCGACTCAGGCAACTACGAGCCGGCGATGGACAAGGCGCTCGCGACCGTCGACTACGCCGGTCTCGCCGCCCAGAAGGATGCGGCGAAGAAGCGCGGCAAGCTGCTCGGCGTCGGGCTCAGCACGTACATCGAGGTATGCGGCGTCGCGCCGTCGAAGTGGATCGGTGCCGTCGGCGAGGGCTGGGGCGCGGCGATGTGGGAATCGGCCAACATCCGCGTCCACCTCACCGGCAAGACCGTCGTCACGATGGGCACCCAACCCCAGGGCCAGGGCCACGAGACGACGTACGCGCAGGTCGTGGCCGACCGGCTCGGCATCCCGATGGAGGACATCGTCATCCAGCATTCCGACACGCTCGGAACGCCGTTCGGCTACGGGTCGTACGGCTCACGGACGAGCTCGGTCGGCATGACCGCGGCGATCAAGGCCGCGGACAAGGTCCGCGATAAGGCTCGCCGCTACGCGGCCCACATGCTCGAAGCTTCGGCGGACGACATCGAGATCGATGGCGCCGAATACCGTGTGAAGGGCTCGCCCGATCGCAAGAAGACCATCCAGGAGATCGCCTTCGCCCTCGATCTTGCGTTCGATGCACCCGAGGGCATGGAGCCGTATCTCGACGAGACGGCCTATCACGACACGCCGAACTGCACGTGGCCGTTCGGCACCCACATCGCGACCGTCGAGATCGACGAGGAGACTGGCCAGGTCGATCTCGTCCGGTACGTGGCGGTCGACGACGTCGGCAATGAGATCAACCCATTGATCGTCGCGGGGCAGCTCCACGGCGGTATCGCGCAGGGTGTCGGACAGGCCCTTTGGGAGGGCGCCGTCTACAGCGACGACGGGCAGCTGCTGACCGGCTCGATGCTCGACTACGCGCTGCCGAAGGCGGCCCGTCTGCCGAACTTCGAGCTCGACAAGACCGTGACCCCGTCCCCGGTGAACCCACTCGGGGTGAAGGGTGTCGGCGAAGCCGGCGCGATCGCCTCGACAGCGGCGGTCGCGAACGCGGTGATCGACGCGCTCAGCGTGTACGGGATCCGCCACCTCGACATGCCGTACACGTCGCAGACGGTCTGGTCCGCGATCCAGTCGGCGAAGGGAGGCCAGGCATGATCCCGGCGGCGTTCGACTACCGGCGCGCGGCCTCGCTCGACGACGCGCTTTCGGCGCTGTCCGGCGGTGACGCCAAGGTGATCGCCGGCGGCATGAGCCTGCTCCCGCTGATGAAGCTGCGGCTGGCGCAGCCGTCGAAGCTCGTCGACATCGGCAAGCTCTCGGAGCTGCGCGGGGACGGCCCGACCGCCGACGGCGGCTGGGAGATCGGCGCACTCACGACCTACTCCGAGGCACTGGCGGCCACGAAGCTTGACTTCACGCGCGCCTGTGTCGAAGGGATCGGCGACGTGCAGGTCAGAAATCGCGGCACGGTCGGCGGTGCGATCAGCCACGCCGATCCGGCGTCGGACCTGCCCGCATTGCTGCTCGCCCTCGATTACTCGGCGGTCCTGCGCTCGTCACGTGGCGAGCGGACCGTGCCGCTCGACGGGTTCTTCAAGGGTCCATTCGAGACCGACATGGCTCCGGACGAGATCCTCGTGAAGCTCGTTCGCGGTCCGCTCCCGGCCGGCGCGGACGGGTCGTACCAGAAGATGGCCCACCCGGCGTCGGGCTACTCGATCGTCGGCGTATGCGCCGTCGTGGGGTCGTCGGGCGGCTCGATCTCGCACGCGCGGGTCGCCGTCACCGGCGTCGGCCAGGTCGCGTACCGGGCGAAGGCCGTCGAATCGGCACTCGTCGGGTCGGATGGATCGGCAGGTGCCGTCGCGTCCGCCGCAGCACATGCGACCGACGGCCAGGACGTGAACAGCGACATCTACGCCGACCGTGCCTATCGAGCCAGGATGGCCGAGGTGTACGTCAGACGCGCGATCGACGCCGCCCTCGGGCGGTAGCGCGGCCTATCCCAGCGTCGGGCGTTGCGCGTCGAGCGGGTCACACCGGGCCGACGCGCGCCCGCCCGGCTCGCCGGTGCGATCCTGACCCGCGACCTCACGGTCGGCGGCAGGCGCTGGTCGAAGGGTCGACGCCTCTCTTCGGAGGACCTGCTCGAGCTCGCCGCTGAGGAGCCGGGCGCCGCCGTGACGGTGCTGGTCCCGACCGGGAATGAACTGCATGAGGACGAGGCAGCGCTGCGTCTCGCCAAGATCATCGCGGGCCAGGGGCTCGACGTTCGCGGGCCCAACCAGAGTCGCCTCGACCTGGTCGCCGCTGCTCCCGGTGTCGTCACGGTCCGGATCGCCGAGCTCGAACGGATCAACCGCCTCGACCCCCTCGAGGTGTTCACTGTCTACGACGGTCAGGTCGTCGAGAAGGGCGATCTCGTCGCGAGCGTCAAGGTCGCGCCGCACCTCGTCGATGCGGGTGTCATCGAGGCCGGCGCGCGGATCGCCGGGTTCGGCAGCCAGCCGATCGTGTCTGTTTCACCGTTCCTGGCACGCCGGGTCGGGGTCGTCGTCAAGGAATCCGTGCGCGCCACCGCGCGCGAACGGTTCGAGGCGTCGGTCCGAGCCAAGGTCGAAGGGCTCGGCTCCGAGATCATCGACATCGAATACGTCCACGACGACCCGGACGCGGTCGAGACGGCCCTCGGGCGGTTCACCCGAGGCGCGGACACCGCCGACCTGATCCTGACCGCCGGATCAGCCTCGACCGACCCCGAGGACGCGTTCTTCGTCGCGATCGAGGAGCTCGGCGGTCGTGTCGTGCGGCGCGGCGTCCCGTCGCATCCGGGCTCGATGCTGTGGCTGGCGCGCGTCGGCGGAACGTCGATCCTCGGGCTGCCGACCTGTGGCGCCTACTCGAAAGCGACGGCCGCCGACCTGCTGCTCCCACGCTTGCTGGCCGGTGAGCCGGCGTCGGAGGCGACGGTCGCCAAGCTGGGTCATGGCGGGATCCTGACCCGCGACCAGCGGTTCCGCTTCCCGCGCTACGCACGGGAGCTCGACGCACCAGAGGGGTAGGAGGGCGGAGCGAGATGGGCGAAGGTGATATCGCGAGAGCGATCGCGAATGCGCGGTCGTACCTGACGGCGAACCCGGCGGAAGCCCGCTATCGGGACGCCCCCGCGACCGCGACGATCGAGGACGGCTTGCGGGTCAGGGTGACCGGCACGGACGGGTCGGCCCTCGTCACCGACATGGTGACCGGCGTCGGCGGCGGCGGCTCCGCGCCGAGTCCCGGATGGATGTTCCGTGCCGCGTACGCGTCCTGCGCCGCCACGCTGATCGCGATGCGGGCCGCCGAGGAGGGATGGGCGCTCTCAGCGCTCGACGTCACGGTGGATTCGGAGTCGGACGATCGAGGGATCCTGGGCCTCTCGCCGAACGTTCCCGCCGGACCGCTGAGCGTTCGCGTCGCGGTGCGTGCGTCAGTGCCGGGTGCGATGCCGATGTGGTTCGCGCCGCCATCCAGGCCGCGATCGCACGATGTCCTGTGCATGACGCCGTCGCGCGGCCCGTGCCGATCGAGATCGAGGTCCGCGCCTCCTAGTCGGTCCGCCGTTTGACCACTTCAGTCGGATCGCTCAGGGCTTCGGCGGCTTCGGAGGCTTCTTCTGGGACTTGTCAGGCTTCGGCTTGGCGGGCTTCGGGGTAGGAGCGGGCGTGGGGGCCGGCGTCGGCGTCACGGTCGTCGGATCCGGTGCGGGCGTCGGGGTCGGCGCGGGCGTCGCAGGTTTCGGCTGAGGTTTCGGCTGAGGTGTCGGACGCGGCGTCGGCTTGGGTGTCGGTGCGGCCTTCGGGGTCACCGGTGCCGCGGCAGGTGCCGCGACCTTCGCCTTGGTCGATGCGGGCTTCGTCGACTTCGGTGTCTTGGTCGGGGCAGGCGTGGCTGTCGCTTGGGAAGCCGGAACGACGAGGGCGACCGCGTCCTGTAGCGCCAGGTTGACGGGCGCCGACTGTGGCCCGACGCGTTCCACCGCGGCGCTGAAACCGCTTTGAGGAAGCGATGGCGCAGGGGCGGCAGGTGTCGAGACGAAGGCGATGACGCCGCCGAACACGAACCCGACGATGATGCCGACGATCGACTGGAGGGACTTCGATAGCACTTGATGGGCCTCGCGCGTAGCCCCGGGGCCTACCAGACTACCCCTATCCACCCGGGACCGCACCTGACAGATGTGCCCCGGGTCCTGTCGGGCGGCCATCACCGAAGGCGTGACGGGGTTGAGACACGCCCTTCAGCGCGGCCCGATCGGGTCGACTCCGTGTAGCATCCGATCCGATGACCGACAGTTCACCGCGGTCCGCTGGCGAGCGCGACGACCGCCCGCCCGGCACGCGCTCGATCGAGGCCCTGACCGAAGACTTCCGCGGTCGGGACTACATCGCCGACCGCTCGCTGGCGACGGCCGTCTTCCTTGCGCTCGAGCTCGACCGGCCGTTGCTGCTCGAGGGCGAGGCCGGCGTCGGCAAGACCGAGCTCGCGAAGGTGCTCGCGTCCTCACTCGATGCGAAGCTCATCCGCCTCCAGTGCTACGAGGGCCTGGACGTCAACACGGCGGTCTACGAGTGGAACTACCCGCGCCAGATGCTGGAGATCCGCCTGCTCGAGGCCCGTGGCGAGGCGGAGCACGCGAGCGCGCACGACATCTTCGGCTCCGATTTCCTGATCCGGCGTCCGCTCCTCCAGGCACTGGAAAGTGACGATGGCGTCGCGCCGGTCCTCCTGATCGACGAGATCGATCGCGCCGACGAGGAATTCGAGGCGTATCTCCTGGAGATCCTGTCCGACTTCCAGGTGACGGTGCCCGAGATCGGGACGATCCGAGCGCATCGACCCCCGCGGGTGATCCTCACGTCCAACCGGACGCGGGAGGTCCACGACGCGCTCAAGCGGCGCTGCCTCTACCACTGGATCGATTACCCCACGGCGCAGAAGGAATTCGAGATCGTCCTGGCGCGTGTGCCTCATGCGCCGGAGAAGCTCGCGCGCGAGGTGGTCGGCTTCGTCCATCGACTCCGCGAGGCGGATCTGACCAAGGTCCCGGGTATCGCCGAGACCCTCGATTGGGCGGCCGCCCTGCTCGCGCTCGGGGCGCGGGAGCTCAAGCCTGAGCTTGTCGACGAGACGCTCGGCGTCGTCCTCAAGTACGAGGAGGACATCCGCCAGATCCGTGGCGAACAGGCCAGCCGGATGCTGACCGAGGTCGCCGCGCGCGGCTGACAGGCCATGAGCGGACGAGCCACCTTCGCCGCCACGAGGGGGTCGATCGCGCGATGACCTTCCCGGTCCATGTCGGACCGTCGTCGATCACGACGAACCGCGACGATCGGATCCTGATCTGCCAGCCGGACGGGCGGATCACCGGGGAGGCGGACGGCTTCTTCACCCGGGACACCCGGTTCATCTCCGGCTACGACCTGTGGATCAATGGCACCCGGCCGATCCTTCTCGGCTCGGGTTCCATCCAGTCGTTCTCGTCGCGCTTCGAGTTCACTAACGACACGCTGATCGACCCCGACGGCGCCATCGAACGCCAGACGCTCGGCATGCGGCTCGATCGCACGATCGCGGACGGCGTCCACGAGGACTACGACATCGAGAACTTCACGCCCCGGACCGTTCGACTCACGATCGAGATCGCGGTCGTGTCGGACTTCGCTGACATCTTCGACGTGAAGCGAGGTCAGATCGTCCGGCGAGGACAACTGAATACCCGCTGGTTCCGCTCCCGGGGCGAGCTGCGCTCGACGTACACGAACCACGACTTCCGCCGAGAGCTCGTGCTGGCCGTCGAGCGGCCTGGCTCGAAGCCGCAGTTCGCCAACGGCCGTCTCGTATTCGACGTCGTGTTGCCACCCAAGGGGGCTTGGCACACGTGCATCAAGTGGTACCCGGTCACCCAGTCGAAGCGCCGCCTGTCGACCCTCGCCTGCAACGCGGTCGATGCACCGATGCGTGCCGTCGGCGCCGCTCAGCTCCCGAATGTCAGCATCCAGTCGCCGAACCAGACCGTCGATCGAGCGTGGGCCCAGGCGGTCCGCGATCTCGAAGCGCTGCGACTCGAGGACCCGACCATCGAGCGCGGGGTGTTCATCCCGGCCGCAGGCGTGCCGTGGTTCGTGACGCTCTTCGGGCGAGACTCGCTCATCGTCTCGATGCAGGGCATCTCCGGCTTCCCGGAGTTCGCGAGCGGGGCGTTGCGCCGGCTCTCGGAGCTCCAGGCGACCTCCGATGACCCGGAGCGTGACATGGAACCGGGCAAGATCCCGCATGAGATCCGCCACGGCGAACTGGCCCAGCTGGGGATCCTGCCGTTCGAGCCGTATTACGGCACCCACGACGCGACGAGCCTGTTCGTCATCGTCCTGTCGTACCTCTACCACTGGACCGGCGACGAGCGCCTGCTCCGGCGGTATCTCGGCAACGCCGAGATGGCGATGGCCTGGATCGACGGCTATGGCGACCGCGACGGCGACGGATTCCAGGAGTACCAGACCCGCTCGTCGCACGGCTTCTACAACCAGGCCTGGAAGGACGCAGGCGACGCCATCGTCGAGGCGGACGGGAGCCTGGCGCCGCTACCGATCGCGACCTGCGAGTTGCAGGGCTACGTCTTCGATGCAAAGACGCGGCTGGCCGAGGTCTACGACGTGCTCGGCCGACCCAAGGACGCCCGACGCCTGCGGCGCGAGGCGCAGCGCCTGTACGAGCGGGTGAACGAGGCGTTCTGGTGGGAGGAGGAAGGGACGTACGTTCTCGGGCTGAACGGGCGCAAGGAGCAGATCCGTAGTGTTGCGTCGAACGCGGGCTACCTGCTCCAGTCGGGCATCGTCCCGGTCGAGCGCGCCGGAAGGGTGGTCAAGCGCCTACTCGCCGACGACATGTGGTCCGGCTGGGGCATCCGGACGCTCTCCTCCGATCACCCGGCCTACAATCCGTTCTCGTACCAGCGCGGATCCGTCTGGCCGCACGACAACGCGACGCTCGCCGGCGGATTCCGGCGCTACGGGTACGCGGCCGAGGCCGCTCAGGTCGCCAAGGCGCTCTTCGACGCTGCGGAGCAGTTCGCCGGCACGCGGCTGCCAGAGCTGTTCTCCGGCATGCCGCGCGTGCCGGCGAGCTTCCCGGCACCGTATCTCGGCGCGAACGTACCGCAGGCGTGGGCGGCCGGGGCGATCTTCCGGCTCGTGGCCATCCTGTGCGGGATCCACGCCACGTTCGAGGCGGGCGAGCCGAAGCTCTACGTGAACCCGGCGTTGCCCGACTGGCTGCCCGAGATCACGCTCCACAACCTGCGCGTCGGCAATGGCGCACTCGAGATCCATTGTCGGGACGGTGCCGTCGACGTCCTGTCGAACACGTCGGGCTTCACCGTGATGCACTCGCCCGCGCCGGGCCCGCTCGGTAGTCGCGGTGCGGTCTCCGTGGAGCCGCCCAAGCCGTCGGGGTCGCAGGAGCTGGCGTCGACAGGCTAGGTCGTGCCGGCGTCGGTGACGGCATCGGGCGTTCGTGGCAGAGTCATCCCATGCAGCCTGGTGACGATCCATCTATCGTGAAGGCCCCGTGGGGCCCGGAGATCGATGGCCGGCGTCTGCTCAACGAGGCCGTGGGGTTCGGGCGGGCCTTGCGCGCCGCCGGGCTGGCGATCGACCTCGGCGCGGCCGTCGACTACGCGCGGGCGCTCCCGCTCGTCGACATGGGTTCGCGCGAGCAGGTACGTGCCGCGGGCGAGGCGGTCTTCGTCCGTCGACGGGATGACCGCGAAACCTACGACATCGTGTTCGATCGCTGGTGGCGTGCCCGGGGTCGGCGCCAGGGCGACTTCCAGGCCCCGCCGCTGCGCCATCCCGACGGGAACGAGTCCGAGGGCGATACTCCAGGGGAGGCAGCGCCGAGTTCCGGTGACGACAAGGTCGCCGCACGCCCCGACGAATGGGGTGTCCCCATTCCCGCCGACGGGGATGAGGACGAGAGCGGCGAGGACATCGAGGGCATCGTCGTCGCGCCGGACGCCTACTCGCGTGGCGAGATGCTCAAACACCGCGAGTTCGACCGGATGACGCCGGCGGAATTGCGTGACGCGGAGCGGCTGGTGGACGAGCTCGTGCCGAGGCTGGAGCAGCGCCGGACCCGTCGCTACGAGCTCCACTCACATGGCACGCGGCTGGCCCCGCGGGCCATGTTCCGACGCAATCTAGGGACCGGCGGACAGCTCATGTCGTGGGTCTGGCGGCGGCCTGTTCGTGAACCCCGTTCGCTCGTGGTGATCTGCGACATCTCTGGTTCGATGGAGCGCCACTCCCGGCTCCTACTGCGGTTCATCCAGGCCCTCTCCGCGTCGAGTGCCGTGCGCGCCGAGTCGTTCGTCTTTGGCACCCGACTGACACGGGTGACACGTCTCCTGCGCGACAAGGACCGCGACCGCGCGCTCGCGCGGGTCAGCGAAGCGGTGAACGACTGGGCCGGTGGGACGCGGATCGGCGAGAGCTTCCGGACGTTCAACCAGACGTGGGCACGGCGCTCGCTCCGGTCTAGCGGCGTCGTCATCGTCGTGTCCGATGGCTGGGATCGAGGCGATCCGGCGCTTGTCGCCTCCGAAACGGCACGCCTCCGCCGGAACTGCCACCGACTGGTCTGGCTCAACCCGCTTGCCGGCACGCCCGGTTACCAGCCGCTCGCCGGCGGGATGCGCGCTGCGTACCCGTACATCGACGACTTCCTGCCGGCCGGCACCGTCGCGTCGCTCGAACGGCTCGGTGAGATCCTCGGTGGCGTCCGGTCTGCCGACACGCGGCAGGGCGCCGAGGCCGCGGCCCACGCCGCCGTCCCACTCTTCAGCGACCTGGCTACCGTCACACCCCCGACCGTCGTGGGCGGCACGCCCACGGACCCGACCACCGCGAGGCCGATCCGATGAAGGAACTGCTCGACACGCTCTCCACCTGGCAGGACGAAGGCATCGACGCGGGACGCGCGGTCGTCGTCCGCACGTTTGGCTCGGCCCCGCGCCCCGAGGGTGCTGTCCTGCTTCACGCGAGCGACGGGCGGATCGCGGGATCCGTCAGCGGCGGGTGCGTCGAAGGCGCTGCTGCCGAACAGATCGAGCACGCCTGGACGACCGGCAACGCGCGTGTGATCCGGTACGGCATCAGCGATGAGCAAGCCTGGGACGTCGGTCTGGCCTGCGGGGGCACGATCGACGTGCTCGTCGAGCCGGGCGTGCCATCGGCGGCCGTCGAGGCCGCGACCGAATCACTGGGTGCAGGCGGCCTGGGTGCCGCGGTCGTGACACGGCTTCCTGCCGACTCGCCGCCCGCCGTCGCCGGACCCCATGAGCCCGGCGAGGGTGCCCCGCCCGAGCCGAAGGTCATCGTCCATGCCGATGGTCGGCTTGATGGTTCGCTCGGCGACGTCGCTCACGATTCCGCGCTCGTCGACGCCGCACTCGAAGCGCTGAAGCGCGGCCAGTCGCGGACGGTCGAGATCGGCGGTCGCTCGCTGTTCGTCGAGGTATTCCCGGTCCGGCCTCGTCTCGTGATCGTCGGCGCGGTCGAGGTCGCGCGGACGCTCGTCCGTCTGGCCAGGGAACTCGGTTTCGAGACCGTCGTGATCGACGGCCGTGCCTCGTTCGCGACCCGCGAGCGGTTCCCCGACGCGGACCAGCTCATCGTCGGGTGGCCGGACGAGGTCGCCGACGACATCGAACTCGGGCCGAATGACGCGGTGGCCGTCTTGACGCACGACGTCAAGTTCGACGAGCCCGCCATCGTCGAGGCGCTTCGCCGCGGTGCGCGATACGTCGGCGCGGTCGGTTCCCGCAAGACACAATCGGATCGACGCCAACGGTTGCGCGAGGCGGGGGTCAGCGATCAGGCCCTCGCCGAGCTGCGCGGGCCGGTGGGGCTCGACCTCGGCGGACGTCAACCGGCGGAGACCGCCCTGGCCATCCTCGCGGAGGTCGTCGCGGAACGGTATGGCGGCAGTGGGCGGCCGATGCGCGAGCAGGCGGTCTTGAACGAAGGCGCGACGCGGGTCGCGATCGAGGGAACGCCGGTCACGGCAGGCTGATGACACCGGCGACGGCACGGATGCTTCGAGGGAAAGGGAGGACATGAAGGGCGATCGGGTCGAGGTGGTGGTCGACACCGGCGGGGCTGTCCAGACGTTCGACATCGTCGCGAGTCGCGCCGGTCGCCGGATCGAGGTGACCACCGCGCGCGGCGTCGTCGAGGTCACCGAGGTCACTCGCGGTGGGACACCGGTGCGGACCGGGCGGTTCATGGCGAGCCGGCTGATCGCGCTCGTCGAGCATCCCGCTCGCGAGGGCGACACCACGGTCGACGTCGAGACCCGCCGCAGGATCGGCGCGAAGCCCGGCCGCAAGGGTCGCGGCGCCGACAGGGTCCCGGGGCTCTTCGATGTCGCCGCGACGGATGACGCCGTGGGCGACCCCGACACGGACGAGGCCGAGGGCTAGGTCGTTCCGCCTATCGCGTCGATTTGACGGATGCGCGAGCATCGACGGATGGGACGCGCCCGGCCGGACGGGGCTCGCTTCGCCGCCATCGTGCTCGCCGCAGGCGCCGGGTCGCGCTTCGGCGGCGGCAAGCTCCTTGCCTCGCTCGAAGGACGCCCGATCCTGCAGCACGTCCTCGAACGCCTCGAGGCGGCCGACCTCGACGAGGTCATCGTGGTCGTCGGGGCCGACGCCGATGCCGTCGAGGGCGCGATCGACGCCAGCGCTGCGAGGCTTGTCGTGAACCCAGCGCCCGACGAGGGTCTGTCGAGCTCGTTGAAAGTCGGCATCGGAGCGCTGTCCGACGACGCCGATGCCGCCCTGATCGCGCTCGGCGACCAGCCGTTGCTGCCGCCACGCGCCGTCCGAGCGCTCCTTGAGGCTGACGCGCAGCCCGGTCGACCCATCGTCGTCCCCGTCTACGGCGACGGCATGGGGCGAAACCCGGTCTTGCTGCGCCGGGAAGCGTTCGCGCTCATCGATCAGACGAGCGGCGATCGTGGACTCGGACCGCTCATCGATGCCCACCCCGAGCTCGTTCACGAGATCCCGATCCGCGTCGAGGGCGGCAACCCGGATGTGGACACTCGCGACGACCACATCGCGCTGCTCGAGAAGGCGTGGGCTGCGCGCGTCGTCGCGAACGCGGAGCAGGTGGAACGGTTCCGCGAAGTCCCCGACGGGACCGATTTCTACGCACCCGTCACGGGCCTGTTCCGTGCGGACCCCCGACGGACGGACGAACCGGTCCTCGAAGCGTTGCTCGAGCTCGTCGAGCCTGGTGAGACGTGGCTCGACATCGGTGCGGGCGCCGGCCGCTACGCGCTCCCGGTCGCCCTGGCGCTGGCGCCATCCGGCGGCCGGGTCATCGCGGTCGACGCATCGCCGGGCATGCTCGACGCGCTCATGGAGCTGCAGACCGAGCACGGGATCACCGATGTCGAGGTCGTCGAGATAACCGGCTCATCGGACCCCCATGTCGCACAACTCGATGCGATCGTGGGCCTCTGCAGTGAGGCGATGCTGAAGGCGGCGCGAAACCTGCGCTGGCTGCACCACTACCCGGTGGGCGTGGAAGGTTGCGCCCTGCTTCCGGACATCGACCAGTACGAGTTCATACTG
>Ga0207708_10003309_pt1 | contig 11864 bp, 10 predicted proteins | sample KBSK5101metaG_FD_184340 | JGI IMG/M metagenome (GOLD analysis project Ga0207708, IMG submission 184340) | Corn, switchgrass and miscanthus rhizosphere microbial communities from Kellogg Biological Station, Michigan, USA - KBS K5-10-1 metaG... | ecosystem: Host-associated > Plants > Roots >...
CCAAATCTCTCGGGGCAAAATAGGCCAGCCTCGAGTGTTTGACCTCATCTCTACGCCCTCTGCGTCTCTGCTTCGACTGCGTAAAGTAAACTGTGGGAAATGTTTAATGAAGAGCACGCAGTCCCCAGAGAAGACTCTCGCAACAATCTTCGACTCGGCGGCGTTTCACCTTTGCACGCGCCAATAGTCGAATCCCGGAAATCGTAAAAACCAAAAATTCGTGGGGAGGAAAGGTTATGAAGAAGTCTTTCGCCTTAGTGTTCACGCTCCTGGTTGCAGCGTCCAGCGCGGTTTCGCAGAGTCTCACGACCGAGTCTTTCACAAAAGCAAAGGCGATCGTCGACAAGTCGGTCGCGGCGTATGGTGGCGCAGAAGAATTGAATGCCATCAGCAACGTCTCGTTACGCATAGCCGGCGAGTCAGTGCATCGTAATCAGAGCCGGCGTCCGGGTGACATGGATCGTACCGAGTACACCAGCGAGATCCTGATCGATCTGAAAAACTCGAGGGCGAGACAAATTCAAAAGGGCCATTACCCCGGTGGTTTCAACTGGCACAACGGCCAGGTAATCGACGCCGGAAACCGGATCGGCTTCGACCTGATTCGGAAAACGTCTAACCCGCCGGGCCAGATCACTCCCGCAAACTTCAAAGCGAATACTCGTTGGCTGCCCCAACTCGTTTTCCTGAACGTGTTGGAACGAGCTCAGACGCTTCGTTATCTCGGTAAGGCCGACTACGAGAAGCGACCACACGAGGTCGTCGACTACGTCACGAATGATGGCGCTCGGCTCACGCTCTACATCGATCAGCAAACCGGCCTCCTCTCAAAATTCGAAACGCTTATTACGGATCCCTACGCAGGCGACTCACTTTTCGAGACGCGTTTCACCGGGCAACATAAAGTCGGCAAATACATGGTTCCGGCTCGTCGTGTGAATGCGTTGAACGGCGACATCACGAACGACTTCGGACTCGCAGAGGTCGCGTTCAATATCGAGCTCACACCCGATAGCTTCAAGGCGCCTGAGGGATTGCGTGCAGTCACGTTCCCGACGCCCACGCCTGTCACGAAGCACGCAGACAAGATTTATACGACCAATGCCGCGGGCTATAACGTTCTGTTTGTCGATTTCAATGATTACATCTTTGTGATGGAGACTCCCGGAAACGACCGCGTCTCGCTGCAGGCGATCGATCAGATCAAAAAAACGATTCCGGGCAAGCCGATCAAATACGTCGCGGTTACGCATCATCACGACGATCACGCCGGCGGTATTCGCACGTACATGGCCGAAGGTGCGACCTTGATCGTCGCTCCCGGTGAAGAAGCGTTCTTCAAGAAGGTGAGTGCGGTGCGTTTCAGCGCTGACCCGGACACACTCACGCGAAATCCACGTGAGCCGAAGTTCGAACCGCTTCAAAACGGTAAGCGCGTGCTCACGGATGGAACCACGACGGTCGAGCTTTACGACATCGGCAAAGGACCGCATACGGAAGAGATGCTCGTCGCATACTTTCCCGCTCAGAAGTTTATCTTTCAGGGCGATCTAATTAACCGCCCCTCGAACGGCGACTACCCGATCGCGAACGACACCTCGGTCCATTTCCTGAACTGGATCGATGCGAAGAAACTGGCGGTCGAGATGACGATACCCGTTCACGGAACACCGACAACAATCGCCGAGTTTCGCAAAGCCGTTGAGGAGATGAAGGTAAAAGCAAACTAATTTCGCGGCATAAGCTTTCCCTGTGCAACCTCTGTGTTCTCTGTGTCTCTGTGGTTTGCTGTTCTTTAAAGTTAACCACAGAGACACAGAGAACACAGAGGTTGCACAGAGAAGAAGTTATTTGCAGTTGTTATTAAAGCGTTTGGCCTTGCACTGGTCGCATGTCTCAGTCGGTTTTGGTTTTTCTGTAGTCGTTTCGTAATCGGATTTGGGCCAGTGGTGGCAATTCGAGCAGAAATGCCACGTGGTCCCATTACGTTTGCGTCTATATGTCATATCGAGTGATGGCAGAGTAGCTCTAGTGGACTTGGAGAGTCCTTAGAGAGTTCTTAGAAAACTATTAAATGGTTTCTTAGAAGTCCGCGAAGCGGACGGCAGCATAAAAAGCCTGGAGCGCCAGCCCCAGGATCATGATCAGACAGACAGATAGAGCCCGCGAAGCGGGCGACAGCGCATGATTCTAAACGCTGTCGCCCGCTATCGCGGGCTCCATTAACATTTCGGGTTCGTGATCCTGCGCCCCAGGCTTTATGCTTCCATCCGCTTCGCGGATTCGGCGCCGAATGGTGGACTAACGCAGTCCCGCTAGCATCTCTGCGAGCGCTTCCGGCGCAGACCATTGCGGGTTGTGATCCGACGTCAGCTGCAACATCGTCCAGCCTCTTTCTTTCGCTCGTTGTGACTGTGGAAAGAAGTCGTCATCTTTGGCTTCCTTTCCTTTCTCAACGGTCAGGATGTAAGTCGCTGGAATCTTCCGTGCAGCATCGTTCTTCAACACGATCGGATCAGTAAAAGTCTTCAATGCTTGCGGCACGTCGTGTGGCGGCGGCTGATCCGGTTTGACCCACCTCGGCACCACGTAGTCGCCCTGCGTCATTTGTTTAATGAACGCGCCTCCATCTCGGAACATCGTGCTTACGCTTTCGCCGTCATTCGGAACGAGGGCATCGAGATAGACCAGTTTCTTGATGCGATCGGGAACTCGATCTGCGACGCCGGTGATCACCATACCGCCATAGCTGTGACCAACGAGAATGATGTCTCGCAAATCTTCATAGAGAATCGTGTTGACGACGTCATCGATGTGAGTGTTCAACCCGATATCCGGTCGCACCAGATGAACGCGGTCGCCCTGTCCGGTGAGTTGTGGACGATAGACCTCAAAACCTTTTTGACGCAGCAGCGCCTCCACCTTCTTGAATGCCCACGCGCCACCCCACGCACCATGCACGATAACGATCGTCGGTTTCGATGACTCAGTCTTCGGCGTCTGTGCGCCGGCTTCACGCACACTGAAACCGCAGAGAACCAGCAGAACGAATATCAATAAGGAGTTTCTCTTATTCATCTTCTTTCCTGTTTGCTATATTCGGAGGCTCGCATTCTACCACACAGAACTGGACCATTGACCCGCCGATCATGGAAAACAACACGCGAGCGTGGTCAGAGCAGCGTCGACTTATTGCTTCGTCAGCCTCGCCATAATCTGCTGGTATTCCGGATCGTTACGAATAGAATCAAATGCTTTATTAGCCACGATCATGGCGGCATCGGAAAAGCCTTTCTCAACCGCTGTGCTTAGAGACTGCAATGACTTCTTCTTGTCGCGATTGGCGGCGTAGGCCCATGCAAGGTAGAAGAACGCGCCGGGCCGATCAGGATTGACTTCCGTCGCCAATTTAAGAGGCTTGATGGATTCGGAGTAATTCTTTTCCGTTTGTAGGAGACTGATGCCTTGCTCAATCAGGCTTACGAATAAACCATCTAACACGCGACGAGCGACTCTGCGCTGAGTGGAGTCTTCAGGTGCTTTTGACTGCTTTCGCAAGTCGTTGAGAATTTTCGACAACAGGTTCGCGGAATCAAATCCTTCTTCGCTTTGGTTAACCGGCGATCCGGGGGCGGCAATCAAAGAACCTAGCCGGCTCTCGAACTCTCGTTGTTTTTTAATTTGTTCTTGCTCTTCGCGGATCGCGGTTTTCAATTCGCGGCTGTCGCGGAGTTGGTTTACTTTCGTTTCAATCTCTGCAACGTCTCGCAGCCCGTTGAAGCTCCCGGCCAGATCGAGATAGAGCTGATATGCTTCGTAGTATCTCTTTGATTCCTCAAGCGTTCTTGCCTCATTGAGGAGCTGTTGCCACATTGCGTTTACGAAGCTGTCATTGCGCGGCCGCTTTCCGGCTTTTATTGCGTGCAATTCCATCCACTCAATGGCTGCGGTAGCGACATAGACCGGCGGCCATTCGTGACGGCCTTCAAATGTCTGAACGCGATGGATGATTCCTGCTTTGGTTAGCGGTTCTTCGAGCCTCTTGAGTTCGGGATAGTTGAAGTCGTCAACGCCGGCGGCGCCAAAGAAAACAAAGTGCATCTGTGGCGACGGAGCAAGATCGCCGGGAAACCCCGCGCCATTGGCCATGACGCCTGCGAGGCATTTACAGCCAGCCGCAATTCGAATTGCCGCTCGTGCGCCGCCCGAGAAACCGGTCGCATACATACGCTCATCGTCGATTGCGAAACGCTGATGACTGTCCGTCAGCATCCCGTTCCACGCATTCACGACAACGTTCCATGGACCATTGCGTGAGTTGTTTGATCCAATGACGATCCATCCGTATTTCTCCGCCGCCTCTTTAAAACGCTCAACCGGCGCTCGGCCTCGCGCACCCGGGTCAAAGGCGTAAAGGATGGGCCACTTCCGATCCGGCGTGTAGTTTGATGGGAGATAGAGGGCGTAACTTTGTGACGAATCGTTGAGCGCTTCGATTCTCTCAACGACCTGGCCCTTGGGGATCGAGTCGCTTTGTGCGATCGCGTGTGCTAATAAAACGACCAGCACACTCAAGCGCACGAATGATGAAATAATGATCACTGCCGCACTAAAATCGCGAAACGATGAACAGGCTGCCACCGATCGCAATCAAGTCTTCGAGCAGAGCAATGTAGAAATCTGGCAGGCCCAGTGACTTCACGAGCCAAGCGCGGGCCTCATAGCCGCCGAAACAACCGACGATTCCTCCGACCACTCCCAATCCGGCGCCAACAAGCGCCGTCTTTCCGCCGCCAAGAGAAACGCATGCGCCCGTGAGGCCACCTGTCACGATGCGGGCGATAAGTCCTGGAGGAGCAGTACGGTTCGGAGTATTCGGCAGCTTATCAAGGATGATTTCTGTGATGGCTAACAGGCTCAGAATTATCACTGCCGGAAGCGAGCCGATGAGCGCCCATGGCCGCGCAAGTCTGAGCCAACCCAGGTGCACGGCCCACGCGACGGCGGCAGGAGGCGTAAGCGACCGCAACCCGGCGAAGAATCCGATTAGAAATGCGAATAACAGCGTCATTTGACTTTGATTATACAGATCTTAAATCCAGTGATCGCAAAGCCGAGTCACATTGATTGATGACAAACGAAAATTTTTGCGCTAGGTTGCTGATTCACCCACCCAATCGAAAAAGAAGCGGGCCGACTTGTGCTTGAACCACAAAGCCGACCCTTGATCCTCAACCTTCCGAAGAAAGGATAAGGACCATGACAAAACATGGTAGCGCATCACCGCGCAAACAAGAATCTCGCACACTCGACGCCAATCTAAAACGACGCGCTCGAAAACTCGCAACCGACAGTAGAGTCGATCCAGGAACACGCTCACTGATCCGCTATGCACTGGAGATCAAAGACCAACACCTTGGTCAAATAGTGAATCGTGTCGAGGCCGGCGAAATGCGCATCGACCACATTCACTTGGATGGTGATTAAGATCCCGCCGCTCCGCTCCGTGTCTCGGCGGCATAACGCCGAGACACGGCGGGCACAGCCTGCCTGCTTCACGAGATCAAAACAGGTCGAGTGAACTGTCGGTGAGACAATGCGAAGAGTTCAGCGGAAAGTCGGCGAGATGAAGAGCTGGTTTATCGGGTGGAGGTGCGTTATTGCTCAGCCGCGTCCTTGTTAGCTTGCTTCGCCTTCGAGCGTTGTGCCTTTTCAGCATACAGATTAGAAAGCAATTGTTCAGTAAACTGCCGGTTTTTCTTTGCAAGCGAGGATCGCTGTCTCCTCCATTGCAACTTTACTCGACACCACGTCAATGGCCCATGAAGCCAGGCCAACTTCAGGATCAGTTTTTTAAGTATTGTTTCGGACATTTGGACTATTACCTCCAAAGTGGAAAGCCACTTTATGTAATTCTCTGCGTCTGCACTAATCGGTTGCAAACCGATTTGATGAAAGGCCGTTAGCAGGTTGGGAATATCCTTGAGCGACGACGCCTGTGTTGGATCGTGCCGAGCTAGTTGGATGACAGCGGATTCAACGGCCTTTACCGGATCGGTTCGCTTCAGGTATCGTTCAGCTGTTTCCTGCCTAATTTTTTCGTACTCTTCCCATGAGATTTGACGGTTCTTGTGAAATTCGAGGAATGTGCTGAGGCGACTCAGTTCTGCATCGAGTTGCAGCAGTCCCACAAGTGCGGATCCGAGTTCCGCTCGTTGCTGAAATCTGTGCCGCAACGTGTCAGATAGCTCCTTAAGAAGCCACCCGATTAGTACTCCTATAAGGGGTAAAATGTCCTTCGTTTCCAATGTTGTTAGCACCAACCTATGTATGTTTCTTCAATTCGATAAATCAGCAAAACGATGTTAGCCATTCGTTCTTCAGTCGTAAATGAAATACGGCCGCCAGTGATGGCAGCCGTAAACTATTGATCTTATTGGTCGGGGCGAGAGGATTCGAACCTCCTACCTCTCGGTCCCAAATCACAGGTTTGGCAAAAAGCTAAGTTTTTGCCATTTCGAAAGTTGCAGCCACCACGAGTTTATTAGGGTTTTGCGTTCTTTCCACATTCGCTACCGCGCATCACGGCGACGTGCTGCAAATTCTGTCCACAAAAAATTGGCCACAAATTTTTGGGGTGAACCCCTCGGTTGAGACGTTTTGAATTAGCCCACTCGGTTGTCAATAGCCGCTAGAACAATGGAGCGTAGTTCGGCAGGGAGCTCTAGAAGCACCCGTTGATCGTTATTCTTTCCGAACCTCAGAGCGACATTAAACAAACGAATCGGTAAGTTCAGTTGTCGATGTTGTTTCCTAAGGTCGCCCCACAAATTCGACCACTCGTTTATTAATTCTTCGCTCACGTTAGGACTGATGAAGAGCGGTATACACTGAACGATTCCCTGGCCCAACAGTGGCAGCAAGCGGTGCTTTCGATATATGGAAACTAACCTATTACTTAGAGTCGACCATTTCTTAGGTGATTCGCGCAGGAACAAGGTTTGAATTATGAAGTCTTCCGCTCCGTTCTCGAATGCTTTCCGTTCACGAGTGAAGGCCATATCAAGATCGGCAAATCCCTCCTCCCATTTTGCAAGACTAACTGATAAGACTCCTCGGTTGTAGTAGGTTAGGGCTGAGTCATCTCCAAGCTCGATCGCATTATTCCAACTAACCATGGCCTCTTCCTGTCGTCCCAACATGCTGAGAGTCTCCGCCATATGTACCCAACAATGAGACTCTTTGGGTGAAAGTTTGATTGCTTTGTTATAGCACTCCAAAGCCTCAGTGAATTCTCCCAAGCGCTGCAATACCACACCAATGTCTAGCCAGTTACTTGAATTATCCGGAGCAACCTTCACCGCTTTTCTGATTGCCTTTAAAGCCTGTGTTTGTCTACTCATGTCGGCCAGCACCAAGCTGCGGTGGTAGAGTAGCCTCCAATCATTGACACTTAACGGTTTTAATTTCTGTGCTTTATCCAAGATCCTCAGCGCATCCGTAAATCTACCAAGTTCGCTCAAGCCATTTGCCTGGTCGATTAATCCACCAACACTGCGGGGTTTGAGTTTGATAGCCTTCTCAATGGTCGCAGTTGACTCCTCGACTTTGCCTAGCGTTTGAAGAGTCTCAGCTCGATCAAACCAGTGACGAACAAAGTCAGGTCTAATTTGAATGGCCTTATCAAAGGAATCTAGCGCATCCTCATAGCGCTGTAGGCGCTTGAGTACATAACCACGATTTGCCCAAATAAAGTCGTTAGTCGGTTCCATCTCAACAGCCCTTTCGAAACATCTCAAAGCCTCATTGAGTCGCTTAGAGCGTAACCAAGCTCGTCCTCGAAGCGACCAACCGCGTGCCGGTAAAGGAGAGACTTTGATTCCCTTATCTAAAACCGAAATAACTTCGTCCCATCTGCCTAGGTGGCTAAGGCAATGAGCTTGCTCGTAATAATCGTCGCCCGTTCCCCTCACCGCGACCAATTCTTCCGCCGCTTTTAATGCTTTCAAAAAATCCCCTTCTTGAACGAAGGCTTTACAGTCTTTAACACATGCTGACACAACGGCATCGGAATGCATTGAATCATCTTCCTGTAATGCGTGGATAACGTACTCGCGTTCGTGTTTTGCCTCGGGGCTTAAAATGAGCAGTCGCTGATTTAGTTCAGCTTTCGAGTACCACAAACGCAAAAAGTCGATGAATAACCTAATAGGTTCCACCCGATGCTTCTTCGCTTCCAACGTCAACCGCATTAGAGGTTCTGAGATTTCGTAGTAAGACTCTCTTCCGACTATTGTCGAATTTACATAACCTAGTGCTTTAAGCGCCTTAAGCTGACCAGATGCCGTTTGGTGAGTAATGAAGGCGCGTTGCGCGATTTCTTTCACCGTCAATGGGTGTCGAGAGTCGCACAATAAAGAAACAATCTTCTGCTGTTGTGTTGAAAGATAAAGCAATCTCGACTGGTAATAAGGGGTCAGGTCATCGAGGGTACGAAAGAACGGGTTAATCAGCTCGTCTAGCGATGTTCGAGTAAGGAATTGGGAGAACACAACGTATACTCGGTGATTGCCGCCTGCGAGGTGGTGGACAGCGCGGATGCGTGCTCTTCCGACCGCACTCTGAATGAAGGCTGCGAGTTCTTCATCGTGCTGGAGGTTCGCAATGTTTACGAGAAGCTCTATGGCCTCATCGAGCTCCAAACCAGTGAGATGACGAATGCGAAAGAAGCCGTAGAATGGGGATGTTTGAAGCGAAACTCCGGCGAATAGGCTTGGACTGCTTGCTACAAAGGTAAGACAAGGATTCTCTTGAACGAACGCCCGGAGACGCATTTGACCATCTTCTCCGAGTCCCTTGAAGAGTTCGTCTAAGTTCTCCATAAGAATCAGAAGTGTTGCTTTGCCGATGTACTGTTTTAAGAGCTCGCTCGCTAAATGCTCCGCGCTCCTCGGCTGAACCTCAAACAATGCCTCAACGTTCTTTTTTAATTCTTTGTCGTTGTATTCCACCACCAGGGACTGCAGGATACGGAGTAAAAAGTCCAAGAAAGATGCGACACCCCACTCTTCTTCACGCAGCCAGCCGATTCGCAACTTTCCTTTGAGGTCTGCTTGTGCTTTGATTCGATGATAAACGAGTGAAATTATATAGGTCTTGCCTATACCTCTTGGACCCACTAAAAGCGCGTGATTCTTTGACTCCGTTAGTGCGCTCTCCCTCACATGTTCGACCAACTGATTAACCAGTGCATGCCGTTGCACAAGAAGAGCCTCTAACTCAGTTGGTCTCATCATGCTTGGGGTGAAGCGGGAAATATAATCGTTCAAGGTAGCCCCCTGTGCAGTCGCCAAAACCTCTTGATTAACGGAAATCTAAAATTGTACCGACCCTGAAGGTCCATGGCGATGTAGTGATCGCGTCTAAGGTGAGTCAACACTCCGAGAGTAGTTTCACGATCCTCCGTAACTACACTCGCTTTGATTGTGTTGAAAAGCTTCTCAAAACTTAAAGGCTCTTGGCTTGCAGCCACTCCATCCAGCAACGCAAGGGCCAGCGCCTTTTCTTCGGGTTCGTAATAGACGTCTATTCGCTCGCGGTAGTACTGCAAGTGCCATCGATCATTTTCGTCCGCAATACAATCGTGAACGACGGTTCGCACTACATCGAAATCTATCACTTGGTTTAGCTCTGTCAGCTGATCCACGACGTGGTGTATGAAATAGGGAATGCAATCCACCTCGGTCGCAATCGCTTGGCAGATGCTATCCAGATTCGAAACGCTTAGTTTCTCACCCCTCACTAACCGACTCGCCAGTTCTTTTGCATCTGAAGGTAACAGTGGAGGAACTTCAATCAAATCCATGTCGTTCGTAGGGTCGTTTGCGTAGCCCGCACGTTTCAGAGAAGAAATCACATTGTGAAGACCAATCGAGCCTGTGAAGATCATCCTTAGATCAAGGTGCATTTGACGAACGGAGCGCAAAAGGTCGAGTAGTTCCATCGCAGCACGCTCACCTTCATTCTCCTTGATCTTATAGAGCATCAAGGGCACTTCATCCCAAAAGAAGACAAATGAGCGCTCTCTGTTCGATGTAAGATCTTCAACAGTCTTTGTAATCAATGTCTTCCAATGTGGGCTGACAGCTTTCGGGAACTTAATAATCTTGCCGACTTCTGCGCCTTCTAAATGGGATAAAAACTGGCGGACTTTTTCAGCACTTCGATGAAATGTGCCAAGGTACTCCTCGACGTCGCGAAACAGGAGTTCAGCGAACTCTAGAGTCGTGTGGACTTGCTCAAGATCGTGATAGACCGCCAGTTTTTCTTTGGGAAGTTCGGCGGTCATTTTTTTAACAAGGCAGGTTTTCCCCATTCGGCGCTCCGCGCTTAGAATTACGCTGCGGCCTTCAAGCACTCGCCAAAGCCGTTCGATGAGTTTGTCACGACCTAAAACGTCAGCAGGTGCAAGTTGACCTCCGGGGTTGCTTCTCATGGCCCAGCATTATACGTCAGAAATAACGTACGTCAACTTCAACGTACTAATTCTTTAGCCCTCATAATTGCTGAACTACCGAGGAGGTTTCCAGTCCTAATCTGTGTCATGCCACAGAGCAAGAATCGGTGATGTTTAGGCACCGTTTCTTGTCTGATCGATTAAACACTGGTGCGTCCGTTTGACCGCCGGCTAAGGCGCGTTTGGATTCGGCTCCCAATTTCTTCCCATTTCCGGCTCCTTCGCGTTGACGAGAGCCGTGAATTGAGTACCGCTTTTTCGTGGAGGGTAAACGGGTCTTCATCCTCGTCAAGCTAGTGATCACTGTCGGTTAGCCTTCCAGCGCACTTGTTAGCTCTCCACTGTGAGCTTGTTTAGTCCTTCGAGAATCTCAGATTTGCTAATAGATGCAAAGTAAGTATCTCATTGGGCTGCAGCAAATTCCCTTTAGGTGGTTTGGAAAGAAGAAGTCTCAACAAGGACGGTCGTCTGATAACGGCGGAGTTATCAGGACGCCTCGCCTTCTATTCTTTTTCTTGATTCCCACCTTGCCGCAGTTACTTGAACGAGCATGTTGCCTGTGGGCTGCACTCGGCTCGTGACTCACGGTTCTAAGCCGAAATCTCGTACTGATCTGATCCCGCTCCCACTTTCTGCGACTGTGGTGAGACTGATCGTAACGCTCGGCGTCGCTCCCATGTACACTGGTCCTAAGAATTACCTGTCTATAAGTCTGGACCATGCTTGATTCACTCTGATGTCCTGGAAACCGTCACATAGGAAAATTACATCCGGTTCGAGACCGGTACATCAGACTTTAGAGTCCACTCTAATTGAGCGGACAGGATAGCAGCCCTTATTGGACCATCGAGAGCGCGAAATTCCGCTCGACGTTTTGAACCCGGAAGTCCGCGAGATCCTGAAGAGCGCTTGTCACGGAAAAGATGCTGAGGATTATGTCTTCACAAATCCTGATACGGACAAGCCGTTCTATGACGTCAAGCGCTCATTCCATACTGCTTGCCGGCTCGCAGGTATTAAGAACCTTTGGTGGCACGATCTACGAGCCACCTTTTGTACTCGGTTGGCGCTCGCTCGTTATGAAGCACTGACAATAATGTCGCTGATGGGGCACAAGGATTTGAAAACAACCATGCGCTACATTCGCGCCGTTCAGCTTCAACGTGACGTGCGGCCAATTAATTTTGTCCACAAATTGGCCACAAATGAAATACGGCCGCCAGTGTTGGCAGCCGTAAATTAGCGATGCTATTGGTCGGGGCGAGAGGATTCGAACCTCCGACCTCTCGGTCCCAAACCGAGCGCACTACCAGGCTGTGCTACGCCCCGAAGGTTGAGGCATTCTAAG
>Ga0207708_10003311_pt1 | contig 11856 bp, 10 predicted proteins | sample KBSK5101metaG_FD_184340 | JGI IMG/M metagenome (GOLD analysis project Ga0207708, IMG submission 184340) | Corn, switchgrass and miscanthus rhizosphere microbial communities from Kellogg Biological Station, Michigan, USA - KBS K5-10-1 metaG... | ecosystem: Host-associated > Plants > Roots >...
AAGCATGGGACGCAGGACTCCGGACTCAGGACTCAGCGAAAGTCAAATGCGTATGCCAGATAATGGGATAGCCAGTTACGCGAGCAGACGCGTGGAGTTTCACTTGATTCTTTTGCCTTTACTGATTCCCGAGTCCCGAGTCCCGAGTCCTCGTTTTTCACTTGCGACGCGATGAAAAACGAACCCCGCGAAGGCATGCAATACCTGGAGTCGCTGCCGCGGCGCTGGGTAACGGTGTATATCCCATTGCTGGTTTTCCTGTTCGTGCTGCTTTTTCCGTTCTATTGGATGGTGATCACGTCGTTCAAGCCGAACGCGGAGCTGCTTTCCAGCAGCGGCAATCCGTTCTGGGTGATCAAGCCGACACTGGAACACTTCCGGAAGCTCTTCTTCGATACCTCCTATCCGGAGTGGATGTGGAACACGGTGCTGGTGTCGGTGGTGTCGACTTTCGTTTCTCTGGTCGCCAGCGTGTTTGCCGCCTACGCGATCGAACGCCTGCGCTTCCGCGGATCGCGGCAGACCGGGTTGGCGATTTTTCTCGCCTACCTGATCCCGCCATCGATCCTGTTCATACCACTGGCGACCATGGTGTTCCAGCTGGGGATTTTCGACACGCGCTGGGCATTGATCCTGACTTATCCGACGTTCCTGATCCCGTTCTGCACGTGGCTGCTGATGGGTTATTTCCGCTCGATCCCGTTCGAGCTGGAGGAGTGCGCGTTGATCGATGGCGCGACGCGATGGCAGATTCTCGTCAAGATTGTCTTGCCGCTGGCGGTGCCGGGGCTGATCTCCGCGGGAATCTTTGCATTCACTCTGTCCTGGAACGAGTTCATCTACGCACTGACTTTCATCTCGGCTTCCGAGAACAAGACGGTCCCTGTGGGAGTGATCACCGAACTGGTGGAGGGAGACGTTTACCACTGGGGCTCGCTGATGGCGGGCGCGCTGGTCGGCTCGCTGCCGGTGGCGGTGATGTATTCCTTTTTTGTCGAGTACTACGTCGCCGGCATGACCGGCGCGGTGAAAGAATAGCCACCTCTGCCCGGCCCGATACCCCTGAAGGGGGTACTGAAGAGACTCCCCCGCAAGCTGCGCGTATCGAAAGCTCAGCTGGCGGGGCGGCGCAAGAAGTGGCGCGCCCCAAACCCTTGGCGGACCGGGATTACGTGGAGATCTACATCGGCCATGTTAATCAGGCCGACGAAGGCTCGACCCCGACTTCCTGGTCGGCGGCAGCGGCACGCCACCTCTTCCCCGAGTCCCACTACACGGACCCGGACCCGCGAACTTGCGCCTAAAGGGCCTTTACCGGAATAGAATGACGGAATGTTCGTCCCGGCGGGCCCTGTATTTTCTCGGCGCCCCGGCGTTTACCGAAGGAGATACCCTATGTTGCAAGCAGCCGATCTGACCATTCGTCTCAATCCAGCGGACGATGTGGTGATTGCGCGGGTCGAATTGCCCGCCGGCACCGAAGTCATCAAGGAAAAAATCCGTGCGGGGGTAACTGTCCCGGCCGGGCACAAGATCGCTACCCACGATATCGCCGAAGGCTCGCCGGTGCGCCGGTACAACCAGATCATCGGCTTCGCGATCAAGCCGATCAAGGCCGGGGATCACGTTCACGTCCACAACCTGGCCATGGGCGATTTTCAGCGCGACTACGCGTTCTGTGCCGATTACAAGCCGGTCGATTACGTCGCCAATCCGGCAACTTTTCAGGGCATCGTCCGCGAAGATGGTCGGGTAGCGACCCGCAACTACCTCGGAATCATCTCCAGCGTGAACTGCTCGGCGCACGTTTGCCGCAGCATCGCCAAGTTCTTCGACGAAGATTTCCTGGCGCAGTACCCGAACGTGGACGGTGTAGTGCCGATCCACCACAAGACCGGATGCGGCATGGGTTCTGAAGGCGAGCCGGTTGAGCTCCTGCGCCGCGTGCTGGCGGGCTACGCCGTACATCCGAACTTCCATTCCTCGCTGATGATCGGCCTGGGTTGCGAGGCCAATCAGATCAACAACCTGCTGGCGTCGCAGGGCCTCAAGCGCTCGCGGCAGTTGCAGGCCTTTACCATCCAGGAAACCGGGGGCACCAAGAAGACGGTCGCCGACGGCATTGCCCGCATCAAGGAACTGCTGCCCGACGCCAACAACGTCAAGCGCGAAACTGTTCCTGCCAGCCATCTGACTCTCGGTCTCCAATGCGGCGGCTCGGACGGCTACTCCGGAATTTCCGCGAATCCCGCGCTTGGCGCCGCGGTGGACCTCCTGGTGCGCAACGGCGGCAGCGCGATCCTCTCGGAGACGCCGGAGATCTACGGTGCAGAACATTTGCTGACGCGTCGTGCCCGTTCGCGGGAAGTCGGCGAGAAGCTGGTGAAGCGCATCAGGTGGTGGGAGGACTACACCACCAAGCTGGGCGGTGAAATGAACAACAATCCCTCGCCCGGCAACAAGGCCGGCGGCTTGACCACCATCCTGGAAAAATCGCTGGGCGCGGTAGCCAAGGGCGGCACGCAGGCATTGATGGACGTGTACGAATACGCCGAACGCGTTTCCGCCAAGGGTTTTGTGTTCATGGACACGCCGGGGTACGACCCGGTGTCGGCAACCGGCCAGGTGGCCGGCGGTGCGAACATGATCTGCTTCACCACCGGACGCGGCTCGGCCTATGGCTGCAAGCCTTCGCCTTCGCTGAAGCTTGCCACCAACAGCGCGATGTTCAACAAGCAGGAAGAAGACATGGACATCAACTGCGGCGTGATCGTGGACGGCAAGGCCAGCATTCAGGAGGTCGGCGCGCAGTTCTTCCAGATGATCCTCAGGACTGCTTCCGGCGAACAGAGCAAGAGCGAGGCCATGGGTTACGGCGAGGACGAATTTGCGCCCTGGGTGCTTGGCCCGACAATGTGAAGACCGTGACTGTCGTGACTGTCGTGACGAGGTAACTCGCAGAGAACCTGCAGCGTAATGGAAGTCTGCAATGAAAATGCCGCAGCGCCTGCGGCATTTTTTATCCGTTCTGTTCCTGTCATACTCAGTCTTTGATTCACGACAGTCACGACAGTCACGACAGTCACGATAGTCACGTCGTCACGGAATTCCGGAGAAAAACCATGGCTGAAGATTCATCGAAGGAACTGTTCGAGTTCTTTCAGAAGATGTGGAACCCGATGTCGTTCCCCATTCCCGGCATGTTCCAGCCGACCATGAGCGTCGAGGAAGTGGAGAAAAAGATCGTAGAGCTACAGTCGGTGGAAAACTGGCTGAAGATGAACCTGAATTTCGTTCAGATGACCGTGAAGACGCTGGAGATGCAGAAGTCGGCTTTGCAGACGATTCAGGAATCGGCCGCTGCGACCCAGCAGCCTCCGAAGAAATCAAAGGACGACAGCAGGAGCTAGTCACGCACCAAGGTGCGCTCGATTCATGCTGTTTTTGCATAGCAGCAATTCTTTTCCAGGTGCACAAATTGGCCCTCTATCGGTGATAATGACGCGGTGCAATATCACCGATGGAGGTCACTGTGAACCTACTTAGCGATTTTTTGGCGACATTCGATAAACTATTGAATCAACGTCAAATTCTGCGGCGTTCCGCAATCCTCAGCCAGGCTGAGGCGACGGAGGAAATGGAATACCGGTTGCGCCGCGCAGAAGCGAAGGCCAGCCATCCCATGTTGTACCTGTAAAGCGGAGGTCGCGATGATTTCAGTCTTCCGCCGCCTGTTCAGCACCCGTCGTCCGCAGATTTCGGTCCGTTCGCGGGTGAACCTTGTCGGTACGTTCGGTTTGCTGGAACGCACCGACGGCGTAGTCGAGTCCATGATGGGAGATGAGGCCAGCGTTGAATGGGCGAACGGCGCTCGCTCGGTTGAAAATACCCGGCGCCTGGTACGTATCAGCGGCTGAACGAAAGTCTCAAGACAAAAGCCCGGCTTTGGCCGGGCTTTTTTTTGGAGACGCTGTTGCAAATGTGTTCTGGTTCGATCGCACACTGAGTACTGGGCACGCAGCACGCAGTACTCCCAGCACCCAGCACCCAGTACTCAGCACCCCGCACCTCTCTTCAGGCCAGCATCCGCACCTCGCGCTGCGGGAACGGGATGGTGATGGCGCGCGCGCGAAAAGTTTCGATTATGGCCTTGTTGATCTCGCCCGCCGCCGGGCCGTAGTCGGCCACGTTCAACCAGGGGCTCACCGCGATGTCGATGGACGAATCTGCGAGCACGCTGATTTCGATGACCGGGGAGGGGTCCTTCAGCACCCGCGGGTTGGCCTGGAGTATTTCGCGGATGGCGGCCAATGCCTTGTTCAGGTCCGTATCGTAAGCCACCCCCACCACGATATTCCGCTGCCGGATCTTGCCGTAGTTGTGCAGGATTTCTCCGACGATCTTTCGGTTCGGAATGACCACCAGCGAACGGTCCGGGTGACTCAACACGCTGGTGAACAGACTGATGGTTTCCACCCTTCCTTCGACGCCGAGCATGCCGATGTATTCCCCCACGCGGAAAGGCCGGGTGAAGATGATCGTCAGTCCGGCAACCAGATTGCCCAGAACGCCCTGCATGGCCAGCGCTATGCCCGCACCTGCGAGGCCGACTCCGGCAATCAGCGGCAACAACTCTACACCCAGGTTCTGCAGGGCCATGATAGCGAACAGACCCACCACGAAAATGCGCACGACGCGCACCAGCAGGTCGCGAACGGGCGGCTCGAGTTCTATTTTGAGGAGCCCGCGGTGCATGATCCTGCCTACCCAGCGCCCGGCAAAGTATCCCGCGACCATGATCAGAATTGCGACCACGACCTTTGGACCGAATTTGATCGCCAGGTCGATGATCGTGCTCTTTATCTGAGCCAGCGTTTCAGCGTGTCCGTTCATGTGAACTCCCGTGATTGCCGCAAATGCCGTGAATGCCGTAAGTGCCGTGAATGTCGTGACTGCCGTAAAAGCGCGACAGAACGGATAACTCGGGGGTTATGCGAAAACCGCAAGGAACGAGAAATCCCGTGCCCCTCGTCCCTCAAACCTCGTCCCTGCTCTTGAGTCTTTCCATCGCTGCCACCAGCCGTGCGCTGATCCCAGGTTCCCACACCGAATGGCCCGCATCGGGGACGATGATGTACTGCGCTTCCGGCCAGGCGCGATGCAGATCGTCCGCAGACACGATCGGACAGACCATGTCGTACCGTCCTTGTACGATGATTCCGGGAATGGAGCGCAGCTTGGCGGCGTTTTCCAAAAGCGAATTGTCGGGCAAAAAAATGTTATGGGAGAAGTAGTGCGCCTCGATGCGGGCGAGGCCCAGGGCGACGATGTCTTCGGCAAAGTGCGCTACCGTGGATGGGCTGGGCCGCAGAGTTGAGCAGGAACCCTCGTAGATGCTCCATTGATGCGCGGCCGGCATGTGCACTTCGGGATCCGGATGGTTCAGCCTCTTCGAGTAGGCGGTGAGCAGGTCCTTGCGTTCCGCTTCCGGAACAAACTCGGCGAACTTGCGCCAGGTCTCCGGATAAACGAAGCGCATCCCATAGAGAAACCAGTCAATCTCCAGCTTGCGGCACAAGAAGATGCCCCGCAACACCAGTGCCACGCAGCGCTGCGGATGCGTCTCGCCGTAGGCCAGGGCCAAGGTGCTGCCCCAGGAGCCGCCGAATACGATCCACTTTTCGATACCCAAGTGCGTACGCAACTTTTCCATGTCGGAGAGCAGATTCGGGGTGGTGTTGCCCGCAAGTTCGCCGTGCGGACGCGAACGGCCTGCCCCGCGTTGATCGAAGATGACGATGCGGTAGTGTGCGGGGTCGAAGAAACGCCGGTGCATCGGGCTCGCGCCTGCGCCCGGCCCGCCATGCAGGAATACGACCGGTACACCGTCGCGCTTGCCCGATACTTCCCAGTACATCTCGTGGCGACGGTCGAGCCGGAGATAGCCGGACTGATGCGGCTCTAGATCGGGATAAAGTTCGGTGCGGATTCCTGGCGCAGCATAGTCCATGCAATCAGTCCTGGTGGTTTTCCATCCGACCCCAACAAACATGTGATCCGCTCAACAACTGCGACGGGCAGGCCGGCGCGATGCGAGGTCAGAGCGGGCGCACCCGGTAACCTTTCTCCGACAGTATCTGCAGAACGCTGTCCTGTCCCAGCAGATGCGCTGCGCCGATGGCGATGAAATGCACATCGGCTCCTTCCAGCATCGACTCGATCTTGCGCGCCATCGCGAAATTGCGATCCCTCATGAATTTGCGGTGAAACTCCTGCGCAAGCGCGGCCGGCAGTTTGCGTTCCTCCACGGATACAGCGCTTTGCAGTTTTTTCCCGTCCCCGGACTTCCAGGCTTTGATCATCGCATCGACCAGCGACGGGATCTCCCCGTTTTCTATCGAGTCCAGCGTTACCTCCAACAGGTTTTCCTGCAGACGGTCCGACATGCCGTTCATCAGCGCAATCTGGCTGCCGAACGATTCGAGTTCCACCACGGCTTTGCCATCCTGCTTCGCCCGTTGGGCGAAATGCATATCCACTCCGAGTGACGGATCGAACCCGGCCTTGGCGTACTCGATCGATGCAAGCGTCATCGCGACCATGAACGGTTTCATCGGCTGAATCTGTTCCAGAGGAATTCCCTGGTGTTCCAGCACCGCGGAAAGTCTGCTCAGCAGGGGACGAGGCAGGTTTGTCTGCAGCGATTCCGGCGGCTGGTAGAAAGTATCGGCAATCGCCGCCGCGATTGCCTGCTGGTCGGTTGGGTCGGCCTCCAGCGCGACGACTTTCGACGCCTTATAGGCAGTTTCGACCACCGCTCCCACCGGGTACATGTCGCTTCGTCCCAGGTGGATCGAACCCAGCAGATAGACGACGTTGCCCCCGGAGCGCACTTCCCAGATCGGCGGCGTGACCCCGGCGTTCTGTGCGAGCACACTTCCCGTTGCCAGGACTACTGCAATCAGCAACAGGCGGAAAAAATGTCGGGCGTTACGGCGTTGCATGAGACCTCGCTGCGTATAATCCGGCGACGACGCGCCCGCGGGTTTCAGGCGCAATCCCCATCGCAGCGAACCATAACAAAAACCGCGCGCTCCCACAAACGCATTGTGGCGGATGCGGTGGCCGCGGAACGCTCCCGTATAATCGGCCAATCTATCGATTACGGAGTTTCCATGGACGAGCAATTGCGCAAGAGCGCGCTCGATTACCACCGCCTACCCACCCCCGGCAAGATTTCCGTCGTTCCCACCAAAGGCCTCATCAACCAGCGCGACCTCGCGCTCGCGTACTCTCCCGGCGTCGCCGCGGCCTGCGAAGAGATCGTCAACGACCCGGGCACCGCGCGCAGCTACACCGCTAGAGGCAATCTGATCGGCGTGATCACCAACGGCACCGCGGTGCTCGGACTGGGCGCGATCGGACCGCTTGCCGCCAAGCCGGTGATGGAGGGCAAGGGCGTACTGTTCAAGAAATTCGCCGGCATCGATGTCTTCGATATCGAAATCAACGAGCGCGATCCGGACAAGCTGGTGGACATCATCGCCAGTCTTGAACCTACATTCGGCGGAATCAATCTCGAAGACATCAAGGCGCCGGAATGTTTCTACATCGAGAAGAAGCTGCGTAGCCGGATGCAGATCCCGGTGTTTCACGACGATCAGCACGGCACTTCCATCATTGTCGGTGCCGCGGTGCTCAACGGACTCAAGGTGGTGGGCAAGGATATCGGCAAAGTGAAGCTGGTCTGCTCCGGTGCCGGGGCTGCGGCGCTGGCGTGCCTGGACTTGCTGGTGAGCCTCGGTCTGCCGATGAAGAACATCTGGGTCTCCGACATCAAGGGCGTGGTGTACACCGGCCGCAAGGAGGAGATGGACGAAAACAAAGTGCGCTACGCCAAGGATACCAAGGCGCGCACGCTTGCCGACATCATTCCGGATGCGGACATCTTTCTCGGCCTTTCGGCTGCCAGGGTGCTGAAGCCCGAGCTGGTGAAGAAAATGGCGCAGAAACCCTTGATTCTTGCCCTTGCGAATCCGGAGCCCGAGATCCTGCCTGACGAAGCCAGGGCAGTGCGGCCGGATGCCGTGATTGCAACCGGCCGCTCCGATTACCCGAACCAGGTGAACAACGTGCTGTGTTTCCCGTTCATCTTTCGCGGCGCGCTGGACGTCGGCGCAACTGCCATCAACGAAGAAATGAAACTCGCCGCGGTGCGCGCGATTGCCGAACTGGCGCAGGCCGAACAATCGGACATCGTGGCGATTGCCTATGGCGAGCAGAACCTTTCGTTCGGTCCGGAGTATCTGATTCCGAAGCCTTTCGACCCGCGACTCATCGTCAAGATCGCGCCTGCGGTGGCCAAGGCCGCGATGGAAAGTGGTGTGGCAACGCGTCCGATCGCGGATTTCCCGGCCTACCACCAGCAACTTTCGCAATTCGTCTATCACTCGGGCCTCATCATGAGACCGGTGTTCGCCGTCGCGAAGAAAAATCCGAGCCGCGTGGTGTTCTGCGAGGGCGAGGACGAACGGGTGCTGCGCGCAGTACAAGTTGTGGTCGATGAGGGCGTGGCGAAACCGATCCTGATCGCGCGCCCGGAGGTGCTGAACCCGAGAATCGAGAAGTTTGGCCTGCGCATCCGGCCCGGGCACGATTTCGAGATGGTGAATCCGAATTCGGATCCGCGTTTCCGCGACTACTGGCAGGAATACTATGCCCTGATGCAACGCAAGGGCGTCTCGGTGGAGTATGCCAAGCGTGAAGTCATGCGCCGGACCACGCTGATCGGTTCGTTGATGGTGCGCCGGGGCGACGCCGATGCGATGCTGTGCGGGACCATAGCCGAGCATTCGCTGCATCTCGGTTACGTCGCCAACGTGATCGGGCTGCGCAAGGGCGTGAACCAGTTTGCAGCGATGAACATGCTGATCCTGCCGAAACGCACACTGTTCATTTGCGATACCTATGTGAACCCGGACCCGACACCGATGCAGCTGGCGGAGATCACCATGCTTGCGGCCGACGAAGTGCAGAGATTCGGCATAGTCCCCAGGATCGCGCTGCTGTCGCATTCCAATTTCGGGAGTTCGCGCAATCCTTCGGCGCAAAAGATGAGTTCGGTGCGGGATATTCTCGAACAGAAAGCGCCGCATCTCGAGGTCGAAGGAGAGATGCACGGCGACGCGGCCCTCGACGAGGGTATCCGCATGAGGATCTTTCCGAACTCCCGTCTCAGGGGCGAAGCAAACCTGCTGATAATGCCCACCCTGGACGCTGCGAATATTTCCTTCAACCTGCTCAAGATCACCGCCGGAGAAGGGATCACCGTCGGACCAATGCTGCTGGGTGCGGCCAGGCCAGTGCACATCCTCACCCCCACCGCCACCGTGCGGCGACTGGTGAACATGGCCGCTCTGGCTTCGGTCGACGCCGCCTCTCAACGGCCCGGCTGAAAGCACGATGACCGAAACCAGCTCCCGGCCTGTGCTGTTCGACGAAAGATGCGCCGATAACGGCGCGCGCATCGGTATTGCCTGCCTGAACGTCGAGAAGTCGCTGAATTCCCTGTCGCTGGCCATGATCGACCTGCTTTTCGAGCGCCTGTCGGCCTGGGCGACCGATCCTGGCGTTGCACTCTTGGTGCTCGAGGCCGCCGGCGAAAAGGCGTTTTGCGCGGGTGCCGACCTTCACAGCCTTTACCGGGCCATGGTGGAACATCATGCATCGCCGCAGCATGACGACATACGTGCCAACGCCTATGCGCTGGCTTTTTTCTCCCGGGAGTACCGGCTCGACTATCTGATTCATACCTACCCGAAGCCGGTACTGTGCTGGGGGCATGGGATCGTGATGGGGGGCGGCCTGGGCCTGATGGCGGGCGCCAGCCATCGCGTGGTGACCGAACACTCGCGCGTGGCCATGCCGGAAATCACCATCGCACTGTATCCCGATGTAGGCGGAACCTGGTTGCTCAACCGCGCACCGGGCCGCAGCGGGCTTTTCCTCGCTCTGACCGGTGCCCAGTTGAACGCGGCCGATGCGCTGTTTGCGCGGTTTGCCGACTACCAGATCCCGCGTGCCCAGAAAGCGCGGGTCATGGAAAGCCTCCTGCGGCAGCCGTGGACCACCGACGCCGCAGAAGGCCATCGCCTGCTCACGGGGATCCTGCGCGAGGCCGCAATAACGCGCCCGGCGCCTGGCCCGCTGCGCGAAAATCTCGACCTGATAGGTGAGTTGTGCGGATACGCTACGCTGCCCGAAATCGTCGCGGCCATCTGCGGAATACAAACACAGGACGCGTGGCTGGCAAAGGCCGCTGCGACGCTGACGGCCGGCTCACCGGGTTCGGCTGCGCTGTCGTATGCCCTGCAGCGGCGCATGCTGCATGCCTCGCTGCCGGAAGTCTTCCGCGTGGAGCTGGTTGCGTCGCTGGTCTGTGCGACGCGCCCCGATCTTGCAGAGGGCATCCGCGCGCTGTTGATCGACAAGGACCGGCGCCCGCGCTGGCGGCCGGCAACGCTCGCGGAAGTGACGCCGCAATGGCTGGAAGGTTTCTTCGGTTGTCCGTGGCGGGCGCACGAGCATCCGCTTGCCGACCTCGGCGCCTAGCCAAACAAAGGGGGAGCGCAGAAGATGGCGACGATGGATAAACGGCTGGCCGTGGTGACGGGTGGCAACAGGGGCATCGGCTACGAGATCTGCCGGCAGCTTGCGCGCAAGGGATTACGGGTGCTGCTGACCAGCCGCGACGCAGAGAAAGGTCGCGCAGCACAAAAGAAACTTGAAAAGGAAGGTCTCGATGTCCTGCACCACCAGCTCGATGTCGCGAACCCGGCCAGTGTCGCCGCGCTCGCCGGATGCATCGAAAGCGAATACGCGCGGGTGGACGTGCTGGTCAACAATGCCGGCATTTCAGTGGACAAGCGGTCGACCAGCGTTCTCAGGGAAAAGGAGGAGACTTTCCGAGTGACGCTGGAAACAAATTTCTACGGCCCGCTGCGCATGTGTCAGGCGCTGGTGCCCCTCATGCAGAAGAACCACTATGGCAGGGTGGTGAATCTGTCCAGCGGACTCGGCCAGCTCGATGACATGGGCGACGGCACACCGGCATACCGGGTGTCGAAAACCGCGCTGAACGCCCTAACCCGCATGGTTGCGAAGGCAGTAGAGGGAGACAATATCCTGGTCAACTCCATGTGTCCGGGATGGGTTCGTACCGACATGGGCGGAGCAGGCGCGCCGCGCACCGTAGAGCAGGGCGCGGAAACTGCGGTCTGGCTGGCGATGCTGCCGCACGACGGACCCACCGGCGGTTTCTTCCGTGACAAGAAACCCATCCCCTGGTGATACAGGGGCGAGGGGCTAGGGGTTAGGGGCTAGCGAAAGAAATGCAACGATAAAAACGCTGCATACGTATTGTGTAAAGAATGGCGCAAGCCGAATCAAAGCGATTAGACTTTTCTAGCCCCTAGCCCCTAGCCCCTAGCCCCTAGCCCCTAGCCCCTAGCCCCTAGCGATGCGATGAGTAACCGAATCGAGCGCGATACCTTCGGCGAGATCGAAGTCCCGGCCGATCGCCTGTGGGGTGCGCAGACCCAGCGCAGCCTGCAGAACTTCCGCATTTCCGGGGAACGCATGCCGGTTGAGTTGATTCGCGCGCTGGCGCTGATCAAGCGTGCCGCGGCCGCAGTAAATACCGAGCTTGAGTTGCTGGACGCAAAGAAGGGCGACGCCATAGTCAAAGCGGCGGACGAGGTACTTGCCGGGGAACACGACGAAGACTTTCCGCTGATGGTCTGGCAGACAGGCTCGGGAACTCAGACCAACATGAACATGAACGAAGTGCTTGCCAAC
>Ga0207708_10003312_pt1 | contig 11856 bp, 10 predicted proteins | sample KBSK5101metaG_FD_184340 | JGI IMG/M metagenome (GOLD analysis project Ga0207708, IMG submission 184340) | Corn, switchgrass and miscanthus rhizosphere microbial communities from Kellogg Biological Station, Michigan, USA - KBS K5-10-1 metaG... | ecosystem: Host-associated > Plants > Roots >...
CTGGATGCAAAAAAAGGGCATCCGGTTCATCCCGATCTACGGCCGGCAAGCCTACAAGATCGACGGCAAGTTCAAGTTCTGGGGCGGCCTCACGGTGGAATCGTGGGGTGGCGGCCCGGGACTGATCGAGGCGCACACAACGATCGCCAAAAAGAACGGCGTCACCGTTGCTTATAATGCGCGCGCACTGTCACTCATCGCCGATGACGACGGCGTCAAAGGCATCCGGGTCAAGCACGACGGTCGCACCGTAGACGTCAAGGCAAAATGCGTGGTGCTGGCCGCCGGCGGCTTCCAGGCGAACAGCGAGATGCGCACGCGCTACCTGGGGCCCGGCTGGGAATTGGCAAAGATCCGCGGCACACGTTTCAACACAGGTGACGGCATCCGCATGGCGCTCGATATCGGCGCGATGCCGACGGGAAACTGGTCCGGCTGCCACGCCGTCGGCTGGGACCGCAACGCGCCCGAGTTCGGTGACCTTGCGGTCGGCGACAACTTCCAGAAGCACTCCTACCCGTGGGGCATCATGATCAATGCCAATGGGGAGCGCTTCGTCGACGAAGGCGCGGACTTCCGCAATTACACCTATGCGAAATACGGCCGCGTCATCCTCATGCAGCCCGGTCAATTCGCCTGGCAGGTCTTCGACAAGAAGATTATTCCGATGCTGCGCGACGAATACCGGATCAAGCAGGTCACCAAGGTCCGCGCCGACACGCTCGAGGATCTCGTAAAAAGGCTCGACGATGTCGATGGCAAGCGCGCTCTGGAAACAATCAAGGCGTACAACAAGGCGGTGCGGACCGACGTCGCTTTCAATCCCAACGTCAAGGACGGGCGGCGGACCGAAGGCCTTGCCATCAACAAATCGAACTGGGCCAACACGATCGATGAGCCGCCGTTCGAGGCCTATGCCGTGACCTGCGGCATCACGTTCACCTTCGGCGGACTGAAGATCGATACGTCCGGCCGCGTGATCGATACCGACGGTCAGGCTATTGCCGGCCTGCATGCGGCCGGCGAACTGGTGGGCGGATTGTTCTATTTCAACTATCCCGGAGGCACCGGCCTGATGGCGGGCTCGGTCTTCGGCAGGATTGCCGGCACGACGGCCGGCCAGCGTGCGGCGCAAACACCGGCGTAGCGGTGGACGCGGCGCGTGGCCGTGACGCTACTTCCGTGATTTGGAGGCCCGCTCCCGCAGACGGTAGAACTGGATGGCGGCGCGGGCCGTTTCCGGCCGCAGCCGGTTGAACCTTTCAAAATATTCGGGAAATTCCCCGCCGGCCCCGCTACGGACCGCGAGGATCGCCCGCGTCGTCTTCCAGGACAGGTTGATCGACTTTGCAAGGACCAGCAGCTGATCGCCGGTGTCGTGCACCAAGGCCCGCTCGATTGCCCCAACCGGCAAGCCGGTGAGCAACGACAATGCGGCCGTTGTTTCGTCGAACTTCCCACTTTCGGCAAATCGGCAAAGCCGCTGTTCGGTCAATTCGCCTTTCTGATGGAGCTGCTCGACATTGGCCATAGCCGCGGCAAAATCAGATGAATGGTCGCGCAGGCTCGTCTGAAGCTGATCGGCGGCCTGCTTGATCATCTCGTGGACGAGATCCGCCTTGCTCCGGTCCGCCGCCTCAAATCTGCGCTGCACGGTTTCTGACGCCGCCTCAAACAGCGTCAAAAGATACTCGCGCGGAATTTCCGGCCGGGCCCAGACCAGAAGCGCAAGTTCACTGTCATTTTTGGAACGCGACACCAGTTTCGTGTAGCCAAAATCCGAGAATCGCGCGCCGGCATTCGCTGCCGTGCTGATCACCACTTTCTGGTCACCGCGCTCGACCAGAACGTCGGTGACGTTCTCACTCAGCTTGCTGCGCTGCGATATTGCAAAGAGATGATCCTGACTCTTCGTCTTGGCACCGATGATCAGGGTATCTTCATCGAGGCATTCGGACCGCTTCAGCACCGAGCCGGCGACGTCGATCGAATCGTCGAGCGCAAGCTCACGCGTTATTTTGGGCGGGGTATTCGACAGCCTGGCGATACGCTCGCCGAAAGCGGCCCGCGCCGAATGGTCGATCTCGCTCACCAGGCGGCCCATGACATCGTCAAATAGCGAAGTTTGTTCGCTGCCGAAGCTGACTGATCCGGCTGCAAACAAATCGGTAATGCGCCGCAAGATCTCGGCGCGGGATGCAATATCTCTCCGCGTGATAGCGACTTCGAGGTCGTCGATCAGCGATTGGCGTGAAGTCACAACGGCAGTATGAGCATCACCACCGCGTTGGCGACGCTCCAATGCCTCCGCGGGTGCGATGCTATGCGGCATTTTCGACTTCGGGGACGCTGTAGGCGCTGCGGAAGTCAATTTTCGACGGCAAACACGGCGCCTGGAACAGGAAGCCCTGCAGCGACGTAACGCCGGCAAGGCGCAACAGCCGGTACTGGTCCACGGTTTCAACGCCTTCGGCGGTAGTCTCGATGTCGAGGCTGCGCGCGAGCGTGAGCGTTGCCGCAATGATGGCGGCGCATTCCGTCCGCTTGGTCAAATTTTGCGTGAACGACTTGTCTACCTTGATCTTGTCGAACGGGAACATCAGCAACTGGCTCAACGACGAATATCCTGTGCCAAAATCGTCGAGCGTGATCGCAATGCCCAGATTCTTGAACTGCCGCAAAATCGGCAGACATTCGGTTGCCGACTCAATAAGGGCCGTTTCCGTTATCTCGAGTTCCAGGCGCTCGGGTGGCAGGCCGGACTGCGCAAGCGCACAGATCACGATATCGACGAGGTTGTTCTTTCTGAATTGAACGGCGGAGAGATTGACCGATACCTTGACGCCAATCGGCCACGTCGCCGCCTCGGTACAGGCCGTCTGCATCAACCATTCGCCCATCTGCGTGATCATCCCGGTTTCTTCTGCGAGCGGGATGAACTGATCCGGCAGGATTACGCCCTTGGTCGGATGGCGCCAGCGAATGAGCGCCTCGGCGCCGCAGATCCGAAGTGTCTGCGTATCGACAATCGGCTGATAGTGCAGTTCGAGCTCGTTGTTCTGAATCGCGCGGCGCAGTTCGCTCTCAAGCTCGTGTCGCGCGCTTGCTGCCAGACTCATTTCAGGGTTGAAGAAGCAGTGCCTGTTTCGGCCAGCCGACTTCGCGCGATACAGCGCCAGATCCGCCATTTTCATCAGGCTGTCAGAGCTCGTCGCGTGCTCGGGCGCAAGCGCGATGCCGATACTCGTGGCGATGTTGACTTCATTGCCGTCAATATCGAAGGGCTTCGAGATGATATCGATGATACGGTCGGCAAGAGCGCCGGCCGCTTCACGCTGGTTATCGTCACTGTCCTGGATGATGGCAAATTCGTCGCCGCCCAGGCGCGCCAGCACATCGGTTTCCCGCAACGATGCCTTCAGGCGAACGGCCGTTTCGCGCAGCAGTGCATCGCCAACCGCATGGCCAAGCGTATCGTTGACATGCTTGAAGCGATCGAGATCCAGCAGCAACACCGCGAATGAATCGCCGCGCCTGCGGTGCCGCGCGACCGCCTCTTCGATTTTGTCCATGATCGAGAGACGGTTGGCAAGTCCGGTCAACACGTCATGGTGCGCCATGAACGCGATGCGCTGCTCCGACTTCTTCCGCTCGGTAATATCGTCGATAACAACAACCAGATGTCTCGCCACTCCCGCGGCATCGCGGGCTACGATGCGGCTCGTCGCCAGAACACGTGTTTGGCCTTCCGGCATTTCGACTTCATAGTCGTTCGAGCACCTGCCGAGTGTAACTCCCAGCGCCTCGGAATCCGATGCGTCCATCCGCTCGGCGTCTTGCCTCTGGTAGATTTCGAATACGGTTTTCCCCAGAACTTCGTTGCGGCCGACCTTGAGCATCGTTTCAAATGCCCGGTTCACCAGCACGAACTTGCGCGTGACGGCATCTTTCACGACGACGGCGATCGGAATGTTTTCAATGATTGAATCCAGAAACTGCCTGGTTTCGTCGAGCTGCTGTTCGGTATGCAAATGAGCCGAAATGTCCTGGTGGACGGCAACCGTGCCGCCATCGGGCATGGCGCGCCGGGACACGGCCAGCGTCCGGCCGTCCTGAAGCTTGTCGATGATGTAACCGGTGTCAGGAAGAAACGCTTCGTGTATCCGGTCCCTGACATATTTTTGCGAGTCCGCCGGACAGGAGCCTGCGGCAACCCGCAACTGGAGGACCTCCGCGAGCGTCATTCCTGGCTTTATGGCGCCGGGAGCAAGACCATACATGCTGCCGTATAGATCGTTGGCGAGCACGAGTTTCGTGTCTGCTCCGAACATGCAGATGCCATGCGGCATGTTCGCAAGGGTCGCGTTCAAAAGCATATTGGTGTGCTCGAGGCGCTTTTTTGCCGCCTCACGCTGCATTTGCCCTCTGATGCTCAGCGCTGTTACGCAGGCAATCAGGAGGGTCAGCAATCCTGCAATAAAATAGCCTGACTTTCTTTTCGCCTCGACGTGCGAGAAGATTTCCGGCACGGCAGTGCCGACTGTGACGACGAAAGGATATTCGTTGGCGACTCTATAGGCGATAAGCCGTGGAATGCCGTCGCTCAAGCCACTTCCGGTATAATACCATCCCCCTCGCGTCGACGCCAAACTGGTAAACAGATCGGCGCGCGAAAAATCCTTGCCGAGCACATACATCGTGTCTCCGCTCGTTGCCCGGACGATTCCATCAAGCCCGATGACGCGTATGTATCCTTTCTGGCCGATGTCCACCGAATTATAGATTCGCGTCAGATATCTCGAATCCAGCGAGGCAGAGACGACGCCGTCGAACCGCCCATCGGCGCGCAAGATGCGGCGAGAAAGTTCGACCGTCCATTTGTCGGCCGCCGTTTGCGACAAGATCGGCTTTCCGACAAAGAGCTCGTTGGTCGTCGCTTCGACCTGGCTCTTGAAGTACGCACGGTCCTTTACGCTTTTGCCACGCAGGCTTGCGTCGCTGCTCAGCAACACAATTCCATTGCGATCAACGATGCTCACGCGCGATATTGCGTCCGACCAGGAGCGATTGGCCTTGAGCGAAGCCAGCAGGTCAAAATTTTCCGGCCTTTGCTCGTAAAGCGCGGCGATCACGGTCAACGAACGATCGACCTCTCCCAACGAATTGGAAAGGTGGCTTGCCAAGGCTCCGGCAAGGTTTGTTGAATTCTGGATCGCCGCGCGTTCAGCGCTGTTACGTTCGTTGGTGAGAAAGAAGGACAGAGAAATCCAGACAACGCCGATCAGCAACGCTCCGAGCAGCACTGATCGGCGCCTGACGAGAGGCTGCGCTATCGTGGCGAGTTTGGTCATCTGCGAGGTGCCGCCAAGCCTCGAGGCCACAGTGCAAACACTTAGAAAAACTAGCGGAAAGCCATTGATATTCTGTTATTTGACACATCTTTTGATGCGTTCGGATGATGTCGCGCCCGCCTGAAAACCGAGCCAAAAACGCGTCCGGGGGATCGTTAAGCTTTATTTTGCGTTACGTAGATCCGGCCGTCGCAAGCATTCGGGACCGCCCGCGGGAACAATTCCGCGCGCCAACCAGATTATCCGCGTCATGACAAAGAACAATCTCCCCATTACGACCGACATCCCGGCACGGCTTGACCGGCTGCCGTGGGGCCGCTTCCACACACTCGTCGTGGTCGCCCTCGGCATCACATGGATCTTCGACGGTCTGGAAGTGACGCTTGCAGGAAGCCTGGCCGGTGCACTGAAAGAAAGCCCATCGCTTCGTTTTTCGAATACCGACATCGGACTTGCGAGCAGCGCTTACCTTGCCGGAGCCGTGATCGGCGCAATTTTTTTCGGCTGGTTGACCGATCGACTCGGCCGCAAGAAGCTCTTTTTTCTGACGCTTACAGTGTACCTGACCGCAACCGCGGCCACAGCATTCTCCTGGGACATCGCAAGCTTTGCATTTTTTCGATTTCTGACCGGCGCCGGGATCGGCGGCGAATATTCCGCGATCAATTCCACCATTCAGGAGCTCGTTCCCGCGCGCGTGCGCGGATGGAACGACCTCGTCATCAACGGCAGCTTCTGGATCGGAGCGGCTCTCGGCGCGCTGGGCTCTTTGGTGCTGCTTGATCCACGGTTTATCGATCCGGATTTCGGGTGGCGGCTCGGATTCCTGATCGGCGCCTGTCTGGCCTGCTTGATCTTTTTTATGCGGCTCTGGATTCCGGAAAGCCCGCGCTGGCTGATCACACATGGCCATACGGAAGAAGCCGAAAAGGTCATTGCCGATATCGAATCCCGTTTCCCCGCGTTGCCGCCGGCACACGGGTTGCCGCGCGCCCGATTGCGCGCCCGCCGCTCAACGCCGCTGCACCTGGTGATGGACGTTCTGTTCCGGCGACATCTTCGCCGGACGATGGTTGGCTTGAGCCTGATGGCGTCCCAGGCGTTCTTTTACAATGCAATATTTTTCACCTATGCGTTGATCCTCACTGACTTCTACGGTGTCGCATCGGGTCATGTCGGCTGGTACATCCTGCCGTTTGCGATCGGTAATTTCCTCGGGCCTCTGCTGCTCGGTCGTTTGTTCGACACGCGCGGCCGCCGATCCATGATTGCCTTCACTTACATCGTCTCGGGCGTACTGCTTGCACTCACCGGATGGCTGTTCTTGCTAAATCTCGTGGACGCGACAACGCAGACCGTCTGCTGGATGGTGATTTTCTTCTTCGCCTCGGCGGCGGCGAGTTCAGCCTACCTCACCGTCAGCGAGACCTTCCCGCTTGAAATCCGGGCGCTCGCGATTGCTTTCTTCTACGCGGTGGGTACCGGCGTGGGCGGCGTCGTTGCGCCCTGGCTGTTCGGTGTCCTCATCGAGACCGGCTCGCGCGCAAGTGTCTTCGGTGGATATCTGACCGGCGCCGCCCTTATGGTGCTGGCAGGCTGCGTGGCGTGGCGTTGGGGGGTCGACGCAGAGCGCAAGCCGTTGGAAAGTATCGCCAGGCCCCTGACGTTTCTTGATTAAAGAGCGCCGCTCGACACGAGATCGCGCAGCGCATCCGGCGCCACGATCACGATCCCGCCCCGCTCCAGCTTGAGCCACTTCCGGCGTTGCCAGGCCTGAAGCTGCTTGTTCGCGCTCTCGCGCGACACTCCGATCATTTGACTTATCTCGCGCTGGGTCACCTGAATTTTGGTCTTTGGCGGCGCGTCTGCCGACGGCCGATACAGATGGAGCAGCACTTTGGCGAGGCGGTTCGGCAAGCCGAGGAAAACAATGTCTTCGACCTGCTCGCTGGTTTTGCGCAGGCGCCCGCAGAGCACCTTGATGAGTCGTACCGCCAGCTCGGGATCGTCTTGAATCAGTGGGATGAAATCCCGCCGCTCGATAATCATAAGCTCGCAATTGTCGATGGCGACGGCATCCGCCGTTCTTTGCCCGCCGTCGAGAAACGCAATTTCCCCGAACAAGTCGCCGGGGACTATCAAATTAAAGATCGCATCCTTGCCCTGCTCGGACGGAGTGCTGATTCTCACGGCTCCTGACCGAACGGCATAGAGCCGCGAGCCGACATCGCCTTTCCGGAATATGATCGCGCCCTTTTTGATTTTGCTGTTTATGACGCGAGGCGCGAGCCGCTCTATGACCGCGTCGCCGAGATCCTTGAAAAAGGGATGGGCTCGAAGCAGCGTGTTCCTGTCGAACACTTGCATTCGCGATTGCCCGCTCGTCCCAGCTGCCATCTCGGCCGAATCCGATCTCTAAGCCAATAATCGCAAAGATACGATAAATCGGTCCGGCGCGGCAGCCTCTTTGGCCCAGCTTTCAAACCCGCCAGGTATCCGAATTTATTGAGCCAAAACTGCTCCAATTGTACCGTTTCGAGCGATCCACCGATCGGCAATTTCCGCCCCGGCGAGCGCTTCATCGCCCCAAACTGGCCCGGATCGGGCACCGCAATCTTTTGGCGAACTGTGAGCTAGCTCACCCTGTCCGTCCCAAAGCCCGTGCTACCCGATCTCCAAAATGGAGGTCGCGATGCGTATATCAGCCGACTTTCGAAAGACGCAGCGCCGGCGGGCAGAGTTGCGCAGCCGCTCTGAAGCCATGGTGGCCACCATCTGGCTGGTTTTCTATGTGCTCGGAATCGCGGTCGCCGTGTCCTCACCGATCATATCGCGCGCAATAGAGCTGGCCGCCCAATGAAGATACGCCGAGTCACTTATTTTCTCGCGCTGTGCGAAGAGCAGAGCTTCACGCGTGCCGCGCGGCGCTGCGGTGTGGCCCAGCCATCGCTGACGCGGGCCATACAACTTCTGGAGCAGGACATCGGCGGACGGTTGTTTGAAAGAAGCAATTCAAAAGTGCACCTGACCGAACTCGGAACTCTGGTGTATCCGGATTTCGTGCGCATCAGCCAGTCCACGGAGAACATCCAACGCACCGCAGCCAGTTTCTTGGCATCGAGGCGGGAAACCTCCGATCAAAGCCCAATGGAGGGGCTCACGCGTGCGCTCTCAATAGGCGCAACGACTGTCTCCATCCTCGCGGCGGGCTTGGTGCTTGACCCGGCACCACGGGCCACGGCGCTGGAGTCCGCTCAAGCGAGCGCCCAAGCTGACCCTTTTGGCCTTCAGTCAGGGGGTGACGGGCACTCGCTTCCAACGCAAAAGACGAAGGACATTTTGTGATGCTTGCTGCGGAATGGCACCTGATCGGCGAAAGCTGTGGCTCGCTCGAATTGGGCTTTTCGACCACATAGACGACAAAAACTGCGCAAACTGGCGATGAATTGTGCCTATTCCGACGCACCAGCGCGACTGCGAGGCGTTAACGCGCACGCCGGCATCTCATGAATGGATTCTTAAACTTCGTGACCTATTTTTCGGAACTATCGCTCGAAATGAACCCCTGCCCGTTTTGGACAGGCATTAAGGCGCGGCAACCGATGTCGGGATCGGACCCAAAAGACAATACCGCCGTGTGCCCGCAATGTCGGACCGAAATGGTCCATGTTGCGGTCACGCCGCATCCGGTCGTCCACAACATGCACCGCAATACTTTTGTCTGTTACACGTGCAAACGTACGCGCACTTACATGCTGCCAGGCACGTTTACGCCCGAGATGCGCGAGAGCACCGCGGCACAGAAGGCATCTTAAGTGGCAGATCCACAAACCCAGGATGAGCGCAGGCAAGACACGCGCGTATCCACCCACCGGCGCGGGGTCATTAAGTTCGGCCCGGCCGGGCAAGAGCTCTCATGTACCGTGGAGGACCTGACCACAACCGGCGCCGGCCTTCACGTTCCAAGCGCCTTTGGGTTGCCACGGGTCTTCCGGCTGACGATCGACGGCGAAGTCGGCTCTAAACATTGCCGGGTCGTTTGGACGGATGGCAAAAGGGTCGGCGTATCGTTTGAGTGAGCCGAAGGCTCGGCAATCAGCCAGCTAGCCTTTCAGCCAATTAGCCTTTTCGCCCAAAAGACAAATTCATAGAATTTGTCAGGGTAGGCAATGAAGTAGAAAATCAGAGCTGGTGGTGCCAGCAAAAACAGCCAATCGCGCATTGGCGGCCCCTGCGTTGTGGCACATCGTCGGGCAGACAGTTTTATTATTAGATAAAAAGTTGCATCAGATTTTAGGGATGATGCGCCGCAACAGCATTTAACGGCCGAGATCGCCGGCAACGGGCGCTAGATAAATGTCACACCCATTTTGGTGTCGGTTCTCCATACCGCACGACACGGGCGTCGAACGCCGTCGAGCACCACATCGAAACTCATGGGAATGCCATATGTCGTTGAAAGCTGCAGGCACGCACCCGTATTCGAAAGATTTCGAACGGCACAATCAAGCTTCGGTGCTTTGTCGCTGAGAATGATCTGCGCGGTCTTCAACACGCGCTTGCGGACGTTTGCTCGGTTTTCTTGCACGGCTGAGCGCCTAGAATCGACGTGGCCTAGGTGACAAGAGGCCTGGCGAAAGTCAAATTGCGCTTCGCGCATATATATAATGCGTAAATAACCGGAATGAGTTCCCTCAGGCGGGTTTCCCGCCAAGTTCCGCGATCACTTCATTTTTCCGCACAATTTCCTGTTCAAGCCTTTTGATATTGTCGAACAGCCGCTCACTCGTCAGCCGCAGGAAGAAGAACCCGAACTGCGGGTTTTGGAAATACAGCTCCTTGACCTGCTGGTAGGTCGCCGTCAAAACATCCCCATCCTCTACACATTCAATAGTCTGGGTGCGAAGGTTGTCGGGCGCGAGCAGACCCAGATCGCCGAAGACCTGGCCGGTCGGTAGCTCAATCCCCATCTCGATGAGCCTGTACCGTCCGCTGACACTATAATACATCGCGTCCGCCACATCGCCTTTGCGGAAGACGATGTCGCCCTTGCGGAAGGCGCGGCGCGCCATGAACGGCTTCAGCCAATCGATCGACGTTTCTCCCATCGATGCCGCCGCCTCCACGTCCTTTATCAGCCTCCGCATTTGATGCAGACGCACGGTGTTGAGCGGCAGGAGAATCAAGTTCAAAATAAGCGTCGGATATATCCCTCCAAAAAACCCGTAGATGATGAAGAGGCTGTTGCAGGTCATGCTCACAATGCGAAGAGGAATCATCGTCTTCATCGCGCAGGTAATGACACTTGACGCGACAGCCGCGTAGCCAAACCACATTGGCCATTCGGTGTGACTCAGGAATTGCATTCTCATCCCCCGCAATCGAAATTTCGTCTCATTCGGCCGATCCCGTCATGCATCGGCTTTGCAAGGCGGATCGAATTCTTGACTATAGTATTATAGCGCCGGCTGCGCTTGATAGGCGCAGGCCACGAAACCCGCCGCCATCTAGGGCGTTCGGCCCTCGATTTTGGCCACGGCTTTCATAAACCACGGAAACACTCCTCTTCGAGTTCGGGACCGGCAGGAAACCGACTTTCAGTGATCTGTACTTGGATGGCAGGGGGCCGCACAATACGTTAGCCATCCGAAGCGCATCGCCTGGAAATCCATGTGTGTCACCGATGAGGGCAAAGAAACAAGGTGGGCGGTGGTGCAAACTAGCTATTTGGCGCAATACACTTCTCGCTATCGAACATGTTTGGAAATCAGTCGATAAGCTAACCTCCGGCGCGTTTGTGGGCATGTGGCAACAACGCGTTGACAACTTCTATTCGCACTATTCAGTAGCAATTACGAAGAATTGAAACATGTGCACGGCACCGATGTCGCTTTGGGTCAAAAGCAGACATTTGAATTGCAAAAGTCATTTCCGCTGGCGCAGAAAGCAGATTTTAGCGACAACTATTCGTTCTGATCATTCCACTGCGGCCGCCGGGGCACTAGCTCTCCTGTTCTGGCAACTGGTCATCCGAAATTTTAGAGAGCTTCCGCACACGAGAATTCCGCGCACGGGAATATTGCCAAGGATTGCCATGCCTGTGGATTTGATCGAGCACGAACAGACGTATCGCTGAGGATAGGTTCGCCTGCCGGCGGCCCCTGTCGATCTCCGTGACCAACATCGACAACGTCTTTCGTTGCAGATACGCAATTTCTTTGAGGTCGTTCCAGAAGGCATCTTCGATGCTCACGCCGGTCTTATGTCCATCAACGATGACGGAACGTTTGATGACTCCGGATTTCAAGGCCGCTCCTTCCAAATCTTTCCTAAAACATTTCTTGTAATGATTCTGTACGGAGACCGTCGGCAGACAATTACCTGTCAAAAATTTATCGCAGCGATATGAGCGCCTGAGTTCCAGTAAGCACCAAGATACCAAGTTCCCCGATATTAAAATTTCGGGCAACAGGAACGCGAGCGGCGTCTCGAGCTCGCGGAAGAG
>Ga0207708_10003313_pt1 | contig 11854 bp, 12 predicted proteins | sample KBSK5101metaG_FD_184340 | JGI IMG/M metagenome (GOLD analysis project Ga0207708, IMG submission 184340) | Corn, switchgrass and miscanthus rhizosphere microbial communities from Kellogg Biological Station, Michigan, USA - KBS K5-10-1 metaG... | ecosystem: Host-associated > Plants > Roots >...
AAGTTCAGGGCAACCGAGGAGGGCCGAGAGGTCCTCGCCAGCACTCGCGCTGAAATCGAAGGCGCCAACTGAGAGCGGGGCGACTTTCGTGCATCCACCCGCAGGCTCAATCCGGACGGAGTTGAACGACGCTCTGATCGGCGGGATCAGGCAGCGTGGCGCCGAGGCGGTCGGAATCGTTCTCGTCGGAGGGGCTCGCCTCTTCCTTGCCCTGTTGGCGCTGTTGTCGGTTGAGGTCCTCGGCGCAGCGATTTTCGGCCTCGCTCCGGGCTCCGTGCCCTCGGTCGCAATTTCGTTGCTATCAGCGGTCTCTACCGCAGCGGCAACGGGACGAATCCGGCCGGGCTCCTGAATCAGCGTGCAACCCAGGCGTCCGGCTGCGCGGCAAGGGCCTCCACCTCGCTGGGCAGCTGGCCGGCGACGAGGTCGGCGAGGGTGACGTGCTCGAGCACCGTGCGGAGGCTGGCGCGGACGGCGATCCAGACCTCCTGCAGGTGCTCGGCGTTGCCGCGGTACTCGATCGACTCCGGCGGGGCGGACTGGACGTGGGCGATCGGCCCCTCAACGGCGCGGACGACGTCGGCGATGGTGACCTCGTCCGCCGGCTTCGCGAGCCAGTAGCCCCCCTTCGCCCCGCGCCGCGCCCGCACGATGCCGGCGTGCTTCAGCTCGAGCAGGATGTGCTCGAGGAACTGCAGGGGGATGTCCTGGGCGTCGGCGAGCTTCTCGCCCTTGACGGGACCCTCCTCGGCCGCGGCGAGCTCGGCCGCGGCGCGCACGGCGTAGTCGGCCTTTGCGGATACGCGCATGCTGCTAGTAAATCAGTCAGCCGATCGTCTCCGGCGCCAACTCCGAGCTGCGGTCGGTTCCCTGTTTGGCTTCCCGCTCCACCCTGCGGGCCGCCCACCAGCGCGGGAACCAGATCAGCAGGCCAAGCCCGATGCCGGCCACCCCGGCGGCGATCGGCCAGACGACCGGGTCGCCCTTCTGCACCGTGACGATCCCCGACGCCACGAGGACGATCCCCAGGGCGGTGCGCAGGAACCCGGTCGGCGCCCGCGCGGCAAAGTGCGAGCCGATCACGACCCCCGGCACCGAGCCGAGCAGGATGTTCCCGGCGAGGACGAAATCGACGTTGCCGCCCACCCAGTGAGCGATGCCCGCGGCCCAGAGCAGGATCGCGGCGTGGAACACGTCGGTGCCGACGACCTTGCGCGGGGCGAGGCGGAAGACGGCGATCAGCAGGATCGCGATCACCGTCCCCGAGCCAGCGGAAGTGATCCCGATCACGAAGCCCGTCGTGGCGCCGATCACCACGGCCGCGATCTTGTGCCGGCGCTTGATCTCGAAGTCCTCGCGCTCTTCGACCAGGTTGCTGAGGATCAGCGCCCGCGCCAGGGTGATGATCCCAACCATCAGCAGGGTCCCGCCGAGCAGCGCGTAGACCAGCGAATCCAGCCTCTCTTCGCCGATCTTGCTCTGCAGGATCGAGATCGCCCAGACGCCGATCACCGAGGCGGGCACGCTGCCGGCCGCGAGCCAGAGCGAGAGCCCCATGTTGACCGTGCCCATGCGCAGGTGGCGCCAGCCGCCGACGGTCTTGGTGATCGCCGCGTAGAAGATGTCGGTGCCGATCGCGGTCACTGGCTTGACCCCGAAGATCAGAATCAGCAGCGGAGTCATCAGGGTTCCGCCGCCCATGCCGGTCATGCCGACCATGGCGCCTATGCCTAGGCCAAAGAGAATGATTGCCGGGTCCATATGAGTCCCGCGCTCGGGGGGGCGGTTATCGACTTTCCTGACCTCTTTGGTCAGGAGCGCGGAGTGCGCCAGGATACCAAGATGCCCACTGCGGAAGCCAGTGAATTCGAGGCCGCTGGAGCATTGCCTGCATCCGGCGGAGGAGTTGGCGTGGGCGTCGCCGTGGCGGTTCGCGGGCTGGCGCACTCCTACGGCGAGCTGCGCACGATCGAGCGTCTCGACCTCGAGGTTCCCGCCAACGGCGTCCTCGGCCTGGTCGGCCCCTCCGGGTGCGGCAAGTCGACCCTGCTCGAGCTGATCGCCGGCCTGCAGGAGCCCTCCCGAGGCGAGGTCGCGCTCGGCGAGGGGGTCGACCCCGATGCCCGCCTCGCCCGCTGCGCCTTCATGCCCCAGCGCGACCTGCTGCTGCCCTGGCTCTCGGCGATCGACAACGCGGCCCTGGCGCTGCGCAACCGCGGTGAGCGGCGCGGCGCGGCGCGGCGCCGGGCGGGGCAGCTGTTCGAGCGCTTCGGCTTGGCCGGATTCGAGGGCGCCTCCCCCGCCGAGCTCTCCGGCGGCATGCGTCAGCGCGTCGCCTTTCTGCGCACCCTGGTCGCGGGCAAGCCGGTGCTCGCCCTCGACGAGCCCTTCGCCTCGCTCGACGCGATCGCCCGCGCCGAGATGCAGGAGTGGCTGGCGAGGGCGCTGGGAGCCGCCCCCCGCACGGTGGTCCTGGTGACCCACGACGTCGAGGAGGCCCTCTACCTCTGCGATCGCGTCGTCGTGCTCTCCGCCCGGCCGGCGCGGGCGGTGGCCGAGCTGGGAGCGCCCGCGCCGCGCGCCGGTGGCCGCGACGAGGTGATCACCGACCTCGAGTTCGTCGCGCTGCGCGAGCGCGCCCTGCACGCCCTGCGGGAGGGCAGCCGATGAGGCGCTGGCTCCTACCCGGGCTGCTGATCGCGGGCCTGATCGGGGTCTGGCAGCTGGCTGCGAGCAGCGGAGCGCTCGCGGACGCCCTCGACCTCGATCCCATCCTTGTTCCCTCTCCCGGGGAAATCGCCGAGGCGCTCTGGGAAAACAGGTCGCTGATCGCCGAAAACGCCTGGGTGACCCTGCAGGAGATCCTGCTCGGCTTCCTGCTCGGGCTGGCGCTGGGCCTCGGCTTCGGCTTCCTGCTCCGCCCCTTTGAGACGCTGCGGCTCACCTTCTACCCGCTGATAGTCGCCTCGCAGGCGATCCCGATCATCGTCTTCGCACCCGTCCTGGTCGTCTGGTTCGGATACGGGATCGGCCCCAAGCTCGTGGTCGTGGCGCTAGTCTGCTTCTTCCCGATCGCGGTGGCCACCGCCGACGGGCTCCGGGCGGTGGACCCCGAGGCGATTAAGATGCTGCGCACGCTCGACGCCTCACGCCGCCAGCTGCTCTGGCGCCTGGAAGCCCCCACTGCCCTCCCCTTCACCTTCAGCGGCGCCAAGATCGGCGTCACGTTCGCGCCGATCGCCGCCGTCTTCGGCGAGTGGGTCGGCGCCAACTCGGGCCTCGGCCACCTGATCCTCCAGGACAACGCCCAGCTCGAGACCGCCCGGGTGTTCGCCGCGGCGGCAGTTCTCTCCGCAATCGCCATTGGCCTCTACGGTCTTCTCGCCCTCGCAGAGCGTCGCGTCGTCACTTGGCGATAGAAAGCAGGGGATGAAGCTCTCCCGACTGTCGGCGGTCGCCCTCGCCGTCGCCCTCTTCGCCCTCGCCGTCGGTCTCTCTTCCTGCGGCGAGAAGAGCGAGGACGTGGCGGGCCAAGCGGAACCGCTCAGCCTCACGCTCGACTTCTACCCCAACCCCGACCACGCCGGGATCTACATGGCGCAGAAGCTCGGCTACTTCGAGGAAGCCGGCCTCGACGTCACGATCCGCACGCCGGCCGATCCCGCGGCGCCGATCAAGCTCCTCTCCGCCGGCAGCACCGACCTGGCGATCTCCTACGAGCCGGAGGTGCTGCTGGCCCGGGAGAAGGGCCTCGACGTGACCGCCGTCGCGGCCCTCGTCAACCGCCCGCTCACCTCGATGATCTGGTTGAAGAAGTCCGGGATCGGGGGGGTCGCCGGCCTGCGCGGGAAGACGATCGCGACCGCCGGCATTCCCTACCAGGACGCCTACCTGGAGACGATCCTCGCCCGCGCCAACCTGACGCCCGCCGACGTCGAGGTCGTCAACGTCGGCTACGGGCTGCTGCCGGCGATCGTCGGCGGCCGCGCCCAGGCGATGCTGGGCGGCTTCCGCAACGTCGAGGGGGTCGACCTGCGCCTGCGCGGCAAGGATCCGGTCGTCACCCCGGTCGACCGGCTCGGCGTACCGACCTACGACGAGCTCGTCCTCGTCGCCCAGCGCAAACGTCTCGAGCAGGACCCGGAGGCGATCCGGCTCTTCCTCGCGGCGCTGTCGCGCGGGACCGCCGCGGCGGCGGCAAACCCGAACGCGGCGACGAAGGCGCTGCTGGAGGCGAACCCTGACCTCGACCCGAAGCTCACCCGAGCGGAGGTGGCGGCGACGCTGCCACTGCTCAATCCCCCCCGCGGCGGCCGCCCCTACGGCTACATGAACCCGTCCCGCTGGCGCGGGTTCGCCGGCTGGATGCGGGACAACGGCCTTCTCTCCACGCTGATCCCGCCGGCCGCGGTGCTGAGCAACGCCTACCTGCCGGGCACGATCCCCGAGTAGAGCGGGGCGCCTTCTCCCAGCAGGGCGGTGACCTTTGCCGCCGGCAGCGCCCGTGAGAAGTAGTGGCCCTGGGCCTGATCGCAGCCGAGCCGGACCAGCTCGGAGAGCTGCGCCTCGTTCTCCACACCCTCGGCGATCACTTCAAGGGAGAGGGCGCGGGCCATGCCGATGATCGCCTCGACGATCGCCGTGCGCTCCTGTTCGACCCCCAGCGCGTCGACGAAGGAGCGGTCGATCTTGAGAGCGTCGAAGGGAAAGCGGTTGAGGTAGGCGAGCGAGGAGTAGCCGGTGCCGAAGTCGTCGAGGACGAGGCCGACGCCGAGGTCGCTCAGCGCTTCCAGGGTCCCCGCCGCCGCCGCCGACTCCTCGACCAGGGCGCTCTCAGTGATCTCCAGTCGCAGGTGGACGGGGTCGAGGCCGCTGCCGGCGAGGATCTCGCCGATCAAGGGGGGGAGGTCGCGGCTGGTCACCTGGCGCGCCGAGAGGTTGACCGAGACGTCCAGCGGTCGCTGGTCGGGGCGCAGCTCGTGCCAGGCCAGCACCTGATGGCAGGCCGTCTCCTGCACCCAGCGCCCGATCGGCTCGATCAGGCCGCATTCCTCGGCGACGGAGACGAAGTCGCCCGGGTCGAGCATGCCGCGCTCGGGGTGGCGCCAGCGGACCAGCGCCTCCAGGCCCGTGATCTCACCGCTGCGCAGGGCGATCACGGGCTGGTAGTAGAGCTCCAGCTCGTTGCGCTCCAGCGCGTGGCGCAGCTCCCGCTCTACCTCCAGCCGGCGCAGCGCGCGGGCGCGCATCTCGGCGTCGAAGAGCTCGCAGCGGGCGCGTCCCCGTTCCTTCGCCCGGTACATGGCAGCGTCCGCATTGCGGATCAGCAGGTCGGCGTCGACCGGCTCGCGAGCCGAGGGCTGGGCGACGGCGATGCCGACGCTGGCGCTGACGAAGTGCTCGACGCCCCCCATCGCGTAGGGCTCGGCGAAGGCGGCCGCGATCCGGTCGGCGATGGCCACCGCCTCGTCCTCGTCGGCGAGGCGGTCGACGAGGATGCCGAACTCGTCGCCGCCGAAGCGGGCGACGATGTCGCCGGGGCGCAGGTGCGCGCGCAGGCGAGGCGCGACCGCGCGCAGCAGCTCGTCCCCGGCGTGGTGGCCCATGCTGTCGTTGATCAGCTTGAAGTTGTCGAGGTCGAGGAAGAGGATCCCGACCGGCGAGCCCGAGACGGTGCTGCGCTTGAGCGCGCCACTGAGGGCGTCGACGAAGCTGAGCCGGTTAGGCAGGCCGGTGAGGGGATCGTGCAGAACTCGGTGGCGCAGCGCCTCGTCGGTCGCGTGGCGCTCGATCGCATCGGCGAGTACGTTGGCCAGGGCCTGGACGAAGTGAACGTCCTGGGGGGTGAAGCGGTTCGGCTCGGTCGAGTGGACGTCGAGCACGCCGAAGGGCCTCTCCTTGCCATCAATTGGCACGGCGAGGCTGCTGCGCACGTCGATCGCGCGCAGCGCCGGGGGCATCGAGAAGCGCTTCTCAGCCTCCCAGTCGTCGACGATCACGTGCAGGCGCGAGTCGAGGGCGGCGCCGGCGTGGGAGTCGCGCGCCGCCGAGGCGCGGGCCGAGCCGACGATGCGGTCCTCGAGCCCAGCGCGCAGGCCGAGCCGGCGACCGTCGCGGCCGATCTCCCAGATGCAGGCCACGTCGACCCCGTCTATCCCCTCCATCAGCGTGACCGCCTCGTCCATCAGGGTGGCGGGGTCGCCATCCTTCAGCGCCCTCCCCCCTAGGCGCGCAACCGCTGCCTGCTGGGTCGCCGCCCGCCTCGCCTCCTGCTCGGCGAGCTTGCGCTCGGTGATGTCGTAGAGGACCCCGTGCCAGATCGGCGTGCCCTCTTCGTCGGGCTCGAGCACGGCCTCGTCGAGGATCCAGACGGTGCGGCCGTCGCGGGTGACCATCCGGTAGTCGATCGGGGGCGGGTTGCGGTTGCCCATCGTCTTGCGCGTCTCCTGGGCGAGGGCGCGCTCGCGGTCGGCGGGGTGCAGCAGCCTCGCCCAGAGCGTTTCGTCGGCCAGCCACTCCTCGGGCGTGTAGCCGAGGATCTCCTCGACCTGGGGGCTGACGTAACGCCAGCGGCCGTTCTCGCCCAACTCGGAGGCGTAGACGATCGCCGGCAGGCGCTCGACCAGGCGGCGGTAGTCTTCGCCCCCCGAGGAGATCTGGTCGAGGAACTCGTCGATTCGCTTCTCCGGCCAGCTGCCGCCGCCTAGCGTCGATGGCTCCATTGCCGTTTTATCGACGCCTGGGACGGCCGCTTGAGTTCGGCGACGTTCCTTAGCCGGTGGTAGCAACCCAGGCCGCGGCGAGGCCGCGGAAGGGAGCGTACGGAGCGAAGAACTCCTCCACCTCCTCGACCGTGGCCCGGCGACCGAGGCGGCCGAGGCGGCCGACCAGCTTCAGGTAGATCAGGTCCCCGGCGGGGAGGGAATCGGGATCTCCACGACCGAAGAGGCCAAGGCACTGAACCGTCCATGGCCCAACCTCACGCACGGCGAGCAGGCGCCGGTCTCCGCCCGGCTCGGCCGGGTCGCAGCGACCGGCGGCGACCTCGTCGGCCACCGAGCGCAGGGCGATCGCCCGTTTTAGCGCCAGGCCCATCGACTCCAGCTCGACCGGAGCCCGCCCCGCGATCAGGTCCGGCGTGGGTACGTCGTGGAGACCCTCCCTGCCGGGCCCGATTCGCAGTCCCCAGCGACCGACCATGCGGCGCTGGATGCGGGCGGCGCGGCCGCTCTCGATCAGTTGCTTGACGACGGCCCAGGCGAGCGCCTCCCAGGGCCAGGGGCGGCGGCGGGGGCGCATATACGGGCGGCGGCGCAGCAGCGGCCCGAGCAGGGGGTCGCGGCGGAAGCGGCGGTAGAAGTCGCCCAGGTCATCGTCGACCCCGAGCGCGAAGCGCATCCGTCCCAGGGCCAGCTCGAGCTCGGCTGGGCTTGCCTCGCGAGCCGGACCGGCGGCGACGGGCTCCGGTGCGGCGATCGCACCCGGGTCGATCGGCTCCGCTCGCAGGGAAACCCGCCCCTTGCCGGGCTCCCAGGCACGGACCAGTATCGGGCAGTCATCGACGTGCAGGAGGCGGGAGACGACCCCGCCCTCGACCCGCATCACCCCGTCATCGCTGCCGTGAGTGGGCAGGCGGTAGGGGAAGGGCGGCCGGACCTCTACCTCCGCGCTCACCGTCCCAAGAGGTGGACGTCTATCAGGAAGGAGCGGCTGGCCACCACGTTGGCCGGGCGCTCGCGGCGGCGGGCGAGCCGCTTCGACGAGCGGCCGCGGGAGCCGACCGCCGCGACGGCCCGCACGGCGGCCACGGTGGCGGCCCCCGCCAGGACCCCGCCAGCGGCGGCCAGAGCCGCCGTCTTCGCCTCGCCGCGCACGGGAAGCAGGTCAGCGCTCTCGCGAGGAAGAGCGCGGACTTGGATCGGCTCCAGCTCCATACCGCTCACCGGTTTGACCTTAGCGACGGCCCCAGCGCCCAACCGAAGCGACCCCGCACCTTGCGCAGATCTAAAGCGGCTTCTCGTAGATGCGGTAGCGCTTGACGATCTCGGCGCTCATCGCTTCCAGCCCGCGGTTCATCGCCTCGTTGGTCTCCAAGATCCACCCCGCCTCGCCGTGATCCTGTCCCGCCCAGGCGGCCGTGTCGAAGTGCTCGACGTAGAGCGACGCCGCCACCCCGGTGTGCTGGTGCTCCGGCTTGACCCCGAGGAACCCGACGCGGACCCTGTCGCAGATCCTGTTGCGGTTGAGGTAGTGCCACCAGCCGAGCGGCAACAGGCGGCCCCTCATCCTTTTCAGCACCTGGTTGACGTCGGGCAGGGTGATCGCGACGGCGATCGTCTCACCGTCCTTCTCGGCCACCATGAACCAGTCGCGTGAGAAGACCAGGTGCATGTCGAGCGCGTAGGCGTCGAGGTCCTCCTTGGAGTAGGGGACGAAGCCCCAGTTGTCGGCCCAGGCGGCGTTGTAGATCTCGGCGAAGCGGTCCATCTCCCGCCGCAGGTGGCGCCGCGACATCCTGCGGATCGTGACGCCGTGCTCGCTGCGGGCGCGCTGGTCCAGCTCGAAGAGGACCGGCAGCATGTCCTCGCGGTCGCTGATGTCCAGCGCCCACGAGTAGAGGTCCATCGCCTTCTCCAGGCCGGCCTCCTCGCAGAGGCGCTGGTAATGGGGGGGGTGCCAGGGCTGCCTGACCAGCGGCTCCAGCTCGTGACCCTCGATCAGGATGCCGCTCTCCTCGTTCATCGAGAAGTCCATCGGGCCGACCATGCGATCGCAGCCACGCTCCCGCAGCCAGCCCTCGGCGGCGGTGAGCAGCGCGGTCATCGCATCCGGGTCGTCCTCCAGCTCCAGGAAGCCGAACATGCCCCAGCGGCTCCGGTGGAACTCGTTGAAGGCGCGGTCGATCTGAGCGGTTACGCGGCCCACCACCCGGTCGCCGCGCAGGGCGAGGAAGTACTCGGCCTCGCCGTGCTTGAAGTAGGGGTTCAGCCTGCGATTGAGGAAGAGGCGCCGCTCGAGCCTCAGCGGCGGGACCCAGGGCGTGTCGGCGTGCAGCCGGTAGGGAAGGTCGATGAAGCGCTTCAACTCGCGACGGGTGCGGACCGACCGGATTGACACGTTTGCCACGGGATCGTGAACCTACACTCTGGCCATGAGCGAAATCGTCAGGGCCCCGGTCGACGTCTTCGAGAAGGCTCGCAGCCACGACCGGCTCGAGCAGCTGGAAGCGGCCAAGCAGCACGACCTCCTCCCCTACTTCCGCCTGCTCACCTCGCAGGCCGGACCGGTGGTCGAGATGGAGGGGCGGGAGACGATCATGCTCGGCTCCAACAACTACCTCGGCCTGACCGGCGAGGAGCGGGTGAAGCGGGGCGCCCGCGACGCCCTCGAGGCCTTCGGCACAGGGGTCACCGGCTCGCGCCTGCTCAACGGCACGACGCCGTTGCACGTCGAGCTGGAGCGAGAGCTGGCCGAGTGGATGGGCGAGGAGGACGCGATCGTCTACTCGACTGGCTACCAGGCGAACCTCGGGTCGATCGGGACGATCCTCGAGCCGGGCGACACAGTCGTCTGCGACTCCGGCGACCACGCCTCGATCCTCGACGGCTGCCGACTCTCGGGAGCCAAGTTGCGCCCCTTCCGCCACAACCGCATGGACAAGCTGGAGAAGATGTTGCAGCGGGCGGCGGAGGACGGCGGCGGCGTCCTCGTCGTCGTCGACGGGGTCTTCTCGATGGAGGGCGACGTCTGCGACCTGCCGCGGATCGTCGAGCTCTGCAAGGGCTACGGCGCCCGGCTGATGGTCGACGAGGCCCACGGCGCCGGCGTGCTCGGCGCGCGCGGGGCGGGCGCCTGCGAGCTGTTCGGCCTCGAGGACGAGGTCGATCTGCGCATGGGCACGTTCTCTAAGAGCCTCGCCTCCTGCGGCGGCTTCGTCGCCGGCCCGGCCGACGTGGTCGAGTACCTGCGGATCGCCTCGCGCTCTTTCGTCTTCAGCGCCTCCGCGGTGCCGGCGGCGGTGGGCGCCGCCCTGGCGGCGCTGCGGGTGATCCGAGCCGAGGGGCCGCAGCTCTTCGAAGCGCTGCTCGCCAACGCCGAGTACCTGCGCGAGGGCCTGCGCAGCCTGGGGCTGAAGGTGGTGGAGCCCGGCACCCTGCCCGACGGGGCCGTCGCCACCACCCCGGTCGTCCCGGTCGTCGTCGGCGACGACTGGCAAGCGGTCCTCCTCTGGAAGGCGCTCTTCGAGGCCGGCGTCTACACCAACGTCGCCATCCATCCGGCGGTCCCCCCCGGCGGCGCCCTGCTCCGCACCAGCCTGATGGCGACCCACGAGCGGGCGCACCTCGACGACGCCCTCGCGACGATCGGCAGGATCGCCGCGGACTTCCCGGACCTACCCCGCTCGGGGTAGTTTCACCTGCGCCCAAATCGCGGCGAGGTGGCCTCGCGGAGAAAAAGGGTGCTCTTAGCGACCGGGCCACCAAGGCACGTGCGACTCCGGGTTGACCCCCGACCACCCACCGCATAGCTTGCCCCCCGCGCCGCTTGCATCCCGGGGCAGGGAAAGCAAGTCGGTGGAGCACTCGACTTGACCAGACCGAGGCCAGGCCTCCGAGGCCAAGCCTCCGGTTCGGCGCAACGAGCTAACCCAGTCAAACCCCAGAAAAGGGAGGAGTTCCAGTGGCCGCCACTTCCATCGCCCCTGTTCAAACGACCGCTTCCGCAGTCCCGACCCCGCAGCACATGCAGGCGCTCGCCCGAGCCAATCGCGTGCGGCTCGCGAGGGCGGAGCTGAAGCGCTCGATTGCCCGAGGCGAGGTGGAGGCCGCGGAGGTGATCCGCGAGTGCTCCTGGGAGACCGAGAGCATGACCCTGGCCGAGCTGCTGACCAGCCAGCGCCGCTGGGGCCGCACCCGCGCCCGCAAGTTCCTGGTCGGCCTCGCGCTCAGCGAGAACAAGCGCCTCGGCACCCTCACATCGCGCCAGCGCACCCTGCTATCCGCAGAGCTCAGCTCCAGAGAATCGATTCTCGTCTGAGGGCGGGTCTTCAACCGCCGCCGAAGCGGCCGATCTTGAACGAGAGACCGCCTGAGGCGCGCTGGAAGGCGCGCCTCAGGGCGAGGAAGGCGGCGACGAACGCCGCCGCGCCGGCGGCGAGGCAGATCGCCAGGATCTGCCCCGCGAAGTAGAAGAGCCCGCCGACGACGAGGACGAAGACGGTTCCCGCCAGCAGGGTGGTGTGGGAGCGGTAGCCGGCGAAGTGCTCCCGCACGGCGACCTCGAGACCGCCCAGCCCGGCAAGCACGACCCCGACGCCGAGCGCGGTGGGGTTGGCGCCGACGATGCCGATGACGAGCATGACGATGCCGGCGAGGACCGTCAGCTCAGCCAGGGGAAAGTTCCCCCAGGGGGCTGGCGGCCTCTCCTCCGCAGTGGGCCTCGAACCCTTATCGCTCAACGGCCGCAAGCCGCCCGGGCAACGGGCATCCGGAGGAGACCTTGACCCGCCACCAGCCCATCAGCATCCCCAGCGGGCCGAGGCGGGGGCGGGAGTGCCAGTGGCCGCAACCGTGCTCGCCGATGTCGTCGCGAGACACCCGCACCCACTTGTAGCTGGCCGGCGAGGCAAGCATCCGCCGCAGCAGCTCGCGGTTGCGAGCCTCGAGGTCTTTGCGCTCTCGCAGCGCCGCTCGCGCCTCGCCGTAGTTGGGTGCTGGGGAAGTTCCACATCGCACAAGTTGTCCCGCCACATGCCGACCAGCACGCGTCTTGGGAAGCTTGTCACACAACTTGAGAATGCGCACCGCAAAGTCAATTAGCCGATTCTCAAGTCGATCCGCTCGTTCGGTCGAAG
>Ga0207708_10003314_pt1 | contig 11850 bp, 5 predicted proteins | sample KBSK5101metaG_FD_184340 | JGI IMG/M metagenome (GOLD analysis project Ga0207708, IMG submission 184340) | Corn, switchgrass and miscanthus rhizosphere microbial communities from Kellogg Biological Station, Michigan, USA - KBS K5-10-1 metaG... | ecosystem: Host-associated > Plants > Roots >...
ACTGCGCCAGCGGCAACTTCTGCAACGGCGTCACCGGCGTTTGCACGATGGGCGGCGGCCTCGACACGGGCGCGTCGTGCGCCTCCGACCAGCAGTGCCGGCCGCCGTTGCGTTGCAACATGACCGGGTTCTACGGAACGTGCGCCGAGGGCGGCAGCGTCGACCTGGGCGGCATCTGCCACGGGACGACCGAGTGCATCTCGGGGCTTTACTGCGGGGCGACCAGCACCTGCGCCCCGCTGGGGACCGCGTTCCCGCCGTTCCAGGGCGTGACGTGCACCGACGATGGCGTGTTCCGCGCCTACTTCGAGGTCCCTAGCGCGAGCAAAAAACCCGCGGACTTCTTCCGCCTGCCATTCCCCAACGACGTGCGCGTCACCGCGGGCGCGCTGGACATCTCCGACTTCCCGAAGCCGGGCCCGACGCCGCTGGGCGTGGACCTGGTGAAGCTCTACGTCGACACGTGGACCGCCGACTTCGACGGCTTCTCGGCGACGGCGGGCATCACCTTCCGTTTCTCCGGCAACCTCGACTACGCGACGGCGACCGGCGACGTCGTGAAAATAATCGACGTGACGCCGGGACCGACCTTCGGGGCCGAGTTCGGGCGCAGCTGGGTGACCAACAACGGTCAAACCAAGTATTCGTGCCAGCACACGGTCGTCGTGCGCCCCAGCGCGGACGCGCCGTTCGATCCCAAGCACACGATCGCCGCCTTCGTGACCACGGGGTTGAAGTCGGACGCGGGCACGCCGGTGGCGCCCGACGCCGAGTTCACCGCGGTGATGGGGACGACCCGCCCGACGGACGCCGCGCTCGGGCACGCGTGGGATGCTTACCAGCCGCTGCGGAACTGGCTGACCAGCCAGGTCAACCCGCCGACGCTGGCGACCGCCGCCGTGTTCACCGTGCAGGACGCGCCCGGGCACATGGGGCGCCTGGCCACCAGCATCGAGGCGCAGCCGGCGCCGCTGCTGACGGATCTCACGCTTTGTGGCGGGACCGCGAAGTCGCCGTGCGACGACGGCACGCCAGCGCGCGCCTGCCCGGCCACGGCCGATTCGGCGTTCAACGAGATCCACGGAAAATTCTCGGTGCCGATCTACCAGGAAGGAACGGCGCCCTACGACACGCCCGCGATGGGCGGCGGCATCACCGAAACCGGGGGCGTGCCGGCGGTCGTGCGCACCGAACAGGTCTGCTTCGCGATGACGATCCCGAAAGGCGGGGCGATGCCCGCGGCGGGCTGGCCGCTGGTCGTCACCCACCACGGCACGGGTGGTTCGATGAGGTCCTTCATCTCCGATGGGATCGCCCGCAACCTGGCGACCGCGACGAAGCCGGCCGCGGTGTTCGGGTTCGACGCGGTCGAGCACGGCGCGCGCAAGGGAGGCTCGTCGAAGAAATCCGACGATCTCGTGTTCAACCCGCTGAACCCGCGGGCCGCGCGCGACAACTTCCTGCAGGGCGGCGTCGACATCCTGCAGGCGCTGCGCGTGGCCAAGGTGGCGGTGGCGCCGGCGGCGACGTCGCCGACGGGCGAAATGATCGGGTTCGACCCGACGAAGGTCATGTACTTCGGGCATTCGCAGGGCAGCACGTCAGGCGAGATCGCGATGGCGTGGTCGGACGCCGCGCCCGTCGCGATTTTTTCGGGCGCGGGGGCGTACCTGACGTCGTCGCTGCTCGACAAGACGATGCCGGTCAACATCTCGGCCGGGATGGAGTTCCTGATCGGCGAGACGCTGGAGGCCGAGCACCCGGTGATGACCATCTTCCAGAGCTTCTTCGACCGGTCGGATCCGCTGAACTACAACCCCTTGATCATCTTTCACCCGCCCGCGATGATTCCCTCGAAGCACGTGTACATGTCGTGGGGTCAGGGCGATACATACACGCCGCGTTCGACGCTGGAAGCGAACGCGCGCTCGCTGGGGCTGTCGCCCGTGGGCACCGTCATCGAGCCGTACGATCGGGACCCGCTCATCCGGCCGGTCACGGCCAACGAGAAGGGCGGCGACGGGGTCAAGCGCACCGCGGGCGTGGTCCAGTACCGGCCCGACGGCTACGACGGTCACTTCGTCGCCACGAAGAACGCGTCGGCCCAGACGGACTGGATGGCGTTCCTGCAGTCGTACCTCACCACCGGAACACCGGCCCTTCCATGACGAGCGCCGCTGCATGAAGCCGACCGCCGCCAGGACGCTGCTGCTTGTCGCCGTCGCCGGCGCGGCGGTGATGTCACCACGCCCCGCGGCGGCGCAAGCGCAAGCGGCGGAGCCGTCCGTCGTCGCGGCACCGCCGGTCGCGCCGCCGCCGTCCGCGCCGCTGTCGGCGGCGCAGCTGCTGGCGGGCGCGGACGCCGCGGTCGATGCCGGAAACCTGGAGCAAGCGAGCGCCCTCTACGATCAGATCGCGCGCTTTTACCCGGGCACGCCCGAGGCGGGCGAGGCGCACCGCGCGCTGAAGATCCTGGGCGCGCGGCAGATCCAGCCGCTGCCGCCCGGACAGGCGCCCGTACCGGGTGCGACCGCGGCGCCACCGGCCGCGCCGCCGCCCGCCGGTACCGTCGGTGTCGTCGTCCGTCGCGAACCGTACTCGCTGCAGACGTCCGAGAAGCTGCGCCTCAGCACCTGGGAGAAGATGGACTTCGGGGTCACGTCGTTCCTTTACGGAATGTCGGTCGGCTTCTCGTTGACCCTCGCCCAGGACAACGGCGATCAGAGCGTCGGGCCGGTCGCGCTCGGCGCGATCGCCTACACGCTGGGCGCCGTCGCTTACCTGAACCTCGGCGACCCCGACCGCGGCGATCTCCCGCTGGCGCTCGCCATCACCTCGTTCCTCCCGACGACGACGCTGCTGGTCGCCAACATCGCCAGCACCAATCCCGACGAGAAGGCCGTCAGCCTCGCGACCGGCGTCGTCGGCCTGCTGTCGGTCCCGGTCGCGATCGTCGCCGCACGCAACCTGGAGCTCGATCCCGGCGACACGCAGCTGGTGCGCGACGCCGGCTTCTGGGGGCTGGTGCTGGGCACCACCGGCATGCTGGCGTTCGGCGGCGAAACGAGGACCGAGTACAACTACACCTCGTACCACGAGCCGTCCAACCGCAAGCTGTTCACGGGCAGCATGATCGGCCTCTACGGCGGCCTCGCGCTGGGCACCGTCGGCGCGGTATCCAGCGAGGTCTCTCTGGAGCGCGTGCGCGTGTCGACCTGGGGAGGCTACGGCGGCGCCGTCATCGGCCTGCTGCTGGGCGCGTCGTCGGACACCGACAGAGGCGCGTGGACCGGTATCACGATCGGCGCCCTCGGCGGCCTGCTGATCACGTTCCTGTCGACCAGCAGCCTCGACGGCATCCCGCCCGACGACGCGACTGTCGCGCGGCGGACCCCGCGCCGGCCGCGCCTGTTGCCCCGCTGGCGGGATCTGGCGCCGGCGGTGGCGCCGGTCGCCGACGCGAACGGCGGCGCGCGTACGGCGTTCGGCGTCAGCGGCACGCTGTTCTAGTCGCTCCGCGCCGCAGGCGCGGTGTGCGACTATTGTTTTTTCAGGTAGGCGCACTCCCGCGCTTCGCGCGGGAGCGCCTAGGGCCGCGAGCGGCGCCGCCGCATGCCCAGGACGAGCACGACGGCGCCGACCAGCGCGACCAGTCCCCACGCGCGCGGGCGCGCGCGCAGCGAGCAGCCACACCCGGAACCGGGCGTCGGGACGGTCGCGTTGTGCGCGGCGATCGCGTTCGCGATCGCGCCGCGGTTGTCGAGAGCGAGCTGCCCCGCGCCGTCCGGCTCGCGGATCCAGGCGGTGTCCGCCGACGGCATCGCGTCGATGTCGGCGCGCGAGGTCGAACCGCGGAACGCGGCTGCGGAATAGACGACGTTGCGGCCGTCCTCGAGCACGACGTTCACCGGCGCCTCGTTGGCGTAGAGGTCGTCGTCGCCGCACAGGATGTGGGCGGTCGCGAGGTGCTGGGGCGAGACCGGGGGCAGCGACGCGTTCGTCACGAACAGCGGATCCTTCGTCATCTCGTCAGGCGAGATGAAGGTCGCCAGCCGGGTCAGGTACGCGTTGCTCTCGAACAGCGGCCGCAGCGTGTCCATCGGGCCGAGCACCTCCTTCTCCATCTCGGCGGTCAGCGCCACCGGATCGAACGGCGCGAAGTCGGCGCGGTTGGTTTGCCAGTAGCTCTGAACGTTCGCGTAGAACATCGCCTCGGTCACCCCCTGGGACTTGAGGGACGCCGGCAGCGGAATGTACTTGCGCAGCACCTGCACGACGGCGCTGGTCGGCGTCACGCCCAGGCCGCTGAGCGCGCCCAGGTAAGTCGGCGGCGTCGTGTACATCGCGAGGTCGGAACGGCCAAAGTTCGACAGCGTCATCCAGCCCACCGCCGCGGCGGACGGCTGGGCGTACTCGACGACGAAGGCGGTGCCCTGCGCCTCGTTCGCCGCCTCCTGCACCAGCTGATCGTAATTACGCCCGCCGGTGAACCAGTCGATCTTGGCGAGGTTGATGCCGATCTCGACGTAGTTGATCGGGATCGCACGCGCGCGCGCCAGCACCCAGACGTTGATGCGCAGGTCCGGCGTGGACGCGATCGCCGTCAGCTTGAGGGGCAGGCACGCCTCCGACGATTGCATGCGCAGGACGATCGGGCGGATCGCCGACGTGTCCTGTCCGACCATCAACCTGACCGCCACGAACGAATAGCCGCCCGCCACGTAGTCGTCGACGATCTGCGCGCTGTCGTCGGAGACGAAGTAGCTGTTGGTGGTCAGCCAGGTGCGCAGCGTCGCTGCGTTCTCCGAGCGCACGACCACGTAGTCGTAGGGACCCGCGCTGCCTTGCGACAGCACCTCGACGACGGGCGGCTGGGACACGGGTCCTCCATTGGCGCTGCCGGCACTACTGGAGGCGCCGCCCACGGCGCCGCAACCGGGCCCGCCGCCGCCGCCCTTGCAGGTCCCGTCGACCACCGTCATCAACTGGAACGACGGCCGCGTCGGCAGCTCGATGCGGTCGAACAGGATGTCCCAGCCGACGTCCACCGTGGGAACTGTGGTGACTGGGACGATCCACGAAAACGACGTGGCCGGACCCGTGTATGCGATCTGGATGTGCGCCTCGACCCGGTGCACGCCCTGCGCATCGGTATCCATCACGAACAGCACGTTCTCCGCCGCCTGCGCGATCGGCAGCGGCCCGTTGGGTGACCCCTGGTTGCAGAAGAAACCACCGCACGCATGCGCCGCGCGCGCACCGATCGAGGCCGCGACGATGCACACGAGGAACGGTACCGGTCGAAAGCACGCCATTGCAGTCCCTCCCCGCGGCAGCCGTGTAGCAAGCGCGCGGCCACCGGCAAGAACCCAGCAATGACGCCGCGAAAACGGCTCCTTCGCGTGGGGCACCTGTAGGATCCGGACATTCATGTCGCGGTCTTCAGCCAGGCGACGGCGGCCTCGCGACGGCGGCGAAGCTCGACCGCCCGGGCGGGATCGCGCTGGACGCGTCAGGCAACCTCTAGGTGGCGGACGCGCACAACCAGCGCGTGCGCATCGTCTATCACTGAGCGATCGCGCCTGACCACTTGACGCCGAGCGAGGCACCGCGATACTTGCGGCGCTTGCTTCGACGTTCGCTGTCCCCTCAAGCACAACCGCGCCGGCGCCGTTCCCGACTGATCGCGGTGCTCGCGTTCCTGGCCGGAAGCTGCGGCGGTTCCAACAAGCAGGCGCCCGCGATCGAAGCGGCCGCGTCGGCCGCACCCGCCGCGCCCGCGCCTGCGGCCCCCGCGGCGCCCGCCGCACCGATCGATGCCAGCGGATTCCGCACCGCGATCGATCTCTACGCGAACCGCGTTCACGCCGGCCTGTACCGCAACGGCCGTCTGATCGTCGACGCGGGCGGCCTCGATTTCCTCAAGTACGTCGACGGTGGCTGGAAGACGTCGTGGCTGGTCGGGATGAAGGACGAGGGCCACCCGGCCGCGCTGGTGGCAGGGCTGTCGGCGATGGCGTTCCTGCCGCTTGACCCCGACGCGAAGGTCGAGGACGCGACGCTGACGATCACGATGCGCGCGCTCGCCCCGGCGCAGCGCGTGTCGCTGTTCGTGAACGAGAAGCCGCTGTCCACGCTCGAGGTCGGCAAGGCGAGCCAGCGCTACGATGTCCCTGTTCCGGCGGCGCTGCTTCACCCGGGCGACAACCGCGTGCGGCTCACGTTCAAGAGCGCGGTCGACATCCCCGGGGGCAAGCGGGCGGCCGCCGCGGTGACGTCGCTGGCGTTGGGGCCCGCATCGCTCGGTCCGTCGGCCAGCGCGCTGGACCCGCTCGGCGCGCGCGAGGTCGACCTCGCGGGCGCGCGCCGCCGGGCGCTGGTCCCGGCCGGCGTGGCGTCACGCGTGTCGTTCTACCTGCAGCTCCCGGAGGGCGCGCACCTCGCGTTCGCGACCGGCGCGCCGACGCCGGGCGGCACCGTCCTGGCGCAGGTCACCGTCGACGGCAAGCCGCCGCGCACGGTCCACGAAGGACCCGTCGGCGCCGGCTGGACCGAGGCGCTGGTCGATCTGGGCGCCGCCGGCGGGCAGGCCGCGCGCGTCGATCTGATCGTGCGCGGCGCGAAGAGCGACGTCGCCTGGGGCGAGCCGCGCATCGTGGTCAAGGCGCCCGCGGCCGCCGAGGCCGCCGGGCAGCAGCCCAAGTTCGACCACATCTTCGTCTGGATGGTCGACACCCTGCGCGCCGACAAGCTGCGCCCCTACAACGCGAAGTCGCGCGTCGCGACGCCCAACTACGACGCCTTCGCCGCCGACGCGACCCGCTTCGCGTGGGCGCAGGTCCCCGGCACGTGGTCGCTGCCGTCACACGCGTCGCTGCTGACCGGCGTTTATCCGACGGTTCACCGCGCCACCGCGCACGAGGCCAAGCTGTCGAAGGAGGTCCCCTTCATCGCCGAGGACATGAAGAAGGCGGGCTTCAAGACCGCGATGTTCTCGTCGAACGGGTACATCTCGTCGAAGTGGGGCTTCGATCGCGGCTGGGACGTCAACCGCAACTTCATCCGCGAATCGCTGCCAAACGGCTCCGAGTACCTGTGGAAGACCGCGAAGGCGTGGCTGCAGCCGATCGTCGCCAAGAAGCAGTTCGCCTATCTCGCGACCATCGAGCCGCACGTCGCCTACACGCCGCGCAAGGAATTCCTGGTCAAGTACTGGGACAAGCCGTACGCGGGACCGATCAAGCCGGTGCAGTCGGGCGTGCAGCTGGGCCTCATCAAGGGCGGCAAGCTGAAGATCACCGACAACGACAAGAAGTACCTGGAGGCGCTGCACGACGCCGAGATCTCGCAGAGCGACGCCGCGTTCGCGGCGTTCATCGCCGATCTGAAGAAGATGGACATCTACGACAAGTCAGCGCTGATCGTGGTGTCCGATCACGGCGACCAGTTCTACGAGCATGGCAGTGTCGGCCACGGCGACACCGTGTACCAGGAGCTGGTGCACGTGCCGCTGATGATCCGCGCGCCCGGCGTGTTCCCGGCGGGGAAGGTCGTGCATTCCGACGTCGAGGTGATGGACCTGTACGCGACGATGCTGGACCTGGCGGGGATCAAGCCGACGCCCGCCGCCGAGGGGACCAGCCTGGCCCCGTTGGCGCGCGACGAGGTGGGCCAGAGCCCACGCGCCGCGCTGACCGTCGACGGGCAGGTGTCGCGCGGCCTCAAGGTCCAGCGCTACCGCATGGTCCACCGCGGCCCCGGACGCATCGAGCTCTACGACGAGTACGACGATCCGCGCGAGCAGAAGGACGTCGCCGCCGACCACCCGATCGCGCTGCGGGGCATGCGCGGCGTGCTCGGCCTGCTGTACGCGTACGAGACCACCTGGTCCAAGGCGCGCTGGGGAACCTCGGCCAACGTGACCGAGGCGTTCTACGCCACCGCCGGGGCGCCCGGCCGCCGCGGCGCCGAGCCCGCCTCGGGCGGACCCAAGTAAGAATCAGAGGAGCGGCCCCGGTTGCACGCGCGGCGGGCGGGACACACGTTCTTCGTGTGACCCCCGCGGAAATCGAACTGCTCAGCGAAGAGGACGAGGTGGCGTACGCCCCGGAGTCGGGTCAGCCGTTCGGCGGTCGGGCCAATCCCTGGGACGACGACGATGAGCCGGCCGGCGCGCATGCCTACCCCGCCGACCATCACGCCCCGCCCGGCGACGACCTGTAGAGTCGCGCCCGGCGAGGACGGCCCCTCTCCCTAACCCTCTCCCCGCTTCGCGGGGCGAGGGAATCAGATCTCGCGCTTCTGGTCGAAGCGCAGGCCGATCCGGAACGCGACGCCTGCGGTGTAGCCGCCGACGACGTAGCCGGTCGTCGTACCCTCGCCGAGTCCCAGGCTGGCTTCCTGGTTGGTGACGGTCGCCTCGCCGAGATCCTTGCGGACGAACAGCCACGCGCCCAGCACGAAGTGTCCGTCGCGTCCCAGCGTCTCGCTGACGCCGACGCGCGCGCCCACGTAGTCGAGCCAGGTCTCGTGCGGGCTCGCGGTGCTGAGCAGCGTGCCACCGACGTCCGTGAAGCGCTCCTGACCCATCTCGCCCAGTAGCTGGTAGCGGTGCGAACCGAAGTACGGCTGCCAGCCAACGACCCCGCCCACCGTGAGCCGCCCCTCGCCGAGGATTCCGGGGAAGCCGTCGACGACGCCGCCGATCGCGAGCTGGTCGAGGTTGATCAGCGCGGCGACACCCAGCTTGCCGCGCGACCCGCGCTCGGGCTCTCCGTTGTCCTGATACGTGACGCTGTGATCCCAGGTGGGCGCCAGGTAGCCGTCGACGCCGATCCCGAACGCCGGGCCATTTTGGGCGCGTGCCGGCGACGCCAGCAGCGCCACCGTCGTCAGCGCCAGAGCGCCCGCGAGGTGGTGAAAGAACTTCATGTTGGCATGGCACTACAACGGTCGTGCCAACCGAAAACCGCGGAATGACGGCTCCGCGCGCGCGCGACCGCGAAATGCCTGCGGCCGAGCGTCAAAACCCTACCAGTCGCTGTCGAATCTTGCGTCGGGTCAGGGTCGGTCCGCGGGCGCCGGCGGAAGGTCGGCGACGGTCTGCGACGTGAAGCTCGCGCTGCCGGCCGTCAGGCCGCTGGCGCTCGCCGTCAGCGTGATCGTCCCGGCGGCGCGGCCCGGGCGCACCCACGTCGCCAGCTGGCCGCCCTTCATCGTCACCGTCGTCGGGCCGATGATGCTGCCGGGACCGCTGACGCTCAGCGTGACCTGCTGGTTGCCGGTGACGACGACGGTGCCGTTCGCGTCGACCACGTCGATGAACACCAGGCGCGCGTCGGCGAGATCGGCGCGCATGGTCGTGGCCTCCGGGCGCAGCTTGATGGCCGCAGCCGCGCCCGGCGTCTGGCGCGTGAAGGTCGCGCGCGTCGTCCCGCCCATCACGCAGTCGGCGCGCAGCGTCCCGGCGCTGAACGATCCGACCGCGAACGTGAAGGGCGGATGCTGCAGCCCGGTCCCCGTGTCGGGCGATCGGGTCGACGACAACGTGTTGTTCACGTACAGCGACACCTGATCACAGTTGCTGAACACGCGCACGGTCGTCGGCGACGTCGACGTCCAGTGGTTCGCGATGTACACCATCGGCCCCGAATCGACGCCGCTGACCGTCACGCTCGGATCGCGCTGGCTCTGCAGCATGTAGTAGGCGAACTTGGGCAGGCGGTACATGTCGACCAGCCCCGACTTGCTCATGCCGTTGTAGCCGCTGTAGTCGGACCACTGCCAGTAGCCGTCGGCCGAGAACCACGACAGCACGATGTTCTTCCCCTGCCCGTCCTGGACGTTGTTGGTCGCGGTCAGCATCGCGTTGTCGCCCGCCTCGCGCGACTGCCGCGACGTCGACGACGTGCCGCCGTAATCCCAGTCGCCGTACTCGTTGATGATGATCGGGCGCGTGTCGGTGGTGGTGCGGACGCTGTGCTGCGACGCCTCGATGAAGATGTCCGAGCGCGTGAACTGGAACTGGCCCGAGAACGCCTGGTCGCCCGGGTACTCGGCGTGGACGATGCTGTGGGCCATCATCGCCCAGGCGTCGGTGTACTGAGATTCGTTCAGGTTGGCTTCCCACACGACGATGCTGGGGTGGTTGCGGTCGCGGCGGATCATGTCGCGCAGCTCCTGGTAGCTGGCGTTGACGAACGCGGTCGCCGAGCTGAAGTTCTGCCAGCCGGTCTGCGCGTCCATCACCAGCACGCCCAGCGCGTCGCACGCGTCGTAGAACGCCGGCGCGTGCGGGTAGTGGGCGCCGCGGATGAACGTCAGCCCGGCGTCGCGGATGCGCTTGACGTCGTAGTAGATCGACTGGTCCGAGACGGCGTTGCCGAGGCCGTACGTCTCCTCCAGCATGTTCACGCCCAGCGCCTTCCAGCGCGCGCCGTTGATGGTCAGCCCGCCCGAGTGCGACCAGGCGATGCGGCGGATGCCGATGCGCGTGGTCAGGTTGTCGACGGCGGTGGTGCCGTCCTGCACCTCGGTCGCCAGCGTGTAGAGGTTCGGCGTGCTCGGGTGCCACAGCTTCGGGTTCGAGACGGTGATGGTCTGCGTGACGTCGGCGTTCGCGCCCGCGGCGACCGTGGCGGTCGACATGGCGGAGCCGACCATCGCGCCGCCGCTGTCCAGCAGGCGCGACACGACCATCGCGCTCTTGCTGGCGGTCGATTCATTGATCACGTTGGTCTTGATGCTGACCATCGCCGAGCTGGTGCTGGCGGCCGGGTACGTCACGAACACGCCGCCGCCCGCGACCTTGTTGGCGTAGACCGCGTCGGTGACGTGCAGCGGCTGCAGCACGTGCAGCGTGACGTGCCGGTACAGGCCGCCGTGATACTGGAAGTCGACGCCGCTGCGCCCGGGCGGAAAGTTCGCGTTGAAGTTGCTGTTCAGGCGGACGGCGATGACGTTGTCGGCGCCGCCGTACGACACGTCGCCGCTGATATCGATCGTGAACGGCGCGTAGCCGCCCTGGTGCGACGTCTTCATGGTGCCGTTCACCCACACGTCCGCCAGCTGCATCGCCGCGCCGAACTCGACGTAGAGCTTGCGGCCCTGGTAGCCGGCCGGCACCGTGAAGTGCTTCCGGTACCACATGAGGCCGCCGTACGCGACGGTGTCGTCGGGCGTGACGAACTTGGGCGTGTGGGGCAGATCGACGTAGCCCCACGACGTGTCGGCGAACGCCTTCGCCTCCGCGCCCGAGACGTCGCCGCGGTTGAACCGCCAGTCGACGTCGAAATTGACGTTGATGCGCGTGCCGCTGATCGGCGCCGTGCCGCCGGTGCCGGTGGTGCCGGCCATGCCGCCCGCGCCCGTCGTGCCGCCGCGGCCAGCCGCGCCGCCCGCGCCGGTGGTGCCGGCCATGCCGCCCGCGCCCGTCGTGCCGCCCCGCCCGCTCGCTCCGGCCGTGCCGGTCACGCCGCCGGCGCCGGTGGTGCCGCCGGCGCTTGCGCCGCCGGTGCCGGCGACGCCGCTGCCGGTGCCCGCCATCCCGCCCGCGCCGCCCGAGCACGTCCCGCCCATGCAGGTCTGCCCCGTCGCGCACGCGTGGCCGCAGCTGCCGCAGTTCGCGATGCTGGTGGTCGTGTCGACGCAGCCGGCGCCGCACAGCATCTGGCCGGCGCCCGAGCAACCGCACGACCCGGCGGTGCAGGTCGCGCCGGACGGACAGGTCGTCCCGCAACCGCCGCAGTTGAGCGGATCGGTGCCCATCACGTTCACGCACGATCCGGCGCCGCACATCGTCGTGCCCGGCATGCACATCGTGCCGCACACGCCGGCGTTGCAGACCTCGCC
>Ga0207708_10003316_pt1 | contig 11849 bp, 13 predicted proteins | sample KBSK5101metaG_FD_184340 | JGI IMG/M metagenome (GOLD analysis project Ga0207708, IMG submission 184340) | Corn, switchgrass and miscanthus rhizosphere microbial communities from Kellogg Biological Station, Michigan, USA - KBS K5-10-1 metaG... | ecosystem: Host-associated > Plants > Roots >...
ACGTCGTGCACGCCGCCGGCCAAGGGCTCGCCGCTGTTCGAGCTCGGCGACGACGAGATGGAGATGGGCGTCGGCATCCACGGCGAGCCGGGCCGCAGCCGCGAGAAGCTCGCCAGCGCCAATGCGATCGTCGACGAGCTGCTCGAGGCGGTCCGCTCGGACCTGCCCTACGAGTCCGGCGACGAGGTCGCGCTGATGATCAACGGCCTCGGGGGCACGCCGATCTCCGAGCTGTACATCCTCTATGGGCGCGCCGCTCAGCAGCTCGCCGACAAGGGCATCAACGTCACGCGCAGCTACGTCGGCGAGTACTGCACCTCGCTCGACATGGCCGGCGCCTCGGTGACGCTGGTCAAGCTCGACGATCAGCTCAACCAGCTCTTCGACGCGCCCGCCGAGGTGGCGGTCCGCATCTTCTGAGCCGCGCCGCCCCTGGCGCTCGCCCTCGCCGGGCGGGCGCCGGGGGCGGGCCCGTTACGCCCGCGCGAGTCGGCGGGCGTGCAGCGCCGAGGCCCGCAGGGTCTCCGCCCGCTCGCCGTCGTCGCTGGCCGCGTGCAGGCCGTCCTCGGTCGCGCGCTCGATGAGGGCGAGCGCGGCCTCGAGGTCGCGCAGGCGGCTGCGCAGGCGCCCGAGCTCGGCGTCGAGCTCGCTCCGGGCGCCGGCGACGTCGGCATGGTGGGTGCCGTGCGGCGCGCCCCGGCCGAGCGCGCCCTCCATCTGCGCGCGGACCAGGCTCGTCGCGATGGGAAGCATGTCGTCATCCTCCTGAATCGTTTCAAGCTGATTCTACCTGAAACGATTCATGTATAAACCTCATGGTGCCCTCCCCGGCCATCACCCTGCGCGACGTCGCCGCCGCGGCCGGCGTCTCGATCGGCACCGCCTCGAATGCGATCAGCCGCCCCGACCTCGTCTCGGCCGACGCGCGCGAGCGGGTCGAGGCGGCGGCGCGGGAGCTCGGCTACGGCGGCCCGAACCCCGCCGCCCGCCGGCTGCGCACCGGCGAGGCCGGCGCGCTCGGGCTCATCTTCACCGAGGACCTCGAGTTCGCCTTCGGCGATCTCGCCGCGCTGCAGTTCCTCGAGGGCGTGGCCGGCGCCCTGCGCGACCGCGGCGCCGGCCTGCTCATCGTGCCGCCCGCGACCGAGCAGGAGGGCGCCATCCGCCTGGTGCGCGAGGCGCTCGTCGGCGCCTTCGTCGTCTACTCCGCCCCCGACGACGACCCACGCGTCGCCGCCGCTGTGCAGCGCCGGCTACCTCTGGTCATCGTCGACCAGCCGCAGAACACGCCGCGCGTCCCGTTCGTCGGGATCGACGACCGCGCCGCCGCGCGCAGCGCCGCCGAGCACGTGCGCGCGCTCGGCCACGAGCGGGTGGCCGTCGTCTCCTTCGCGGCCACCGCGCCGGGCACGGACCTCGTCTTCCCGGTCACCGAGGAGCGCCTGCGCGGCTACCGCGAGGGCCTCGGCGAGCGCGAGCCCGACGTCGTCGTCGCCCGGCCCAACTCCCGCGAAGCGGCCGAGGAGGCCGGGGGCGCACTGCTCGACCGTCCGCCGCGCGAGCGCCCCACCGCGCTGCTGTGCATGAGCGACGCCATCGCTCTGGGCTGCGGGCGCGCGGCCGCCGCGCTCGGGATCGCTGTCCCGCACGCGCTCTCGATCGTCGGCTTCGACGACAGCCCGGTGGCCCGGCTGTCCGACCCGCCGCTGACGACGGTTGCACAGCCGATGGCCGAGAAGGGCCGCATCGCCACCGGGCTCGCGCTCGGCGGCCGCAAGCGCCGGCCGCGCCGCACCATCCTGCCCACCGAGCTCGTCGTGCGCGGGACGACCGCGCCCCCGCGCCGGCGCCGGTAGGTGGCCGTCCCAGACCACACAAACGTCCATTCACTCGAGCAACCGGAAGGTTGGGGCCCTCACAGGTCGTACTGATACTCCGCCGGCGTCGGCGCCCGCTTCTCTCCCCACAGCAGCGTGTTCAGGAAGCACAGGTGCCGGTGCGCGTCGGGGATGCGGCGCGCGTACAGGTAGGCGGGGTAGTCGTAGCCGGTCGCCTCCACGCGGAAGCCCATGGTCTCGCCGAACAGCGCCGCCAGCGCCTCGCGCGTGTAGCGGAAGTAGTCGGCCGGATAGGCGTGCAGCGGAAAGGCCTGGTGGGTCTGGACGAAGACCAGTCCGCCGACCGTCAGCGTCTTGAGCACCTCGTGCGCGGCGCGGTGCGGGTACTTCAGGTGCTCGAAGGTCGAGAAGGAGAGGATCACGTCGAAGGCCTCCTCGCCCGCGACCTCGGAGAGGCGATGCACGTCGGCGACGATGTCCACGTCGGCGCCGGGCACGAGATCCGTGCCGAGGAACTCGGCGGCGTGCGGGACGAGGTCGCGGTGCATGGTCGAGCGCTCGGGGATCGCCCGCGCCGTGCCGAGCTCGAGCACCCGCGGCGCCTCGAGCCGCCGGGCGCGCTCGCGGAACCGGTCCTCGAGGCCGGACTGCGCCTGCCCGGTCGAGCGGGGCACGCCGAGGAGCGCCAGCCGCTGACGCGCGGCGCTCGCGAACGCCCGGGCGCGGGAGCGGGAAGGCACGGCGCGCGATGCTAGACGTGCGGGACAATCTCCGCGCGCGCATCGAGCGCTCGCGCGACATCGTCTTCACCGTCACCGCGACGAGCCAGGAGCTTTCCGCCCTCATCGCGTGTGCGCGGATGGCCCTGGAGGCACTCCGCGCGGAGGCGCTCGGCGCCGGGAGGCCAGCCCTCGGTGGCGCCGAACAGCCGGGCCGCCTCGGTGTCGAAGTAGGCGCAGTACCGGCAGCGGGTCGCGCCCGACACGCCAGGCCGATCAGCTCCTTGTACGAGGTGCGGGCGCCGGTCGAGCCGGACACCCGCATCGATGACAGGGCAGTACTCAGGCGCGCACTTGGCGAGACGCCGAGCTAGTGGCTGGCCTGGAGCATCGGGTGCGTGAGTCCGTGCGCGGCGCACAGCTCCGGGACGCTGTCCGGCCGGATTTCGAGCCCGTAGTGGCCGGCGAGCTCTGCCATCTGTTGCGGGTCGAAGGCGGGCGAGGCCATCGCCGCCGCCATCTGATCAAAACAGTGCTCGAACCCGCCCGGGGAGATGATCTCGAGGATCCGGCAGGGCCCATCGCCCGCATTCCAGAACGTGTGCCATTGGTTGCGCGGCTTGAAGACCATATCGCCCACCTCTGCGTGCACGACGTCGTCGCCGAGCAGCGCCCCCATCCGCCCTTCTAGGACATAGCTGTACTCGTCCTCGCGCGAGTGCTTGTGCAGCGGCGCAACCAAGCCGTGCGGGGGAATGGGGTGCTCGACGAGCGAGAAGCCACCGCCCGTCTCCTCGCTCCAGGCCATGAACCGCACCCCGGCCGATTGGATGTCGACGAGCCTGCCGTCGGCCGGACCGATCTTCCGAGGTCCTCCCGAGCCATCAAAGCGCTGATCGGTCGACGATTGCGAGATTGCGGACATCGGACGCCCCTTTGATAATGATGCAACAGTGCTGTGCGTGAATCTAGCGGCCGACCGCCCGGTCCGTCAAGATTCACGCACACCAATGACGACTCAACCACGGCAGCCTCGCCCGTATCGCAAAAGCAAACGAGCGGTGTCGGAGCTGGAGACCCGCCAGCGGATCACCGAGGCGGCAGTCGCGCTACATCAGACCGTCGGCCCCGCGCGCACCAGCGTGAAGGCGATCGCCGCGCGCGCGGGCGTCGATCGCGCGACCGTGTACCGGCACTTCCCCGACGAGCAAGCACTGTTCGACGCCTGCACGAGCCACTACTACGCGCGGCATCCGATGCCCGACCCCGGCCGCTGGATCGCGATCGCGGATCGTGACGAACGTCTGCGCACGGCGCTCGCCGAGCTGTACGCATGGTATGGAGAGACCGAGCAGATGCTCGCGACCGGGATCCGCGACGTCGAACACGTGCCTGCTGGATCACGCGAGGCATTCCTCGGATACTTCCAGACCGTCCACGCCGCGCTGATGGTCGGCCGTCGGGAGCGCGGCCGCACACGACTGCGTCTCGCCGGCGCGATCGGCCACGCGATCAACTTCCACACCTGGCACTCTCTCGTGCGCGAGCAGCAACTGAGCGTCGACGAGGCAATCACCCTCATGACGGCGACAGTCCAGGCGGCAGGCCAGCCCACTCCCGGTCCACCCCGCCAACCCAGAAGCGCAACCGAGCGCTCACGCTCATCAGCACACGCACGCGCGAAGTAAGCGCACCGCGCCTCTCCTTTGCTCACAACACGTGCACGAGGTCGTCCCCGACGAGCGCCCGCCAAAGCGCGGCAAGCGCACGTCACGGCGCGCCGCACCTAACTGATTATGGGGGCCCCTCACCGCGGACCGATCCAGCCCGGCGACGCTCACCAGCCCCGCGTTGCCGTTCTTGCGGGTGTCGTAGAGGTAGTCGTAGCGGAACAGCGCTCGCTCAGGCGCCCGCCTCGCGGGCGCGCAACTGAAGCGCCCGCTCGACCAGGTTCGTGATCACGCCCGCGACGCGGGGATCGCGCAGCCGCGCTGCGATCGCGCGCGGGTCGTCCACCGTCCACGCCGCCTCGGGCAGCCCGGAGCGCGCCATGCGGGCGCGGAACGGCGCGCCGTCGAAACGCCACCACGGCAGGACCAGGGTCGCGTCGCACGCTGCCGCCTTGCGCTGCACGCCACGGGCGTCGCGCAGCAGCAGCCCTGCCGACACGTCGGGCGCCAGCCGGCGCACCGCCGCCACCGCCTGCTCGATGAACGAGGACAGGAACACCGGCGGCCCGTCGTGCAGCACGGGGTCGAGTGCCGCGAGCACCTCGGCCTCGTAGCCGGCCTCCTTGAGCTCGACGTCCATGCCGATGCGGCCGCCGACGCGGGCGACGACGTCCTCGAGCAGCGCCGGCGGGTGCGCGAGCGCCCGTAGCCGCTCGAGCGGCGCCCGGGCGATCGACACGCCGTCGAGCCGCTGGTCGTGGTTGATGACCAGCGCCCCGTCGATCGTGCGGCGCACGTCGAACTCGACGAAGTCCGCTCCGGCGGCGATCGCACCCTCCAGCGCCGCGATCGAGTTCTCGCGCACGCCGGGCTGGCGCCCGCCGCGGTGGGCGATCACCGCCGTCTCCGCCGGCGGCCACGGGCCGGGGCCAGGCCAGAGCGGGCCGACGACGCCTACACCGCCTGCTCGGCGGCCTCGCGCCGCCCCGCGGCGTCGCGCTCGGCCTTCTCGGCCTTCTCCAGGCGGCTGCGCGCGGCCGACAGCAGGCGCTCGGCGTCGTGCACCTCGCCCTCGGCCTCCCGGCGCGCGCGGGCCGCGGCGCGCTCGGCAGCGCGCGCCTCCTTGAGCTCGGCCTGCGCGGCCTTGCGGCGCTCGCGCTCGGCGGCCAGGCGCTCGCGCTCGCGTTCGGCGGCGTCATCGTCGGCCGCCTTGGCCTTCTTCGTGCGCGCCTTGCCCTTGGGCTTCGTGCGCTTCGCCGGCGCCGGCGGCGGCGCCGCCGCAAAGCCCTCGAGCCCGGCGAACGCCGCGGGCCGGCGCTCGCGGGTGATCCGTGCGGCCTCGACCTCGGCCCGCGCCTCGTCGTCGGTGGCGGCGGCGTGCAGCGTCTCGCGCACGCGGTCGAGCACGGTCGCCGTGGGGAACCCGCCCTCGCGGGCCAGCCCGCGCGCGGCGGCGACGAGATCGCCCACCGCGCGCCGCTCCGCCTCGCCCGCCGCGCGCGCCGCGGCGGCGTCGCCGCGCCCGGCCAGCAGGTCCTCCTGCGCGGCCCGCAGCGCGTCGCCCGCCTCCAGCAGCGCGTCGCGCCGCCCGGGCTGGCTGCGCAGCACCTGGTTGGCCGCCCATGCCGCCACCGACGGCTTGCGCAGCGCCTTGACCGCGTCGGCGTCCTCGCGCCGCTTGTCGGCCCGCAGCCGCTTGGCCAGCGCGTCGCGCTCGGGCACGAACGCGTCGAGCGGAAGCCCATAGAGGGCGTCGACCTCGTCGTCGAGGTCAGCCATGGGGCGCGCCCAGCAGCGCGGCCGCGCGCTTCCGTGTCTCCGCGGCGTCGGGGTGGGTCCGCAGGGAGAGTTGGGTGCCGCCGTCGATGACGACGCGCTCGGCCCCGGGGATCGTCGTCGCGGCGTGGTCGGGCGTGACGTCGGTGTCAACGCTGCCGTGCACGACCGGCGTCTCGGCGCCCCCGGTGATCAGGATGCGTCGCCCCTCGTACGAGGCATGGGCTGCGTTCGTCGGCGCCACCGTCGCTCACGCGCCGGGTTTCGGGGAATGCGTCGATGCGAGGGCAACAGTCACGGGCAGAGCCGGGCTCGGAGGAGGCCTGATGCTAGCTACGCGCCGAGCAGCGACGCGATGGCGTCGCGCTCGTCGTGCCCGAAACCGGGGTCAAGTCTTTCCCTGCCACACCGAAACCCGGTGCGGCAAAGAAAGACTTGACCCCCCTCAGGCGCCGCTAGCTGCCCGAGACGCTCTTCAGGTAGGGCACCAGCTGCTTGACGAAGGTGTCCTTCTTGGGGTTGCCGAGCGCCGGGTCGTTGTGCGCGTAGGTCGACGCGCGGTTGCTCAGGGTGAGGTTGCGGCGCGGGATCCCCGACTGATGGGCCAGGACCTTGGTCGAGGTCAGCACGCCGGGACCGCCCAGGGACGCGGCGAAGGCGTAGAGCTTCAGGTTCTTCGGCAGCTTGTGGCCCTCGGTGGCGTGCACGTCGAGCACGCTCTGGGCCGGGTTGGCGTTGCCGTCGGCGACCGCGCCGGCGTCGATCGAGAGGCGCTGCGGGTGGTACCAGGCCAGGCCGTCGTGGCCGATCACGCCCTGGCCGGAGAACGCGGCCGCGTAGCGGGCCAGCGGGGTGATCCCGCCGTCGTCGTTCCAGCCCGCCGGCGTCGTGCTGAAGTCCTGCTCGCCGAGGTGGGCATGGGCCAGCGCCAGCGAGGGCGGCGACGTGCCGACGTTGAGCGCGTAGCCGTACTGCCCGGCGTTCGTCACCGGGTAGGGCGGCTTGAAGCTCGCCGGCAGGAGCGAGAAGGCCTGGCCCACCGAGGGCGAGTTCGGGTCGAGCAGGACGCCGAGCCCGCCGGTGGTCTGGAACAGGCCCGCGTAGGGCGCCGGAAGGCCGCCGACGGTCAGCCACGGCGAGCCCGCCTGCAGCTGCTGCAGCGACTGCGTGGCCTGGTCAGGCGACACCGGCACGAGGCGCGACGCGCCGTCGATGTAGACAAGGCCGGCGAGGCCGTCCGCGCCCGCCTTGCCGTTGAAGTCCCAGGTCGCGTAGGCGGTGGTGATCGTGCCGCCGAGCGAGTGGCCGCCCACCACCACCGTGCGCCCGCCACGCTGCGCCTGCCGCACGACCTTGCGCAGGTCGCCGATCTCGGTGTTCATGCCCCAGTCGCGGGCGAACCCGACGTCCGCGTCCGGCACGGGCTGGTAATGGGGCTGGATGCTCGAGTTCGTGAGGTAGCCGAGGTAGTAGTCGAAGGCCTGCTGCGCCGTGGCCTGCCCGGTCTTGGCGGCGTCGAGCATCGACTGGTCCTCGAGCAGGTTCTCGCGCCGCTCGACCGACCACACCTGCCAGCCGGGGACCATGGAGACGATGGTCTTGGCCAGCGGCTCGAAGTAGGCCGAGCCGGCCGAGGTGCCGGGGTTGAGCACGAGGATGTTGCGCGCGCTGCGCGGCCCGGTCTGCAGGATGCCGACGCGGTTGTACTGCGGCGGCGTGCCGGGGGAGTTGACGCCGGCGATGGTCTGGAAGCGGACGTCGACGGCGGACGCCGTCGGCGCGAGCACCGCGACCGCGACGAGGCTGGCAAGACCCACGAGCACTGCACGCATCGAGCTCTCTCCTCCTTGAGACGGGACCGTTTTCGATCGTAACACCTCTGTTTTCGATACCGTCGACAGGCGTGGTCGACCGGGCCATCGAGATCCTCCCGCGACGGCCGTACTCGTCGGTGCGGGAGGAGCTGCGCGCCTCCCAGCGGGGCCGGCTGATCTGCGCCGTCGCCGACGCCGTGGCCAGCAAGGGCTACGCCGCCACCACGGTCGCCGACGTCATCGCCCTGGCCGGCGTGTCGCGGCGGACGTTCTACGAGCACTTCGACGACAAGGAGGCCTGCTTCCTGGCCTCCTACGACACCGGCGCCCAGGCCATCTACGACGCCATGGTGGCCAGCGCGCAGGGCATCGAGGGCTGGGAGCAGGTGCTGGACGCGGTCTTCGGCACCTGGCTCGCGTTCCTCGAGGCCGACCTGGCCTTCACGCGCGCGTACATGGTCGAGTTCTGGGCCGCCGGCGACGCCGCACGCGAGCGCTGGAAGGAGCGGCGCGAGCGCACCGCCGGCCTGCTCCGCGTCCTGCACGAGCGCGCCCGCGCCGAGGACCCCGCGATCGTGCCGGTCTCCGACACCGTCATCGCCGCCGTGGTCGGCGGCGTCAACCGCGTGGTCATCTCGCGCGTGCTCGAGCAGGGCGACGCGCCCCTGACCGCGCTGAAGCCCGAGCTGCTGCGCTTCATCAAGCTCTCACTCGCCAGCCGCGCCGAGTAGCTAGGTTGGCGCGCCGTGCGTCCGCTCGCCGCCGCCGCCGTGCTCGCCCTGCTCGCCGTCCTGCCCGCGGCGGCTGCCGCGACCACCATCGGGATCTCCGATTCCGACGCCACCACGTTCACCGACCCGAGCTGGGCGGGGCTGAACGTCACCACGGCGCGCGCCGTCGTCCCCTACGACGTGGCCCTCACCCAGCCCGTCGCCGGCACCCCCGCCGGCGACGCGCGCATGAACTTCGACGCCTGGATCACCAACGCGGCCGCGGCGGGAGTGGCGCCGCTCGTCGCCTTCCAGACCAGCCTCGGCCCGAACCAGGCCGCGCCCTCGCCGGCCCGCTACAAGCGGGCGATGCGCGCCTTCCTGTCCACGTACCCGAGCGTGCGCCTGCTCGCGCCGTGGAACGAGCCGAACTTCCGCAGCGCCGCGACCCCCAACCCGCTCGTCCACCACCCGACGCTGGCGGCCCGGTACTACACCGTCCTGCGCAGCACCTGCCCGGGCTGCACCGTGCTCGCGGGCGAGCTGGCCGGCATCCCCGGCGATCCGTACCTCACCCGCTACCAGAAGGCGCTGGGCTCGACCCGGCCGCGGCTGTGGGGCGTGCACGCCCACACGGATGCCAACCAGTTCCAGGACGGCAGCGACACCAGCGCCCCGGCCACGAGCTACTTCCTCCACCGCCTGGGCGGGCGCTGGGCGCGCTCGCAGATCTGGATCGACGAGGTCGGCGCCTACTTCCGCGACGCCAACGGGCAGGTGTGGGGCGACCAGTCCCAGCAGCAGACCGTGAGCTTCATCCTCGGCCTGGCCACCCTGTCGCCGCGCATCACGCGGATCTACTACTACAACCTCTCCAACCAGTGCTCGGACCCGTCGCGGTGCGCGGTGCAGGACCGGGGGCTGGTGGCGCCGCAGCCCTTCGACGTGGCCCCCGGCGCCTCGATCGGCTACGACGTCGCCGGGCGCGTGCGACCGGCCTACGGCGTGATCGCGGCGCGCGGGCCGGTCGTCGGACCGAGCTAGGCGATCGCCGTCGCCGCCGACCCCAGGCGCCGCAGCGCGGTGCCGCACGCGTCGAGCTCGGCGAGGACGAGCGCGCGGTCGTGACCCGCAGGCCGAGCGCCCGCGCGGGCCTGCGCGACTGCACCGCCACCAGGCTGTGCAGCCACGGCGCCACCTCCGGCTCAGACGGCCGAGTTGCTCCGGCGCAGGGCTCCGGGCTCGACCCCGTCGGCCCCGATGATCAGGTCGCCCGCGATGCGCTTGGCGCTGGTGAGGGACTCGGCCAGGTGGGCCCGGGCCCGTTCGGTCTCGCCCCGATCGAGCATGGCCGCCGCGAGCACCAGCCGCTGGACGATCTCGTCGTTGATCGCACCGGCGCGCTGGCGCAGGGCGTTGGCGGCGGCGAGGTGCTTCTCGGCCTCGCGCGCGCGCAGCTGGTCGGTGACGTCCTCGCAGATGCCGACGAGCCGCACCGGCTCGCCGTCGTCGCCGCAGATCACGTCGCCCTGGGTCCGCATGTTGATCTCGCGGCCGTCGGCACGGATCACGCGCTTGACGTCGTCGAAGGGCTCGTGGTCGGCGAACGCCTTGCGGTTGCGGTCGTCCACCGAGCCGCGGTCCTCGGGGTGGACGTAGTTGAGGAACTCCTCGTAGGAGGGCTCGATCGCGCCCGGCTCGAGCGCGTAGATCCGGTAGAGCTCGTCCGACCACCACACCGTCCCGTTGGGGATGTCCCACTCCCAGCTCCCGATGCGCGCGAGGCGCTGCGCCTCCTCGAGCTGGCGGCGCGCGACTGCGAGCTCAGCGTCGATCGTGCTCACCTCAGTTGACCCTACCGGTCTCCGGGAAGGCGGGGACCGGAACCGCGGCGACGCGCTCGCGCAGGCGCTCGAGGTCGGCGGCGTAGGCCGGGGCGCGAGGCGTGCCGGTGTCCCGGTCGACGAGGTTGTTGAGCTCGAGCGGGTCGCGGTCGAGGTCGTAGAGCTCGTGCTGCGGGCCCGCACGCCCGGCGCGGTCGACGTAGGTCGCGTACTTCAGCCGCTCCTCGCGCACGCAGCGCACGTGGTTGGGCGGCGGGACGGTGTCGCGCAGGAACGTGCCGGCGGCGTCGTCGTCGTAGGTGAAGCGGACCGCGTCGGCCACCGTGGCCTGCGGCGCCGGGTGGTCGAGCACCGCCCCGAGGTCGACCGGCGCCCGCTCCACCGCCTCGCGCTCGGCGGCGGCACACGCGGCGAGCACCGGGGTCAGGTCGGCGCCGTCGCAGCGCTCCGGGGCCTGCCCGCCGGCCAGCGCCACCAGCGTGGGCACGACGTCGGAGAGCGTCGCGAAAGCCGTCGTCTCCTGCGCCCGCGGGAACAGGACCGGGTTGGAGACCACCAGGGGGACGTGGATGGTCTCCTCGTAGGCGTTGAACATCTTCTGGCGCAGGCCGCCGTGGGCGAGGCCCATCTCGCCGTGGTCCGAGGTGCGGACGACGACCGTGCGCGAGCGCAGCGACGCCGGGTCGTCCGCATCCCCGAGTGCCGCCACGACGCGGCCGACCTTCGCGTCCACCACGCGGTGCAGGTGGGCGTAGAAGTTCACGTAGGCGCGCTGGGCGCGGCGCGTGCGCAGCGCGCCGATGAACGCGGCCTGGCCGTGGCGCATGATGCCGTGGGCCGTCGGCTTCTCGGACAGGTCCTCGTCGAAGGTCGGCGGCAGGTCGACGCCGAGGTCGTCCAGCGCGCCGGGGCCGTAGCCGCCCGACGCGTACGAGCCCGGGTAGGCGAGGACGTCGTGCGGGTTGACGAGCGAGACGACGAGCGCGAACGGCTCGGGGAGGTCGGCGCCGACGAGGAACGCCTCGGCCTGGCGGGTGTAGTCCTCGTCCCAGCCTTGCCCGCTGTAGCCGGCGATGCCGCCGCCGAAGTGCTCGGCCTCGATGTCCTCGCCGGCGTCGGGCGGCTCCCAGCCCGCGAACCCGTACTCCTGCTCGAGGCGCACCGCGTCGCCCTCGGCCCAGGTGCCCGCCAGGGGCCGGGTGAGGTGCCACTTGCCGCGGTACGCCACCTCGTAGCCCAGCGCGCGGAGGCGGTGGGCGAGGTTCGGGATGTTCGGGTCGAGCTCGGGCTCGGGACCGTGGCCGGCGCCGATCCCGGTCAGCGTGCGCGCGAGGTTGCCCAGCGCGCGGCGCGGGTCGATCTCGCGCCGCTGCGCCCCTCGGCGCAGGACGCCCGGGACGTTGGCCCAGCGCGGCTCGGCCCCGCCGGCGGTCAGGGTCAGCGTGCAGCCGTGATCGGAGGGCATGAGCCCGGTCAGC
>Ga0207708_10003318_pt1 | contig 11848 bp, 15 predicted proteins | sample KBSK5101metaG_FD_184340 | JGI IMG/M metagenome (GOLD analysis project Ga0207708, IMG submission 184340) | Corn, switchgrass and miscanthus rhizosphere microbial communities from Kellogg Biological Station, Michigan, USA - KBS K5-10-1 metaG... | ecosystem: Host-associated > Plants > Roots >...
GCCCGCGAGGCCGAGAGGCGGCAGGCCGTGGCGGACCGCTGAGTTGAAATCGCAGGCGGGGCGCCCGAGACGCGAGCACTGGCGGCCTCCCCGGGGGCGCCATCGTCTGCCCCCCGAGGTCGTCGCCCGTTCCCAGCGGGAACGCCTGCTCGACGCCGCCTTCCACGTGGTCGCGGAAAAGGGCTATCGGGCCACCACGGTCGCCGACCTGACAGGGGAGGCGGGAATCTCCCGCACCACCTTCTACGAGATGTTCCCCGACAAGGAAGCCTGCTTCCTCGCCGCCTACGACAGCGCCGTCGACGTCCTCGTGCGGCGGATCGAGGCGGCCTTCGAAGTGCCGGAGAGCTGGCCGGCGCGAGTCCGCGCGGGCCTGGAGACGCTGCTCGAATCGCTCGCGGCGGACCCTCAGATCGCCCGCCTGGCCCTGGTCGACGTCAGTGCGGCGGGGCCGGCGGCGCAACGTCGCTACCGGGCCGCGCTGCAGCGGATGACGCCGTTCTTCGACGAGGGGCGGGACTTCGCCCCCGACGGGCGCAGGCTGCCCGCCAACGTGTCGCGAATGGCGATCGGGGCGATCACCGGGCTGGTCGCTGACGAGATCGAGGCGGGTCGCGCCGATCGGCTCCCCGACCTCCTGCCGGACGTGCTCTTCGCCACCCTGGTGCCCTATCTCGGGCCGGTCGCAGCCGCCGAGGAGGCGGGAAAGGGATAAACGAGGTCGTACATCAAGCGCTATGATGGCTAGACAATTGAGTTTCCAACTCCCGGCCCCGATGGCAGACCAGATCGAAAACCGGCGCGACGACATCCTCACGGCGATGGTCCACGTCGTCGGACGAAAGGGCTATGACGCGACCTCCGTCGCAGACGTGATCGAGGAGGCGAGCACCTCCCGGACGACCTTCTACAAGTACTTCGACGATAAGCACGGCTGCTTCCTCGCGGCCTATGACCGGATGGTCGACCGCATCTTCGCCACGGTCGTCGCCGAGTGCGACGGCGAGCAGCCCTGGCTCGTGCGGGTCCGCAAGGGCCTGACCACCCTGGTGGAGATCTTCGCGCGGGAGCCGGAGCTTGCCCGGACCGCCGTGGTGGAGGTAGCGGCGGCAGGGGCAGAGGCCCGCCAGCGGCACTGGGACGCCGTCGCTCGCTTCACCGAGTACCTCGACGCGGGTCGCAGGCTCAGCGGCGGCCCCGCCCTGCCCGAGCACATCTCGACGATGGCGGTTGGCGCGGTCTCCGGCCTGATCTTCGACGAGCTCGTCGCCGGGCGCACTGCTCAGCTTCCCGAGCTGATGCCGGACCTGCTGTTCGCGATGCTCGTTCCCTATATCGGCCCCACCGCGGCAGCAGAGGAAATGCGCCGCGCCGCGTAGGCGCACTCCAGGGACAGACATTCATGTTTATAGTTCTCTCCCCGTCTCGCCGGCCCGGCGGGTGGGCCCTGTCTGGCAGGCCAGGTTGTCCGAGAGTCCTCGACATGACGACTTCCCTCGCAGCTTCGAGGCCGCCTTCGCCCGCCTGCAGGTCGTGGTCGAAGAGGCCTACGTGTCGCACGCCGAGTGGCCGGATCAGGTCGCGGCAGCCATCCGCGTCGCCTTTGAGTTCGCGGCCGAGGACCCGGAGGCCGCGAACCTCCTCACCAACGAGGCCCTCGCCAACGGCAGCGACGGGATCGCCCGCTACCAGCGGCTCGTCGGCTATGCCGCCGGGCTGCTCGTGCCTGGCCGCACGCTGAGCTCCGACGGGGCGCTGCTGCCGGGGAGTCTCGAGCACTCCCTCGCCGGTGGGATCACCATGCTCGTCGCGCAGCGCGTCGACCGGGGGTCCGCGGCGGAGCTGCCCGGGATCGCCGCCGATGCGATCCAGTTCGCACTGGCTCCCTACCTCGGCAGCGAGCGGGCGCGGCAGGTCGCTGCGGCGGAATAGCGGGGCGCGTCGGCGCTCCGCTCGAGAGACGGCACGTTTTCGCCTTGTTCGGTGCGCCTCCGGGATCGACCATCGATCTCCAACCAAGAGAGGGAGGCTTTCGATGCTTTACGCGCTGATGGGGTACCTGCACGCCGCGATCGGGTGGCGGGCTCGGGCGATCCGCTCGCTGGCGGCCGGCGAGCGCGGCCAGGGAACGGTCGAGTACGTCGGCCTGATCCTGCTGGTGTCGCTGCTGATGGTGGGGATGGTCGCCGCGATGAAAGGGTTCAGCGGGAAACAGGGCCTCGAGCTGGCCGACGTGATCGTGAACAAGATCAAGGAGGCGGTCGATCGAGTGGCGTTCAAATAGAAGCTTCTGATCGCATCATCAAAGAAATCTTCTTGACTAGTCAAGGTCCGCAAGCCTATGCTGCGCGCAAGGCTCGAGCGTCATCCCAGCTTTGACGCCAGGGCCACCCCAGTGGGGGGGAAGGGCCGCGTTTGGGCGCGGCCCTTCCCCGTGCTCGCATCGCCCTCGCCGACCAGACGTAGGCGAGGTTTCGCGGGTCCCCAATAGACTCGCGGCCATGCCAGCTTCCCGCAGCTACGACAGGGCTCCCGCCGACATCCGGCCGGTCTCGATCGACCCCGGATTCGTCGAGACGGCGGACGGCTCGGCGATGATCTCCCTGGGCAGGACGAGGGTCATCTGCACCGCCTCGGTCGATCGCTCGGTCCCGCGCTGGATGCAGGGGCGGGGCAAAGGGTGGGTGACCGCGGAGTACGCGATGCTGCCCGCCTCCACCGGCGATCGCAAGACTCGCGACGTCGCCCGCGGCAAGCAGGACGGCCGGGGGGTCGAGATCCAGCGCTTGATCGGGCGCTCGCTGCGGGTCGTCGTTGATTTCAAGGCGCTTGGCGAACGCAGCGTCTACGTCGACTGCGACGTGCTCCAGGCGGATGGGGGCACCCGCTGCGCGGCGATAACCGGCGGATACGTCGCGCTGTGCCTGGCCTGCCAGGGGCTGCTCGACGCGGGTGAGATCGAGGCGATGCCGCTGACCGGCTCGGTCGCTGCGGTCAGCGTCGGGATGGTCGCCGGGCGGGCCCTCTGCGACCTCGACTACGGCGAGGACTCGAACGCCGAGGTCGACGCCAACGTGGTGATGACCGGTGACGGCGGCCTGGTCGAGGTGCAGGCGACGGCGGAGCGCACCCCTCTCTCTCGAGCGTCCCTCGACGAGCTGCTGGGGCTCGCCGAGCTGGGGATCTCCCGCCTGCGCCAGGTGCAGGAGAAGGCCGTCGGCGCCGGATAGCTCGATGGCTGGCGCCGATCGGCAGCTTCGATGATCTTCGCCACCGCGAACAAGCACAAGCTGCGCGAGATGCGCGAACTCCTGCCCGGCCTGGAGCTGGAGGCACTGCCGGCGGGGGTCGAGCTGCCGCCGGAGGAGGGGGATTCCTTCGCGGAGATCGCCCTTGAGAAGGCGCGAGCCGCGCACTTCGCCATTGGCAGGGCGGCGATCGGCGACGACTCCGGCATCGAGGTTGCGGGGCTCGGGGGGCGGCCCGGGATCCACTCCGCCCGCTACGGCGGGCCCGGGGCGAGCGACGAAGAGAACCTGGCGAAGCTGCTGCACGAGGTGGCGGAGGCCGGCGAAGACCGCCGCGCGGCCTACCACTGCGCCCTGGCCCTGGTCGATGCCGGGGGCGGCGAGCACGTCTTCGAGGGTCGCTGCGAGGGCCGCCTGGTCGAGCGGCCGCGGGGGGAGGGGGGCTTCGGCTACGACCCTGCCTTCGTCCCCGACGCGACCGGGGACGGGGACGAACGCACGATGTCGGAGCTGAGCCAGGTGGAGAAGAACGAGATCAGCCATCGCGGTGCGGCCGCGCGGCTGCTGGCCGGGCACCTCTCGGCCGGCGGGGCGGCGCCGGGCGGACGATGATCCGCACCAAGAGCGGCGCGGCGGCACTCTCGATTGCCTCCAACGCGTTGCTGATCGCGCTCAAGCTGGCCGCCGCGGCGATCACCGGCTCGATCGCGATCCTCACCGAGGCCGTCCACTCGCTGATCGACCTGGTGGCCTCGGTCGTCGCCTTCGTCTCCGTGCGCAAGGCCGACGAGCCGGCTGACGCGGAGCACCCCTATGGGCACGAGAAGGTCGAGAGCCTTGCGGCGACGATCGAGGGCCTGTTGATCCTGGTCGGGGCGGGGATCATCGTCTACGAGGCGACGCATCGCCTCGTCATCGGCGCGGCGGTCGAGGCCCTGGGCGTGGGGATCGGGGTGATGGGCTTCTCGGTGCTGGCGAACCTCGTCGTCTCCAGCGTCCTCTCGCGGCAGGCGAAGGCGCACGACTCGCCCGCCCTGGAGGGCGATGCGGCGCACCTGCGCGCCGACGCGATGACCTCCGCCGGCGTGCTGCTCGGCCTCGGCCTGGTTGAGGTGACGGGGGACGCGGCCTTCGACTCGATCACGGCCCTGGTCGTCGCCGCCGCGATCGTCCTCGCCGGGATCCGGATCATCAGGCGCTCCTCCGGCGTGCTCGTCGACGAAGCGCTCCCCGCCGAGGAGATGGACCGGATCGAGGCGGCCATCGCCGGCGCCCGCACGGGCGAGGTGGCCGGCTACCACAAGCTGCGCGCCCGCCGGGCGGGCAGCCGCCGTTACATCGACCTCCACGTCCAGTACCGCTCGGGGACCAGCCTCGAGAAGGCCCACGAGCTCTCCCACGCCCTGCGCGACGCGATCGAGGCGACGATTCCGCACGCGGAGGTCCTGATTCATGCTGAGCCCGAGACGTCGGTTCGCGACCCCAAGCGGGCGCGGTCAGGGCCATTCCGGGCAGGCTAGAGGCCTTCGGGGGGTCCCTCCAAAACGCTCGGCAGGAGCCTCGCTTGAGTGTTTTGGAGGGACCCCTCGAAGGCCTTACGTTTCCCCGAAAGGCCTGAGCAGCGAAAACGGCTTCAGGCCCCCCAAGCTTTACGAAGAGCTTTGGGCGCCCGAAGCGAGACCCCAGATATCGAAAGCTTTCGAGGAGCCGGGCTGGCGCTGGAGGAAGGAGCTTTCGAAGCTTGTGTGCTGTTGGAAGGACGTCGGGACCCCCTGTCCAAAACACTCAAGCGAGGCTCCCGCCGAGCGTTTTGGGCAGGGGGTCCCGACGGCCCCCCATAACCCCTACGGACTGGGCAGCAGATTCACCGCAGCCGCCAGGCCTACAGCGACAATTGTTATCGCGTAGCCGGTGTAGTCGCTGAGCGCGAAGGCGACCGCGGCGATCGCGCAGATCGACACTACGATCATCCAGGAGGCTCGGGCCAAGGTCACGGGCCGGTATTTTGGCCGAGATGGCCGACGGTGAGACGAGCGGGGCGGTTACCGAGGGCGCGGCGGGCGCGGCGCTCGACCTTCTGACCGAGCTGTCGCCTGACCTGCGCGGCGCGGCGATCCTCGATTCGGAGGGCGCGGTGCTGGCCGCCAGCGGCCACCGCGATCGCTGGCGCGAGGACGCCGCGACGCTGCTCGACGTCGCCGACCGGGCGGGCTCGGAGGAGGTCGAGCAGGTGCACATCGCGACCGAGCAGGGGGAGGTCTTCGCCCTGCGCCACGCCGGCCTGACGGCGGTGGCCGTGACCGATCGCTTCGCCCTGGCCTCGCTGCTCTTCTTCGACATGCGCTCCGTCCTGCGCGACCTCGCCGCCGGTGGGGACGGAGGGGGCGGGGATGTCCCCTAAGCCCCATCGCGTGCTCCTCGACCGCGTCTCCGCCTACGCCGACGAGGCGGCCGCCTACATGCGCCGCCGCCGGGTGGCACGGCGGCCGTTCGCCCGCCTGTACTACCCGGAGGGGAGGGCGAGCGACCACGCCGCCGACTCGGTCGCCGGCGGGGAGCTGTTCGTCGCGGCCGGCAGGCTGATCGAGGTCGCGGGGAAGCGGACCAGGCCGTGAGCGACCTGATCGAGCCGGAGGTGGCCGAGCGCGTCCTGCGCCGGGCCCTGGCCGCGGGCGGCGAGTTCGCCGAGGTCTTCGCCGAACGCAGCGCCGGCCTGACGATGGCGATCGACGAGTCGCGAATCGAATCGGTCCAGTCGGGCGCCGCGGGGGGAGCCGGCGTGCGCGTGCTCAGCGGCGGCACCACCTACTTCGCCCACGTCGACGGCCTCGACCCGGCCGACCTCGAGCGCGCCGCTGGCGAGGCCGCCGCCGCTCTCAGCGCGGAGAGCACCGAGCCGCACCCCCTGAAGGCGGTGGTCAGCTCGCCCCACCCGATCGAGCGGCGCCCGGCCGAGATCCCCGCCGAGCGCAAGGCCGCCCTGCTGCGCGAGCTGGACGAGCGCGGCCGCTCCGCCGGCGCGGAGATCGCCCAGCTGATGGCCTCCTACGCCGAGGTCCGCCGCGAGGTGGCCGTAGCGAACTCGGACGGCCTCTTCGCCGGCGACGACCGCACCCGCGTGCGCATCGGCGTCCAGGCGGTGGCTCGCCGGGGCGACTCGGTCGAGACCGGCGCCGAGACCCTGGGCGGTCACCGCGGCTTCGAGCTCTTCGACGACGACCCCGGCGAGATCGCGGCGAGCGCGGCGCGCAAGGCCCTGACGCTCCTCGATGCGGGCCCAGCGCCCGCCGGCTCGATGCCGGTCGTGGTCGGCGGGGGCTTCGGCGGCGTCCTCTTCCACGAGATGACCGGGCACGGGCTCGAGGCCGACCACGTGCAGAAGGGCGCCAGCGTCTACGCGGACAAGCTGGGCGAGCAGGTCGCCCAGCCGCTGCTCACCGCGTACGACGACGGGCGCATGCCCAGCGAGTGGGGGAGCGATGCGATCGACGACGAGGGAGCGCCGACCCAGAAGACGATGGTGATCGAGGAGGGCCGGCTCGCCTCCTTCCTCTACGACAGGCTGACCGCGGGTCGCGACGGCGTGCCCTCGACCGGCAACGGTCGCCGCGAGAGCTTTCGCCACCTGCCGGTGCCGCGCATGACGAACACCTACATCGCTCCCGGCGAGATCGACCCGGAGGCGATGATCGCCGAGGTGCGCAGCGGCTTCTACGCCGCCTCCTTCGCGGGCGGCCAGGTCGACCCCGCCACCGGCGACTTCGTCTTCGGCGTGTCCGAGGGGTACCTGATCGAGGGCGGCAGGGTGACGCGACCTTGCCGCGGCGCGACGCTGATCGGCAACTGCCTGGAGGCGCTGGCGGCGATCGACGCCGTTGGCGATGACTTCGCGATGAAGACCGGCGTCTGCGGCAAGGCGGGGCAGAAAGTGCCCGTCGGGACCGGCCAGGGCCACGTTCGCATCCAGGCGATGACCGTTGGGGGGACCGAACTGTGATCGCGGAGCGACCAAGCGTGCATATCTGGTTTTTCGCGCCGGGAGCGAAGCGGAGGCCGTTGTGTTGATCGAGGTGGCGCGCCGCGCGGTCGAGGGAGCGCTGGCAGCCGGCGCCTCGGATGCCGAGGCATTTGCCTCCGAGGAGGTCGGGCGCGAGGTCCGCGCCCACGGCGGCGGGGTCGAGAGCCTCACCGCGGCGACCCAGCGCGGGATCGGCCTGCGCGCCTGGATCGGGTCCCGGGCCGGCTACGCCTACGGAATCGACCTCTCCGAGGCGGGCGTCGTCGAGCTCTCCTCACGCGCGGCCGAGGCGGCGCGCATCGCCGACGATGACGAGTTCGCCGGCCCGCCGGCTCCCGGCGAGGGCCTCCCGGCCGACCTCGAGCTGAGCGATCCCTCATTGCGCGCGTGGGAGACCGAGCGCGTCGCCGCGCTGGCGCTGGCGATCGAGCGGGCCGCGATCGAGGCCGATGCGCGCATCGCGGGGGTCGAGCAGGCGGTCTACGCCGACTCGGCCGAGCGCATCGCGATCGCCTCCTCCGCCGGGATCGCGGGGGAGTACGAGCGAACCAGCTGCTACGGCTACGTGCAGGCGCTGGCGGAGGGGGAAGGCGGGCGCGAGACCGGGCTCGGCTTCGACCTCGGTCGTGGTCCGGCCGTTCTCGACCCCGCCGGGATTGGCCGCGAGGGGGCGGAGAGGGCGCTGGAAATGATCGGGGCCCGCAAGCCCGAGTCGGGCAACTGCCCGGTCGTCCTCGACCCGACCGTCGCCGCCAGCTTCGTCGCCCTGGTCGGCCGCGCGCTTGGCGCCGACGCGGTGCAGCGAGGCCGTTCTCCATTCGCCGGTCTCATTGGCCACGAGGTCGCCGCCGAGGCCCTGGTCGTTCACGACGACGGCCTCGACCCGGCCGGCTCGGCCTCCTCGCCCTTCGACGGCGAGGGGGTGGCCCGCCGCCGCACGCCGGTGATCGAGGGCGGCAGGCTCCAGACTCACCTCCACAACGCCTATACGGCGCGGCGCGGTGGCACGGCTTCCACCGGCAACGCCGGCAGCGTCGGTTACCGCTCGCAGCCCTCCGTCGCGGCTTCGAATCTCGTCGTCGCTCCCGGCGCGCTCGGCTTCGAGGAGCTGTTGGAGAAGGCCGGCGCGGGGGTGCTGGTCACCGACGTCGCGGGTCTTCACTCCGGCGTCAACCCGGTCACGGGCGCGTTTTCGGTCGGCGCGTCCGGCCGGGCGATCCGCGCCGGGGAGGCGGCGGAGCCGTTGCGCGAGTTCACGATCGCCAGCGATCTCGTCTCCATGCTGAAGGCGGTGAGGGCGGCGGGCAACGCCCCCCGCTGGGTCCCCTTCGGCGGCTCAGTCAGCACCCCGCCCCTGCTGATCGGCGAGATGACCGTCGGTGGTTCCTGACTGCAATGCGCGTTACGGCCGTGCCCGCTGTTAGATTGCGCCGCGATTTCAACCACTCATGACGGAGGAGCTTCGACGTGACTAAGGCTGAGTTTCTGGATCGACTTTCAGGCGACGAGCGGCTGGGCAGCAAGAAAGCCGCCAGCGACGCGGTTGACGCGGTGCTCGACGCGATCACCGACACGTTGAGCGGCGGCGGCGAGGTCAGCTTCACCGGCTTCGGCAAATTCCACGTCGCCGAGCGCGGCCCCCGCCAGGGTGTCAACCCCCGCACCGGCGAGCGGATCACGATTCCGGGCGGCAAAGTGCCCCGCTTCTCGGCGGGTTCGGCGCTGAAGTCCAAGGTCAAAGGCTGAGCGGAAGGCCGTCTTTCGCGGACCGGCTTGCGGCGCTCGTCGAAGAGCGCCGCAGTCAGGTCTGCCTCGGCCTCGACCCCGATCCGTCGAAGCTCTCCGAGACCGGGACCGGTGCCGCTTCGGGCGGCGCCTCTGCCGCCGAGCACGCGGCCGGCGCGGTGGCCGCTCACTGCCGCTCGCTGATCGAGCGGGCGGGGCCGGCCTGCGTCGCGGTAAAGCCCCAGCTCGCCTGCTTCGAGCGGCTCGGAGCGCCGGGATGGGCCGCGCTGACGGACGTCTGTGCGGCCGCTCGCGAGGCGGGCCTGCTCGTCCTCGCCGACGGCAAGCGCGGCGACGTACCGGTCACCGCCGCGGCCTACGCCCAGGCGCTGGTCGGCGAGACCCCGACCCCCTGGGGGCCGGTGGAGGGGCTTGGCGCCGACGCCTTCACCGCGAACCCGCTGCTCGGCACCGACGCGCTGGAGCCGCTGGTAGAGGCGGCCGAGGCCGTCGGCGCCGGTGTCTTCGCCCTGGTCAGGACCAGCAATCCCGGCGCCGCGGACGTGCAGGACCTGATGGCGCCCGCGGCGCCGCTGTACGAGCGCCTCGCCGGGATCGTCGATGGGCTTTCCGGGCGGCTGCTCGGCGAGTGCGGCCTGAGCGGGATGGGGGCCGTCGTCGGCGCGACTTCTCCCGAGCACATCGGCCGCCTCCGCTCGCTGATGCCCCGCTCGGTCTTCCTGATCCCGGGCGTCGGTGCCCAGGGGGGCCGACCGGAGCTGCTCGGAGCGGCCTTCTCCCCGGGCCCGGCCTCCGCCCTGGTGGCCGCCTCGCGCAGCATCGCCGCGGCGGCGGACCCGGCGGCGGCGGCGGAGGAGCTGCGCGCCGCGGTCTGGGACGTTTCGACCACCTAAAGCTGGCTTGACCGGATATACGATCTGCTGGCGTTCCCCCGTTCCGCAGCCATCGGCATGAGCAAGCGCACATCGACCTCCGCCCGAATCCTCGCCGTCATCGCGCTGGTCGCCGCTTTCGTCCTCGCCGTCGTGGTAATCGGCGGCACGGTCGGCGACGGCGGCTCGAACGGCTCAGGGGGGAAGGAGCGCGGCGACAGGACCGCCCGCACGGCGGAGCCGAAGCGCCGGGTTCCGGCTACCTATGAAATTCAGAGCGGCGACACCCTGGTGGCGATCGCGGATCGCACGGGGGTCTCGGTGGCGCGCATCGAAGCGCTCAACCCGCTGGTCGACCCGCAGATCCTGATCGCCGGCGAAACGCTGAAGCTACGGTGAGCCGGAAAGGCGGCCTCGGTGCGCTCCTGGCATCCCTGCTGGCGCTGCTCCTGGCGGCGACTGCCGCCCCGGCGAGTGCTCCGCCGGACGTCGACGCCCGTGCCTGGGCACTCGTCGACGCGCGGACCGGCGACGTGCTGATCTCCCACGGCGCGACCCGCAGGCTGCCGATCGCCAGCACTACGAAGCTGATGACGGCTTACGTGGCGCTGCGCGAGCTGCCGCTCGACCGGATCGTGAGGGCAGCTCCGTACGACGCGCTCTACGGCGAGTCGCTGCTCGAACTGCGCCCGGGGCAGCGGGTCAGCGTGCGCGATCTCCTCTACGGCCTGATCCTGCGCAGCGGCAACGACGCTGCCCGCGACTTGGCGCTCGCCGCGGCGGGCTCCGAGGAGCGCTTCGTCGACGAGATGAACCGCTACGCGGCGGCGCTGGGGCTGGCCGACACCCACTACGCCAACCCGATCGGCCTCGACGAGGCGGGCAACTTCTCCAGCGCGCGCGACCTGGCGACGCTCGCGCGGCGCCTACTGCGCGATCCGGCCTTCGCCCGGATAGCGGCCTCGCGCAGCGCCCGCCTGCGCAGCCTGCGGCCGCCGCGCCGGATCGAGACGCTCAACGACCTGCTGCTGCGCGTCCCCTGGGCGACCGGGGTGAAGACGGGTCACACGTTTGGCGCCGCCTACGTCCTAGTCGGCTCCGGGCAGCGCAAGGGGGTGAGGCTGATCTCGGTGGTGATCGGGGCGCCGACGGAGGCCGAACGCGACCTTGCCAGCCTGCGCCTGCTTGAACACGGCTTTTCCCGCTACGAGCGGCGGGCCCCGATACGGATGGGGGAGGAGCTCGCCGATCCCGAGGTCCGCTATGAGGACGAGGACCTGCCCCTTCGCGCCGCGCGCACGGTGTCCGTCGGCCTGCGCCGAGACCAGCGCCTCAGCCTCGCCGTCCGGGGGCCGCGCGAGGTCGAGGGGCCGGTCCCCCGCGGCGCCGTCCTGGGTCGCGCGATCGTCTTCGTCGACGGCCGGCGAGCCGCTGCCGTGCCCCTGCGCGCGGCCCGGGCGGTGCCCGAGGCGGGCGCTTTGGACCGGGTCCGCAGCCTCCTCGGCTCGGAGGAGATCCCGATCGGAATCGCCCTTTGCGTGATACTGGTTGGAGCAGTGATGCTGAGGCACTTCTCAAGATGATCCTCTCGGTCACCCTCAACGCCGCGATCGACCGCACGGTCGCGGTTCCGAACTTCCGCCTCGGCCACAGGCATCGCGCGGTTGAGAGCCGCACCGTGGCGGGCGGCAAGGGGATCAACGTCGCCCGCGCCCTCAATCGCCTGGGTCGTCCCGTGATCGCCACCGGCTTCGCCGGCGGGCCGGTCGGCAACAGGCTGCTGGAGCAGCTGCGCGAGGAAGCCGTGCTAACCGACTTCACCAGGATCGCCGGGGAGACGCGGATCAACCTGGCGGTGATCGACCCGACGTCCGGCGAGCAGACCGAGATCAACGAGCGCGGTCCCGCGGTCAGCGAAGCCGAGGTCCTGCTGTTCAAGGAGAAGCTGATCTACCTCGCCCGCG
>Ga0207708_10003321_pt1 | contig 11845 bp, 10 predicted proteins | sample KBSK5101metaG_FD_184340 | JGI IMG/M metagenome (GOLD analysis project Ga0207708, IMG submission 184340) | Corn, switchgrass and miscanthus rhizosphere microbial communities from Kellogg Biological Station, Michigan, USA - KBS K5-10-1 metaG... | ecosystem: Host-associated > Plants > Roots >...
TGCCTCACGGTGAAGCCTTTCGGCCCCCACCACTGCTTCAGGCGCTCGGCCTCGGTCCAGGCGTTCCACACCCGCTCGCGCGGCGCATCGAAGGCGCGCGTGATGACAAACTCATCACCCATGTTCTCTCCCTACAGATCAACCAGGACCTTGAAGCCGCCGTAGATCATGCGCTTGGCGTCGAAGGGCATGGACTTCGGATCCATCATGTCGTTAAGGCGCGGATCCTTCATGACCCTGGCGTTGACGCGATCGCGTTGCGAGCGCGACTTGAACACGATGTAAGAGAACATCACCGTTTCGCCGGTTTTGCGCTTGACGCTTCGCGGAAAGGACGTGCGCTTGCCGACCTTGACGTCGTCGGCGACGCACTCGCGAAATTCAAGCGCGCCGTGCTCGCGCCAGATCTTGCCTGCCTTGCGGGCCATGTTGCGATAGGCCTGCAATTGGTTCTTGGGCACGGGTACTACAAATCCGTCAACGTAGGCCATCATTCCTCCTTGGTTATATCAGTTCGTTTCCTGAAGATGCTTCTCGAGCTTGGCGAGACTGCCGGTCCAGCCAAATTCGTGCCGGTCGCGCGCGGCGACATCGAAAAACTGCTCGTGCAGCATGTTGAAATCGGTGCCGCTGCCGGAAGCTCGGAACGTGAGGGTCACCAGCGACACACGCTCTGGTGTGCTTTTCCAGGCCCAGGTGAAAACCAGCTTGCGGTTCGCTTCCACTTCGCGATACACGCCGCTGACATCGTGCTGCTCGCCATCCAAAGTGCCGAAGACCACGTGGAAACGGCCGCCCACCCGCACCTCGGTTTCTGCCAGCACCACCTTGCCCGCGTCAGGGCCGAACCACTGTTTCAGCGCTTGCGGGTCGGTCCACGCGCGCCAGACTTTTTCGGGCGGCGAGTTGAACCTGCGGCTGAGGGAGAGGAAGGGTTTTTCTTTGAGCTTGCTGTCTTCCATGGCGTCAATTCCTCTTGCTGGTACAGATAGCGGGCCAGCGCATCCAGTTTCTCGGTCCAGAACTTTTTGTAATGCAACAACCATTCCGCAGCGTCCTGCATGGGTTTCGGCGAAAGCGTACAACTCACCACCCGCCCCTCCTTCAGGCGGCTGATCAGCCCGGCATCTTCGAGAACGCCCAGGTGCTTCATGAAGCCCGGCAGCGACATGTTGTGCGGACTGGCGAGCTCCATTACCGGGAGGCTGCCCTCGCTCAACGACGCCAGGATCCTGCGCCGCGTCGAATCGGAAAGTGCGGCAAATACGGCATCGAGCTCGGCATCCTCATACTTAACCATATGGTTTAGTATTAATCTGATCGAGCGGCTTGTCAATACTCCTTTTGGCGGACGCAGCAGGAAGATATGGGATGCGACGAAAAGGAAGCTTGTCTGCCACTTGTCGATCTTCCGGTCCCGGGGCGAAAGCGCGGGTAAGCCCTGCTCGTCGAAGTCTGGATGCCGGCTTGTGTGATCAGCGCCTCAGACTGAAGCGGTGATCTCCCGCAACCTGCGCTGGAGGTACAGGCGCTCCGCGGGATTCCGGGCAAGTTCCACCGCCCGCCGATAGTGCGCCTCGGCCTCACGGCCTCGGCCGGCGCGACGCAGCAGGTCCGCGCGCGCCGCCGGCAGCAGGTGATAGTCGCCGAGATCGCCACCTGCTTCCACTCGGGCGATGCATTCCAGCCCTCTCTCCGGGCCTTCCACCATCGCCACCGCCGCCGCCGCATTCAGTTCGACGACGGCAGTCGGCATCATCTCGTGCAGTGCGCCATAGAGAGCGGCGATCTGAACCCAGTCCGTGGACGCCGCACGTCCCGCCTTTGCGTGCAACGCTGCGATCGCGGCCTGCACCTGGTACGGCCCGCGACGGCGCATTGCGATTGCCCGATCGAGCAGGTCGATCCCTTCGGCGATCTTTGTGCGGTCCCACCGCGAACGATCCTGCTCTTCGAGCGGGACCAATGCACCGTCCGCGCCGACGCGTGTATCGCGCCGCGCGTCGTGCAGCAGCATCAGCGCGAGCGCGCCGAGGGCCTCGGGCTCGCCCGGCAGCAATTGCACCAGCAGGCGCGCGAGACGGATCGCCTCGCCGCTCAAGTCCGGCCGCAGCAGCGAGTCGCCTTCGGAGGCGGAATAGCCTTCGTTGAAAACCAGATAGATCGCCGCCAGCACCGCTGCCAGCCGCTCTGGAAGCGCTTCGTGCAATGGCACGACGTAGGGAATGCGCGCCTCCGCTATCTTCTTTTTTGCGCGTACCAGCCGCTGTGCGGTCGTGGCCTCGGGCTCCAGGAAGGCGCGCGCGATCTCGCGCGTCGACAAACCGCACAGGGTGCGCAGCGCGAGCGCCATCTGCGCGGGCGCTGCGAGCGCCGGGTGGCAACAGGTGAAAAGCAGGCGAAGGCGGTCGTCCGGCAATCCGCCGTCGTCGGCGGACTCGGGGGCCTCCGCCGCAAGCTGATCGAGGATCTCGTCGCCGTCGGCGACGTTGCGCCGCAACTTCCTCAACCGGTCGATCGCGCAACGCTGCGCAACAGTAGTGAGCCATGCCCCTGGCCTGTCGGGAATTCCCGAGGCAGGCCAGGTTGCCAGAGCCCGTTCATAGGCATCCTGCAGGGAATCTTCGGCAAGGCCGAAATCACCGCCGAGGCGCCCGATCAGGCCCGCGAGAATTCTCGGGCCTTCGCGCCGCGCCAATTCGTCGACGATGCGGCCAAGCATGCTGGGCCGCTACGAATGGGGATTGAGTGGCCGGACCTCGACCGATCCGGTTTTAGCTCCGGGGCATTTTCCGGCCCATTTCACCGCATCGTCGAGATTCGGAACGTCGATAAGGTAATAGCCACCGAGCTGTTCCTTGGTCTCCGCAAAGGGTCCGTCGGTGCTGAGCACCTTGCCTCCACGCACGCGAACGGTAGTCGCGGTGGCCACGGGTTTCAGTTCAGAGCCGGCGCGCATCACTCCCGCCTTCACGAGATCCTGCGTGTAGGTTCCATATTCCTGGTACATGGCCTTGAGCTGGGCTTCGCTGACGGTGCCAAAGGCGCGCTCGTCGCCGTAGATGAGGATCAGGTACTCCATGTTTGCTCTCCTGTAATAGATACCCCTGACTGGGGCGCCCTTACGACGCTCGACCACAGCCCCTATCGACAATTCGCTCAAACAGTTTCTTTGGTTGGCGGTCCAAGTGGCGGGCAGGAATCCGATCGGTCATCGACCAGCCGGGCGGCGGCCGCGGGCATATCGGCGAGCAGGGCGCCGGACCTCATCATCTCCAGAAAAATCTCTCCGGTCGATCCCACCGGGTACCGCTCAGAAGTCATACCGCGACCCATGGATGCATTCGACTCGAGCCATGCTAGCACTTCGCCAGCAGTCCGACTGCCGGGACTATTACCTGCGTGTCTCCCGAACTGATTCGCCGTCGATAATGCGCCCGCCGGTCGGCGCTGCGCGCATTTGCCGGCGCTGCTCGCGTGTCTTCCACCACACAAGGCCGATGATCAGCACGGCGGCGGTTGCCGCCAATGCAAACACCAGCAGGGAAAACACCAGTCCGACGACAAGCAGCAGGACACCCATCCCAAACGTAAGGACCCGACCCAGCCAACTTGAAGCGCTCGCGGCAGAACTTGCGCCGTTCCGATTCAGATTCAGATTGATCATTTCGTAGTCTTGCCGCATGGCTATTCCCCTCCTTGTTTGCACCCTCTCGAAATTCGCTCGCCAGCGGGAATTGGATAGCACCGGGGTGATTTCGTTCCTCGGCCAGGGAGAGCGTTGCGGCGCCATGATCTGCCCGTTCGATCACTGGCCGGAATGTGACTCAGGACTAATTCAGCGCGCTTGCGAGCTTTCTGCGGTAATCAGACACCAGATCGGATTGATTTTCGGCGAGGTTGAAAATCGCGACAATCTGCTTTCGCGCTTCGCCGTCCCGCCAGTTCCGGTCACAGCGTACGATCTCGAGCAGCTCGTCAAGCGCTTCACGAAACCGTTTCGTTCCTGCATAAAGGCCCGCCAGCCCGAAACGGATTTCGTGATCGGCAGGATTCGCCGCGAGCTTCGCCTTTAGTTCGGCCTCGCTGGCGGATCCGGCGGCGCGTGCGAAAGCCAGCGCCGCCTGCAGGGTGGCAAGGCGTGCGTCGATATCGATGTTCGGCTTCACGGCCTCGAGCACGGTCTCTGCTTCATCTATGCGCTTGAGCTCGATCAGCAACGCCGCGAGATCGAGACGGACAGGATCATTGGCAGGATCGAGATTCATTGCCTTCTGCAGCGCTTCCACTGCTGCGGCGACATCTCCCGCCGCGAGCAGCTCGGCTGCCGCCGCGCGTTCGGCCTCGGCGGGGCTGGGGATGAGTGTGTCGATGAAAGCCCGGACCTGCGACTCGGGAACCGCGCCGAGGAAATGCGAAACCGCTTTGCCGTCCTTGAACGCCATCACATCCGGGATCGAGCGTATTCCGTAGGCGGCGGCGATCTCCTGATTCTCATCGGAGTTCACCTTGACCAGCTTGAACTTCCCGTCGTACTCGGCAGCGACCTTTTCAAGAATCGGTTTCAGGACACGGCACGGTCCGCACCAGGGTGCCCAGAAATCGACTATCACTGGCGTGGATTTCGACGCCTCGATGACTTCGTGCTCGAACGTATCGTTCGTGGCATCGACGCCGTATGCAGCCATGCTCTACCTCCTGCGAATCAAGTAGAGCTAAGGTGGGGTGGGACGCTGGATAATCAAGCTCTTCCTGCGTCAGCGCAGCTTGCCGATCACCCCGGCCATCATGCGGTCGAACAGTGGGGGCTCCTCTCCGACTACAACATCGACTACAACAACCATCCCGAGGCGCACCAGGCGCCCAAGATCGGTTCGCGTGCATTCCTTTACGGTCTTTCCTGCCCGGTCAACGAACAGAAACCGGCTCCTCAGCGGACTGATGTAGGAAAGCCTGGCCGGCGGTTTCGTGTCTTCGGCACTTTCACGAAACTCGACCCAGACCCCTTCCTTGAGATTGTTGATGAACTCCACTTCGTTCAACTCGCCTTTCGCGCGAGGGGCGCCAGCAGCGCGCGTGTCCGCCGACTCCAATTCCTGCACCTGGACCTTGCCTGCCCCGAACGGGTTCTTGATGGTCAGGACCTTGGTGAAATCCAGTGAATCGGAATCCATCTCTCCCGCTTGTACAGGCGCGGGCGTTCGAGCGGCCGTCGGTTGCGTCGGCCGGATCGGCTGCCTCGAATCCGGCACCGGAATTCTGGGTGGCACGGGCACCCGGGGTGAAGCTGCTGCGGTCGGCCTGGCCGCTGGCGCTGCTGCCTGCGCGGGAATTCGCGGCGCGGTCGGTCCCTGACTTGTGCCTGCTGCGATCGGTTTGGCTCCCTGCGCCGGGACCTGCGGCGGAACTCTGGGCGCGGCTCCCTGACCTGTGGCGGCCGGTATCGGTTTGGCTGATGCCTGTACCGGAACTCGCGGCGGTACAGACGCTTGACCCGGGATCGGCTTGGATGTTTGTGCTGGTGCCTGTGCAGCTCTCGGCGGTACAGACCCTTGACCCTGCGCGGCCGGGATCGGCTTGGCTGTTTGCGCTGGTGCCTGTGCGGGAATTCTCGGCGGTACCGATCCTTGACCCGTCGCGGTTGGGATCGGTCTGGCTGTTTGTGCTGGTGCCTGTGCGGGAATTCTTGGCGCAGTGGGCCCCGGACCTGTCGCTACCGGAGTCGGCTTGGCTGTTTGCGCAGGCTGTTGTGCGAGAGGTTTCGCTGGCGTGGACGACTGGACGCCTGCTGCGGCGATTGGCTTGACCGCTTGCGCGGGATCCGCTGCGGAAATTCCTGGTGAAACGGGCGCCGGAACAGTCGCAGCCGGAATCGGCGGGGCGGTTTCCGTGGGCTTGGGGATGTCAACAAGCGCAAGGTCCGGCACCGGAGCAGCTGGAACCGGAATCGGCGGCACTGTTTCCCTGGGTTCGGGTATGTGAAGCGGCGGAAGATCCGGCACCGCGGCAGGCGCGGCCGCAATTGCCGGCACCGTTTCCTTGGGTTCGGGCATGTGAAACGACGGCAGATCCGGCACCGCGGCGGCGGCGTCCGGAATCGGCGGCACTGATTCCTTGGGTCCCGGCAGGTCAACGGAGGGAAGGTCCGGCACCACAGGCGTCGCGTCGGGCATCGGCGGGACCACCGCTTGCGGCTCCGGCAACTGGAGTGACAGCCCCGGCGTCTGGGCCGCGGATTCCGAGTGCGGCTGAATTGCTTCCTGCGGACCGGGCTCCAGCGACAAAGTAAATTCGATATCGGATTTCGGAAGACCGGATTCCTGGAGGGCATCGGCGGGCGCGGCAGACTTGTTTTCACCTGCCTCACTCAACAATTCGGCATGAATTCCGGCCAGTTCCGAGAAGAACCGCTCGCAGATTTCGTCGTCGATGTCGGCGATCTTCAGGCCGGCTGCCAGCCGCTTGAGCAGATCCGGGATGGCCGCCGCCAGCTTGCCGCGTTCCTCGGGCGTACTCTTCTCCTCGACGCTCCAGGTGAGCAGATCCATGGTGGCGAGCGAGTTCTTCCAGGCGTCGCTGTGCTGACCACGCCGGACATGCACTATCAGCAGCGGCTTCACCCATTGGTGCATCAGAAATTCCCTCACCGGGCGCGGTAATTTGCCGGTCTCGACGCGAGTCTTGACCTCGTACTCCGCCATGGTCTTGGAGGCGGCGAGGCTCTCATTCTGTTCAATTCGCTTCGCAGCCAGCTGCGTCTCTTCCTCAGTGCGCCGATCCTCTTCTTCCATCAGGCTTTGCAGCCGCTTGCTCACTGTGTCGAAGATCTCCACGTTGTCCTGGAAGCTGTCCATCAGTTCCTGGATCAGGGCTTCGAGGCGCGCAAATAGCGGGTTGGCGCTGCTGAAGTCAGAGGGCAGGCGCGAGGAAATCTCGCCCAGCGTATCGAGCAACTGCCGGGCGGGATGGCTTTTCTTGGAAAAGAATTCCTTGTCCGCGATCGCGACCTTCAGCATTGGAATCTGCATCCGGCCGATCAGTCCCTTCACGGCTATCGGAATCTTCGGATCATCGAACAGCTGATCGAACAACATGGCGACGATGTCCAGCGTCATGCTGTCCAACTGGTTCATTCCGCTGCCAACGCTGCTGGCCTTCAATTCGTGGAGAACGTTGGTCGTGCCGGGAGCGCCCGCGGACACCGTCAACGGGAGTCCGCCACTGACCGCCGCATTGGCCTCGCCATGTTGGACGCGAGTGAGAAGATTCATCAGCTCGGCGCCTTGAAACACGACCACCGGAGCCCCTGTCATCGGCACGCCCGTCAGCGGGGTCCCGGTCGCTCCCGCTGGCCCTGGCGCACCCGAAGGGAATGGAAGCCCGGCTGCGCCAGACGCTTGCTGGCCAGGCGCGCCGGGTGCGGCGTCGGTCCCCGGCTGAGTCGTTGCCTTGACCTTATTGGCGAGAAGATCCTGCAGGACCGAGAAAAAATCCGGCTCGCCCCCAGGCGTCTTTTCGGCAGCACGGGCAACAGCACCCGCCTTCTCGGCTGCCGGCGCGCCGGGCGCCGGAGCTTTGCCGCTATCCTGGCCACGCGAGACACGGAAGCGGATTCTGGGCAGGATCGAGTTCTGCACCAGCAACGCATTGACGGCCTTGTAGACGGAGCGGATATCGTCGAGCACGTGATCGTCAAACAGTTTCAGCAGCACCATCCGTACTTTGACGTTCGGATCGACCTTGCGGCAGGTATGCTTGAATGCATCGCAGATCGCCTGCGGACTAAAGGGATTGTCCTCCGCTTCCAGGTTGGCATCGCCCAGCAGCACACCCACCCGCTGGTCCAGAGCTGCGAGCTCTTCCTCGCAGTACTGACGCAGCTTGGCCGCCATGTCATTGAGCTTGAGCGTCTCGTTAAGGTCGTCCTCACCCACCAGATCGAGTTCGGTTGAAGACGAGTCCAGCTCGGAAAAACTTTGGCCGGTTTTTTTGGTCCGGTTGCTGCGTGCCTGGAACTCCCTCAGATAGTGCGAGCGGAAATTTTCCTCAATGGTCTTGCGCTGGGTAAGGGCCTTGTCTTTGGTCTCCAGATAGAGCTTCCGCGCCTCAGGATCCTGGGCTTCGTTGACAAGAGCTGAGACCGTATCGTCCATTTTCTCGTACATATCGTTAAACGCCCCGGTCAGGCGCTCACAAACGAGGTCGCGGCCCTGGGCGAGCAGGGCGTCAAACGGCATTAGTTGCTTCGCGGTAGCGGGTGGATTCGGATCGGTCATACGCGGCTCATTTATAACTGTTGAATTATGCGGCAACTCTGCCCTGGGAGGGAGTGTCCAGCTTGGATTTGGGACAGTTTGCTCAGCGAGATTCCGTGTAGAGTCCGTTGCAAATACCCCTATTGTGCGGGCCGGTTTGACAATTCGGATTGCCTGCGTTCAGACTTTTTATTCAGGCGCAGACACATGGCGGCGCGACGGTTCGGCTATCGGTTACCCGAATGGGGCATTCACGCCATATAAGGCGCACCAACGGCGGAGGAATCGCAATGGATACCAAATACGGGCGGCGAACGTTCCTGAAGACGGCCTCGATTCTGTCCGCGGCAGCAGCAGGTTCAGCCGCGGTGCCATTCGGGCCCGCACGAGGTGCCGAGTCCAGTGAATTGGGTGAATTGACAGCGGTAGCGGCGGTCGCCGCCATGCGGGGCGGGGACATAACCGCGGAGAACTATGCCCGCGATTTGCTCGACCGGGCGCAGAGGCTTGAACAACTCAACGCCTTTCGCTCGCTGAATCGGGAAATGGTCCTCGAGGCGGCGCGGGCGGCCGACAAGGCGCGTGCGGCCGGTGCGCCGCTCGGCGTTCTGCACGGGCTGCCGCTGCCTGTCAAAGACAGCGTCAACACAAGAAGTCTGCCCACATCGAATGGGACGCGGGCGTTGCGCGAGTTCAGGCCCAAAGACGATGCCGCCATACTGAAGCCGCTGTTCGGGCAAGGCGCGATCCTGATGGGCAAGACCAATATCCACGAACTTTCGTATGGCTGGACCAGCAACAACGAGGTTTACGGTCCGGTTCGCAATCCCTACGACATCAATCGGGTTCCCGGCGGCAGCAGCGGCGGCTCCGCCGCCTCCGTTGCGGCAAGGATTGCGCCCTTAGCCGTTGCGGAAGACACCCTGGGATCGATTCGCGTTCCAGCCACCATGTGTGGACTCGCAGGATTGCGCCCCACCTTTGGCCGTTATCCGGGCGACGGCATCATGTCGCTGAGCGTCAACAAATTCGATCAGGCCGGCGCCGTCGCACGTTCCGTCGCAGATCTTGCGTTGTTCGATGCCGTGTCCAGCGGGACCGTCGCGCCGATCACCGCCACGCCACTCAAGGGTGTTCGTATCGGCGTGTCGCCGGAATATTTTCTGGGCGGGCTGGATCCGGAAGTCGAGCGGGTCGTTGACGAAGCGTTTCTCAAACTAAGCGATGCCGGAGCAACCCTGGTGTGGACGGAAATTCCGGCCATCGCGAAGGAAGCGATGGGCGTGACGGTCACCATCATCCTCTACGACACGATTCCAAGTATTTCGGCTTACCTCGAAGAACAGGGCACAGGAATTTCATTCGACGAAATGCTGCAGGAGGCAAGCGAAGGCTTGCAGGGGGTATTCAAGGCCATAGTCCTGCCTCCCAACCGGCCACCGCAGGACGTGTATGAGTCCATGCTCGCGAAGCGGGAACAAATAAGAGCGGAAATCCAGCGTTATTTCCAGCAGCAGAGAATTACCGCGCTGGCGTTCCCGCCCGTGATGGTTCCGGCACCGATGATCGGGGAGGATTCAGAGGTCACTATTCGGGGCCAGAAGGTACCGCTTTTCCTGGCCATGGCGCGCAATACCGCACTCGGGAGCTGCGCCGGCATGGCCAGCCTGATTCTCCCGGCCGGAATGACCTTCACCGGACTTCCGATCGGTCTGGAATTCGCGGCATTGGGAGGGAAGGACCACGAACTGCTATCGCTGGGATTGACACTGGAGAAAGTGCTCGGATCCATTCCTGGTCCGAAAGTGTGAAGCGTGGCGGCGTTGTTATGGGCCGCCAGCGAAAATAGAATCCTCGTCGTAAGCTGTGATATTGCGGCAAAACCGCCGTTGCGATTGCTTTTCTTATTTTGCAGCCCTTGCCTCCACCACAATGTCTCTAACCGCGCTGATGACTAGTTTTGGGTCATCGTGCTGCGCGGCGAATCCGCATCGTTTGCAGATCACCTGACGGCCTCGCGGCGAAAGACCTGCAAGTTCCTTCTGCCGTTTCAGCCATCTCTGGTCGGAGTCGCCATCCGTAATGTTCCGAGTTCCGCTCAGGACGATTAGGGGCACAGGCGGGAGGGGACCAGCGTCGCGCACTTGCCGAACCGTGGCAGCCATCCCTTGATACTCCTTTGTGCCTGCACTGGGTAAGCTGTTAAACGTTTCCAGCATGACCGCGGAAGCGGGACAGTACTCCGTGCCAGGATCATATGGAAAGCACGTAAGTACGTAGTCCCTGTACAAACCGTCGATGAGTACCATTCCCGCAACCTCCTGCGGGTAAGTCCTGGCAAAAAGATTGGTGTACATCATGCCCAGGGAATGACTTACCAAGACGTAAGGAGCGCGTGTACCCGTCGCATCAAGGAGCGCGTGCAACTCCTCGACGATCTGCGCACCGGAACGGTCATTGGAGCGTGCTACGCTATCTCCATTCCCGGCGCGGTCATAGGCAAATACCCTTGTGGTCCGGCCGAGTTCCGGGAAAACCGGGTCCCAGACACGCTTGCCATTGCCAAGATTCGCTTCGAAGACTACGGTCGGTCCACCTTCTCCAGCCGCAATAAAGGAATATTTACCCACTTCGGTCCTGACGAGCTGGGCATCGGGGGTCCAGCTACATCCGCAAAGCATCCCCAGTGCCATCAGAAAGACTGGCATAAGGCTCTCGGGGGTTTTCGATTGCAATTCCCCTGTGTCCCGCGGTGATGAACTACTGCTTCCAGATTTAAAACCTCTAAGTTTCACAAGCCAAACCAGATCACCTGCCGCAATAATCAAAAGATTGGCAGGCGACGGGACAACATGCGATGAACTATTCGGACCTGCTATGCTGCGGAGACCAACAGCACTGCACAGCGCAAATAGCCATCTAGTCACACGTCGCCGAATATTCACAATGCCTCCCCTCTTTTCCAACAGTGAGGACAGCTTCGATAATACTATGCTAGGTGCTGACTACGAAAATGGGTCCCGTCGCTAAGCCTGTTATCGAGATACGCACTTTTCGGGCAAGATTCGGAATTCGAGGGAGGTCGTGGTTCAGGACCGGGCGTTGCGGGGGCTGATCCAAATAGGGATGAGCCCTCAGCTCGCCGCCTAGTATGATTCAATGAACAATGACGATGAGAAAACCATGAACCGTCCCCGCAGAAAATTTCTTGGTCGTTTCGCACTGCTGGCCATGGCCGGCGCGCTGCCAGAGGGATTCGTCTCAGGCCGTCACAGTCATGCTGCCACTCCAGCCGCAATTGGTGAAGTCAAGGCGCTTGTGTTCGACGTGTTCGGCACGCTGGTCGACTGGCGCACCGGAGTGGCCCGCGAGTCCCGGACTCTTCTCGAGCCCCTCGGCCATCAACTCGACTGGATCGCATTCGCCGATGCCTGGCGCGCGGAATATCAGCCAGGCATGGAAGAAGTGCGTTCAGGCCGCGTACCGTTTTCGCGCCTGGATATTATTCACCGCCGCATGCTCGACCGTATCCGGCCACGGTTCGGCCTGGAGAATCTCGACGAGGCGGTGCTGCGCAAGCTGAATATGGC
>Ga0207708_10003322_pt1 | contig 11843 bp, 13 predicted proteins | sample KBSK5101metaG_FD_184340 | JGI IMG/M metagenome (GOLD analysis project Ga0207708, IMG submission 184340) | Corn, switchgrass and miscanthus rhizosphere microbial communities from Kellogg Biological Station, Michigan, USA - KBS K5-10-1 metaG... | ecosystem: Host-associated > Plants > Roots >...
GTGCGTCGATCCTTGGCTGCCTTCGCTTCCCCGGCCGCCTCGTCGTCGGCGCTCATGTCAACGGCGGCCCGGGCAACCCGTTGATCGCGCGGGCGATCACCATGATCGCGGTGATGAGCGACAGGACGGACTCCGCCAGCATGGCCATCTTCGCCCAGGCCTGGATGGGCAACGTGTCGGTCGGGCTGAACGCCGTGGCGTTCGTGAACGAGAGGTAGAGGTAGTCGTGGTACCGCGGCTGCCAGCCGTCGGGGGCCAGCTCGGGGGTGGCGTTCTCGGGGAAGGCGAAGCTCGGCGCGATCGCAGAGCCGGCAGCGCGCTCACCCGGCCCGCCGCGGTCGAAGATCCAGTACCAGAAGCTGAAGGCGATCACGTTCGTCACCCAGAGCGCGGCACCGCGCCCCAGGATGGAGTTCGCCGTCACGATGAGGTTCGTGTCCAAGATGTCCACGATCAGCACCGCGATCCCCACGACCGTCGCGATCGTCATGGCGGCGGCCAGGGCGATGGTCGCCCGTTGCGAGCCGGGGCCGCGCCGGTCGATCCGTCCGGGATCGCGGATCATCGCCACCGCGAGCAGAAGGAGCTCGATGGCCGGGACGATCCACCACGGCACGAGGCGCCCGTTCTCCGGTGCGGTCGACTGCAGGATGATCGCGACGAGCACTGCCGCGGCCATCGGCCACCGGCGTTCGGCGGTTGACGCTGGCTGCGGTCGCGATCCCTCGACGATGACGGTCCCCCCGGTCGGGGGGCAAGGATAGCGAGAGCGGCTCGCGCGCGCTTAGGCTTGGCGGATGGAGACCTGGGACGCGATCCGATCGCGCCGGAACACGCGCGAGTATCAGGACCGGCCGATCGACGGGGCGGACCTCGACCGGATCCTCGAGGCCGGTCGTCGCTCCCCGTCATCGATGAACGAGCAGCCGTGGGACTTCATCGCGGTGACGGACCGTGCGACCCTCGAACGGATGGCGGATCTGTGGCGGTGGGGGGCCCACATCCGCGGGGCGGCGGCCGCGATCGCGTTGCTGTCGCCGGCCTCGGAGGACCCGGATGCGCGCGAGACGTTCGCGTTCGACCTCGGGCAGGCGTCGATGAGCATGATGCTCGCGGCGGCGGACCTCGGGATCGGCAGCTGCCATTCGTCCGTGGGGGAGCAGGCCGAGGCGCGTGACGTCCTCGGGTTCCCCGGCGATCGCGAGGCGGTGATCCTGCTGTCGCTCGGCTACCCGGTCCGACCGCTCAGCCCGGTCGAGCACCCCAAGCGACGGCCCGCCGACGAGGTCATCCACCGCGAACGCTGGTGACCGGGTGACCGTCATCCCCTTCTACGGGGCAGACGATCCGGCGATGTTCGCGATCGAGCGAGCTGCGATGGACCGAGACGGGCTCGTGGTGCGGGCACTCGACGGGCTCCTGCCGCGAGGACGGGTCCTGGACGTCGGCGCCGGCGACGGCTTCACGGCCGAACGCCTGGGCGCGAACCGTCGGATCGTCGCGCTCGAGCCGAACGTAGGGATGATCGGCGCTCGATCGCTCGCCTGGGTTCGTGGTGATGCCGAACATCTGCCCTTCACGGCCGGCAGCTTCGACGGTGCGTATGCCACGTGGGCGTACTTCTTCTCGCGTGACTGGGACCCCAGCCCCGGCATCGCGGAGCTCGATCGCGTCGTCCGAGCGGGCGAACCGCTCGCGATCGTCGACAACCTCGGTGGGGACGCGTTCGCCGCCCTGGCGGAGGCGGACGTCAGCGCGGACCCGACGTGGTGGAACGAGCGGGGGTTCGAGACGCGGGTGATCGAGACCGCGTTCCGCTTCGGCGATCTCGACGACGCCCGCCGACTGCTCGGCTTCTTCTTCGGCGACCGCGGTGTCGCGGGCGCCGCGCTCGAGGTTCCCTTCCGCGTCGGGATCTTCACCCGGCTCAGCCTCGGCGCTTGACCCGGCCGCAGGGGCCCGGCATCATGCCCGCGACGTGCGAATGCTCTAGCGACATACCACGACCGTTCACGGGCCGGACGTGCCCGTGTTCCGCCGACGCGTGGCGCCGCCGCAGGAGCCTTCCGCTTCGTTCCCATCGTGAGCGCGCACGCGTCCGTCCGAAGGACCTCCGATGAGGCAGAACGCTGCGACCGCCTACGCGATCTACTCCGCGGGCGATGGGTTCCTGTTCCGCATGATCTTCACGATCTACTCGATCTTCGTCGTCCTGACGCTCGGCTTCACGCCGTTCCAGCTCGTGCTGCTCGGGACGATCCTCGAAGGGACGTACCTCTTGTGCGAGGTGCCGACCGGGGTGGTCGCCGACACGATCAGCCGGCGGCTGTCGGTCGTGATCGGGCTGGTCGGCTCCGGGCTGGCCTTCGCGTTGCTCGGGATCGCGCATTCCTTCCTCGTGGCCGCGATCTCGCAGGTGCTGTGGGGCGTCTTCGCGTCGTTCCAGAGCGGCGCCGACGTCGCGTGGCTCACCGACGAGCTGGGGGAGGAGGCGGCACGACCGCACTACCTCCGGGGCTCGCAGATCTCCAACGTCGCCGCCTTGGCGGGCATCATCGTCGGGGTGGCGCTCGCCACGATCGACTACCGCCTGCCGATCGTCGCCGCCGGGCTCGCGCTCGTGGTGTTCGGCGTCGCGATGCTGTTCGTGATGCCCGAGGACGGCTTCACGCCGAAGCCTCGTGCCGAGGGCGCTCGGGTCCACACCGGTATGGTCACCACGTTCAGGGAGGGCGTCCGGCAGGTGCGCGCGCATCACGTGCTCTTCCTGATCCTCGGGACCGCGGCGCTGCACGGCGCCTCGACCGAGGGGTTCGATCGCCTCGCCGACTTCCACATCCTCAAAGACATCGGGCTGCCCGAGATCGGCAACCTGAACCGGATCGTCTGGTACGCGCTGATCGACGGCGTCGCGCTCGTGCTCGGGATCGTCGGGCTCGCGACGGTGCGGCGCCGGACGCATCTCAACGGACACGCGCACGTGGCGCGGTTGTTGCGGGTGATCGACCTCGTCTTGATCGGTGGCGTCGTGGTCTTCGGCCTCGCGGGTGTGTTCTGGCTCGCGGTGCTGATGATGTGGCTCGTGATCGCCGTGCGGAACATCCGTGAACCGATCTTCGACGCCTGGGTCAACCAGGGGCTCGATCCGGCAACGCGCGCGACGGTCAACTCGATGGGCTCGCAGTCCGACGCGATCGGCCAGGCGGCCGGCGGCCCGGCGCTCGGCGTGATCGGCAACGCCTCGGTGCCCGCGGCGCTCGTGGTCTCGGGGTTGCTCCGGCTGCCGGCGCTGCTCCTGTACGCGCGCGCGATCAAGCGTGGGACGGTCGGGACGGCCCAGCCGACCGAGGACGCATTGGAGCTCGAGGAATGACGTGGGAAGAAGATGATCTCGGGTGCCTAGGGCACGGCGTCAGAGGCGCATCGACGGACGTAGTGCGCCAAGACCCCTCCATCACGTGCCGCGTCGGCGAGGTACCCCATCGGTCCCCCGAAGATCCTCCTCATCGTCGGTGATGGGACAACCCGCACGAGCGCGGTCCAGCAGTCGAGCAGATGGGACTTGTCCCAATCCACTTGGTCGCGCAGGCCATCGACGACATCCCGCCGGTGGTCAGCCAGACGCTGGTACCTGGCGCGCGATCCGGTCATCAGGCCGAGGCGCTCGTTCGACGTCGAGACGGAGCTGCTCGCCCTCGCAAGGGCCGTGCGGGCATCGTCTCTCTCTCCCCGCAGGTGGATCACTTCGGCGACCGCGAGCGCGACGAGTGCGAGCGCGAGAAGCAGGGCAAGGGCACGAACGGCGCCAGAACGCATGTGTCCGTGACGACCGACTGAAGGCCGCCGAAGTTCCCGATGCGCCCGTCACGCGTTCCGACGGACAGCGGTAGCCTTGGCGTGTGCCCATCACGCGCCTGAATCATGCAGTCCTGTACGTCAGCGACCTCGAGCGCAGCGTCGCGTTCTACCGTGACGTTCTCGGCTTCCGCCTGATCCCGATGGCGCCGGACGGTTTCACCGGAGCGGCTTTCATGCAGGCGCCCGGCTCGACCAACGATCACGACCTCGGACTCTTCGCCGTCGGACCTCAGGCTGGTCCATCTCCTGCGGGACGCAGCACCGTCGGTCTGTACCACCTTGCGTGGGAGGTCGACACGCTGACAGAGCTCGAGCGTCTCGCAGGCGTGCTCGTGGCCAACGACGCGCTGACCGGGGCATCGGATCACGGCACGACCAAGAGCCTGTACGGCCGGGATCCCGACGGCCTCGAGTTCGAGGTCGCCTGGATCATCCCCGCTGACCAACTCGACGACGAAGCGCGCGAAGGCCGCAAGCGGATCGGGCGGCTGGACCTCGAGCGTGAGAAGGACCGCTACGGCGCCGAGACCCAGGGAGGGGTCGGCGTTTCTCGCTGAGTTCCTCGGGCTCGCGAAGCGCTCGTTCCAGATGGTCTGAACCCACCGGTCCCGCCGATACCCTGTGCGGCATGCGGACCTGCCCGCGCTGCGGCCAAGACCACCTCGAGGAAACGCGATTCTGCCTGCACTGCGGCGCGGCCGGCTGATGCCGATCGTCGACCGGCAGACGATAGGGCGGTTCTCGGACGAGGAGCGCGCACGGGCGGCCGCGTTCGCGCAGCGACGGTACCGGCGGTGGGTGTGGCGACAGGCCCTGTACGCGGTCGCGTTCGTCGGTGTCTACGCCTCGGGACTCGCGCGTTCGATGTCGACGCACGGGTCCGGCACCGACGCCGTCTGGAACATCGCCGCAGCCTGCCTCGCGATCGGGTGGGCGCTGAGCCTGCCCGTCGCGTTCATCGGTGCTCGCGACGAACGCGATGAGGGTCTTTCGAGCGGCTGGCGGCGCCTGCCCGTCCGGTCGCTCGTATGGGGGCTCTTCTTGATCCTCGCGGGGCCGTCGTGGGTCCAGCAGGTCTGGGACGTCGTGCTGTTCGGGTACGGCCAGATGGTCTCGACGCTGATCGGGCTCCCGATCGCGATCCTCATCATCCCGTTCATCGTCTCCGCCTCCGCGCACAAGATCGACGATCCGCCGACGCTCGCCCGGATGAAGAGCCTGATCACGCGTTCGCGTGTCCGGCTCGACGGGGTCCGCGTCCACAAGGTCATGCAGGGCACGCGACGCCAGAACGCGTTCGTGATCGGCGTGTGGCCGACGCGACGACTGGTCGTGTTCGACACGCTCGCGGCCGACGGCCCGATCTGCCTCGACAACGCCGTCGCGCACGAGCTCGGGCACATGCGCCTGCACCACACGATCAAGCGGCTCGCCCTGTTCGTCGTCGTGACCGCGGCGGTGTTCGTCGTGACGGTCGCGGTCGTGGATCGCCTTCCCGAGGCGACGCTCTGGCGGATCGGTGACGTTCCGTTCCACCGCGGGTTCCTCCCGGGATGGGTGCCGTTCCGCGCCCCGGACCCGACCTACGTGCCGCTCGTCCTGCTGCTCTGGGGCGCGCTCGGGATCGCGTTGCGCCCGATCCTGGTCGGGTTCATCCGGAACCAGGAGCGCGACGCCGACCTGTTCGGTGTGCGGCTCACGCGCGATCCGCTCGGGTTCTCATTGTTGCTCCAGCGGCTCGCGCTCTCGAACCTCGCCGATCTCGAGCCCACCGGGATCGCGCGGCTGCTGTTCGCGACCCACGGCAGCATCCCCGACCGCATCGCCTGGGTCCGGGCGGAGCCGTTGTCGCCGGTGGTGGATCCACCGCCGCCGAAGGATGCGGCCGGGACGCGGATGCCGTCAGGGGTCGACTAGGCGGTCGAGGACTTCGTGCAGGTCGGTGGGTCTGCGGACTCCGCGTCGATCCCGATCGTGTGTCCCTCCCACTTGATCCGGCAGGTGAGGAGGCCGCTGTTCTCACCGGTCGCAAGGATCGACAGCGCGGATCCGTCGGGGACGGTCAGCGTCACCTCCCACGGAAGCGCGACCGTGTCGGTCTGCCGGCCCTCCGGCGTCTGATACGCGACCCGCGCCGTCCCGTTCCCGGTTACTTGGTACGTGATCGCGTGCGGGCTCGTGGAGGTCACGTACGAGAAGAACCAGCGGTTCGCATACGCGATCGCCCCCGTCAAGATCACGAACACGCCCAGGAGCACGAACAGGAGCTTCAGCCCCTTCGGCAGACCTCGTCGCTCGGGCGGGCCGACCGGCGTCGGGGGAGGGGGCGGTGGTTGCTGCATGGCGCAGTCTCCGTCGGCCGCCTGAAGGGGTCAACGACACAGGGGGGTATCGCTGCCCCGCAACCATGGGGTATACCGGTGCGGTCCGAACCATGCCCGCAGGAAGAGGGAGGGGTCATGCGGCGTTCCCTGCGTGTGCGGAGTTGGCGCGGTGTCGGTCAGCCATGGGGCTGGTCGGCGCTCGTCTGCGCGATCCTGGTGCTCTTCGGGGCGAGCCCGGCCGCTGCGGCCGCGACGCCCGAGAAGGTGCGCGACCGCAAAGGAGTGAATGAACTCCAGCCCCAGATGTCCGAGGACGGCTTCGTGTGGTCGCAAGGCGACAACAGTTTCGTGAAGCCCGAGCACGACCCGCGCGTCCGGCTGAACCTCGCCGGCTCGAGCAGCTTCTTCGCGGCGATCGACGACACGACGGTCGTGTACAACGTCTTCAAGAACAAGCAGGCGAACCTCGTGATGTACGACATGAGGACCGGGGAGCGGAGTTCGCCTCCTGCCGGCGTGAACTCCAACCGATTCGAGGAGGAGCCGTCCCTGTCGGGCGACTGGCTCCTGTTCACCCGGCTCGGTCCTCGACGCAACAAGGTGGTGCTCTTCAACCTGGATACGAGCGAACAGCGCATCCTCGAGAGCTTGCGGAGCAAGACCCACTATCTGGTCAGCGACCAGGTGAACGGTGACTGGGCGACCTATGAGTCGTGCGACAGCGATAGGGGGACCCTCTCGAACTGCCAGGCGTACCGCTATCGGATCAGCACGCGCGATCTGGCGAGGATCCCCAACCCGGATCGACAGCAGTACGCGGCCGGCATCACCAAGGACGGCACCGCGTATCTGTTGAGCACAGGCGAGTCCGATCACTGGGAGTGCGGCGCGGGCGCGACGCTCGTGCGGCAGCCGGTGGGCGGGTCCAGGCAGGTCGTCGCGACCTTGCCCACCGGCATCGACTCGTTCAACGCGTTCGCCTTCGAGGAGTCGGATGGCTCCGTGACCGTGTTGTTCGACCGGATCCATTGCGGCAACGGAGCGAGCGGCATCTACGAAGTGGAGGACGCGGACACCGCCTGAGGGAACCACCCTGGGACGCCGTCCCCACCGCAGCCGTGCGTGGGGTCCGCGTTCGCCTTGTCGGCTGGCACTCGCCTGGCTATCCTGTTAGCACTCAAGGCCCGGGAGTGCTAACAGGACGTCCCGGGCACCCAGTCGGACCCCAGCAGAAGGAGGGACCCAGGAGATGGCGGACTTCAAGCTCCAGCCGCTCGAGGACCGGATCGTCGTGCAGGCGAACGAGGGTGACCAGACCACCGCGTCTGGCCTCGTGATCCCCGACACCGCCAAGGAGAAGCCCCAGGAGGGCACCGTCGTTGCGGCCGGCCCCGGCCGGTGGAACGAGGACGGCGACGGCCGCGTCGCGCTCGACGTGAAGGTCGGCGACGTCGTCATCTACTCGAAGTACGGCGGCACCGAGGTCAAGGTCGACGGCGAGGAGTACCTGATCCTGTCGGCCCGTGACGTGCTCGCCACACTGAAGAAGTAGGCGCTCAAGCAGCGAAGCGGTAGCGCACAACAAGTAAGGGAGGCCCATCTTGGCTTCGAAGTTGCTGAAGTTCGGTGAGGAGGCGCGGCGCGGCCTCGAGGCCGGCGTCGACAAGCTCGCCGACGCGGTCGCCATCACGCTCGGCCCCAAGGGGCAGAACGTGGTGCTCGACAAGAAGTGGGGCGCCCCCACGATCACCAACGATGGCGTGACGATCGCCAAGGACATCGAGCTGGACGACCCCTGGGAGAACATGGGCGCGCAGCTCACCAAGGAAGTCGCCACCAAGACCAACGACGTCGCCGGTGACGGGACCACCACCGCGACCGTGCTGGCTCGCGCGATGGTCAAGGGCGGCATGAAGAACGTCGCCGCCGGCGCCAACCCGATGGCCCTCAAGCGGGGCATCGAGAAGGCGGTCGAGGCCGCCGTCGAGGCCATCAAGAACCAGGCGAAGGACGTGGAGTCCAAGGACGAGGTCGCGCAGGTCGCGTCGATCTCGGCCGCCGACGCCGCGATCGGAGCGACGATCGCCGAGGCGCTCGACAAGGTCGGCAAGGACGGCGTGATCACGGTCGAGGAGTCGAACACCTTCGGCATCGAGCTCGAGTTCACCGAGGGGATGCAGTTCGACAAGGGCTACATCTCGCCGTATTTCGTCACCGACGCCGAGCGGCAGGAGGCGGTCCTCGACGACCCGTACATCCTGCTCGTGAACAAGAAGATCTCGAGCGCCCAGGAGTTCCTGCCGCTGCTCGAGAAGGTGCTCCAGACGGGGAAGCCGCTCGTCGTGATCGCCGAGGACGTCGACGGTGAGGCGCTCGCGACGCTCGTGGTCAACAAGATCCGCGGCACGTTCAACGCGATCGCGATCAAGGCCCCGGGCTTCGGCGACCGCCGCAAGGCCATGCTCCAGGACATCGCGATCCTCACCGGCGGTGAGGTCGTGTCCGAGGAGGTCGGCCTGAAGCTCGAGAACGTCACGACCGACCTGCTCGGCCGGGCGCGCAAGGTGGTCGTGGTCAAGGACGACACCACGATCATCGAGGGCGCCGGCGACGCCGAGAAGGTGTCGGGCCGGATCGCCCAGATCAAGGCTGAGATCGAGAACACGGACTCCTCCTGGGACAAGGAGAAGCTGCAGGAGCGGCTGGCGAAGCTCTCCGGCGGCGTGTCCGTGATCAAGGTCGGGGCGGCCACCGAGGTCGAGCTCAAGGAGAAGAAGCACCGCATCGAGGACGCCGTCTCGGCGACCCGCGCTGCGGTCGAGGAGGGCATCGTCCCGGGCGGCGGCGTCACGCTGATCCGCGCCGAGGGTGCACTCGACAAGCTCGATCTCGAAGGCGACGAGGCGACCGGCGCGAAGATCGTGCGCAACGCGCTCGCCGAGCCGACACGCCGGATCGCGTCCAACGCCGGGTACGAGGGCGCGGTCATCGTGTCCCAGACCCGGACCGAGGGCGACGGCCGTGGCTTCAACGCCGCGACCGGCGAGTGGGTCGACATGGTCAAGTCCGGCATCGTCGACCCGACCAAGGTCACCCGTTCGGCGCTGCAGAACGCCGCGTCGATCGCGGCGATCGTGCTGACCGCCGAGTCGGCCGTGGTCGAGAAGCCGGAGGAAGACGAGGCCGAGGCCGCGGGCGGCCACGGGCACGCGCACTAGCTCGACTCCCTCACCTGCGTCACCGAAGGGGCGGCCCGAAGGGCCGCCCCTTCTGCGTGGGTTCCCATGTGGCTCACGGCTGATCTTCAGCTGCGCTCGATGTGCTGGTTCCCGAGAGGGAAGGAGGTGATCGAGATGACCAGCACGATCCGCAAGGCGGCCCTCGCTGCGGCCCTCGCGAGTGGGTTGGTGATCGGCGGCGTCGGCGTCACCCAGGCGTTCGCGCAGTCCGCATCGCCGTCGGCGAGCTCATCGGCCAACGGCGGCGGCAACTCGGGATCGAACGCGAGCAGGTCCGGCACCACGGACAACTGTCCGCACGACAACTCGAGCAACTCGAGCTCCACAAGCAGCACGAGCACCTGATGCGAGGGGCGGGGCCGTCGCAGCCGGCGGCCCCGCCCCGTTCCCTTCGCCGAGAGATACCGGTTCCGCCTTCCGCTCCGGGTACGGTCGGCCGCGACCGAGGACGGAGGAGGAGCGATGCGATACCTACGGGCGGTGGTGCTCGTGACGATCGGCGCGGTGGTGGCCATGGGGATCAACGCGGCGATCGCCGGCCCCAACAGCGGAGGCGCGACCGGTTCTCGCGTGACCCAGGTGAAGACGAAGTACAGCGAGAACGTGGTCGGGACCTTCACCGGCTGGACCGACGTGACCACGATGCCGATGACCGTGGCGGCCGGCACGCACGCCCTCATCGATGTCCGCTTCGACGCGCAGGGCGTGTGCTACGGGGACCCGGCGACGAGCGGGACGTGCCAGCTGCGGATCCTCGTCGGTGGCAAGGTCGCCAAGCCGAAGACGGCCACCGTGGTCGCCGAGCAGAACGCGTCCAACAACAACGATCTCGACGGTCAGTGGATGATCGAGCGGTCAACGTTGGTGCTCGGCCCCGGGCGGTACAAGATCGTGGTGCAGCATGCCGCCGCGGGCGATTCCACCACGTACTTCGGGATCTACAGCTGGCACCTGATCGCCGAGCGGATCGTGGTCTAGCAGGCAGCGCGTCCCGGTCGAGCGGCCGGTTCGCACCGACGGTCCTAGACTGCCCGGCATGCTCGAGGAACGCCTGCGGGGCTGGGGCGGCGAGGAGCTCGTCGTCCGCTTCGACGAGGCGACGTCGACGTGGATGTTCATCGGCGTGCACTCCACGGCGCTCGGACCGGCGATGGGTGGGACGCGCATGAAGCCCTACCCGTCCCCGGACGACGCCGTGCGCGACGTCCTCCGGCTGTCGGAGGCGATGAGCAGGAAGCAGGCCGTGGCCGGCCTCCCGTACGGCGGCGGCAAGGCCGTGCTGGCGGTCCCGGCCGTGCCCGATCGGGGCTCGCCGGAGCGAGCGGCGGTCATCGGTCGGTACGCGGAGCTGGTCGACTCGCTGCACGGCACCTACGTGACCGCCGCCGACATGAACACCGGCCCGGCCGACATGGATGCGATCGCCGTGCGGACGCCGTACGTGCTGGGCCGATCGCAGACCAACGGGGGCGCGGGCGACCCGGGGGAGGGGACCGCGATCGGCGTGTTCCACGCGATCCGGGCGACGTGCCGGCAGGCGTTCGGCAGCGACGACCTCTCGGCGCGCACCATCGTCGTCCAGGGGGCCGGCTCGGTCGGCGGGCGCCTCATCACGGAGCTCCTCGACGTCGGCGCGAAGGTGATGGCCGCCGACGTGGATCCGGCTCGGCTCGCGGCGACCGGCGCCATGCCGATCGAGCCGGAAGCCGCGCTCACGACACCGTGCGATGTGCTGGCGCCATGCGCGACGGGCGGCGTCCTCAACGAAGAGACGATCCCCGAGCTCGTGTGCCACGCGATCGCCGGCGCTGCGAACAACCAGCTCTCCACCCCCGAGGATGCCGCGCGCCTCGCGGCGCGCGACATCCTCTACGCCCCCGACTACGTGGCCAACGCCGGCGGCGTGATCTGGCTCGCCGGCTACGAGACCCTCGGCTGGGACGACGCCCACATGCGGGCGCGCCTGGCCGGCATCGAGCAAACGCTCGAAGAGATCTTCGCGAGCGCCGCGGATGCGGGTATCACCACCGCCGAGGCGGCCGATCGCGTGGCCCTCGAGCGCATCGCTGCCGCTCGCCGGGACTGAACCGCCCGCCAACCCGCCACTCACGGTCTGCGTGGTTGCTGCCGATGGATACAGGGTCCATCTGCAAGGAGCGCTCCGCACCGTGGCAACTCCCAACCGGCTCACCGGCGTCCTGCATGTCACCGCCAACGCATCGTTGGTCCTCGCCTCGGGTGCGCGCGGGCCGGACGCCGTTCGCGCGATCTTGGCCCTCGCCGGGGAGGCGCTCGGAGCGACGCGCGTCTCGTTCACTGTGCTGGGTGTGATCCCGTCGTCCATCGTGTGGGGTGGGGCGCCCGAGGGGGAGTCGGTTGACGTGCTCATCCAGGGCGATCACGAGGACCACGGCATCCTCCA
>Ga0207708_10003325_pt1 | contig 11837 bp, 9 predicted proteins | sample KBSK5101metaG_FD_184340 | JGI IMG/M metagenome (GOLD analysis project Ga0207708, IMG submission 184340) | Corn, switchgrass and miscanthus rhizosphere microbial communities from Kellogg Biological Station, Michigan, USA - KBS K5-10-1 metaG... | ecosystem: Host-associated > Plants > Roots >...
AATCGCCCGAGCGTTGCTCGTAACGTCTCGTACTGTCGTACCTGCGATATCGTGTCTGCGCCGCCACGGGAAGCGACGAGAACGTCAAAACCAACAAACAGAAAATTGCGATTAAACCCTTTTTCATTTTCCCGACTGACCTCTTTTTCAATCCAACCGTTTCGTTCGCTTCCCTTTTGGCAAGGTCCGTGCCAACAAGCCATCACTCGAATAACGCCCGATTTTTTGCAGTTTTCTCGATAGTCAGGATAAATTGCTGAGTCAGGCGTTAACGATTCCGTGCGGATTGTGTGAGGTGAGTTACCTTTTGGGGTAATCTGCCGACTAATTTCCGATTCGAGCAATCATGAAAATACTTGTCCTCGACAACCAACAGATCCACGAGCTGCTGCCGATGCCAGACTGCATCGAGCTGATGGCTGATGCTCTCGCGGCACTCGCGCGTGGTGAGGTGTATCAACCGTTGCGCACGATAGTTCGTCCACCTGAAGCACGTGGACTGCTCGGCTTGATGCCGGCGTATCGCGCCGGTGAGCAGGGCGCGTTCGGACTGAAGGCGATCTGCGTCTTCCCCGAGAATCCTGCGAAAGGCAAAGACGCACACCAGGGCGCGGTGATGTTGTTCAGCCGCGAAACGGGTGAGCTGCTTGCGCTCATGAATGCTTCGGAGATCACGGCGATCAGAACTGCGGCTGTTTCCGCGGTCGCAACACGTCTGCTCGCACGTGACGATGCGCAGCAATTGGGAATCATCGGCGCTGGCGTTCAGGCGCGAACACATCTCGAAGCACTCGCCGCTGTGCGAGCTTTTAGACACGCTCGTGTGGCCGCGCGTAACATCGAACACGCGCAGCAGCTCGTGCGCGAGATGCAGCCCAAGATTGGGTTTCCGATCGAGCCGGTGGAAACAAATGAGGAAGCGGTGCGAGACGCAGATGTGATCGTGACCGCCACATCGTCGCTCGAGCCGGTAATTAATAAAGACTGGATCTCACCTGGCGCGCACGTGAACGCCATCGGAACACACTCACCCAACTCCCGCGAGATTGATAGCGCCACGATGGCGGCCGCTCGAATCTTCACTGATCGGCGCGAATCCGCGTTGAACGAAGCCGGCGATTACTTGCTCGCCGCGAAAGAAGGACTGGTCACTCCTGAAAATATTTTAGGTGAGATTGGCGAACTCCTGATCGGAACAAAAACCGGCCGCACTTCCTCGACTGAGATCACGCTCTTCAAATCTCTCGGCCTCGCAATCGAAGATGTCGTCAGCGCTGATTATCTCTACCACAAAGCACAGTCGCAGAACTCCGGCACTTGGATAGATTTTTAGATTAGTCGATCCCCAGTAACCGTCACTGAGTCTTGTCGATAATGACTTCCACGGCTCTGACGATTGTGCTGCGCCGCCTGCGCCACGATGAGCGCCACTTCTACCGCGTTGCGCAACCCGATCAACCCGTCGGAAAGCTTCGTAGTCCGGTAAAACGTCTCGATCTCGTTCCACAAGTGCCGCAGCTCGCGAATCGCACGCGACAAACGATCCGCGCTACGCACGAGCCCGACGTAATGCCACATGATGTTCTGAATCGTCTGCATGTCTCCCTGGATCAACGCCGGATCCGGATCGGCACTCAACCCACTCTCATCCCACGGCGGAATGTCCTCGAACCGCGGCATGTGACCATTCCCTTCACTCAACACTCTATCAATCTCCAACGCCGCACGGTTTCCCCAGACGAGTCCTTCGAGAAGCGACGTCGAAGCGAGCCGGTTCGCGCCATGTACACCCGTACAACTGATCTCACCGACCGCATACAAGTTTCGAATCGTCGAACGCGCCCACTCATCCACCAGCACGCCACCACAAAAATAATGCGCCGCCGGCACGACCGGCACCGGCTCACGCGAGATGTCGAGACCGACCTTCAAACACTGGTCATAAATAAAAGGAAAGCGCTCGCGGATCTTCTCCGCGGGCATGTGTGAAGCGATATCAAGCAACACGTATGAGTAAGCGTGCGCTTCCATCTCGTGATGAATCGCGCGCGCAACCACATCGCGCGGCGCGAGATCCTTCCACTCCGGCGCATAGCGCTCCATGAAAGGACGCAGCTCGGGCGTCAACAACACTCCACCTTCGCCACGAACAGCTTCACTGATCAGCAAGCCTTCCGCGCCCGGAGCAGCGAGTGCGGTCGGATGAAACTGAACATACTCGGCATTCGCGATCCGCGCCCCTGCGCGATGGGCCATCGCCAATCCGTCACCGCGTGCGCCGATCGGGTTCGTCGTGTTTCGATAGATCCTTCCCAGTCCGCCCGTCGCAAGAACTGTTGCGCTAGCGAGATACCGATGAACAGTTTTTTCGGTGCGATCGAAGACGTAGCAACCGTGACACGAGACTTCACCGTAGTTGTCTAACGGATTGCGCGAATGGTGCGGAAACGTGATCAGATCGACGGCCGTCGCGTCTGATTTGATCTTGATGTTTGGATAAGTCTTAAGCGCGGCGACAAGGCCGTTCATGATCGCGCGGCCAGTCGCGTCGCCGACGTGAAGAATTCTGCGGCGCGAGTGCGCGGCTTCCTGTCCCCAAACGGGTTTGCCTTCTTCGTCGTGGTCGAAAACAACGTGGGCCGTGCGCTCAAGAACTTCATTGAGCAGTTGTGGACCTTCGTCAGCTAGAACGCGCGCGGCCTTGGGTGACGTTACACCTGCACCAGCGGCAACGATGTCTTCGAAGAGCAACTCCGCAGTGTCTGCCGGTCCGCGGCCGATGATGCCGCCTTGCGCATAGCGCGTGTTTGATTCGTGTGCGTCCGAAGCACGCGTGATGATGGTGATTTGTCGATCGGGATTTCGAGCGAGACGTAGAGCAGCGGTCGCACCGGCAATTCCGCAACCGATGATCAGGACTTCAGCGTTTGCCATCCGAGTTTATCCGCGTAAATCCGCGGCTCAGTCTTCTTTTCCGATTTCGAGCATTCGCTGGACTGACCGCAGCGCCCGGCGGCGAATGTCTTCGTCAATGACGATCTCAAACTGCTCTTTTTGCAACGACTCGAGCGTGTCCTCGAGCGTGATCTGATTCATGTGCGGGCAACGCACGCTGCACAGCCGCAACATGTCCTTGTCAGGATTAGCCGCCGCGATATTGTCGCCCATAGAGCATTCCGTCAACAGCAAATACCGCGGCGCATTCGTTTGCTCGACGTAACGGATCATCGCCGTCGTGCTGCCAGAATAATCCGAAGCAGCAACAACTTCCGGACTACACTCCGGATGGGCCAGGATCACCACATCAGGAAACTGCTTCCGCACGTTCTGAATATCTTCAACACTAAACTTCTCGTGTACTTCGCAGCGACCGGGCCAACCAATCATCTCGTATTCGAGCTCGTTCGGAAAACGCATGCGCGGCTCGCGCGTCGGAAAGATGATCTGCTTGCCGGTTTCACGCGCGACATTGCCCGCGAGATACTCATCGGGAATAAAGATCACCTTTTCAGTCTTCAGAGACTTAACCACCGCAACTGCATTCGACGAAGTACAGCAAATGTCAGTCTCCGCCTTCACATCGGCGTACGTGTTGATGTAAGTCACGACCGGTACACCCGGAAAGCGGCGTTTCAACTCGCGCACGTCTTCCGCCGTGATGCTGGCCGCAAGCGAGCAACCCGCTTTCTCAGAAGGTATGAGCACCTTCTTCGTCGGATTCAAAATCTTCGCCGTTTCAGCCATGAACTTCACGCCGCAAAAAACGATAATGTCTTTATCAGTCTCTGCAGCTTTACGACTGAGCTCGAGCGAATCACCGACGAAATCCGGAATCGAATGAAAGAGCGCCGGCTCCATGTAGTTGTGACCGAGTATGACGGCGTTCTTCTCGACTTTGAGTCGATTGATCTCCGCTGCTAGCTCGGCTTTAAGACGGAGCTCAAAGTCGGGCACGGTGTCGGACAACAGCCGGCTCAGCTTCTCGTAGATCGCATCAGTTGTCGTGTCAGTAGTAATCATCTTTTCAACCAACAAATTCAAGACTCACATCAAAGACCACCGGCGAATGCGTCAAAGCGCCGACTGAAATGTAATCGACACCAGTCTTCGCCACTTCGAGCACATTATCGAGCGTAACGTTGCCAGACGCTTCGAGTTTAGCCCTTCCGCCGCAGATCGCGACTGCCTCGCGCATCATGTCAGGCGACATATTGTCGAGCAGTATGCGCTCAACTCCGAGCGCAAGAGCTTCCCGCACGTCGTCGAGTGTGCGTGTTTCGACTTCGATCTCGAGGGTCGTTCCAGATGCGCGCACACGTTCGACGGCGTTCGTGATTGAGCCGGCAAAGTCGATGTGGTTGTCCTTTATTAAAACCATGTCGAACAGGCCCGTGCGGTGGTTTTCCCCACCGCCGAGACGGACGGCCAGCTTGTCTGTCATACGCAAACCCGGCGCTGTTTTGCGTGTGTCGAGAATCTTAGCTTTTGTGCCAGCGACTGCGTCGACGAACTTTCGCGTGAGGGTAGCGATGCCCGACATGCGGCCGAGGAAATTCAGTGCGGGGCGCTCGCCGGTGAGGAGTGCTCGTGCTGGCCCTTCGACTTCTGCCAGCACGTCGCGTCGCGTCACTCTTGAGCCTTCTTCTACCTTCGGAATGAATCTCACCTGCTCGTCTAAGGTGAGAAAGACGTCCCTTGCGATGTCCAATCCGGCGACGATTCCATCTTGTTTAGCGACGATTCGTCCGCGCAGCGACGCACCGGCAGGCACAATTGTATTCGTCGTGACATCGCCGGTACCGATGTCCTCCTCTAACGCACACTTAATGTATTGGGAGATTTCGGAAGGTAGTTCTGAATGCATCTTCAGGTTCGTGCTCAAAGTGTATATTCTCACGCAAAGTCGCAAAGTCGCAAAGAAGATAATGGCCCCGTCAACATAGAACAAGTCAGGAAGAGGGGCTTGCCCCCGCTGTTTGGTGAATTGGGACAGCGGGGGCAAGCCCCTCTTCCTGACTTGTTCTATGTCTTGGATTCAAGTCCTATTTGACAGTAATTAAAACGTCGCGGCCGTCGTGCGCCTCGTTGCCGGAGAAGTCCGCCGCGATGATTCGCAGCACGTAATCGCCTTTCGGCAATTGGGTTGTGTCCCAGACACCGCGAGCTACCTGGCCATCTCGCACGGTGTTCGTCACCTCGTAAAGAAACCTTGTCGACTTACTGCCATAAACAGTGATCCCGCTCTCATCCGCATACGCAACCTTCGTCGCTTCTCTATCAGGCGGCAGTCGATTGAAGAGAATGTTGATTCGCGGCTGTTCGAAGCCGGGCGCTGGTGTCCCATCGGCTTTGAGGACCTGGTAACCAAGCTTGTACAACCCGAGCCGCCGCCGATTGGCATTCAGGTTCGTTCGATCAAACGCGTCGACAACGATCCGCACTGGCCCACGCACCACCAATCGATCGTCCTGCATCTCCTTCAAGCGCGCGCCGTTCGCGTCGAACAGTTGAATGCCATCCTTCTCGAACGTCGGTGGAATATCGTCTTTGAAACCAACCGGCGCGAGCGAAAGCGGATTGATCTCGCCGCCCGGTGGCCCAATGTTCATGTGAACGTGATACATCTTGTTAATGGTGCCGACGGCGTCGCCTGGTCGAAAACGCGCGCCACGTCTGACTCGAACTCGCTTCAGTTTCCCTTCACTGTTGTTCACCGGAATGAAACGCGGATCGTCAAACATCTTCGCGTCTTTATCGCGTCCGACGTGCAGGTGAATGTACGAGACAACGCCGACACGAAAGCCCTCATTGAGCGAATCGAAACCCCAGTTTGGTTGCGGGCTGACGACCTTCTCCGAACGCACGACGCGAACAGTTTCGCCGTAGGCACCGAAGACATCGAGCCCGCTGTGAAGATGATGACGGCTGTCATCAGACTCGAAACTACCGCGTACTTCGCCCATCGTGGCGACGACCTCATGTGGACTCTGCTGCGGATCGACCGGCCAGATCAGCGACTGCTGCCCGAGAGTCGCGTTTGTTAATTTCGGCAGCGGATCGACGGAGGTTGCCGCACTTGAAACCGAGCTTTGATCCAGCTTTCTAACCAGGTAGTCGCCACTGTCGGCGACGAAAAGCTCTGTCGGTTTGTTGATACGTGGCCCAATCGCGATTCCGGTCGGTTGATTAAACTCCGACGCAATAACACGCGCGACGCCGTCTGGCGCGACTTGTACAACTCGCGACTGATCCAACTCAGTGACATAAAGAAAGTGATCGTGAGAAAACGCCAGACCGATGGGCCGCGAAAGCTCCTCACCTGAGATCGGCAGCGTAGTCACATTACCTTCCGCACTCACTTTGCGGAGGCGTCGATTACCGGTATCGGCAACGATGAGGCTGCTGTCCTCGACGACGATGATCCCCGATGGAGTATCGAAAAGCGCTGCTTTCTGCTCACCATCCGCATATCCAGGTATGCCGCCACCCGCGATCGTCGTAACTTCGCCCTCGGTCGTGATCATGCGGATCACGTCGTTGTATGTGTCGGCGACGTAAATGTCGCCCTTTACACTAACAGCCAAGCCAATCGGCCCATTGAACTGCGCCTGTGCCGCTGGCCCATCGACGTAACCCGCGCTTCCGTTACCTGCAACCGTCGAAACCTTTCCGTCAGGAGTGATCTTGCGGATGCGATTGTTTCCGGTGTCGGCGACGTAGAGATTGCCATCCGGTCCGAGCGCGAGCGCGGAAGGCGTATTAAAAGACGCTGCTACTCCGGCGCCGTCTGCAAATCCTTCGTTGCCGCCTGCGAGTATCGTGATGTTTCCGTCAGACGAGATCTTGCGAATGCGATTGCTCTCCCCCGCGTCGGCGACGTAGATCGTTCCGTCAGGAGCGACCGCAACTCCAAACGGATCGGAGAGAACGAGTGGAGATCCATCGCCGGCAATGGTTGTGACGTTAGCCTTCCAGCCCAGCGGCGTCGGCACCGGCTTGTTTTTATAACGGTAGACAAGAAAAGCAGTTGCGCTGCCGAGAACGACGAGCACGATGACGGCGAGAATGATTTTGCGCATTTAGTCGAGAAAGGTTTCCGGCTGCGCGAGCAGCTCTTCGATGCGCGCAATGTAACGGCCGACGTGCAGGCCGTCCATCAGTGAATGGTGTACTTCGACAGAGAATGGCAGGAGCGTGCGATCGCCATTTTTGATGAATTTGCCGAAGGAGATTTTTGGCACCGAATCCTCGCGCCCCCAGCGGCGTGCGTGGGAGAAGCTCGTGAACGCGATCCACGGAAGCGTGGTGCAATGAATGCGCGCGTCGTCTTCGTGTTTTGGCCGGAACGCCCAATCGCCGTTTTTAATCTCCTCGACGGCCTTCGTTGCGCCTTCCATAAACTTCGAAAAGCTCACGGCGTGGTCAAAGTAGACGAGTGTGAATGTTTCGTTTGGAAGAATGACCGTAGTGCCGCCGTTGATAACGTCATGGACCAGCACCTTGCCCTGTCGCAGCCGATAGCGAAACGACTCGATCTCGTTTGCGACGCGTAGCGCGAGATAATGGTAAGTCAACCAAACGCTCGTGCCCGGGCGTTTCTTCAATTCTTTGAGCAGGGTGGTGACGTCGAGTTGCGTGCAGACGTTGAAGTAAGGCTTGTCGAAAGGAAGATAAAACTCAAAGACGGCGCGTCGCGGCCAGGTCTCTAAATCTATGTAATGCGGCATGCGTAGGGATTGTACCCTACATCGAGAACGGAGAGTGCAGCCTGTCCCCCGACAGGCTGCACCCTGGTGCGGTTGAATTAACCGCCAATCTGAGATCTTACGGTGTTAACCGGAAGATTGCCCCCAGATGCCGCCATCGTTGAAATGATTCCTGAGTGCGATAGGTAGTCACCGGCCACTCTCCGGCAAAACCAACTCGATTTACCAGGGATCACTTCATAAAGCGAAGACGGACCAATGCCATACATCACCCTTTGAACTTGGAAAACACGAGCTCACGGAAAGACCATGCCCATCTGACTTCGCGATCATGAAAAGATTTAACTTCATGAAACCTTCCTGATGAGTTCGCGCTCGCTGTCATTGCAACGCCCGTGCCCACACGTTTTTCTTGCCACACAAGGCACAAGAGCACATAAAGTAACGGGAAAGCTCTCTGTTTTAGGCGCCTCTTTGTGGCTAAGTGTTTTCGCTATGTCTCAGCGTGAGACATCGGGTGTGGGCGGTGGTTCACCGTGAATCAGGGGTTGGACCATGCACGTGTGCATTGATTACCTTGAGGATTTCAGCGGGTGGAAATGGTTTCCAAAGCGCACCGATCGCGCCGAGTCTTTTTGCTTCGGCGAATACCTGCGGGCTGCCGTGAGCAGTGATGAGAAGAATCGGAACCTGCGGCTGCAGATTGTGAATGTCTGTGATTACCTGGAACCCGGAGATGTCAGTCAGAAATAGATCGACGACACTGAAACCAAACCGCCGGTTGCGCGCCTGATCAATCCCGTCCATCCCTTTTGTCACAAGCACGACCTCATAGCCGTTCGACTCGAGCACAAGCCTGAGCGCATCGCCTACCGACGGTTCGTCATCGACGATCAGAATACTGACTTTATCCTCTGTTAAAGCAGGCACACTTATTGAGTTTTCGCCGCCACAGGCGGGACCGGACGTTCAACCTTGATGCCCAGTTTCTTGAGTTTGCGATAGAAAGTCGGCCGCGGGAAACGCAATATCTGCGCGGTCTTCTTAATATTGCCGTGAGTGCGTTCGAGAGTTTGCATAATCGCCTGGCGCTCGATCTCTTCCATCGGTAACAACGGTGGAATCACAAATGTAGAGCTCGAAGCACGTTCTTGAAATTCTTCCGGCAAACAGTTCGGTTGCAATTCGTTGCCCGAACAGAACAGCACCGCCCGCTCAATCACACTCTCGAGCTGCCGTATGTTGCCCGGCCAATCATAACTTACCAAACGCGCGACCGTTTCCGGTGAGATTTCGCGAATGTCTTTACCATACTGTTCGTTGAATCGAACCAGAAAACGACCCGCAATCACCGGCACGTCATCAAGACGCTCACGCAAAGGTGGTACCTTGATTTTGATTGTGCTGATGCGGAAGTAGAGATCTTTACGCAGAAGACCCTCCTCCAGCAGCGCCAGCGTGTTGCGGTTTGTAGCTGACACGAGCCGGAAGTTGACGTCGATCTCCTTTTCATCACCGATCCGGCGTAATCGTCGCTCTTGTAAAACTCGCAGCAACTTTGTTTGCAGGTGCGTCGGCATTTCCGCGATCTCGTCGAGGAGCAACGTGCCCTGGTTGGCCGCTTCGATCAGTCCGCGCTTGTCGCGATCGGCGCCGGTGAATGCGCCTTTTTTATATCCAAACAACTCCGATTCGATGAGCTCATTCGGGAGCGCGGCGCAGTTGATCCGGATGAACGGTCCGGCCGCACGCTGGCTCTGCGCATGGAAAGCCGTAGCGATCAATTCCTTGCCGGTGCCGCTCTCACCTTCAATCAGGACTGAAGCATCGGAAGGCGCGGCAGTCCGGATCGTCTCAAAAATCTGGTGCATCTGCGGATCGCGGCCGATCATGCCGAACGTTTCACTGTCGCCCGCGATCGTGCGTTTCAGCGACTGGTTCTCATGTTTCAATTCGATCAACTGTAAGGCGCGATCCACGAGCGTGAACAGACGATCGGCCGTGTAAGGCTTCTCGAGGTAATAGTAAGCACCGGCTTTGATAGCTTCGATGGTGATATCGAGCGAGCCGTATCCAGTCATGAGGATGACTTCAATATCCGGCGTGTCTTTCTTGATGTGTTTGATCAGGTCGATTCCTGACGCATCCGCCAGCCGCAGATCGGTGATCACCAGATCAACTTTAGTGCGGTTCAGAATCGCCGTAGAGGAAGCGAAACTGTTGGCAGTTAAAACTTCGAATCCGCCTTCGCTAAGGATCAGCTCCAGCGATCCGGTAACGCTTGGCTCATCGTCAACGACCAGTATTTTCCTGGGGGGTCGAGCGATCATTTCTAAGTCCTCTCGTTTGCCGGCAATTCGATTCTGACGTCAGTTCCTTTTCCGGGCTGGCTTTCAACAACGATTTGTCCGCCGTGTTGTTGAATGATCTTTTGTGCGTAGGGCATTCCCAGACCGAGGCCACGGCTTTTGGTTGTATTGAACGGCTCGAAGATCTGTCTGATCTGATCGGGACTCATCCCGGAGCCCGTATCGCTAATGAGCATCAACAACTTGCCTTCGCTGCTGCTGGTGGAAATCCTCAGGTGTCCACCGGCGGGCATAGCCTGCACGGCATTGAGTACGAGATTGAGCGTGGTCGCGCGAATCGATGGTTCGTCCAGCATTCCCGCAACGGGTGAACTGTCGAGATCGAGTTTGGTCTCGATCGAATGAGCGGCTATCTCCGAGCCCAAAAGCTGAGTCGCGTCTCGTGCAACTTCATTGAGGTCTACTCTTCTCGGCGCAAGCGTGACTGGCCGCGCATAATTCAGAATCTGTTCGGTGGTGGCGGTGAGATTGTTGATCGTCTCGATGATCTTGTCGATCAGTTGAGCATCGCCGTTTGGCAACTTGCCGTCGATCTTGCCCTTGAGATGTTCTGAGTAAAGCAATAACCCGGCGAGCGGGTTTCTCACTTCATGAGCCACCTGGGCCGCGACCCGGCCGAGCGTCGCAACTTTTTCATTTTGGGCAAGTTGCTGATTGACTTCGACTAATCGCCTTTGTTTATTGTTCACAATCACCAGCAGGATGCTGACCACGATGACGTCAACAGTCATCGAGATGAAGAAGTGCTCGCTTCTCTGTTCGAGTTTGTCACGGTTTTCGGCGTTCGCAAGTCCCGGATAATGACGCTCGATCCACCTGTAATAAGGAGGCTTCAGCACCTTTTCCCAAGTCAGAATCACAGTCGCAGTCAATACCACAGTCAAGGCAGTAAAAAGGAGCACCAGACGTATGCTGAACCCCTTTTTAAAGGTCACCATCTCTCCGCGGGGTTCGTTGAGAAACATTTTTGAAAGCACACTCATAGGCAGTTTCCCGGTTAAAAAGACTGTCTCCACAGCCTTCTGGAGAAGGGACTCTTTTTATTGATTTTGGGGTTGGACAGGTTCGCTAACTACAACACCCAAAAACGTGCTTGAAGCCTGCAAGAGTTGTTGCGAACGGCGCGGACAGTGTCTCATATTGAAGCAAACTTCGCACGCTCCGAAAGAGGATTTTTGCCCCCTTTCTTCGAAGCTCAGTTATTGCAGAAGAATTTTCTCTGTGCAACTGCACACAAGGTTAGGAGAAGTGAGTTTTGGTTTGTTTGACAGGATTACAGGATTTACAAAACAAACAAGATCAAATCCTGTTAATTCTGTAAATCCTGTCTAAAGTCACTCGTATCTCAGCGCCACCAAAGGATCAACGCGCGTTGCTCGTCGGGCGGGGATCAAACATGCAATCAACGCAACCAGCAAAAGGCTGAGGGGAACGAGGATAAAGGTCGTGAAGTCAGTTGCCGTGACACCAAACAACAAACTCGTCATCAGTCGCGTCAGCGCGTACGCCGCGACGAGTCCGAGCACTACACCGACAATCGTCAGTCGCATGAATTGCACCAACACGAGTCGCAGAACGTCCGTCGCGCGCGCACCCAACGCCATTCGGATCCCGATCTCCTGAGTTCGCTGTGTCACCGAATACGAAATCACACCGTAAATTCCCGACACCGCCAACACAAGCGCGAGCACCGCAAACAGAATCAGAATCGTCAACGCAAAGCGACGAGTGCTGACGGTGCTGCCAATCAGTTCATCTATCG
>Ga0207708_10003329_pt1 | contig 11832 bp, 10 predicted proteins | sample KBSK5101metaG_FD_184340 | JGI IMG/M metagenome (GOLD analysis project Ga0207708, IMG submission 184340) | Corn, switchgrass and miscanthus rhizosphere microbial communities from Kellogg Biological Station, Michigan, USA - KBS K5-10-1 metaG... | ecosystem: Host-associated > Plants > Roots >...
GGCCGTGTTCGACTGCAAGGTGCAGTACCATAATCCGGTGCTCGCTTTCCTCACCTACGACGACGAACACCATCGGATCGCCATCATCAACCTAGCTGCCGTGAAGCCTGATTCGGGCAAAGACGAACGGCGCGGCATAATCGGCGTCGATCACGTCGCCTACACCTACGGCTCGGTCGAGGACCTACTGGAGAACTACGCCCAACTCAGGGAAAAAGGCATCTTGCCCTATTGGTGCGTGCATCACGGCGTCACCATGTCGATGTACTACGCCGATCCGGACGGCAATCAAATGGAGCTACAGGTCGACGCCTTCGCGTCCGGCGACGACGCCAACCGATACATGCTAGGACCGCACTTCGAGGCCAATCCAATCGGCGTCGAGTACGATCCGGATGACGTCCTAAAGAAGATCAGGTCGGGTACGCCCGGGACGGCGACAGCCTGCTGCTGCACGGCTCCACCGGCGGCGGGCTGCTCCGCCAGGCGGCCGCCGGCGCGCCGGTCACGGTGACCGTCACCCTGCTCGACGGGCTCGTGTACGCCCGCTCGCTGTTCGACAGCTCGATGAACTACCGCTGCGCGATGGTGATCGGCACGGCCACCCCGGTCACCGGTGCGGAGAAGCCGGCGGCGCTGCGGCTGCTGTCCGAGCACCTCATGCCGGGGCGCTGGGTCGAGGTCAGGCAGCCGACCGAGCGGGAACTGGCGGCGACCCTGGTGCTGCGGGTGCCGCTGGCCGAGGCCAGCGTGAAGCTGCGGTCCGCGGGTGCCGAGGGCGAGCCGGACGACGGCGAGTCGCGCGAGGTGTGGGCCGGGGTGCTGCCGCTGCGCACCGCCGCAGGCGAGCCCGAGCCCGACCCGGACGTGCCGGCCGGCGTGCCGGTGCCGGCCAGCCTCGACCGCGCCGGCCGGCGGCACCTGGGCGCCTGACGCGACCGTTCGGCGCGCCCGTGCGGCTTCTTGCCTTTCAGGTCCGTAACGCCTCCTTTACTACGCAACGAACCAGGCCGAGAATCCCCGCAGCAGCGGCAGGCGTTGCGCGGTTCGGCCTAGCGAAGGAGCGCCGGATGAGGATGCGGAGGCCGGTGGGCCCGGCAGTGGTCTGCGTGGCGCTCGCCCTGGTGGCGACGGCGTGCGGCAGGCCCGACAACTCGTCCGCCGGCGGCGGCTCGGCGAGCGCGCCGGGGGTCACCGACACCCAGATCACCATCGGCGGGTCCTACCCGCTGTCCGGGCCGCTCGGCCCGAACGGTCAGGCCGCCGCGGGCGGTGCCAAGGCCGTCTTCGACGCGGTCAACGCGGCCGGCGGCGTGAAGATGGGCGACGGCAAGACCCGCAAGATCAAGTTCGTCTACTACGACGACGGCTACGACCCGGCGAAGACCACGCAGAACTTCACCAAGCTGGTGAACCAGGACAACGTGTTCTCGCTGTTCCAGACCTTCGGCACCGCGCCGAACATCGCGATCATGCCGCAGGCCAACCAGCGCAAGGTCCCGCAGGTCTTCGTGCACGCCGGCGACCTGCTGTTCTCGAACCAGCCGGACAAGAACCCGTTCACCATCGGGTGGCAGCCGACGTACGAGAGCGAAGGCCAGATGTACGGCAAGTTCCTGGCCGGCCAGAACAAGCCGCTGACCGTCGCGGTGCTGCGCCAGGCCGACACGCTCGGGCAGGTCTTCCTGCAGGGCCTGCAGGAGGGCATCGCCGGCTCGCAGGTCAAGCTCGTCGGCACCCAGACCTACGTGCCGAGCGATCCGAGCGTCGACGCGCAGATCTCCAAGCTCAAGGCGACCAACGCGGACGCGCTGTTCATGGCCGTCGCGATCCCGCCGCTGATGATCAGCGGCCTGCAGCACGCGAAGACCCTCGGCTGGAACCCGACCGTGTTCATGGCCAGCATGAGCTCGTCGATCAACCAGATCCTCGGCCCCGGCAAGCTGACCGACAACACGAAGCTCTACACGGCCTCGTTCCTCAAGGCCCCCGACAACCCGGCCTACAAGGACGACCCGGCGGTGAAGGAATACCTCGACCGGTTCAAGCAGTACGGCGGCAACGCGAACCCCTACATCACCAACGCCCAGTGGGGATACGGTGCGGCGCAGACGTTCGTCGCGGCACTGGAACAACTCAAGACCGTCACCCGGGAGGGGCTGATGCAGGAGGTGCGGTCGCTGAAGACCGAGGTGCCGCTGCTGCAGCAGGGCCTGTCGTACGACGGCACCCAGCAGCCGCCGATCGACAAGCTCTACCTCGACCACTTCCAGAACGGCACCTGGACGCAGGTGAACGGCGGTTGACGGAGACCGGCCGGCACCCTGATCCCGTGCTGCTGGACGTCCGTGGGCTCAGCCTCACCTTCGGCGGGTTGCGCGCGCTCGACGGCGTCGACCTGACCGTCGCCGCCGGCGAGATCTGCGGTCTGGTCGGGCCCAACGGAGCCGGCAAGACGTCGCTGTTCAACTGCGTCTCCGGGCTCTACCGGCCGACGGACGGGACCGTGCTGGTCGACGGCACGGACGCGCTGCGGACCGCACCGCACCGGCTGGCCGGGCTCGGCCTGGCCCGGACGTTCCAGCACCCGGTGCTGCAGCCGGATGCGACCGTGCTGGCCAACGTGCTGCTCGGCGGGCACAACCGGCTGCCGGCGCGGCTGGCCGGATACCCGGTCCGGTGGCCGAGCGCCCGGCGGGCCGAGCGCGAGCTGGCCGCCGAGGCGCGGGAGACGCTCGACTGGCTCGGCATCGCCGAGCGGGCCGGCGAGCCGGCCGGCGCGCTGCCGTACGGGGTGATGAAGCGGGTGGAGCTGGCCAGGGCGTTGCTGGCCCACCCGCGGCTGCTGCTGCTCGACGAGCTCGCCTCCGGGCTGGTGCACGAGGAGGTGCACGCGCTCGGCGAGGTGATCCGGCGGCTGCGGTCCGAGCGGGAGATCAGCGTGCTGCTGGTCGAGCACCACATGGGCCTGGTCGCGTCGATCTGCGACAAGGTCGTCGTGCTGGTGCAGGGCCGGAAGGTGGCCGAGGGCTCGGCCGCCGAGATCCAGCGCGACCCGGTGGTGGTCGAGGCCTACCTCGGGAGCGCGGCATGAGCGAGCGCGGGAGCTGGCCGCGCGGGCACTGGCCGCGCGGGGTCTCGCCGCGCGGAGTCTCGCCGCGCGGGAGCTGGCCGCGCGGCACGAGCGAGCGCGGGCGGGGCCGGGCATGAGCCTGCTCGAGGTCGCCGGCCTGCGGGCCGGGTACGGGGCGGCCGAGGTGCTGCACGGGATCGACCTGAGCGTGGCCGAGGGCGGCGCGACCGCGGTGCTCGGCGCGAACGGGGCCGGCAAGACCACGCTGCTGCGGGCGATCACCGGCGGGGTCCGGCGGTCCGGGCGGATCGCGTTCGACGGCACCGACATCACCGCTCGGCGCACCGACCAGATCGCCCGGCTCGGGGTCGGTCACGTACCGCAGGGCCGGGGCACGCTCAACCGGCTGTCGGTGCGGGACAACCTGCTCGCCGGCGCGCTGCTGCGCCGGAACCGCCGCGAGGTGAAGGCCGGCGTCGCGGAGTGCCTGCAACTGTTCCCGCGCCTGGGCGAGCGGATCGACGCCTCGGCCGCGGCGCTGTCCGGTGGCGAGCAGCAGATGCTGGCGATCGCCCGGGCGCTGATGGGCCGGCCACGGCTGCTGCTGCTGGACGAGCCGTCGCTCGGGCTGGCGCCGCGGGTGACCGCGGAGGTGTTCGCGGCGCTGCACCGGCTGCGCACCGAGAGCGGGCTGACCCTGCTGCTGGTCGAGCAGAACGCGCGGATCGCGCTCGACCTGGTCGACGACGCGGCGGTGGTCGAGGCCGGCCGGCTCACGCTGACCGGTCCGGCCGCGGAGATCGCCGGCGACGACGGCGTCCGCCGCGCATACCTGGGCGTGTGATAGCGGTGCAGCAGATCGTCGACGGCATCACCGCGGGCTCCATCTACGCAGCGCTGGCGCTGGCGCTGGTCCTGGTCTACCGGTCGACCGGGCTGGTGAACTTCGCCCAGGGCCAGATGGCGGCGGTGTCCGTCTACATCGGATGGTCGCTGGTGGAGACCGGGCTGCCGGTGTGGCTGGCGGTCCTGCTGACGCTGCTCATCTCGCTGGTCATCGGCGCGCTCACGGAGCGGCTGCTGATCCGCCGGTTCGAGGGCCAGGAGCCGCTGGTCGCGATCGTCGCCACGGTCGCCGTGCTGATCTGCTTCAACGGGCTGATCAACCTGGTCTGGGGCGGGTCGGTGCGGGCGTTCCCGTCGCTGTTCCCCGACGACGTGGTGTCGTTCCTCGGCGCCAGGGCCACCTGGGGCGACGTCGGCACGGTCGCCGTGCTGGCCGGCACCGTCGTGATCCTGCAGCTGTTCTTCCTGCGCACCCGGCTCGGGCTTGCGCTGCGCACCGCCGCCGACAACCCGTCCTCGGCGCGGCTGCTCGGCCTGCCGGTCGGCTCGCTGCTGCTGGTCGGCTGGGGCCTGGCCGCGGTGCTCGGCGGGCTGGCCGGCTGCCTGGTCGCGCCGAGCGTGCCGCTGCAGCCGAACATGATGGACACGATCCTCGTCTACGCGCTGGCCGCCGCGGTGCTCGGCGGCCTGGACAGCCCGCTCGGTGCGGTCGTGGCGGCCTGGCTGATCGGCATCGTGGAGACCGTCGCCGGGGCCAACATCGACGTCATCGGCTCCGACCTGCGCATCGCGGTGCCGCTCGTGCTGCTGGCGCTGATCCTGCTGGTGCGGCCCCAGGGCCTGTTCGGCCACCGGGACGTGGAGCGGCTGTGACCACGACCGAGCGAGCCTCGGCCGCGCCGGCCACGCTGTCGGCCAGGGCCCGGCCGCTGCGCTGGGTCGCGTACGCCGTCGTGGCCGTGGTGCTGCTGGCGATCCCGCAGTTCGCCAGCCCGTACACGAACCTGCAGCTGACGCTGATCCTGGTCTACGGCGTGGCCATCCTCGGGCTGGACGTGCTGGTCGGCCGGGCGGGGCAGGTCTCGCTGGGGCAGAGCGCGTTCGTCGGCCTCGGTGCGTACGCAGCGGCGTACGCGTTCGGGCACGGCTGGGGACCGGTGGCCGCGCTGGCGCTGGCGGTCGCGCTGGCCGGCGTGGTCGCGGTGCTGGTCGCGATCCCGGCCGTGCGGCTGCGCGGCTTCGCGTTCGGCATCATCACGCTGGCGCTGCCCGCGTTCGCGGTGCCGCTGGCCAACCGGTTGGTCGACCTGACCGGCGGCTCGCAGGGCGTCGCGGTGGTCGCCACCACCGCGCCGGAGTGGACCGGCCAGGCCGACGACCAGTGGCGGGTCTACCTGGTCGGCGTGGTCGCCGCGGTCGTCTTCTGGCTGGTGCACAACCTGCTCGACGGGCGCCTCGGCCGGGCGCTGGCCGCGATCCGGGTGAACGAGGCGATGGCCGCCGCCAACGGGGTCGCCGTGCACCGGAACAAGGTGCTGGCGTTCACCGTGGCCGGGCTCTGCGGCGGCGTCGCCGGCTGGCTCTACCTGATCGCCGTCCAGTTCGTCTCGCCGGCGATCCTGCAGCTCAACCTGGCCGTGTCGCTGCTCGTCGCGCTCGTCGTCGGCGGCACCCGCAGCTTGCTCGGCGCCCTGCTCGGCGCGGCGTTCTTCGTGCTCGTCCCGAACGTCACCGACAACATCAGCCCCGGCCGGTCCTACCTGATCTTCGGGATCTGCCTGCTCGTGGTGCTGTTCTTCTTCCCCGGCGGATTGGCCGGCGCCCTGCGCCGCTTCCTGACCTGGACCCGCCACCGCCTCCACCGCTAGCGAGTGTCGGCGCCGGGTTCAGGGTTCGAAGACTCAGAGTTCGAGGACGAGGCGGCGGGCGGCGTCGACGCGGCGCAGCTCCTCGTAGGTCAGGAGGCTCACATGTTGTAAGACACAACCCAACCGCGATGGCTGTCTTGCGGGGAGCTGACGAAGTGGGAGGTTGGTGAGCCGGCGGGGAGGTCGATCCGTACCGTCCGGCGTGGGGTACGACGCCGACCTGGGGGACCCGCGGTGCTGACGGCTGCGCTGATCGGGCTGGTCGGCGGCGTGATCACGGGTATCTCCCCGTGCGTGCTGCCGGTGCTGCCGGTGGTGTTCCTGTCCGGCGGCGCGCAGGCGGCCCGGTCCGAGCCGGTGCGGCGGCAGCGGTTCACGGCCGGCGGGGTGGCGCTGGCCGAGCGCGAGCCGCTGCCCGCGGCCAACCGCCGGCCATACCTGGTGGTGGCCGGGCTGGCGCTGAGCTTCAGCCTGGTCACGCTGCTCGGCACGGTGATGCTCGCGGCGCTGCCGGTGCCGCAGGACGCGATCCGCTGGGCCGGGCTGGTGCTGCTGGTGCTGCTCGGCATCGGGATGATCGCGCCGCCGGTGGAGCGCCTGCTGGAGCGGCCGTTCGCGCGGATCCCGCGCCGGTCCGCCGGCACCGACCGCGGTGCGTTCGTGCTCGGCCTCGCCCTGGGTGCGGTCTACGTCCCGTGCGCCGGTCCGGTGCTGGCGGCGATCACGGTCGCCGGCGCCACCGGCCGGATCGGCACCGGGACCCTCGTGCTCACCGTCGCGTTCGCGATCGGCACCGCGCTGCCGCTGCTGGCCTTCGCGCTGGCCGGCCGCCGGCTGGCCGAGCGGCTGCGGGCGTTCCGCCGGCACCAGACGGCGATCCGGGTCGGCGCCGGGGTCGTCGTGATCGGCCTGGCCGCCGCCCTGGCGTTCAACGTCACCGACGCGATCCAGCGCGCGGTGCCGGACTACACCGCCGCGCTGAACAAGGACCTCGGCACCGGCACGGCTCTCGGCACCGGCAAGGCTCCCGGCACGGCTGCCGGCCCGAGCGCCGCCTTGGCCACGTGCGAGCAGGACGCCGGCTCCGGCGCGCCGGCGCTGCGCGACTGCGGCACCGCGCCGCCGCTGGCCGGCATCGCCGGCTGGCTGAACACGCCGGGCGGCAGCGGGCTCGACCTGTCGGCACTGCACGGCAAGGTCGTGCTGGTCGACTTCTGGGCGTACTCGTGCATCAACTGCCAGCGGGCCATCGCGCACGTCAACGCCTGGTACGCGGCGTACCGATCGGCCGGGTTCGAGGTGATCGGCGTGCACACCCCGGAGTACGCCTTCGAGCACGTGCCGTCGAACGTCGCCGCCGGCGCGAAGCGGCTCGGCGTCCGGTATCCGATCGCGCTCGACAACGGCTACGCGACTTGGAACAACTACGGCAACGACTCCTGGCCGGCGGACTACCTCATCGACGCGTCCGGCACGGTCCGGTTCACCTCGATCGGCGAGGGCGACTACGGGCAGACCGAGCAGCTGATCCGGCAGCTGCTCGACGCCGCCCACCCGGGGCGGGCGCTGCCGGGCGGGACGAGCGTGCCGGACCTGACGCCGACCGCCGACCAGTCGCCGGAGACCTACCTCGGCACCGACCGGGCGCAGTACTACGAGAACGACACCGCCCCGCTCGCGAACGGCACGCACACCTACCACTACCCGGCCCGCGTCGATCCCGGGTACTTCGCGCTGACCGGGACCTGGTCCGCGACCGGCGAGTCGATCACGGCCGGCAGGAACGCCGGCATCGCGCTGAACTTCCTCGCCGGCGACGTCTACCTCGACGTCGGCGGCACCGGGACGCTCACGGTCACGGTCGACCGGACGACGACCCGCTACCGCGTGTCCGGAGCGCCGAACATCTACCCGGTCCTGCACCGGCGCCATCAGGAGAGCGGCGTGCTGCAGGTGGACCTGTCCCCGGGCCTGTCGGCCTACTCGTTCACGTTCGGCTGAGTGGCATGGATCCCGATCCGCGCGCGGTGCCGGGGCGGCGGCCCCCCGCATGGCCGTCGTCCCGGGAGGTGTGTTGCCGATACCTCCCGGCCAGCGCCGCCGCCCCGTCCACGCGGCGAGTCCCGGACTCGCCGCGGGCGTGTCCAGGAGACCAATTTCCGGCCGGTACGCCTACCCCCGGATCCGGGGGTGGGGAGTTGCGTACGCAACGAGACAGCGACGATCGTTGGTCCTTGTGGGTGGCGGTGTGACGGAGCTGAACGGGCGCGCGGCGGTGCGGGTGAGCACCGGCTCCGGCGAGCTCGTCGACGTGCCGCCGGGCGGCCGGCTCGTGTTCGGCCGCGGCCCGGACGCCGACCTCGTGGTGGTGGCCGGCCGCGGGCTGTCCCGCCGGGCCGGGGTGATCGCCGGGATGCCCGGAGGCGTGCTGGTGACGAACATCAGCCGCTCGCACGCGCTGTACGTGGTGGGCGACGGCTACCGCATCCGGCTGCCCCGGCTGGAGGACGGCGACGAGCCGGCCGGCGGCTGGTTCGTCCGTGCCGGCACCGTGTCGGTCGGCTCGCAGGCGATGCTCGACGAGGGCGTGCCGCTGCGGGTCACGGTGCTCGGCGCCGCCGACACGCAGCCCGAGCTCGAGCCGGCCGGCGACGCGACCGTGCTGCCGCTGCGGCTCGACCCGGACACGAAGCTGTTCCTGGTCGCGCTGCTGTGGTGCCGGCCGTGGCTGGTCGACCCGACCCGGCGCACACCGCTGCCGCGGACGCCGGAGATCGCCCGGGAGGCGCTGGTCGTCACCGATGCGCACTACGAGCTGGAGCGGTTCGACACCGATCCGGCGTTCCGGGACAGGCTCTCGGCCCGGGTCGGCGAGCACGTCAAGGCGCTGCGCCAGAAGATCAGCGAGCGCGGGCTGGCGGCGCGCGCGGTGCGGCTGTCCGACGAGGTGCTCGCCTCGGTGCTGCTGGAGCACGCGGTGATCACTCGCGCCGACCTGGCCCGGCTGGACGACCCCGACTGGTGCACCCGCCAGGAAGACCTGTGGTGGGAGCGCTGATCAGCCGACCTTGAACGTGTCGACCGCCTTCTGGCCGCCGTTGCCGGTCGCCTGCACCGAATGCGGTCCGGCCGGCAGCCCGGACGGGAACATCTCCTGCCCCTGGTTGAGCGTGTAGTTGAAGGCGCCCTGCTTGTCGGTGACCGGCGCCTTCGGCACGACCGGCTTCCCGTCCAGCGTCAGGGTGACCGTCGTGTTCGGCCGCCAGCCGCGGCCCGAGACGACGAAGGTGGTCCGCGAGTCGCCGAACGGCTGGTTCACGCTGACCTCGGGCTTGGCGGCCGGGTCTCCGGCCGGCGGCGGCGGAGGCCGCTGGCCGGGGCCACCGGGCGGCAGGCCCGGATCGACCTGCTGCTGGGCGGCGGTGCCGCTGCCGTCGTTGCCGAGCCGGGAGCCGATCTCCAGCCCGCCACCGACGAGCACGACCGCGGCGAGGCAGCCAAGCACGATCGCGAGCCGGCGGTCGACGCGCCGCGGGGGATCGGCCCGGTGAGCGCCGCCGCCGGTGCCCTCGCCGACCTGCGGGCCGGGCAGCTGCGTGGCCGGCGGGAACGACGGGTGCTGCTCGCCGGCCCTCGACCCGACCGTGTCCTCCGGCTCCCGCCCCGGCAGGGACGGATGGTCGGCGGCGTCCACCGGCTCGGCCGGCAGCGGCCGGCGCCGGTGGTCCTCGATCAGCTCCACCGCCCGTGGCGGCAGCGACCGCGGGCCGTCGTTGCCCTCGAACCGCATCGTCGCGGCGATCCCGGCGACCAGCTGCGACGGCGTCGGCCGCCGGTCCGGGTCGCGGTCGAGGCAGCGCTCCAGCGGGTCGACCAGTTCGGCCGGCAGCCCGGTGAGGTCCGGCGGCTGGGTGGCCAGCCGGACGAGCACGTCCATGGTCGTCTCACCCTGGTATGGCGCGTGCCCGGTGGCCGCGTACAGCAGCAGCGAGCCGAGCGAGAACACGTCGCTGGCCGGGCCGGTGCTGCGGGCCTCCCTGGCCTGCTCCGGCGCCATGTAGGCGGGCGTGCCCAGCGCCTCCCGGGTCGCGGTGAGCTGGATCCGCTCGACCGCCCTGGCCACCCCGAAGTCGATCACCTGCGGGCCGTCCAGCGAGACCAGCACGTTCGACGGCTTGAGGTCGCGGTGCACGAGGCCGGCCGCGTGGATCGACTCCAGCGCCTCGGCGCAGCCGGCGGCCAGCCAGCGCACCGCCGGCACCGGCAGCGGCCCGCAGGTCTCGACCAGCCGGGACAGCGAGGGCGCCGGCACGTACGCGGTGGCCAGCCAGGGCACCTCGGCCTCCGGGTCGGCGGCGACCACGGCCGCGGTGAACACGCCGCTGACCCGCCGGGCGGCGGCGACCTCGTGCGCGAACCGGTCCCGGAAGTCGGGCTCCTCGGCGTAGTCGTCGCGGATCGTCTTGACCGCCACCAGCCGGCCGGCCGCCGACCGTCCGAGGTAGACCCGGCCCATCGCGCCGGCGCCGAGCCGCCCGAGCAGGAGGTAGGGCCCGACCCGGGCCGGATCGTGCCGGCGCAGCGGCGCCAGCAGCGGCTTCGTCGCGCGGTCTGCTCCTCGGGAGGTCGGCACGGATCACATGATGCCAAGTTGCGACGACAAAGACAGACCCTTCCGAGAGGCTGTCCCGGTTGACCGGTATACGTAGGTCGTGAACGAGTTCCTGGTGCACGGCGGGTACGTGCTGACGATGGATCCGGCGCTCGGCGATCTCGCCGGCGGCGCCGTGCACGTCCGGGACGGCGAGATCGTCGCGGTCGGCCACGGCCTAGACCCGGACTGCCCGCGCATCGACGCAGGCGGCACCGTCGTCATGCCCGGGCTGGTCGACACCCACTGGCACCTGTGGACCACGCTGTTCCGGTCGATGTCGAGCTCGTCGCCGCAGACGGCATACTTCGCGCTCAACGCGGCCAACGGGCGGCGCTGCCGGCCGGAGGACCTCTACCACGGCGTCCGGCTCGGCCTGGTCGACGCGATCAACACCGGCATCACGACCGTGCACGACTGGGCGCACAACGTCCGCTCCCCCGAGTGCGCCGACGCGATCCTCGCTGCGCACCAGGAGATCGGGCTGCGCGGCCGGTTCTCGTACGGGACCGGGCAGGGTCACCCGGCCGACCGGACGGCCGACCTTGCCGACCTGGCCCGGGTCGCGGGCGAGTGGTTCGACGGGTCGCGGCTGCCGCTGATGCATCTCGGCCTGGCCGGCCGTCCACCGGGCGCGACCGGGGAGTCGGTGTTCCGCCCCGAGTACGAGGCGGCCCGCTCGCTCGGCCTGCCGGTCAGTTACCACGCGAACTCGACCAGGGCCCAGGGCGAGCTGCGGATGATCGAGCGGCTCGCCGCCGAGTCGATGCTCGACCCGCACACGCAGCTCATCCACGCGCTCTACACGACCGCCGGCGAGCGGGCGGCGGTCCGGGACAGCGGTGCTTCGGTCAGCCTGAGCCCGTGGTCGGAGCTGCTGATCGGCTACGGGATGCCGCCGGTGCAGGACATGATCGACAGCGGCGTGCTGGTGACGCTGTCGGTCGACACGCTGTCGCTGACCGGCACCGCGGACCTCTGGTCGGCGATCCGGCTGGCGACCGGGCTGGTGCGGGCCGGCGCCGAGCAGGAGCTCGCGGTCGGCACCAGGCGGATGCTGGAGCTGTCCACAGTGGACGCCGCCCGGTCGCTCGGACTCGGCGACGTGACCGGCTCGCTCACCCCGGGCAAGCGGGCCGACCTGATCCTGGTCCGGGTCGACAACGTCGGCACCGCGCCGTTCACGGATCCGACCAACACCCTCGCGCTCGCCGCCGGCGCGGCCGACGTCGACACGGTCGTGGTGGACGGCCGGATCGTCAAGCGCGCCGGCCGACTGACCACAGTGGACCCGGCCGAGGTCGTGGCCGCTACCGACACCGCCCTGCGCTCCCTGCTCGCCCGCCGCTGATCCCGCGGCCGCCTACCGGCCGAGTCGGTCGGCCATCCAGTCG
>Ga0207708_10003330_pt1 | contig 11831 bp, 12 predicted proteins | sample KBSK5101metaG_FD_184340 | JGI IMG/M metagenome (GOLD analysis project Ga0207708, IMG submission 184340) | Corn, switchgrass and miscanthus rhizosphere microbial communities from Kellogg Biological Station, Michigan, USA - KBS K5-10-1 metaG... | ecosystem: Host-associated > Plants > Roots >...
GAGGCGACTGGCGCTGGATACTCGGTGGTCCGCTACGACCACTGGGGCGTCGGCGTGTCGGACCGTGAACTGCGCGCCGAGGATCTGACCGTCGAGGGCGAGGTCGAGGTCATCCGCGCGCTGTTGGACGAGCTCGGCGCGGAACGGACGTGCGTGTTCGGCGGCTCGTCGGGCGGGTGCGCTGCGATCGCGTTCGCCGCGCGCTTTCCCGAGCGGGTCGAGCGCCTGATGCTCTTCGGCTCCTACGCGGACGGTCCCGCGATTTCGGCGCCGTCGGTGCGTGAGGCGATCGTCGCTGCCGTTCGCTCGCACTGGGGCATCGGGTCGCGGCTGCTGTCCGACCTCTTCCTCGGCGAGGCCAGCAGCGTGGAGCAGCAGGCGTTCGCGCGGTTTCAGCGTTCGGCCGCGAGCGCCGAGACGGCGGCGCGGCTGCTCGAGCAGGTCTATCGCAACGACGTTCGTGACCGACTGCCGCTGGTGAGGGCCCCCACGGTGGTCGTCCACCGGCGCGGCGACCGCGCGATCCCGTACGGACTCGGCCGCGAGGTGGCCGCCGGGATCGCGGGCGCGACGCTCGTCCCGCTGGAGGGAAGCGCCCACTTCCCGTGGGTCGGCGATGCCGACAGCGTCGTCAGGGCGCTGCGCGCGGTGCTGACGGCGGACGGCGCTCCCGTGCGCCCGGCCGAAGCAGAGTCTGCGGCCACGCTGCTGTCGCCCCGCGAGCGCGAGGTGCTGGGGCTCGTCGCTGCGGGGCTCAACGACCGCGAGATCGCCGAGCAGCTGATCCTCAGTCCGCACACGGTCCACCGCCACGTGGCGAACATCCGTCACAAGCTCGGCCGCGGATCCCGGACGGCGGCGGTCGCCGAAGCGGCGCGTCTAGGACTGCTCTGATCACCGGAACGGGCCATTCTCGCCAATGCCCGTTTCGGGCGATGCGGGGCCGGTGGCGCGGGCCTATCGTCGCCCGGCATGGCAACCGAGACATTGCAACCGCATCCCGTGGCCGACTCGCGCGTGTGGGCGCGCGCGTTCGCCGCGCTGTATGACCCGTCCCTGTGGATCGGCGAGCGCGCCGGCATGCGCCGCCACCGCCACGACCTCCTGGCAAGGGCGCGCGGGCAGACGTTGGAGATCGGCAGCGGGACCGGCCTGAACCTCGTCCACTACCCCGACGATCTCGACGGCCTCGTGCTCGCAGAGCCCGACCCGTCGATGCGCAAGCGCCTCGAGCGTGCGGTGCGCCGCAGCGACCGCGACGCGCGGGTGATCGACGCCGGCGCGGAGCAGCTGCCCTTCGCCGACGCGAGCATCGACACGGTCGTCTCGACGCTCGTCCTCTGCACGGTCGACGCGCCCGACGAGGCATTGCGCGAGATCGCGCGCGTGCTGCGCCCCGACGGGCAGCTGCTGTTCATCGAGCACGTGCGCTCCGACTCACCGACGCTCGCCCGCTGGCAGGATCGCCTCGCCAGGCCGTGGCAGCGCTTCGCCGAGGGGTGCCGCTGCAACCGCGCAACGCTCGCGCGGATGGACGCGTGCGGGTTCCGCCACGACGCGGAGCCCGCCGCGTGGCGGGCGATGCTCCCGATCATCCGCCCGCTGGTCATCGGTCGGGCGACCATGGCGTGATCACCCGTCCGCGTGGCGCTCGGACCTGCGCGCGCTCCGTGGCGTACATTGGCCCCTGTGGAGCCGTTGGTCGAGCGCGAACGCGAGCTCGACGCGGTGGCGCGCGTGGTGCGCGAGCGCGGCGTGCTGGTCATCGAGGGCGGGGCCGGCCTCGGGAAGACGTCGCTGCTGCAGGCCGCTTGTCGGCAGGCCGCCGCCCGGGGCGACCGCGTCGTGCGCGCGGGCGGGTCGGAGCTCGAGTCAGGCTTCGCGTTCGGCGTCGTGCGCCAGCTGTTCGAGCGCGCGGTCGCCGAAGCGGGGCCGGACCCGCTGGCCGGGCCCGCCCAGGCGGCGGCGGCGCTGCTGGGGGGCGGCGACGAGCCCCCGGGCACAGCTGCGAGCGACACCTTCTTCGCCGTCGTCCACGGGCTGTACTGGGTGACGGCCAACCTGTCGGCGCGCCGGCCCCTGCTCGTCGCCGTCGACGACGCCCACTGGGCCGACGCGGCGTCGCTGCACTTCCTCGCCTACCTCGCACGCCGGCTCGATGGGCTCGCGGTGACGCTGGTCGTCGTGCTGCGCCCGCTCGCGACCGCAGCGACGGAGTCGGCCCTGACGACGGTCCGCGAGGCCGCGTCCGCCGTCGTGGTACCGCCCCTGCTCAGCGTCGCCGGCACCGGCGCCGTCGTGCGCGCGGCGCTCGGCGACGACGCGGACGAGGCGACGTGCCGCGCCGTGCACGAGGCCAGCGGCGGCAACCCGTTCTACGCGCGCCAGCTCGCCCGCGGCGCCGCGGGGGACGGGCCGGGCGCCTCCGCGCTGCCGGTGGTGGACGAGATCGCCCGCCGCGTCGTCGCCCGCGTGTACGGGCTCGACCCGCGCGCCCTGGCTCTCGCGCGTGCCGTGGCCGTCCTGGGCGACGGTGGCGAGCTGCGCCAGGCGGCGGCGATCGCCGGGCTCGGCATGGAGGACGCCGCCGCGCTGGCCGGCGGCCTCGAGCGGCTCGAGGTCCTTGCGGCCGGCGCGCCGCTGCGCGTGGTGCATCCGGTGGTGCGCGCGGCGCTGGAGGCGTCGATGGACTCCGGTGAGCGCGACGCCGCCCATCGGGCCGCCGCGCGGCTTCTGCACGCCGAGGGCGCTGCGCCCGGCCAGGTCGCCGCGCACCTGACCGGACTGCACCACGCCGGCGATCCCTGGGTGGTGGACCGGTTGCGCGAGGGCGCGCGCGCGGCGCTGGACGGCGGCGCGCCGGCGTCGGCCGGTGCGCTCCTGCGCCGGGCGCTCGCCGAGCCCCCTCCCGCGACCGACCGGGTCGCGGTGCTGCGGGAGGCGGCCCGCGCCGAGGCCGGCGCCGGCTTGGAGACGGCGGTTGCGCTGCTCGAGGAGGCGTCGTCGCTGGTGGACGCTCCCGGCGAGCGGGCCGAGATCGCGCTCGAGGTGGCGGAGGCGTACGCGGCGCTGTTCCGGTGGGTCGACGCGGTCGAGGTGCTCGAGCGGGCGCTGGGCGAGCTCGCCGACGGCAACGGCGCGCTGGCCGCGCGGCTGGAGGGCGAGCTCGTGGTCTCCGGGCTCCACGACGCGCGCGGAGCCGGGCGGGCGCGCGCGGCGCTTGCGCGGCTCGCCTCGCGCGCTCCGTCGGGGGCGGCGGGCGAGGCCCTGGCGGTGGCGCAGGGCATGGTGCGCTTCGTCACCGGTCACCCCGCCGACGAGACGGCGCCGCCGCTCGAGGCGGCCCTCGCCGCGGCCGGGCCCGGGGTCGAGAACTGGGACACGCGCGCGGCGCTGTTGTGGGTGCTGGTGGCGTGCGAGCGCTTCGACGCCGTCGACGCCGCCCTGGTGCCGCTGGAAGCCGAGGTGAAGCGCTCGGGCTCGGCCCGCGGCCTCGTCGCGGTGTACAGCACGCTCGGCCTGCTGCGGTTGCGCCTGGGCGCGCTGCCAGAGGCCGACGCCGCGGCCCGGGTCGCGCTCGCGGTGCTGCAGGAAGGCGACTTCGCCCCCGGGCTCGGCTTCGCGGCGACCGTGCTGGCCGACGTCGCCGTCGAGGCCGGAAGGCTCGACGAGGCCGAGGCGGTGCTCGCGTTGCTGCCCCCGGCGGGCTGGCCGCCGGGGGTGGGCACGGTGCTGATCCCGGCGACGCGCGGTCGCCTGCGGCTCGCCCAGGGGCGGCCGGCCGAGGCGCTCGCCGACTTCGAAGCGTGCATAGAGCTGTTCGGCAGCCCGGCGTGGGGGATGGAGACGCACGAGACCGGCTACGTGCACGCACGCTCGGGTGCGGCGCTCGCCTTGCTGCGCTTGGGCGAGGGCGAGCGGGCCGGCGCGCTCGCCGAGGCCGAGCTTGCCGACGTCCGGGTCCTCGGGACCCCGCGCGCCATCGGGGTCGCGCTGCGGGCCAGCGGGCTCGCCCGCGGCGGTCCCGAGGGCGCGGCGTTGCTGCGCGAGAGCGTGACGGTGCTGCGCGAGTCCCCCGCGGCGCTCGAGCGGGCGCACGCGCTGGCCGCGCTGGGCGGCATGCTGCGCCGCGCCGGCCACCGGCGCGATGCGCGCGAGCCGCTGGCCGAGGCCCTCGAGATCGCGGCGCGCTGCGGCGCGCGCCCGCTGGCGGCGCGGGCGCGCGAGGAGCTGGTGGCGACGGGCGCGCGCCCCCGGCGGGCGTGGCGCACCGGGGTGGAGGCGCTGACACCGCAGGAGCTGCGCGTCGCGCGCCTGGCCGCTGCGGGGCGCACGAACCGCGAGATCGCGGTCGAGCTCTACGTCACCCTGAAGACGGTCGAGGGCCACCTGGCCCGCGCCTACGCCAAGCTCGGGATCGACGGCCGGCGCGATCTCGTCCGGGCCCTGGGCGAGTAAAGACCAGGGTGTCCACCCTCTAGCGAGCGGGCCCTCTGGTCGTGCACCCTCCGGTCGTCCAAGACGATCGGAGGTTGCCGTGACCACGCTGACCACGCGCGAGGTGTTCCAGGCCGGTACTGACGCCTTCAACGCCCACGACATCGACGCGTTCGCCGAGCTGCTGGCCGACGACGTCGTCTTCGACGCGCCGGGGATGCCGCGCGACTCGGGCCGGGCGGCGTGCGCCGCCTTCTACCGCGGCTGGATCGAGGCCTTCCCCGACGCCCGCGTCGAGGTCGACGCCGTCCATGAGCCCGGCGACGGCGTGGTGATCGAGGAGGGCCGCTTCGTCGGCACGCACGCGGGCCCGCTGACGACGCCGGCCGGTGCGATCCCCGCCACCGGCCGGAGCGTCGAGGTGCCCTACGTCCACGTGCTGCACTTCCGCGAGGGCAAGCACGCGTTCCTCGGCCTGACGTTCGACCGGCTGCTCATGCTCGAGCAGCTCGGGCTCGCGGGCTGATCGCCCCTCGGCGCTCGCTGCCGCTGTGTGAGCTGCGTCACGCGGCTCGAACCATCGCGGCCGGCGGTCCGTTATGCCGCCCCGTGCGTCTGTTCCCGGTCCTTCCCGCGCTGGCGGCGCTGGCCGCCCTGGGGCTCCCGGCTACGGCGCAGGCCGACGTGACCACCGCGGTCAACGGGCACACGCTGACCGTCACCGGCAGCGCTGGCACCGACACGATCACCCTTCGGGCCGCCGGCGGCGTCATCACGGTCAACGACGTCCCCACCACCCTGCCCGCGAACCGCGGCGCGATCATCGTCGTCAACGCCGGGGACGGCAATGACAGCGTCGACGCCCAGACGCTGGGCGTCGACGACTACGACGTGCTGACGGTCAACGCGGGGAACGGCAACGACTTCCTGACCGGCGGGGCCAGCGCCGACGTGCTCAACGGCGGGCCGGGCGACGACCGGCTCGAAGGCCGGGGAGGGTTCGACGGAACCAACGGCGACGAGGGCGACGACACGACGGTGTGGAACGCCGGCGACGGCCTCGAGATCTCCGACGGCGGCGCCGGCGCCGACGAGCTCGACGTCACCGGCTCCCCGACCGCCGACGACGTCTTCACGGCGGTGCCCGACCAGATCGTCCAGGGCGACGCGACCCTGGACGGCGATGGGGTGGTCATCACCTTCAGCGCGGAGAAGCTCGAGTTCGACGGGCTCGGTGGCAACGACGCCTTCGGCCCCGACGAGAGCCAGACCGACACCGCGCCGCGCCTCGGCCAGCTCACGACGCTGACCCTGGACGGCGGCGACGGCAACGACGTCCTCGCGGGCTTCGACGGCAACGACCAGCTCACCCCGGGGGGTCACGACCTCATCGAGGGCGGCCCCGGCGACGACCGCCTGAGCGGCAACGGCGGGCTGGACCTCGTCGACGGCGGGCCCGGGGACGACGACCTGGTCTGGAACGACGGCGACGGCACCGACGAGCTGACCGGCGGCGACGGCTTCGACCGCCTCGACGTCAGCGGGTCGGCCACCGAGGGCGACGACTTCCGCTACCTCGTCGACCACGGCGTGCCCACATTCGAGCGCACCAACCTCGTCCCGGTTGCCCTCGCGTTCGTCGCGCCGGACGACCCCGGGCCCGAGGCGATCGCGTTCTCCGGCCGCGGCGGGGACGACACGCTCACGATCGCGCCCGGGTCGACCCGCCCGCAGGTCAGCGCCGACGGCGGTGACGGGAACGACACGCTGACCGGTGGCGACGAGGTCGACACGTTCAGCGGCGGCGCCGGCAACGACGTGCTCGACCCCGGCCCCGGCGCCGGCGCCGAGCACGGCGCCGAGCACGGGGTCGGGCACGACGGCGATCCCGGTCCCCAAGGTCGCCGGGGACACCAGCGCCCTGCTACCCACCGTCGGCCGCGCGCGGGTGCTGCGCCGCCACGGCCGGCTCGTAGTCGCGCTGGCCGTGACCTGCCCGGCCGCCGAGACCGGCGGGTGCCGCTCGATGCTCACGCTGCGGGCGGGGCACACCGCCGTCGGGCACAGGACGGTGCGCCTGGACGGCGGCGCCCATGCCACGGTGACGATCCGCGTCGCACGCGCCGCCACGCGGCTTGCGCGCCACCGACTGCGGCTGCGCATCGCGACCGCGGACGCCGCCGGCAACACCGCCGCGGGCACCGTCGCGGTCGCCCTGCGCCTTCCGCGCCGATAATCCGGCCGTGCACGAGACGCTGCTCGTCGCCCACAAGCGGATGGCCCTGGCGCGCCCCGACCGGCTGCGGGTGCGCTGGCGGCGGCGTGCGACCGTGCGCCTGGCGCGGCAGTGGCTGGGCGGGATGCGCGGGGTCGAGATCGGCGGCTCGGCGCAGAACGACTTCGGGCTTGACGTCCTCAACGTCGACCGCTACGCGGCCATGGACACCGTCTACAAGGAGGCCGAGCGCGACGCATGGGGGCGCGCACGGCCGGTCGACGTCGTGGCGCGCGGCGACGCGCTGCCGTTCGCCGACGCCACGCAGGACTTCGTGCTCGCCTCGCACGTCATCGAGCACATCCCCGACCCGATCGCGGCGCTGCGCGAATGGGTGCGGGTGGCGCGCCGCTACGTGTTCCTCGTCGTGCCCCACCGCGACCGCACCTTCGACCGCGGCCGCCCGCTCACGCCGCTGGCGGAACTGGTCGAGCGCCACGAGGCCGGGCTGCAGTCCGACGAGGACCGGCATTGGACGGTGTGGGTGGGCGAGTCCTTCCTCGAGCTCTGCCGGCACCTCGACCTGGCCGTGGTCGACTACCGCGACCCGGACTGCCGCGGCGGCAACGGCTTCGTGGTGGTCATCGACGCGGCCGCGAGCCGGCGCTTCGGTGCGTGACTGGCCTCAACGGCGGTTTTACGGTTCACTTGGCCCCGATGGCGCTCAGCGCGGCGGAACGCCCCTACGTCTCTCCGGCTCGCCTGCTGCCGGCGTGGCGCTTGGCGATCGTCGGGGCGCTGATCGCGCTCGCCGCCGTCGCCTGGTGGGCCACCGATCTGCGCATGGCCGGCATGGATGCCGGGCCGGGCACGGACCCGGGGGCGTTCGGCTTCTACATCACCACGTGGGTGGTGATGATGGCCGCGATGATGTTCCCGTCGATCGCGCCGATGGTGGTGTCCTATACGGCGCTGCAGGGTGGCCGCCGCGCGCAGGGGCTTTACGCGCCGCGGGGCGCGACGGCCTGCTTCGTCGCCGGCTATCTCCTGCTGTGGGCGGCGGCCGGCGTCATCGGGTACGTGGTGCTCGGGCTCGGTCGCGGGCTCGCCGGAGGCTTCTTCGCCTGGGACCACGCCGGCAAGTGGTCCGCGGCGGCTGTGCTCGCGGTGGCGGCGGTGTATGAGTTCACCCCGCTCAAGAACGCGTGCCTGCAGCGCTGCCGCTCGCCGGTCGGGTTCCTGACCACGGCATGGCGGGACGGCCGCGGCGGGGCGCTGCATATGGGCGTCGTGCATGGCGGCTGGTGCCTGGGCTGCTGCTGGGCGCTGATGGCGGGGCTGTTCGCGCTCGGCGCGATGAGCCTGTTCTGGATGATCGTGATCGCCCTGCTGGTGGCGGTGGAGAAGATGCTTCCCTGGGGCCGCCTCGCCACCGTTGGCGTCGCCGTGGTGCTCGGCGCGCTGGCCATCGGCGTCGCCTTTGCGCCCGCGCAGGTCCCAGGCCTGACCGTCCCTTCGGGCGGGGGAGGCATGGACATGCACGGCATGGAGATGGCGCCATGAGCTGGGAGATCTCCGGCACCTACCTGGAGTCGTGCAACTGCGAGGCCATCTGCCCGTGCCGGACCGTCGGCGGGCGCAAGGGCGGGCGTTCGACGTACGGCGAGTGCTTGGGCGCGCTGTCATGGGCCGTGACGGACGGGCACCTCGGTGACGTCGACCTCGCGGGCCTCGCTGCGGTGATCGTCACGCGCTATCACGACGACGAGCCCGGGTCGCCGTGGACCTTCTACCTCTACGTCGACGAGGCCGGCGACGAGCGCCAGCGCGACGCCCTCGTCCGCATCCTCACCGGCCAGGAGGGCGGCACGCCGAGCCGCCAGTTCCCGTGGGTGTTCAAGGACAGCGAGATGCTGGGCTGGCGCGCGGCGCCGATCGAGATCCACCACCAGCCGCGCAAGGGCTGGTTCCGCGTCGGGGAGTCGGTCACGGTGCGCGTGCACGGCCCAGTGGCCGATCAGGAGCCGGTGACGTGCATCATTCCCGGCCACGACCGCAGCGGCATGGAGGGCGTGGTCGACGTGCTGCACGTCGACGAGGGACCGCTGTCGTTCGAGTTGACCGGTCGCTGCGCCTACGAGGCGACGTTTGCCTACTCAGGCCCCGCCTGAGAGCCGCGCCTCGTCGCGCGTGGGCTGGAACAGCTCGACGGGGTTGCCGGCCGGGTCCTCGACGAGGATCTGATTGCCGCCCACGCCGGTCACGATCTCGTTGCGGAACCGGGCGCCGTGGTCGCGCAGGTCGGCGACCGTCGCCTCGAGGTCGCCGACCTCGAGCTGAAAGCGGTTCCAGCCGCCGGGCTCGGGCTCGGTCCCATCCGGCATCGCCTGGCCGCCGCCCGGACCGCCGCCCGGCGCGGTGAGCACCAGCCGCAGGTCGCCGTGCTCGAGCATGGCGAAGGTCGGGGCCGGGTGCATGACTTCGGTGAACCCGAGCCGCTCGCAGTAGAAGGCGATCGCGGCGTCGACGTCGTCGACGATGTAGCGGACGCTGACCGTGGCCACGGCGCGAAAGCCTACGCTCCTCGCTCGGGGCCGATCGTGAAGCGCGGCGGCTTACTAGTAGCCGCACTCCTTGGCCGGCGGCAGCGGCCGGGTGGGCTGGCGCGGCACCTTGGCCAGGTAGCCGTGCCACCGCTTGGCCGTGTTGCAGTACTCGGCCGTGCCGGTGCGCTGGCAGAGCCCGTCGAGGAAGCCGGTGACCAGGGACATGTAGCCGTAGGTCGACGTCTCCTTGTTCGGCAGCGAGTACAAGGCCCAGGAGCCGGTGTCGTAGCGCGGGAGCTCCTTGAGGGCGGCGGTGTTGCCCGCGTTGAACAGCGCCTGCGCGTTCTGGTCGCCAGTGACCTTGATGTAGTCGTACAACCCGATCAGCGACTGCAGGAACGCGTTGAGCACGTAGTAGTGCGGCGCGAACGAGTAGATCAGGTAGTGGTTGCCGCCGTCCTTGCCGACGCGGATGCCGATGGGCGGCGACTGCTCGAAGGCGCCGAGCATCAGGCCGGCGAGCTGCGTATAGGACGGGTCGCCGTAGAGCTGCGAGACGCGCGCCAGCATCTCGATCCCGGTGGCCTGGGCGAGGCCGCTGACCCAGGGCGGGCGGCCGCCGTCGAACGGGAAGAAGTACTCCCAGGTGAAGAAGTTGCCGCGCACCGACTTGATCGGCAGCAGCTCGTCGAGCAGCGTCTTGAGCTTCCCGCGCTCGCACGGCTTGCCCTTGGACGGGTGCAGGCACTGGGTGTAGAGCCCGTTGGCCTTGCCGAAGTTCGCCAGCGGCTGGAGCTGCAGCCCCTCGCCGGCGTAGTGCTGGAAGAGCAGCTGGCTGTCGCCGAACTTGACCCGCTGGGACGCGGCCACCTTCGGGTGCGTGGTCCAGAACTCCGTGTTCCGGCGCAGCTGGAGGAACAGGGCGGGCATGCGGCTCGCGGTCAGCGCGCCCTGGGCCGACATGCGGTCGAGGTCGCGGATCACGTTGCGCTGCTGCTTGCGGCACTGGCCGCTGAGGCTGGAGCGGGCCTGGACGGCCTGGTCGTAGATGCCCCGGTAGGCGTCGTGGTCGGACTGGCTGATCAGGCCCTGGACCAGCGCCGCGTCGAGGATCGCCGGCACGGCGCCGCGACCGATGGTGGTGTCGGTGGGCGGCGGGCCGTTCGTGGGCGGCGCGGGCGTGGTCGGCGGCGCGGGCGGAGGCGGCGAGGGCGGCGGCTCCGCGCCGCCGGTGTTGGGCGGTTCCTGGGCGGCGGTGGCGATCGACGCGGCAACGTCCGCCGGCGTGACCGGCGGCGTGCCGTCGTCCTGCACCACGCGGGTCTTGCCGTGCGAGAACTCGAGCACCGGGCTGGCGGCCGCCACGGCCGCGGTTCCCAGCAGCGCGACGGCGGCCAGGAGCACGGCCGCGACCCAGGATCTGCCTGCAAGCACCGAAGACACGCTATTCCTCCTCGACGACGAAGGTTGCAACACGGCCGCCGCGCGAAGGGAGCGCCCGGCGCTACGCGATCATCACCTCGGCGACGTTGCCGGGGTCGACGCGGACGGGCACGACGGCGCCGGGGGCGAAGCTCCCCACCACGCGGCGCGAGACCACCTGCCGGTGCGTGACCGGATAGGGCTCGCGGCCCTCGAGCAGCACGCGGAGGTCGAACTCGACCACCGGGCTCCGGTTGGACGAGCCGCCGATCTCGCGCACTTCGGTGATCGTCGCCTGGCCGACCAGGCCTTCCGCCATCAGCCGCTTCGCCCGGCGCTGCTCGGCGGCCATGCGGCCGAGCATGGGCTTCGTGGTGGGTGTCTCGGGCTTCCGTGCGGGCATGGTCTGAACCCTCGCGCCGAAACGCGCTCTTGGCAGTAGCGAAGCCGTCTCAGATGGGTCTCAGCGATATAGGGTGCGACGCATGCAAGCGCTGCTGAGCGACGGCCCGCTCGAGGGCCGCACCATCGGGGTCGACACCAACGAGCACGACCTGCCGCCGCACAAGATCGACGTCGACGTCGACGACGGCTCGGTCTACTCCTACGCGTTCGCGGACGTCGACCACGACCAGGGCGTCGCGCGCTACACCTTCCGCGACAGCTGGCAGCACTGAAGGGGTCAAGTCTTTCTTTGCCACACCGGACTCTGGTGCGGCAAAGATGCTCAGCCGAAGAACGTTTCCGCAGTGGCGTAGAGGTCGGGGTCGACCAGCTTCGACTCGGACAGCGCGTCGGCCAGCGGCACGCGCACGATGCTCTGGCCGCGAAGCGCGACCATCTTCCCGAAGTCGCCCTCCATCGCCGCGTCGATCGCTGCGACGCCGAAGCGGGTCGCCAGCACCCGGTCGAACGCGGTCGGGGTGCCCCCGCGCTGCACGTGGCCCAGGATCGTTGCGCGGGCGTCGTAGCCGGTGCGCGCGCGGATCTCGCCCTCGAGGAACACGCCGATGCCGCCGAGACGGGCGTGCCCGAACGCGTCGGTCTCCCCGCCGGTCGTGACCTCGGCGCCGGCCGGTGTCGCCCCTTCGGCCACCACGACGATCGAGAACGTCTTGCCGCGCTCGTGGCGGCGCTGGATGTGGCGCACGACCTCGTCGATGTCGAACGGCCGCTCGGGGATGAGGATCGCGTCGGCGCCGCCGGCCATG
>Ga0207708_10003332_pt1 | contig 11830 bp, 10 predicted proteins | sample KBSK5101metaG_FD_184340 | JGI IMG/M metagenome (GOLD analysis project Ga0207708, IMG submission 184340) | Corn, switchgrass and miscanthus rhizosphere microbial communities from Kellogg Biological Station, Michigan, USA - KBS K5-10-1 metaG... | ecosystem: Host-associated > Plants > Roots >...
CTGTCGAGCTCTTCCTGAATGCGCGCTACGGCTACGACACTCGGTGCGAAGTGATCATGGAATCGGGCACCTGCGCGCTGACCCTGCCGACTCACATCGTCACGGATGCCGAACGCCTAAGGGCCGTCGACTATCCCGCGGACTGGATTCCGCGCTACAGCGACGCCTATCGCGTCGAGCTCCAGGAATGGATCGACTCGATCACCCAAGGCCGGCCGTCGACGCTGGCCGGCGCGGACGATGGTCTACGCGCTTCTCTGGTCGCCCACGCGCTCGTCGAGTCGATGCGAACCAACGGCGCCTGGGTCAAGGTACCTTACTGATCACAGCACCGTTCGCGCGGACTCGACGGCCAGCTTGACGCACGAGAGCCACCAAGCCGCGAAGGTCGAAAGAGCCTTCGCCGCAGAGCAATCGATGGTGCACGGTGTCTTCGAAGAGCGTCCCGATCACATCGTGGGCGGCATCGACGAGCTCGACGCCGAAGATCATCTCGGGCGATAGGGCCGCCCGCAGTTCCGCGAGCGACGTGCCCGCACGGAATACGTGCCCGGCATCCACCACCAGCCCAATTCCGGGATGCGCCGCAGCCGAGATGGGTGATGTCGATCCTCTGCGCACCGAAAGTACGGTTGTTGACCGCGCTACTCGGGCGATGCGTACAACAAACCGTACTTTCGACGGCGAGATGGCTACTTGTTCTGCGGGAAGCCGAGTTCGATGCCGCCGTGGCTGGGGTCCAGCCAGCGGCTGGTGATGGCCTTGCCGCGGGTGAAGAAGTGCACCCCTTCGGTGCCGTGGGCGTGGCTGTCGCCGAAGAGCGAGGCTTTCCAGCCGCCGAAGCTGTAGTAGGCCATCGGCACCGGGATGGGCACGTTGATGCCGACCATGCCGACCTCGACCTCGTTCTGGAAACGCCGGGCCGCGCCGCCGTCGTTGGTGAAGATCGCGGTGCCGTTGCCGTACGGGTTGGAGTTGATGAGATCCAGGGCTTCGTCGTAGGTGTCGACGCGCACCACCGACAGCACGGGCCCGAAGATTTCGTCGGTGTAGACGCTCATCTCGGGGGTGACGTTGTCGATCAGGGTGGGGCCCAGCCAGAACCCGTCCTTACCACCCTCGGGGGTGACACTGCGGCCGTCGACGACGATCTTGGCGCCGTCGGCCTCGCCGGCGTCGATGTAGGAGGCCACCTTGTCGCGGTGGGCCTTGGTGACCAGCGGGCCCATATCGGCGTCACCGGTGCCATCGCCGGTCTTGATGGTGGCCGCGCGTTCGGCGATCTTGGCGACCAGGTCATCGGCGATGGGTCCGACCGCCACACAGGCGCTGATGGCCATGCAGCGTTCCCCGGCCGAGCCGAAGCCCGCGTTGATCATCGCATCGGCGGCCAGGTCCAGGTCGGCGTCGGGCAGGATGACGGCGTGGTTCTTGGCCCCGCCCAGGGCTTGTACGCGCTTTCCGTGCGCGGTGCCGGTTCGATAGACGTATTGGGCGATCGGGGTCGAGCCGACGAAGGACACCGACTTGATCTTGGGGTTGGTCAGCAGTTCGTCGACGGCCGTCTTGTCGCCTTGGAGCACATTGAACACCCCAGGCGGCAGGCCGGCCTCGGCCCACAACCGGGCCAGCCACAGCGACGCCGAGGGATCCTTCTCCGACGGCTTCAAGACGACGGTGTTGCCTGCAGCGATGGCGATGGGGAAGAACCACATCGGCACCATGGCAGGGAAGTTGAACGGGCTGACGATACCGACCGGTCCCAGCGGTTGGCGGATGGAGTAGACGTCGACCTTGGTCGAGGCGTTCTCGGTGAACCCGCCCTTGAGCAGATGCGGGATACCGCAGGCGAACTCGACGACCTCCTGGCCGCGCGACACCTCGCCGAGCGCGTCGGAGACGACCTTGCCGTGCTCGCTGGTGATGATCTCGGCCAACTCGCCCTTGCGGGCGTTGAGCAGTTCGCGGAAGTTGAACAGGATGGCGGTGCGCTTGGCCAGCGAGGTATCCCGCCAGGCCGGGAACGCCGCGGCAGCCGCGTCGATCACCGCGCGCGCATCCTCGACGGTGGCCAGCGCCACCTGCCCGGTGACCTGACCGGTCGCCGGATTGGTTACCGGCTGCGAGCCGCCGCTGCCCGCGACGGCCTCGTTGTTCGTCCAATGGGTAATGGTGTCCGCCATATGCCTCAGTGTGGGGTCGGGGAGCGCCACTGACTATGTGCAAAGTGTTAATGAAACTCCTCTGTTCCTTACACTATGTAAATGCCTCTTACGGTGGCTCAAGTGATCGATCTGCCCGTCCTCCAGGCCGGCCGTCCCGAGGTACTCAGCGCGCGCCGATGGGACGAACAGATCCGCTGGGTCCATGTCAGTGACGTCGCGGATCTGTCGGCCCTGTTGCAGGGCGGCGAGTTGGTCTTTACCACCGGCGCGGCGCTGCGCAAGTCGCCCGAAAGGTACCTGGGCGGCCTCGCCGCCGCCGGTGCGCTCGGGGTCGTGGTCGAACTGGCAGCCGGGGTGCCATTGGCGCAGTCTGTGAAGCGGCTCGCCGAGCAACTTGATCTTGCGCTTGTGGCGCTGCGCCGCGAGATCAAATTCGTCGAAGTGACCGAGGAGGTGCATCGACGGATCGTGTCCGAGCAGTTCGAGGAGGTCGCCTTCGATCGCCGCGTGCACGAGACGTTCACCGACCTCAGCATGAAACGGGTCTCGGCCATCGGAATTGTCGAGGCGACCGCCCGGATGCTCGACGAGCCGGTGGTGTTGGAAGACCTTGCGCATCAGGCTGTCGCAATAGCGCCGGGTCCGGATACGACGGCGGCACTTCTCGACGACTGGGAGCGACGCTCCCGGCGCGCCTCAGCCGCACAAGGTGCTGAGGGCTGGGCCACGACGGCGGTGGGACCCCGCGGTGAGGAATGGGGGAGACTCATCGTGCCGCGCGTCCCGGCGGATACCGCCCGCGCCAAGATGGTGCTCGAACGGGCCGCGGCCGCACTTGCGCTAAACCGGATGATCGAGCGCGACCGGTCCGGTCTACATCAACAGGCTCAGAGCGGCCTTATCGACGATGTACTCCGCAACAGGGCGAGCGACGAGCGCGAAATCTCCGCTCGCGCACATGCATTGGGGCTGCGTAAGACGGCGCGGTATTTCCCGGTGGTCGTGCGCACCCGCAACCCGTCCAGGGGATCCGATCCGGTGGTTGGTCAGCGCCACAACGTCCAACTCCTCGACGCGGTGGCACACACCGTGAATGCGTTGGGCCACACCGGATTGTTCACGATCCGTGGCGACGGCGAGATCGGCGCGGTGGTGGCACTGGGCGCGGCTCGTGCCGCGGCGTCAGAGAAGGCGTGGAATTCGTTGGGCACGGGTTTGGCTCGCGAGGTGGCGCGCGTCGACAGTGGGCAACGCTCGGTGCTCGCGCTTGGCGAGCCCTCCGAGCTCGTCACCGACGCTATCCACGGTCTCGGCAACGCGGCTCACATCGCGGAGGTAGCCCTGGCCATGCGCGGACAGCCGCGGCTGTTCTACCGCGCATCCGACGTACGGCTACGCGGGTTGATCTTCCTGCTTCAGAACGATCCTCGCGTCCAGGCCTTTGCCGAGACCGAGCTCAAGGGCTTGCTGAGCGTCGAGAGTGCAGGAGCATCAACGGATTTGGCGGTCCTTCGCGAGTACCTCCGGCTGGCGGGAAACAAGGCCGCGCTGGCACAACGCCTGCACATCAGCAGACCGGCGCTATACAAACGACTGTCCGCGATCGAGCGGAACCTCGGGGTCGATCTTGCCGATGCCGAATCGATGGTGTCGCTGCACGTGGCGATGTTAGTGCTGGAGGTCCGCCGCGGCGGCGACGTCGGCGAGCCGGCCGGTTAGCGCTCACACCGTCTTCGGTAGCTTCGCATCCGTGGCCAACTCCGCGTCCGTGATCCTCTGATTTCGTATGCCGGAAGTTTAGTATCGCCGGCCGGGTTCGGTTTTTCCGCTGTCCAGATATTGTCTCCACGATACGAAAACAATGAGTCCAGCGGGGTGGTGGCAATGACCGACGGCAGCGACGCACTCGCGGACGAGCTCGACGCGCGGCTTGCCGATGCGGACGCAGCCCTCGCGGCGAGATACCCCGGGGACCGCGGCCGCCGCCAACCGGTGCATACGGTCTATGTGCCCGCTGACTGCTACGACTCCGGAACGATCCGAGGGTGGGCCGAGGAGGCCAGGCACGCGCTGGATATCCACGGCGGGTCGGAGACGGAGCTGGCCGATGCGCTGGACCTGCAGCCCAGCGTTGCAGCAGAGATCTACCAGCGAATGGTGCGTAAGCTGGCCGCCGAGCCGATCGAGGATCTGCGCATCGACTTCGAGGACGGATACGGCATCCGGCCAGACGAAGACGAGGATGCGGCGACGATCGCCGCCGCGCAGGCACTCGCGGCCTCGATCGCTGCAGGCGACGCCGCGCCATTCCATGGAATCAGGGTGAAGAGTCTCGAGGTACCCACACGCAGACGCGGGGTCCGCACTTTGCGGCTGTTCGTGCGCACGTTGGTCGAGGCGGGCGGACTGACCGACGGCTTCGTCATTACGCTCCCGAAGGTGACCTCGGCCGAGCAGGTCGACGCATTCGTGTTCGCCCTTGGGAGGCTGGAGAAGACATGCTCACTCGAGCCCGGCGCGCTGCATTTCGAGATCCAGGTGGAGACTCCCCAGGCCATCCTGGCCGCCGACGGTACTGCTCTCATCGCACGCATGATCCACGCCGGCGGCGAACGGGTCACCGGGGTCCACTACGGCACCTACGACTACTCCGCGTCGCTGGGCGTCGCGGCCCAATTCCAAAGCCTCGAGCATCCGGTCGCCGACCACGCCAAAGCGGTTATGCAGGTCGCGGCCGCGGGCACGGGCGTTTTCGTTTCTGACGGCTCGACCAATGTGCTGCCCGTGGGTGACCGCGACCAAGTGCGGGCTGCGTGGCGCCTTCACGTCCGCTTGGTCCGCCGGTCCCTCGAGTGGGGCATCTACCAGGGCTGGGACATGCACCCGGGCCACTTACCCAGTCGTTATGTCGCGACGTACTCCTTCTTCAGGGAGGGGCTGCCCGGTGCGGCCGAGCGGCTCCGCGCATATGTGCACGGCGGGCAATCGAGATTCCTCGACGAGCCTGCCACGGCGGCGGCGATGGCCGGATTCTTGCTTCGCGGCCTCGAGTGTGGCGCCCTCGATGCGGCTGAGCTCGACACGCTCGTCGGGGTCGAACCGGACACCCTGGCCTCCCTCGCCAGACGGCGCCCGAAAGCCTGACCTTTGCTCTTATCCGGCCGGTGCCGTCTTCGGACGGCACCGGTCATTCTTTTCGGTTTATCTTCTTGACAGCTGGAGTGATGGCGGCCACACTGTCGTAAAGTGGAAATAAAAGTCCATAATACGGAAAATGTGGTCAGTGGTTTGAGGAGAGCGGTTCGTGAAGATCCTCGTCGTCAATGTCAACACCACCGCGAGCATGACCGACGCGATCGCCGCGTCGGCCCGCTCCGTTGCTTCGCCCGGGACCGAAATCATCGGTCTTACGCCGGCCTTCGGTGCCGAATCGGTCGAGGGTAACTTCGAGAGCTACCTCGCCGCTGTCGGCGTCATGGACGTCGTTACCCGTTATGAAGGCGAGTACGACGCGGTGGTGCAGGCCGGCTTCGGCGAACACGGGCGTGAGGGCCTGCAGGAGCTGTGCGACGTCCCCGTCGTCGATATCACCGAGGCCGCAGGCCATGTTGCGTCGCTGCTTGGGCACAAATACTCCGTCGTCACGACACTCGACCGCACGGTCCCGCTCATCGAGGACCGGCTCAAGCTCGCCGGTCTGGACGCCAGGTGCGCATCGGTGCGGTCCAGTGGCATGTCCGTTCTCGAGCTGGAAGAACGACCGGAGGACGCCGTGAAGGCCATAGTCGCCGAGGCTAAGCTCGCGGTCACCGAGGACGGCGCCGAGGTCATCTGCCTCGGCTGCGGGGGCATGGCCGGTCTCGACGAGGCCGTCGCAGCCGCCACTTCAGTACCCGTCGTTGACGGCGTCACCGCGGCCGTCAAACTCGCCGAGGCCCTCGTCGGGCTCGGCCTGACCACCAGCAAGACAAGGACTTTCGCCGCTCCGCGTCAAAAGCGCGTCAGCGGCTGGCCCATGTCGCCCGGCACCGACCGGTGATTTCATCTCTTCACGATTCGGAGAAACACGATGCCAATCCAAGAGTTCGACCCCGTTGCCCTGGCGGCTCAGGATCCTGAAGGGCGTCTCTACAACAAAGACCTCAAGCCCGCCGAACCGCACGAGCGCCGGTGGTCGACCTACAGCCTGTTCTCGCTGTGGATGAACGACGCGCACAACGCCGGCAACTACACCTTCGCCGCAGGCCTGTTCCTGATCGGCCTCAGCCCGATTCAGGTGACCCTCGGAATCCTCGGCGGCGCTCTCATCATCTTCGCCGGCTGCTGCATGTCCGGGTTCATGGGCCATGACACCGGCGCGCCGTACCCGGTCGTATCGCGGATGTCGTGGGGCATCTGGGGCGCCAACATCCCGGCACTCGTGCGTGGCGCGGTGGCGATCGCGTGGTACGGCATCCAGACGTTCCTCGCCTCCATCGCATTGAAAGTCCTTCTGCTGCATTTCTTTCCGGGGCTTCAAGGACTGGCAGAGACCAGGTTGTTCGGGCTCGACCTGCTCGGCTGGATCGCGTTCCTGATCCTGTGGGGCATCCAGATGGTGATCGTCGCCAAGGGCATGGAGGCCGTCAGGCACTTCCAGGGCTGGGCGGGCCCGGCGATCTGGGTGGTGATGATCGCGCTCGCGATCTGGATGCTGTCACAGGCGAACTGGAACATTTCCTGGACGCAGGGCGGTGGGGACGCCAACCTGTCGACCGGCGAGCAGATCTACCACACCATCGCAGCCGTCGGCCTGACCGTCGGCGTGCTCGCCACCCTGATGCTCAATTTCTCTGACTTCGCGCGCTTCTCCCCGTCCCGAGCTGACGTCGTGAAGGGCAACGCATGGGGCCTGCCGGTCAACTGGACGGCTTTCGCGCTGACCTCCGTCATCGTGTCAGCCGCATCCGTGTCCGTGTACGGCGAGGCCGTGCTCGATCCGGCAGAGCTGCTCGAGAAGGTCGACAACGACATCATCATGTTGCTGGGCAGCGCCGTCTTCGTGCTGGCCACCATCGGCGTGAACATCGTCGCGAATTTCGTGTCGGCCGCCTACGACATCTCCAACGTCAACCCGAAGCGGATCAGCTTCCGCAAGGGCGGCATCATCACGTCGATCCTGGCCCTCGTCTCGATGCCGTGGAACCTCTACAACAGCCCAGAAGTGATCGCCTACTTCCTGGGCGGACTCGGCGCACTGCTCGGCCCGTTCTTCGGAATCCTGGCACTGGACTACTTCTGGTATCGCAAGGGCCGCTTCAGTATTCCGGATCTGTACCTGCCGACGCCGGAGTCGAAGTATTACTACCGCAACGGCGTCAACCCGCAGGCCGTCATTGCGTTCGTGCCATCCGCCGCGATCGCACTGATCCTGGCGCTGGTGCCGACGTTCGAAAAGGTCGCGCCGTTCGGGTGGTTCATCGGCGCAGCCCTCGGCGCCATCGCCTACTACATCGTCACCCGCGGTAAGCCACTCGTCGAAGGGCCGTTCGAGGAGACGGTCGCGCGCCCCGACCAGCAGCCCGTCGAGTGACGGTCGGCTAGCGCAGCCGATCACCGCCGACCCAGACCCATGGTTGCGGGGCAAGAAGATTGACATCAACGACGAGCCGCAAGGCCGGCTCCTGAGTAGAGGTGCAGCATGAGTACCCGAAGGCGAGCGCGAGTGAGGATCGCAGCGAAGCGAGGACCGGAGCGAGTGGGAGCCGAGGCATGAGTAACGACGCGCCACGGTATTACGCGCCGACCGGTGGACACCCACCGCAGACCCAGTTGACCACGGACCGCGCGGTGTTCACAGAGGCGTATGCCGTGCTCCCGCGCGGGACCATGCGTGACATCGTCACCAGCAACCTGCCGTTCTGGGACAACACCCGGCTGTGGGTGATCGCGCGCCCGCTGTCCGGGTTCGCGGAAACGTTCTCGCAGTACATCGTTGAGGTGTCGCCGGGAGGCGGCAGCGACCGGCCGGAACTCGATCCCGGCGCCGAGGGTGTGTTGTTCGTCGTCGAGGGCGGATTCACGCTCGTCGTCGGTGGCGACAAGCACGACCTGACGCCGGGTGGGTATGCGTTCCTGCCGCCGGGCTGCGACTGGACGCTGCGCAACAACACCGCCGAGACGGCGCGCTTCCACTGGATCCGTAAGGCGTACGAGCGCGTCGACGGGCTGGACTTACCGGAACCGTTCGTCACGAACGAAATTCACGTCGAGGGGGCGGAGATGCCGGGGACCGAGGGCCGGTGGACCACGCAGCGGTTCGCCGATCCGTCCGACGTCCGCCACGACATGCACGTCAACATCGTCAATTTCGAACCCGGCGGCGTCATCCCGTTCCCGGAGACCCACGTGATGGAGCACGGCCTTTATGTCCTCGAGGGCAAGGCGGTGTATCTGCTCAACAAAGACTGGGTCGAGGTGCAAGAGGGCGACTTCATGTGGTTGCGCGCCTTCTGCCCGCAGGCCTGTTACGCGGGTGGCCCAGGCCGGTTCCGGTACCTGCTTTACAAGGACGTCAACCGGCACGCCAAGATGAGCCGACAGTTTCTCTGACGTTCGCCGACCCTTTGACGAGCCGATGGCGGCGGTGCCGGAGTTCGGCGCGATAACCGTGGCACGGTCGCTGAGGAGCGGCGTTGGAACACCGCCAGCGCCTGCTGTCAGCTCTCGTCGGCGCGTCGCGCGCGCGTTTGCCCTCGTGCGTGGCGGTGACCCGAGCGACGGGAATGGTGCGACCTTGTTCGATCAGATCGCTGGGCACCCGTTGGGGCGCGGGCATCGAGTCCGCCCACGAAACGCGCCTGTCGAGTGCGTCAAGTGCGGTGTGCACTGTGAAGTCGGGGGGGAGATGCGGGTCGAGATCGGACCAGTCAAGTGGAAAGGACACCGGTGTATCCGGGCGTAGTCGTGGGCTGTACGCCGCGGCGACGGTCGCTCCACCTGTTCGGGTGGAATCGACGAACACCTTGCCGCCGCGGTCAGCCACGATGAACGCAGTGGTCGCAATGCTTGGATCGAGAGCCTCGGCGCGCGCGGCGAGCGCACGGGTCGCCGCCGCCACGTCGTCGACCGGCGCGTCGTCGATCGGGACGAAAACGTGAAGGCCCTTCGCGCCGCTGGTCTTGACCGCACCTGCCAGTCCGCTGTCGCTCAACGCTTGTTGAACTAGATGTGCGACGGCGACGACAGCGGAGAAGTCGTCATCGTCGGGAGGATCCAGATCGAGAATCAAATACGTTGGCCGATAGATACTTTCGGCCAGACACCATGTCGGGTGGTATTCGATGGCGCGTTGGTTCGCGAACCACAGCAGGTCCTTCGGTTGTCACAGACCGCGTAGCGGACCTCGCGCTTGGGCGCCCTCCTCCCAGATGCGGACTGTTTGGACCCGGTCCGGGGTGTACTTGGGAACGTTCTTCTGCATGAACGGCGCTCGCCTGCGCAGCACTCGCAACACGGTGAGTGGCCGCCCGACGAGTCCGGGAGCATCCGGTCGGCGACCGCCTCGAGGTAGTCGACCAGGTCGCGCTTTGTGGCTGGTCCTAACGGCTGGTCGAGGTTGGTGAGGTCGACACCGTCTCGCTGTTCGCTGATGCTCACCGGTGGCATGCTGCCTCTCGTGGCCACCGTCCTGATACCCATTCCGGACACCGATTTCGACCCGACCGAGGTCGCCGTCAGCTGGCAGGTGCTGACTGCGCGAGGGCACCTCGTCGTGTTCAGCACCGAAAGCGGCGTGCAGGCGGTCGCCGACGACATCATGCTCACCGGCCGCGGGCTCGACTTCTGGTCGAAGGTACCCGGTCTGAGCCGGGTGATCGTTGTCGGTCGGATCCTGCGCGCGAGCCGCGATGCACGCGCTGCGTACGGGCGAATGCTGGCGTCACCGGAGTACCGGCAGCCGGCCGCTTGGGCTGATACTGATCTGGAGGATGTGGGCGGCTTGTTGCTTCCCGGCGGGCACCGTGCGCGGGGGATGCGCAGCTATATCGAGAGCGACGTGTTACAGCGTCTCGTCTCCGAAGCTTTCCGCCGAAAAATGGTCGTCGCCGCCATCTGTCACGGCGTGCTGCTCGCCGCCCGAACCGTGGATCCGGCGACGGGTCGCTCGGTGCTCTACGGCCGTAAGACCACGGCGCTGACATGGGAATTGGAGCGTCGCGCCTGGCGCATATCCCGGGTGACGAGGTTCTGGGACCCCGACTACTACCGCACCTACGTCGAGAAGCCGGGTGACCCGATCGGCTACATGTCCGTGCAGGCAGAGGTGACTCGTGCGCTGCAGAATCCCGCCGACTTCCGTGATGTCGCAGTGGGTTCCACGGACTGGCGTCTGAAGAAGTCGGGAATGATGCGAGACTCCGCGTCGAACGCGCGGCCTGCATTCGTCGTCGATGACGGCGGCTACGTGTCGGCACGCTGGCCCGGCGACACGCACACGTTTGCCGCAACCGTGTCGGCGAAACTGCTCGGCGCGACGGGCTAGTTCGAGGTACCGGTGGCGGTTGTCGCGATGCCGCCATCGACCGGGATGATCGTCCCGGTGAGGTAGGAGCCCGCGCGGCTGGCAAGGAACACTGCGATGCCCGCCATGTCGTCGTCGCGTCCGATACGACCAAGTGGAGACGAGGCCGCGATCGCGTCGCCGAAGGCATCGAGCGTGGCCGCCATCATCTTTGAGCGGAACGGTCCCGGCGCTACCGCGTTCACGGTGATGTGCTGCGGCCCCAGCTCGCGCGCAAGCACCCGAGTCAGTTGGTGTAGCGCCGCCTTGCTGCTGGCGTAGGAGTACACGGGCAGTTGGCTGACGTGGATGGCGTCGATGCTGCCGACGTTGATGATCCGTGACGGGTCGTCGGCCGTGGCCACCTGCCGAAGCGCGGGCAGCAGGGCCTGAACGAGCCAAAAGGGCGACTTGAGATTGAGGTCGAGCACCTTGTCCCACGCCGAGTCCGGGAAGCTCGCCAGCGGCTCGCCCCACGTAGCGCCGGCGTTGTTGACGAGGATGTGGAGTCCGTCGGCGTCGGAGGTGACGAGGTCAGCGAGGCGCCGGCATTCGTCGTGCCGGGAAAGGTCTGCGGGAATGGCTCGTACGTCGCCGAACCTGGACAAGTGATCCTGGGCCTGCGCGCACGCATCGGCCTTGCGGGAGCTGATGACGACGCGCGCGCCTGCCTGCAGCAGACCGCGGGTCATCATCATGCCGATACCGCTTGTGCCGCCGGTGACGAGGGCGGATTTGCCGGTCAGGTCGAAAAGTTCCGCGTGCGTCGTGGTTTGGCCGTCCGTCATTGGTTTGCCTTCCATCGTCGGTTGGAGTGCAGCTGCGCTCGAGTTCACCACGAGACCGGCAGCCAGCCTAAGTGGGAAGCTGGAAACCACCTGGCGGTGTTGATGCCAGCAGAGCTTTCGGCGACCCTCCGGCTGGGACGCGCATCTACTCCGCTGCGCGCGCGGCGCGTAACGCCACGCAGTGGCTCCGGCGGTTTCGCCACGGTGAGCTCGCGACCGTCGAGGTGACCGAGGAGGCGACCCGGTTTATCGACGAGGTCAGTGACGCATGCGTGCCGAACAACTTGGGTTGCCTCGCCACGGCTGTGAACTTTTCCTCGGCGACCGCCTTCAGC
>Ga0207708_10003334_pt1 | contig 11828 bp, 8 predicted proteins | sample KBSK5101metaG_FD_184340 | JGI IMG/M metagenome (GOLD analysis project Ga0207708, IMG submission 184340) | Corn, switchgrass and miscanthus rhizosphere microbial communities from Kellogg Biological Station, Michigan, USA - KBS K5-10-1 metaG... | ecosystem: Host-associated > Plants > Roots >...
TGCGACGCCTTCGAGGTCGAAAGCGGCGGCCGGCTCGAAACGGTCCGCTGCTGGCGTCGGGTGAGCGACCGATTCCCGCACACGCTGTTCCTCGAGCACAACCCATCGTTCGATCGCGCGGGGATTTACGGCGAGGGCGGCAGCGACTACCCCGACAATCCGAATCGCTTCGCGTTGTTTGCGTCGGCTGCGATCGAAATCGCGCGCCGGATCGGCGAAGGCAACCTGATTCTCCATGCGCACGACTGGCACGCCGCACTGGTCCCGGTATTCCTGCGGCGCGTGTACCGCGACGAGCCGGAGCTCGAGCGGCTTCCGTCCGTGCTGACCGTCCACAACGGCGGTTTCCAGGGCGTCTTCCCGTATCGCGTCCTGCACGACATCGGCTTACCCGAGGAGATGTGGTCGCCCGACTTCATGGAGTGGTACGGCCGCCTCAATTATCTGAAGGGCGGGCTGCGCCACGCCGACATGGTCACGACGGTGAGTCCGACGCACGCGTTCGAGCTGCTCACCGACGTCGGCGGGTTCGGGCTGCAGCACAGCTTCCGCGCGCTCGGCGACCGGCTCGTGGGAATCCGGAACGGCATCGACATGGACAAGTGGGATCCCACGAACGATCCGGACATCGCGGCGAAGTTTTCCGCCGACGATCTCACGGGAAAGATTCGCTGCAAGGCAGCGCTCCAGGAGCGCTGGGGCCTGCCGCGCCGCCCCGATACTCCGGTGTTCGGCATGAGCGCGCGGCTCGTGGCGCAGAAGGGACTCGATCAGATCGTCGCGTCGCACTCGCTCAGGCACCTGGACGCGCAGTTCCTGTTCCTCGGCGCGGGCGAAGCGCAATTCGAAAACGCGCTGCGCGCGCTCGCGGCCGAGTACCCGGCACACATCGCGGTCAACACGGCGTTCACGGACACGCTCGAGCACGAGCTGCTCGCGGGCGCGGATTTCCTCATGATGCCGTCGCTGTACGAGCCGTGCGGGCTCACGCAGATGCGCGCGCAGCTGTACGGCGCGCTCCCCGTGGCGCGCCGAGTCGGCGGCCTCGCCGATACGATCGAGGACGGCGTCACCGGCATTCTGTACGACGCCTACAGTCCCGAGGCGTTCGATCACGCGGTGCAGCGCGCGGTGACGTTGTATCAGGATCGGCCCTGGTTTATCGAGCTCGCCAAAGGCGCGATGCGCAAGGATTTCTCGTGGCGTGAGCCGGCCGAGGCGTACGCCGCGGTCTATCGGCGGGCGGTGGCCGCCCGCGCGATCCCGCAGGCTGCCAGCGGGGTGGGCCGCGAGCGGCGGAAACGCTCTTCCACCACGAAGGGTGGAAGGGGTGTGAACGCCCGTCGCTAGCCCGCGCCGTTCCGAGGTCTCCATGGACTTTGTGCTCACGCTCCACGGTCATCTGCCGTATGTCCTGCATCACGGCCGCTGGCCCCACGGCAGCGTGTGGCTCTCGGAGGGCGCGCTCGACAGTTATCTCCCGCTGATCGAGGCGCTGCAGCAGCTCGAGCGCGAGCGCATCCCTGCCCCGATCACCCTCGGCATCACGCCGGTGCTCGCCAACCAGCTGTCACATCCATCGTTCGTCAGCGAGTTCGAGGCCTATATGGAGCGCCGCCTCGAGTCGGCCGCGCAGGCCCCCGCATCGCTGGTGCAGTCAGGTGACCAGGCGCTCGAGCCGATCGCGGGCTATTGGGAGGCGCGGCTCCGCCGGCTCTACGCGCTGTTTCGCTCGATCGACAAAGATTTGATCGCGGCCCTGCGCGGATTCGAAGATCGCGGCGTGATCGAAATCATTTCCTCCGCCGCCACCCACGGGTTCTTGCCGCTGCTCGCGCGCGACGAAAGCATTCGGCTGCAGCTGCGCGTGGGCGCATCCGAGCACCAGCGTTTGTTCGGGCGCGCGCCGACGGGCTTGTGGCTCCCCGAGTGCGCGTACCGTCCCGCGGGATCGTGGGATCCGGGCTACGGCGCGCCCGCCCACTCCCATCGCGTGGGAATCGAGCAGCACGTTGCCGAGGCCGGATTCCGGTATTTCTTCATCGACGCGCACCTCGTCCATGCCGGACCCGCGCTGGGATATCCCGAGAACGTTTCCACGCCGAGTCCGGGCAGACGCTCGCCCTACTCGGCGTATCGCGTCGCGTCGGCAGACGGCACCGCGCGCGATCTGTTCGCGCTCGTGCGTGATCCGAAATCGTCCGAGCAGGTCTGGAGCCGCGATCAGGGCTATCCCGGCGACGAATGGTATCTCGAGTTCCACAAGATCCGCTGGCCGGACGGACTCAGACTCTGGCGCGTCACCGGTCCCCGCGTCGATCTCGGCGCCAAGCAACAGTACGACCCGCAGGCGGCGCTGCGCAGCGCGCGCAATCACGCTGCTCATTTTGCCGGCGTGCTCAGCCAGACGGCGACGAGCCGGGCCACCAGCGGCGATGCGGTCGTGACGGCCCCATTCGACGCCGAGCTGTTCGGCCACTGGTGGTTTGAGGGCGTCGATTTTCTCGCGGGAGTCTACCGCAGTTTGACGAGCGATGGAGTGCGGCCGGTGACGGCCCGCGAGCACGTCGCGACGCATGGCCAGCACGCGCCCGCCATTCAGCTCACCGCGGGATCGTGGGGCAAGGACGGGAATTTCTCCTACTGGCTCAATGACCAGACCGCCTGGACCTGGAAGCGGCTCTGGGCGCTGGAGGAGTCCTACTGGAAGGTCGCCCGCGCGGCACTCGGCGGCGATCCCAAAACGCAGGCCGTGCTGGCCCAGGCGACGCGGTCCATGCTGCTGGCGCAGGCGTCGGACTGGCAGTTCATCATCTCGGCCGCCGAAGCTGCAGATTACGCCACCCAGCGGTTCGACGAGCATTGCGGCCAGGCCGAGGATCTCGTGCGCGCGCTACACACCGGCAACATCGAAGAAACGACGATGCGACGCGTGGAGGCGCTCGGCGTGCAGGACGGTGTGTTTCCCGACGTCTTACGGACTGTCGCCGCAGTGCTGGGATGAAGGGGCTCGTCGTTGTTCACGGACATTTCTATCAGCCGCCCCGCGAGAATCCGTGGACCGGCCTGGTCGACGCCGAAGCATCCGCCGCACCCGATCACGACTGGAACATCCGCATCACGCGCGAGTCATACGAACCGCTGATCCCCATCTATGGGGATCTGAGCTTCGATTTCGGGCCGACGTTACTCGATTGGATGGAGCGCGAAGCGCCCGGCGTTTATCAGGCGATCCTTCGTGCTGATCACGGCAACGCACTCGCCTCACCCTATCATCACATCATCCTGCCACTCGCCACGAGACGCGACAAAGAGACCGAAGTTCGTTGGGGGATCGCCGACTTCAAGCGGCGGTTCGGCCGCGCGCCGGCAGGGTTCTGGCTGCCTGAGACCGCGGTCGATCTCGAATCGTTGGATGTGCTGGCCGCGGCGGGGATCGAGTTCACGGTGTTGGCGCCTCATCAGGTCAAAAAGCCGCCGGAGCGCGGGCTGCCGGCGCGGATTGCGCTGCCAGGCGGCCGGTCGATCGCGGTGTTCGTGTACGACGGCGGGCTGTCGCATGGTGTGGCGTTCGGCGAGCTGACAACGGATGCCGACCGTTTGACCGCGGCCCTGGAGCACGCGCCGGTCGGCGGCATCGCGAGCATCGCGGTCGACGGCGAAACGTGGGGCCATCATCACAAGGGTAGCGACAAGACGCTCGCCACGGTGCTGAAGAGACTCAAGAAATCCGGGAAGGTGGCCGTCACCGACTTCGCTGGAGCGCTGGCCGCGCATCCCCCCACGTCGACCGCCGAGCTCGTCGAGCGCACGTCGTGGAGCTGCGCCCACGGCATCGAGCGCTGGCGCGCCGCCTGCGGCTGCCGGATTCACACGGACAAGCCGTCGCAGCAGGACTGGCGTACGCCGTTGCGCTTCGCCGTGGAGTGGCTGGCCCACGAGGTGCACGAGATCTCGGCGCGCGCAGGGCTGTCTCGAGCGGCGCTCGAAGCCGCCGGCGGCAGCGGCCCCGTCCGCGGGGATGCGAACACGGCACGGCTCATCGAAATGGAGCGCCGCGTGCTGCGCGCGATGACCTCGTGCGGCTGGTTCTTCGACGACATCGCGGGGCTGGAAGGCCGGCAGGTGCTCCGCTACGCGGCGCACGCGATCACCCTGGCCGGTCCTGAGAGCGCGCGACTCGAAGCGGGATTCATCAAGCAGCTCGGCGACGCGCGCAGCAACGACCCCGCCGCCGGCAGCGCCGTCGATGTGTTCCAGGCGCTGCAGCCGACGCCGTCATGACGCGCCAAGCCCCGTTGCGATTCGTCTTCGGCCTGCACCTGCATCAGCCGGTGGGCAATTTCGATCACGTCATGGCCGATCACGTGCGGGACGTCTATCGCCCGATCCTCGAGCGCGCGAGCAGCGCCGGGTTCGTTCCGCTCACGCTGCACGTGTCCGGCCCGTTGCTCGAGTGGCTCGAGCAGCACGATACCGCGTGGCTCGACATGGTCGGCCGCCTCGCGGCGGACAAGAAGCTCGAGCTGCTGCTCGCCGGATTCGATGAGCCGATTCTCGCGTCGCTCCCCAAGCCTGACCGGCTCGAGCAGATCGGCCGTTTGCACGAGTATCTCAAAAAGCGCTTCGGTGTCGATGCGACCGGCCTTTGGCTGACGGAGCGCGTGTGGCATCCGGGACTCGCTGAAGATCTGGCGGAGGCCGGCGTCGAGTACGCGCTCGTGGACGACCGCCACTTCCTGGTGAGCGGCTTTCGCTCCGACGAGCTGCACCGCCCGCACCTCACCGAGGCGAACGGTCGCCGCATGGGACTCCTCGCGATCGACGAGCGGCTGCGCTACCTGATTCCGTTCCGCCCACCCGAGGAGACCGCCGCGTATCTGCGCGAGCTGCGCAGCCACGGGCACGAGCTGGCGGTGCTGGCGGATGACGGGGAAAAATTCGGCGGCTGGCCCGGCACCAAGGATTGGGTCTACGGGTCAGGCTGGCTCGACAACTTCTTCAAGACCCTCGACAAGCTGATCTCGGACGGCGAGGTCGCGTTGTCCACCGGCCAGGACGCGTTCCGGCAGGTCCCCTCGGCCGGATTGTCCTACCTCGGGACGGCTTCGTACCGGGAAATGGAGAAGTGGTCCCTGCCGCCGGGGGCTCAAAAAGACCTGACGAAGCTGGAAGATGAGCTTGGACCGAAGCACCTGGCGGCCTCGGCATCGTTCGTGCGGGGAGGACACTGGCACCACTTCCTGGTGAAGTACCCGGAGTCGAACCGGATGCACAAGACGATGCTCGCATTGTCGGAGCTTTCCCGCCGGAAAGGCGATCCGCCGGAGGCGCGTCGCGCGATTGGCCGTGCCCAGTGCAACGACGCGTACTGGCACGGCGTGTTCGGCGGGCTCTATCTGCCGCACCTGCGCAACGCGGTCTGGCGCCAGCTCGCCATCGCCGAGCGCGAGCTTCGCAAGGGCGACTCGCTCGTCTGCGAAGAGCTCGATCTCGACTACGACGGTTTCCCCGAGCTCTGGGTGCACTCGTCGCAGTTCTCCGCCGTCATCAGCCCGCATCGCGGCGGCGCGATCGAGGTGCTCACGAGATTCCATGACTTGACGAATCTCGCCGACGTGTTGACGCGACGGCGCGAGTCGTACCACGAGCTGCCCAAGCAGCACGGGCATCATGACGACAAGTCCGGCGGGACCGCGAGCATCCACGACATCGAGAAAGCGGCGACACTCAAGGAATTGCCGCCGGTCGACATCGAGCCGCGCGCGATCCTCGTCGAGCGGCTGATCCCGGGGGACCTCGCGCCCGCCAGTTACGCGAGCGCGCATTACAAACCGATCCGCTCGTGGGCCGCCGTGCCGATGCGCGCGACCATCAAGCAAAACGGCGATCTGACGGTCCTGCTGCAGGGCGAGGGTCTCGAGAAGAGAATCGAGTTCGATGTCGCCGGGAGCCTTCACGTTTCCTACACGTGGGATCCGGCGGGACTGGGCGCGAACGCGATGTTCGCCCCCGAGCTGTCGGTGGCGCGCAGCATCCCGGTGCACGTGCACCCCGACGCCGAGATCTGGCGCTCGGAGATCACGACGGTCGCGCGCAGTGAGCGCGGATTTGAAGAGACCGTCCAGGGCTTCTCCATCACGCCACGCTGGCCGGCGCATCTCGGAAGCGCCCGCCTGGAGCTCGGTCCTTGAGTGTGCGGCGCCGGTGTACGTATCGCGTGCAGCTGAGCGCGAGTTTCGGGTTCGATCCCGCCGCCGAGGTTGCGGATTATCTGGCCGCCCTCGGCGTCAGTCATTTGTATACCTCGCCGTACCTGCAGGCGGCGCCCGGGAGCACGCACGGCTACGATGTGATCGATCATTCCCGCCTGAGCGACGAGCTCGGCGGCCCGGCCGCGCATGCGCGCCTGATTGCCGCGCTGCGGGGCGCGGGACTGGGTCACGTGATCGACACAGTGCCGAATCACATGTCGATCGCGGGCCGCGGCAATCGCTGGTGGTGGGATGTGCTTCGCAACGGGCTCGCGAGTGAGTATGCGCACTACTTCGACATCGACTGGGAGCCACCAGAAACACGCCTGCGCAATACGCTGCTGCTGCCCGTGCTCGCCGATCAGTACGGCCGCGCGCTGGAACGGGGCGAGATCAAGCTGCATCGCGACCGCACGGCGTTCACCGTGCGCTACAAGGATCACGAGTTCCCGCTCGAGCCGCGCTCACTCGCCGGTCTGTTTCGAGTCGCCGCGCAGGGGATTCGCTCCGAGCGCCTGGCGTTCATCGCCGACGCTTTCGAGCTCCTCCCCGCCCCCATAGAAACCAACCCGCAAGCGGCCGAGCGCCGCCGCCGCGATGACCGCGTCGCGACGGACCTGTTGCAAGCGCTGCTCGACGACGAGCCGGATGTGGGGCGCGCCCTCGATCGCGCCGTCGATGCCTGCAACGCCAATCCCGACTCGCTGGATCGGCTGCTCGAGCAGCAGAACTACCGGCTCGCGTGGTGGCAGGCCGCCGAGCGCGACCTTGGCTATCGGCGCTTCTTCGACGTCAACTCCCTAATCGGGCTGCGCATGGAAGTGCCGGAGGCGTTCGCGGCCACGCATCGCCTCCCGTGCGAGCTCGTGCGCTCCGGCGCAGCCGACGGGCTGCGCATCGACCACGTCGACGGCATGCAGGATCCTCGTGAATACCTGGAGCACCTGCGCGAGCAATGTCCGACCTACACCGTGGTCGAGAAAATCCTGCAGGACGACGAGCGGCTGCCTGAATCCTGGCCGGTCGCCGGGACCAGCGGCTACGACTTCCTGAATCTGGTGGGTGGGCTGTTCATCAACCCTCGCGCCGAAGCGGTGCTCACGCAGTTCTACGCGACCTTTGCCGGCCTGTCGGACTCGTACGCCGACGTCGCGCGCGAGAAACGGCTGCTCGTGCTGCGGGAGGGACTGGGCAGCGACGTCAATCGCCTGTCGGAGCTGCTGCTGCAGATCTGCGAGCGCCATCGCCGTCATCGCGATTACACGCGTCACATGCTCACCGAGGCAGTGCGCGAGCTGCTCGCCTGCTTCCCCGTGTATCGCACGTACGTCCGGCCTGATGTTTCGGAGATATCCGACGCGGACCGCGCGACGATCGAGACCGCCACGACCGAAGCCAAGCGGCGCCGCCCGGACCTCGATGGCGAGCTGTTCGACTTTCTGCGCGGAATCCTGACGCTCGCGGTGCGCGGCGAGCTCGAGAGCAGGCTCGTGAATCGCTTCCAGCAGCTGAGCGCCGCGGTGATGGCAAAGGGCGTCGAGGACACCGCCTTCTACTGCTACAACCGCTTCGTGGCGGTGAACGAGGTCGGCGGCAATCCGGCGCGGTTCGGTGTGTCACCCGCCGAATTCCATAAGCGCATGGCCGAAGTGCATGAGCACCATCCGCAGACGATGAACGCGACGGCGACGCACGACACCAAGCGCGGCGAGGACGTGCGTGCGCGACTCGCCGTGATCACCGAGTGCCCGGGGTCATGGACGTCCGCGGTGCAGCGCTGGTCGAAGCACAACGAGGGCTATCGCACGGGCGATCTGCCGGACCGGAACACCGAGTACCTCTACTACCAGACGCTGGTCGGCGCCTGGCCCGTGCCCGTCGATCGCATGCTCGCGTACATGGAGAAAGCGACGCGGGAGGCCAAGACCCACACGTCGTGGACCTCGCCGAGCGAGAAGTTCGAGACGGCCTTGAAGCGCTTCATCGAGCGTTCGCTCGCCGATCCCGAATTCATCACGGCGGTCAGGGAGTTCGTGAATTCGATTCTCGAGCCTGGTCGGGTCGTCGCGCTGGCGCAGGCGCTCATCAAGTTGACCGCGCCCGGAGTGGCGGACCTGTATCAGGGCACCGAGCTCTGGTCGCTGTCGCTCGTGGATCCGGACAATCGCCGGCCGGTCGATTACGGGCTGCGGCGCCGGCTGCTCGCCGAAATTGCCACCGCCCAGCCGGAACAGGTGCTGGCACGCATGGACGAAGGCCTGCCCAAGCTCTGGATGATTCAGCGCGCGCTCGGGGTGGAGGCGAACGGCTGCTACCAGCCGCTCGCGGCCGAAGGCGAGCATGCCGAGCATGTCGTCGCGTTCGGGCGGGGCGGCAAGCTCGTCACGATCGTCCCACGGCTGAGCCAGACGCTGACCGGCGGCTGGGACGACACCACGATCGCCTTGCCCGACGGCCAGTGGCGGAATGTCTTGACGGGGGAGATGCATTCCGGGGGCGGCGGGGGGCGCGAGCGGCTGGACCATCTGTTTGCCCGTTTTCCCGTCGCCCTGCTTATTCTCCAATGATGAACAGGCGGGGATTCGCGGTTCTCACGATGCTGGCGATCCTGGGGTGCGGGCGATCGCAGGCCCGCCAGGAAGCCGCGGGGGACAGCGCGATGCAACGGGTGGTGGACAGCATCACCCCCCCGCCCGCCCCCGAGAGCTCTCGCACGGAGACACGACCGGCCGTGACCAAGGCGCCGAAGACCATCGACGCGGTGCTCGCCGCGCACAACGATTCGCTGATGGCTGTCCCCGGCGTGCTCGGCACGGCCGTGGGCCGCTGCGACGGCGCGCCGTGCATTCGCGTGCTCGTCGGACGCGTGAGCGACGAGATCCGGCGTCGCGTGCCGCCCACGCTGGAAGGCTATCCGGTTCACATCGACGTCACCGGAACCATTGTCCCTCGCCAGTAACTTCGAGTCGCTGGCCGTCGACCTCGCCGCAATCGCACGGCACTGTTACGCGCGCGGCTGGGCGCTGGGGACGAGCGGCAATTTCAGCGCCGTGGTGCAACGCCATCCTCTCACGCTCGCCATCACCTCGAGCGGCCTCGACAAAGGCCTGCTCGAGCCGGAGCAGATCGTGGAAATCGACGAGCACGGCCGCCTCGTGCAGGGCGAAGGCAAACCCTCCGCGGAAACGGCGTTGCATCTCGCCATTGCGCGCGCCCGCGGGGCCGGAGCGGTGTTGCATACGCACTCGATTTGGAGCACGATTCTATCGGACGCCGTTGGCGATGCGTCCGGCGGGCTGGAGATCGAAGGGTATGAAATGCTGAAGGGACTGGAGGGCGTTCGCACGCACGAGCATCGCGAATGGCTGCCGGTCGTCGAAAACACGCAGGACTGGAGTGCGGCGGCGCCGCGCATCGAACAGAAGCTGCGCGAGCATCCCGAAATCCACGGCTTTCTGATTCGCCGTCACGGGCTGTACACCTGGGGCAAAGAGCTCGCGGAAGCGAAACGGCAGCTCGAGATCCTCGAGTTTTTGTTCGAAGCGATGGGACGAAAGCGAGGCGGCACATGGCAAGCGTGAGAATCCCGTCCGAGCAGCGGACGTTGACCGATCAGGACGAAGTGACGGCGTATCTCGCGACGCTCGGCATCGACTACGAGCGCTGGCCGCTGGCGCAGCGGGCGGCGGCCAATGCGCCCGCCGAAGCGGTGCTCGCGGCATACGCCCCTGAGATCGAGAAACTCAAGGCCAAGGGCGGGTACGTGACCGCCGACGTCATCGACGTCACGCCGGCCACGCCGGGCCTCGAGACCATGCTCGCCAAGTTCAGCACGGAGCACTGGCACGACGAAGACGAGGTGCGGTTCATCATTCGCGGCCGCGGTCTGTTCCACATTCATCCCACCACGGGGCCGGTCATCGCCATCGAAGTCGAGGCAGGCGATCTGATCCGCGTCCCGCGCGGCACGCATCACTGGTTCGATCTGTGCGCCGACAAAGACATCCGCGCGATCCGGCTGTTCCAGGACAAGGCGGGCTGGACGCCGCATTACACCAACAGCGGCACCGATAAGGGTTATCAGCCGCTGTGCATGGGCCCCGCCTACATCCCGCTCGGAGCATCGGCGCGCCTCAGCTGACGAACACCCGCGCCATCCTGCTGGATATCGAGGGCACGACCACGCCCATCGAGTTCGTCCATCAGGTGCTCTTTCCCTACGCGCGCGCGCGCGTGCGCGAGTTTCTCCAGCGTCATGCGTCCGACGAGGCGGTGCGCGCCGACATCGAGCTGCTGCGGCGTGAGCACGCGCTGGAGCATCCCCGCCCCGCCGACCTGCCGCCGTGGGATCCCGCGGACGAGCTGAAGTCGGCGGAGGCGTTCGCGTACTGGCTGATGGACCGGGACCGCAAATCGACAGGCCTCAAGTCGCTGCAGGGAAAGATCTGGGAAACCGGATACCGCGCCGGTGAGCTGAAAGGAAAGGGCGAAGTCTATGCCGACGTCCGCCCTGCCCTGGCGCGCTGGCACGAGGCCGGTAAGCGAATCGCCATCTTCTCGTCCGGAAGCGTACAGGCGCAGCGCAATCTGTTCGCGAATACTATCGCCGGCGACCTCTCCGGTTTTCTTTCAGGCTACTTCGACACGACGACCGGCCCCAAGCGCGATGCGCTCAGTTACCGGCACATCGCCGCCGAGCTGCGCTGCCAGCCGGAGGACGTGTTGTTCATTTCGGACGTCGCGGCGGAGCTCGACGCGGCACGCAGCGCCGGGATGCGCACGGTACTGTGCGTGCGCGGCGCGCCGCCGGAGACAGCAAACGGACATCCTGTCATCCACACCTTTGCGGAGCTGTAGATGAATCGACTGCTTCTGACCACGGCCGCGCTCGTGACGCTCGGCACCGCCTGCCAAAAACCATCGCGGCTCACACCAGCTGGCGACACCGAAGCCGCGATCACAGCGCGCGATTTGGAACGCCGACTTTATTTGATCGCAGACGACTCTCTGATGGGTCGCGAGACAGGAAGCGAGGGAGCCTCGAAGGCCTCGGCGTACGTCGCCGCCGAGTTTCAGCGACTCGGGCTCGAGCCCGGCGGCGACAACGGCACGTATTTCCAGGCGGTGCCGTTCTGGGACACGCGCGTCGATCCCAAGTCCATCCTGACGACCAGCTCCGGCATGACGCTGCGGCTGGGCATCGACTTCCTGCCGGCGTCCTTCGCCCCGCCGCCGCGCACGTTCGACCGGACGGCGGTCGTGTACGCCGCCTCCGCGAGTGACACCGCGCACGCGATGGCGCCGACCGACATCGCCGGCAAGTTCGTCGTGATCGATGTGCCGGAAGGCGTCAATTTCCGCTCGATTCTCGGTCCGTTCCTCGGCCGCTACCGTGAAGCGGCGGCGATCGGCGTCGTGGCGCTCGAGCAGCTCGGCGGCGAGCAGGTCGCCCGCATCCGCGATGGCCGGCCCGTGGCCGATACCACGCGCAATCCCCGGGCGCTTTCACTCGTCTGGCTCTCGCGCTCGGGCGCCGCCGCGCTGCTCGGCGCCCAGCCGTACACGTTGACCCCG
>Ga0207708_10003337_pt1 | contig 11825 bp, 8 predicted proteins | sample KBSK5101metaG_FD_184340 | JGI IMG/M metagenome (GOLD analysis project Ga0207708, IMG submission 184340) | Corn, switchgrass and miscanthus rhizosphere microbial communities from Kellogg Biological Station, Michigan, USA - KBS K5-10-1 metaG... | ecosystem: Host-associated > Plants > Roots >...
CCATGCCGCCGATGCCGGTGGTTCCACCGCGACCGGCAATCGGGCCGACGCCGTCGCACGCGAGCCCGCAAGCGCACGAGGGGGGACCGCTGCAGCCACCCGTGCCGCCGCGACCGCCGACGCCCGTCGTGCCGCCGCGACCCGCCACCGGTGCGGCGCCGTCGCCGCACCCGAACCCGCCGCACGCTCCGGCGCCGCCGGTTCCGCCGCGACCGCCCACGGGACCCGTGCCGTCGCACGCCCCGCAAGGACACGAGGGTGGGCCGCTGCAGCCGCCGTGACCGGTAACGGGTGCGGCGCCGTCGCCGCCGAACGTGCCGCCGCGCCCACCGCACCCGGTCCCGAGCCCGTCGCACGGTCCGAAGCCGCCGGTTCCGCCGCTGCCGCCGATCCCTGTCGCCCCGCTACCGCCCACCCCCGTCGTACCCCCGTGTCCCCCCATTGGCCCGTTGCCGTCGAGCGAGTCGCCACAGGACAGGAACGCCACCGTGCCGCCCAGGATCAACATGCAGAGCACCAAGCGTGTCATTCAGCTGCCTCCATGTGCGCCCGTCGGGCGCTCCGTCGGTACGACATCCGTGTCGCGGTTCGCGCGGCCGATCCGGCCGAGAAACCGCAGCGCATCTGGAAAACGAATCGCACGGTTGCCGTCAGTGCAACGGCGATACCAATCGTTGTCAGCGGAGGGCGTCGCGCCGGTAGTTTTCTTTCAGGCGAACGTACTTGGCGGCGTGGGCGCGGTGAAACGCCTCCTCGTCGGCGGTCAGCGTCTTCACGATCTTCGCGGGCATGCCCAGCACCAGGCTGCGCGGCGGGATCACCATTCGCTGCGTGACCACCGCGCCGGCGCCGACGACCGAGCCCGCGCCGACCACGGCGTTGTCGAGGATCGTCGCCTGCATGCCGATCAGACAGGCGTCCTCGACGCGGCAGGCGTGAATCATCGCGCGGTGGCCGATGATGCAGTCGGCGCCGATGTCGCACGGGCCGTCGTCGGCGACGTGCACCACCGTCCCGTCCTGGATGTTGGTGCGCGCGCCGACCGTCACCGGCCGGAGATCGCCGCGCAGCACGCTGCCGTACCAGATCGAGACGTCCTCGCCCAGCGTCACGTCGCCCACGACCGCCGCGCCCGGGAAGATCAGCGCGCGCTCGCCGATCGTCGGCAGCAACGCCAGATACCGATCGATGATCGCGCGCGGGAAGCGCCGCCGCAGCTCCGCGACCCGAGCATCCAGCGCGGCGGCGTCGGGCAGCGGACCATCGACGACGTTGACCGACGTCGCGATCGTCGTCATCGCGCTGCCCGTCCCTGCCCTAGGCGCTGATCAGCCGCAGCTGGCGCAGGCGCGCCGGCTGCTGGATGGTGATCGGGTAGACGTTCGAGAAGCAGGCGTTGCAGAAGCCTTCCTTCGGCCCCTCACCGGCGCCGTTGACGGATTCGTGCAGCCCTTCCAGCGACAGGTAGCCCAGCGAATCGGCGCCCACGAACTGCCGGATCTCGTCGGGCGTGCGCGACGACGCGATCAGCTCCTCGCGCGTGGGCGTGTCGATGCCGTAGTGACAGGGACCCTGCGTCGGCGGCGAGCTGATGCGCATGTGCACCTCGCGCGCGCCCGCGCCCCGGATCATCTCGACGATCTTGCGCGACGTCGTGCCGCGCACGATCGAATCGTCGACCACGACCACGCGCTTGCCGCTCAGCACCTCGCGCACCGGCGACAGCTTCAGCTTCACGCCGAAGTGACGGATCTGCTGCGACGGCTCGATGAACGTCCGCCCCATGTAGTGCGAGCGCATCAAACCCTGGTCGTACGGGATGCCACTCTCGCGCGCGTAGCCGATGGCGGCGGCGACGCCCGAGTCGGGGACGGGGATGACGACGTCGGCCGGGACGGGATGCTCGACCGCCAGCCGCCGCCCCATCCGCTCGCGCGCGCGATAGACCGACGTGCCGTCGATCGTCGAGTCGGGGCGCGCGAAGTAGACCCACTCGAATACGCACCGGTGGCGCGGCTGTTCGCCGAACGGCTTGTGACTGCGCACGCCGCGCTCGTCGATGATGATCATCTCACCTGGTTCGACATCCCGCACGAACTCGGCTTCCAGCAACTCGAACGCGCAGGTTTCCGACGATACGACCCAGGCATTCTTCGATTTGCCCAGCACGAGCGGCCGGAACCCCATCGGATCGCGCACCGCGACCAGCGAGTTCTCGGTGAGGAACACCAGCGAGTAGGCGCCCCGCACCTGGCGGAGCGCGTCGGCGGCACGGTCGGGCAACGTCCGCTCGCGGGAGCGCGCGATGAGGTGAACGATGCACTCCGTGTCGGCCGTGGTCGTGAAGATCGATCCTTCGGCCTCCAGCCGCTCGCGCAGCTCGACCGCGTTGACCAGGTTTCCGTTGTGGCCGATCGCGACGGCGCCGCCCGCGTAGTCGACCACGATCGGCTGGGCGTTCTTCTTGGATGAGTCGCCCGCGGTCGAGTAACGAACGTGGCCGATCGCGGCGTGCCCCGGCAGATCCTTCAATCGGTTGGCCGTGAAGATGTCGTTGACGTGCCCCATCTCGCGCACGTAACGCAGCTTTTCGCCGTCGGTGGCGACGATACCGGCTGACTCCTGGCCGCGATGCTGAAGCGCGTACAGGCCGAGGTACGCCAGATTTGCCGCTTCCGGGTGTCCGTAGACTCCAACGACCCCGCACATCGCGCCGGGAGGCTACCACATTCGTTGCTCAATACCGTGGACAACCTCGCGGACCTGCTCTAGATCCTTTGCCCTCGCGGGAATAAAAAACGCAGCCGCCCGGATTTGTGCAACGCGTGAACTCGGGCATATATTTCGCCCGCGAAAATCAACAAGGGAGCCCCCGAAAGTCCCCCAATGATTGAAGTCAAAGGCCTGACCAAGTACTACGGTGAGCTGGCGGCGATTCACGACCTCGACTTCTCGATCGAACGCGGCGAGGTCATCGGCTTCCTCGGCCTGAACGGCGCCGGCAAGACCACCGCGCTCAAGATCCTCGGCTGCGTGCTGCTGCCGACCGCCGGCGACGTGAAGGTCGACGGTATCGACATCGCGCGTGATCCGCACGAGGTCCGGCGGCGGATCGGCTTCCTGCCCGACACGCCGCCGCTCTACAACGACATGACCGTCGGGCGGTACCTCAAGTTCGCCGCCGAGCTGCGCGGCGTCCCGTCGTCGGAGTCCGACAAGGCGATCGCGGAGGCGGAGGAGAAGACGGCCACCCGCGAGGTTCACGACCAGCCGATCTTCAGCCTGTCGCACGGCTACCGCCAGCGCGTCGGCGTGGCGCAGGCGCTGGTGCACCGCCCCAAGCTGCTGATCCTCGACGAGCCGACCAGCGGCCTGGATCCCGTGCAGATCGTGGAGATGCGGGCGACGATTCGCGCGCTGCGCGGCGAGCACACGGTGCTGCTGTCCAGCCACATCCTGTCCGAGATCAGCCAGACCTGCGATCGCCTGCTGGTGATCCAGCGCGGCGAGATCGTCGCCCAGGGTTCGGAGCAGGACCTGGCCACGCGCCTGGGCGGCGGCGGAACGATCGAGGTCGAGGTCGCGGCGCCGTCGGCGCGCGCGATCGAGGTCGCCCGCACCGTCACCGGAATCGGGGAGTGCAGCGTGCTGCACGAGACCGGCGGCGTCGCGGTGCTGTCGCTGGTCGGCTCGCCCGACCTGCGGCCCAAGGTGGTGCGCGCGCTGGTGCAGAACGGCGTCGACGTGCTTCGCATCGACCGCGGCGCGGCGCGCCTCGAGTCGATCTTCCTCAAGCTGACGCAGGACAAGAGCAATGGGAGGCTGCAATGAGCGCGATGCTGCTGATCGCGCGCCGCGAGCTGGGCGGCTACTTCCGATCGATGACCGGTTACGTCATCGCGGGGCTGGTGCTGCTGATCGACGGCCTGCTGTTCAACGCCTTCGTGCTCAGCGCGGGCGAGATGTACTCGGCCGACGTGCTGGCCAACTTCTTCTACATCTCGTTCGGCACGACGGTGATCGCCAGCGTGTTCATCTCGATGCGGCTGGTCGCGGAGGAACGACAGACGGGCACCCTTGTGCTGCTGACGTCGTCGCCGGTCCACGACTGGGAGATCGTGATCGGCAAGTACGTATCGGCGGTGGCGTTCCTGGGCATCGTCACCCTCGCGACGATCTACATCCCGGCGCTGGTGATGGTGAACGGCAAGATCTCGGTCGGCCACCTGGTCTCCGGGTACCTGGGCTTGCTGCTGGTCGGCAGCGCCACCCTGGCGATCGGCGTGTTCGGATCGGCGCTGGCGCGGACGCAGGTGCTGGCCGCGATCTTCTCGGGCGTCATCGTCGTCTCGGTGCTGATCGCGCACCTTCTGGCGCGCGTGACCGACCGCCCGCTGAAGGAGATGTTCATGGCGCTGGCGCTGTACGCGCGGCACTTCCCGCCGTTCCAGACCGGCACGATCCACCTGCGTGACGTCGTCTACTACGTGGCGGTGACCTACGTGGCGCTGTTCGCGGCCGTCCGGGTGATGGAGGCGCGGCGATGGAAATAGCCGGCAAGGGACTTCGAGGCAGCGCCCGCTGGTCGGTTCTCTGGGCGCTGGGCATGTTCGCCATCTTCCTGGGCGAGCGGATCGTCGGTTCGGGGACGATGCGGGCGGTCGCCACGGGCGCCGGTCTGGTGGCGGTGATCGCCGCGATGGCGATGCGGTTCGTCCGGGCCGGGAAGGCGCCCGCCGACCGCAAGAAGCTGGAGCAGCGGTTGGTGGCCCTGTACGCGCTGGGCCTGGGCGCGGTGCTGCTGTACGTGATGCAGTCGGACCTCTGGTCGTCGGCGTTCAACCAGCCGCTGGAGCGCAACTGGCCGAGGCTGTCCACCGTGCTGGCTGCCCTGTGGCCGGTGGCGTGGATCGCCGCGGCCTGGCCGATCCTGCTGATCGAGCTGGCGCACGCCGAGATGGCGCGCGCGCCCCGGCTGGACCTGGGGCGGATCCGCAGCGCGACGCTGTCGGGCTTCGGCCTGGCCGCCGCGCTGGTCGCCGCGTTCTCGTTCTCTTATGTCGCGTCCGAGCGCGACATGAAGGCGGACCTCGCGTACTTCCGGACGTCGCGTCCGGGCGAGGTGACCCGCCGGATCGTCCGCAATCTGGACCAGCCGCTGGAGATCGCCGTCTTCTTCCCGGCCGCCAACGAGGTCCGCGACGAGGTCGACGATTACTTCAAGGACCTCTTGAAGGAATCCAGCCAGGTCAAGCTGACGCACTACGATTTCGACATCGACCCGCTGAAGGCCAAGGAATATGGCGTCACCACCAACGGCATCATCGCGTTCGTCCGCGGCAGCCGGCACGAACAGCTGGGCCTGGCGAAGGAAATGGAAGGCGCCAAGGCAGGGCTCAAGATCCTGGACAAGGAAGTCCAGCAGCGGCTGATGACGATCGTCAAGCCGCCGCGCACGGCCGGCTTCACGCTGGGCCACGGCGAGCGCACCTGGGAGCGCGGCGAGACCGACAACGACAAGCGCGCCGGCCTCGCGGTCCTGCGCGACGGCCTGCTCGATCAAAGCTACGACATCCGGTCGGTCACCCCGGCGGACGGCCTGATGAACGAGGTGCCCAAGGGAATCACGATGCTCGCGATCATCGGGCCGCGGACGCCGTTCCAGCCAGAGGAGTACGCGTCGATCAACCGCTTCATCGACGGCGGCGGCCGCGTGCTGATCGCGCTGGACCCCGAGAACAAGATCGACATGCACGAGGTGCTGGCCCCGCTGAACCTCATATACAAGGCCGACACGCTGGCCAACGAGATGGTCTACGCGCGCCGGATCGAGCAGAAGATCAGCGATCGCGTCAACCTGGTGACGTCGACGTTCACGTCGCATCCGTCGGTCACGACGCTGCAGCGGCTGGGCCCGCGCGCGGCGGTCGTCCTGCCCGGCGCAGGTTGGATCGACACCAAGAAGGATCGGACCGCGGCGATCCCGGTCGACGCGCCCATCAAGGCTCACTACGCCACGTTCGTGGACAAGAACGGCAACTTCACCCTGGACCCCGGCGAGGAGAAGCGCCAGTGGGAGCTGGCGGCGACCGCCGTCAAGAAGGACGCGCGCGTGTTCGTGATCGCCGACTCCGACTGGATCGGTGACGAGGCGATCAAGATCCCGGGCAACAGCGTCCTGGCGCTGGACGTCGTCCACTGGCTGATGGGCGACGAAGCGTTCTCCGGCCAGACCACGACCGAGACGGACGTGAAGATCACGCACACGCGCAAGCAGGACGTCGCCTGGTTCTACTCGACGATCTTCCTCGCCCCGGCGCTGGTGATCGGGGCGGGCGTCGCCGTCACGCGCAAGTCACGGCGCAAGCGGCGTCAGGAAAAGCGCGGCGGACCGCCGGCGCCGGCGGCACCGCCGCCACCCGCGGCGGACGCCCCGGGAGGTGCGCAATGACCGGGCGTGGGCTGGCGATCCAGGGCGGCATCGCCCTGGTGGGCCTGGTGACGGTCTACACGACCTGGCAGCGCGAGCCCGAGCGCGCGCCCGGCGCCGTCACCGTGATCGACGCGAGCAAGTCGGACGTCACGCTGGTTCGCTACGATGACGAGGCGAACACGGTCGACCTGACGCGCGGGAAGATCGGCGACGACGAGGGTGTCTGGCTGCACCTGGTCACGAAACCGAAGGCCGATCCGAAGCCGGATCCCAAGGCCGATCCGAAGGCCGCCAAGCCCGCGACGCCGCCCGCCCCCACGCCGCCGCCCCGCGACCTGCCGGGCGCCGACAACGCGAAGAAGCTCTACGAGCAGTTCGCGCCGCTGGTGTCGATGCGGGCGTTCGGCGTTCTCGATCCGGCCAAGCTGAAAGAGCTGGGCCTCGACAATCCCAAGCGCAAGCTGGACGTGACCGTGAAGGGCGCCGTTCGCAGCTACGAGATCGGGCAGCCGGCGGTCGCGTCCGGGGGCGAATCGTTCCTGCGCGACACGCGCGACGGCCGCGTCTACCTGATGCCGCGCAATCTTCTGAGCGAGCTGCAGAACGCCAGCCACCTGGTCGACCGCCGCCTGCACACGTTCGAGATCACCGAGTTCGATCACGTCAAGCTGTCGTCGGGCGGCAAGCAGAAGGAGATCGTGCTGGTCGGCCGCGAGTCGCCGAAGACGCTCGGCTTCGCTTACGCCAAGACGCCGGACAAGAAAGACCAGATGGTGAAGAACTGGCATGACGCCCTCTGGCGCATCTTCCCGACCGAGCTGCTCGGCAAGGGCGAGGAGCCCGCGGGCGGCAAGGTGTCGATCGTCCTGCGCGCGGATTACACGGAGAAGGGCAAGGCGGTTGGCTGGATCGAGATCGGGCGCGTCGACACGATCAGCGGCGCGACCGATGACCCCACGGCGCCCGGCGATCTGTATGCGCGCAGCGAGCACACGGCGGGCTGGGTGAAGATCCCGTCCGGCGGTCAGATCGTTCCGGACGCGCAGAAACTGATCGCGGCGCCGTAACCGCGCCTTTCAGGCCCGTCCTCGTCCTCGTCCTCGTATTCGGGGAAGGGACGGCGATAAAGTAATGAACTCCGGTACTTGTTGACCTTGGGGGGGCGGCGAGAAAGAATCCGGCCGGTGAAACGCCTGCTCGCCTCGCTTGGCGCCGCGATCTTGTTGATCGCGGCGTGGCTCGGGACGCAGGCGGTCGAGTCGAATCGCGCCCGCGCGGTCAAGCGCGAGGCGGCGCGCGGCGCCGAGACAGCCGGCATGCGTGCCGCCGAGGCGCTGGCGGCCCACGTCCGCGAGTTGAAGCTGGAGGCGCAGAACGCGGCGGCGAACCCGCGCCTGGTCGCGGCGCTGCGCGGCAACGCCGACGCCGCCACGCTGCAGGACCTGTTTCGCACCGAGGAATGGTGGGAGCCGTACCGCAACGCGTTCCGCGTCTATGCGGTCGCCTTCGAGGGCGACAAGCTGGACGTCATCGAGGGGATGAAGACCGCCGACTTCGCGTCGGACCTGATCATCCGCGAGGCGCGCGAGCGCAAGGAAGCCGTGGCCGAGCTGGTCATGGGCAAGGGCTGGCCGTACGCCGCGGCGGCGGCCGGCGTCGAGCTGCCCGGGCGTCAGATCCCGGCCGTGCTCGTCCTCGCCAAGCCGATCGACGACACGGCCGTCCGCAAGCTGGCGGAGAAGGCGCGCGGCGGCGTGCTGCTCTCGGACGGCACGCGCTCCGTGATCGAGGCGGGCGCCGATCCGGAGCGCGAGCTGCTGCGCACCGCGGTCGGCTCGGAGACACGCGGGCCAATCTTCGAGGGTCAGGACGGCACCTGGGCGGCCGCGGTCAGCCCGCTGGTTCCGGGACTGTGGCTGTGGACGTTCGCCAGCGGCGCGGCTGCTGCGCATGAGGCCGAGAGCTCCGCCGCCGTGCAGACCGCCATGATCTGGGTGGGCGGCGCCCTCGGCGCGATCGTCGCGCTGGTGATCGGATGGCGCCGGAAACAACCCGCGCTGGCGGGCGCCCCCGATGAAGCGCCGGGCAGCGAGGCCGGGGGCGTCGAGTCGCGGACGATCGGCGGCGTCTTTCGCAGCCGACCCAACCTCGGGCCTGGCGTTCCGGGGACAGGCTCGCAGCGCGCGCCGCAGACGGGCGACGGCCTCGCGGCCACCGAGGTGCATCAACCCGATCGCCCGCGCGCGACCGCCGACGGCGTCAAGACCGTCACCTTCGGGCGCTACCGGCTGGTCGACCTGCTGGGCGAAGGCGGCATGGCGCAGGTCTACACAGCGGTCACGTTCGGCGCCGAGGGCTTCCGGCGCACGTTCGTCGTCAAGCGCCTGCGCGCCGAGCTGGCGCGCGAGCCCGCCGTCGTCGCGCAGTTCATCGACGAGGCGAACCTGGGATCGACGCTGGTGCATTCGAACATCATCCCGGTGTTCGACTTCGGCAAGGTCGGCGACGAGTACTTCCTGGCCCAGGAGTACATCCTGGGCCGCGACCTGGGCCGGCTGGCGGTGCGCGCGATCGAGAAGCAGCAACGCGCGCTGCCGCCGACCACGGTGCTGTACGCGGCGTCGGAGACGCTGCGCGCGCTGGAGTACGCGCACACCAAGCTGGGTGACGGCGGGAAGCCGATGGCCATCGTTCATCGCGACGTCTCGCCCAGCAACATCCTCGTGTCGGCGCGCGGTGAGGTGAAGCTGTTCGACTTCGGCATCGTGAAGGCCGAGGGACGCGTGACGAAAACGCAGCACGGCGTCGTGAAGGGCAACGTCAGCTTCATGTCGCCCGAGCAGGCGCGCGGCATCAACATCGACGGCCGCGCGGATCTTTTCTCGCTGGGGCTGGTGATCTTCTACTGCCTCACGGGCGAAACCCTGTACAAGGGCTCGACCACGTACGAGGCGCTGGTGAAAGCCGCGACCGGCCCCGGCGACGAGGAGCTGGCACGCATCGCCGCCCTCCCCGCCCCGTGCGCCGACATCGTGCGGAAGGCGCTGGAGGTGGATCCGACCAAGCGATATCAGACGGCCGGTGAGTTCGGCGCCGCGCTGGCGCCGCACGTCTCGGGAGGCGCGGCGGAGGCAGGCAGCCTCATGAGCACGCTGTTCGCGGAGGACTTCCGCGCCGAGGAAGCCCGCTTCGCGGCGGCGATCCCGAGCAGCGGCGGGCTGGATCCCCGCAACACCCGCGACTATCAGAACCGGCGCTCGTGAAGTCGTCCCCATCTCTGACCTTGCCGCCTGCCGGCGAAACGCCCGGGCTCCTGATCGCGCACGTCGGTCCGCCCGAGCCGATCGACGAGGGGCCCGCGATGTACCGCACGCGACAGCCGTGCCGCGCCCTCGGCGAGCTGCCCGGCGTCGCGGTCATCAGCGGTTCGATCCTGTCGCCGGGGCTGTTCGATTCGCGCGTTCTGCTCAACGCCGACGTGCTGGTCATCCGCGACGTCGCCGATCCCGATCTGCTTCCGATCGTCGCCGCGCGCCGCCGGCGCCGCAAGCTGTCGGTCTTCGAGGTGACGCGGCACCTGTTCGCGGCGCCGGCCGGGACGCCGGAATTGACCGCCCGTTCGCCGGACCTGGTGCAACGCAGCCTGCGGCCCCTGCTGGCCCGCCAGGCGGACTGCCTGCAGCTACCGACGCCGGCGCTCGACGCGCACTGCGCGGCGATGAATCCCCGGCGCGCGTCGTTTCCGGATCAGCTGTGGGACGCGCCGCCGCCGACGCCGGCGCGGCGGCCCGATCGCGTCGTCATCGGCTGGGGCGGCTCCCACGTTCACCGCGAGGACGTGCGCGCGGTGCTCCCGGCCATCGCCGGCGTGATGGAACGGCACCCCGAAGTCGAGCTTGCCGTCATGGCGGAAGCCGAGCTGCAGCCGCTGCTGGATGCGCTGCCCGCCGACCGCGTCGCGTTCACGCCGTGGGGATCGCTCTCCAGCTATTACCGTTTCCTCGAAGGCGTCGACATCGGCATCGCGCCGCTGGCGCCGACCGCGTTCAACCGTTGCCTCTCCGACACCCGGTTCATCGAGTACGCCGCGCACGGCGTGCTGGCGGTGTGCGCGGACCTCGAGCCGTATCGCGATGTCGTGCGGCCGGGCGAGACCGGCTACCTGTTCGCCGACGCGGCCGAGCTGGAGACCGTGCTGGAGCGGGCGCTCGTCGAGGGCGAGGTGCGCGCCGCGATTCCGGCGCGCGCCGCGCGTTACGTCGCCAGCGAACGCAGCGAGCGCCGCCACGCCAAGGACCGGCTGGGGTTCTACCTGTCCGTCGCCGCGCACATGGGCTTCGACATCAAGGGACGGCAGCGCGCCGCGTTCCCGCCGCCCGAGACCCGCGACGAACGGCACGCCGCCATGACGTTCCCGGACTCGAACTACCAGATGCTGGGCGCGGGCGAGGTCGAACGCTTGCTGGAGGAAGGCTTGCGCCACAAGCACGCCGGCGAAGTTGCGGAGGCGCGGCGTTCGTTTCTCGCGGCGGCGCGGCTGGCGCCGCGCAGCCACCTGCCGCCGCTGCTGCTCGGCGGCGTCGAGGCGCCCGCGGCCGCGATCGAGGCGCTGACGCGCGCCGAGTCGCTGAACCCGACGTCCTGCCAGGCGGCCTACCTGCGCGGCGTGCGCCTGCTGGAGGTCGGCGACGTCGCCGACGCGGCGGCGGCGTTCGAGCGCGCGCGCGCGATCGCGCCCAGCTACGGGGCGCCCCAGGAACGTCTGGGCATGCTCGCCGAGGCGGCGGGCCGCACCGAGGACGCTTGCCGGCTCTTCGAGGAGGCGGCCCTGCAGAACCCGAGCTTCGCGCTGCCGATCGCGCGGCTGGCCGAGATCGCCCAGCGCAGCGGCAAGATCGACAAGGCGGTCGGCTTGCTGGAACGGATCCTCGCCGACGATCCCGACCTGTCGCTGACGAACTTTCTGGTCGGACGCGCTTACGTCGAGCTGCACCGCTATCACCAGGCGCGGGTGCACCTGCTGCGCGCGGTCGACGGCGCCGAGGATCGCGCCGCGGTGCTCACGGCCCTGGCCACCGCCGAGCGCGGCCTGGGCAACCACGACGCGGCCAAGATCGCCCTGGAAGAAGCCCGGACCGGCGCACTGTAAGGTCCCGCGGGCTGCGGCGTTCTCCCCGTATCAGGAGGTCGCCATGCCCGTCGCTTCGAGCCGTCACCGCCGCCAGGCCATCACCATCGCCAGCATGTTCGCCGCCGCCGCGCTGCTCGATGGCGCGGCTTGTAGCTACCACCCGCACAGTGCGCCGCGCCAACCACGGTACGCCATGGTCGACCATGGCGGGGCGGAGCGACCCGACCCGGGCCACAATACCGAGGCGTACGACCGGATCTA
>Ga0207708_10003341_pt1 | contig 11821 bp, 10 predicted proteins | sample KBSK5101metaG_FD_184340 | JGI IMG/M metagenome (GOLD analysis project Ga0207708, IMG submission 184340) | Corn, switchgrass and miscanthus rhizosphere microbial communities from Kellogg Biological Station, Michigan, USA - KBS K5-10-1 metaG... | ecosystem: Host-associated > Plants > Roots >...
CACCGGGACCGCGAACCCGCTGGCGATGCTCCTGTCGGCGGCCATGATGCTCCGCCACGGACTGTCGCTTCCGGACGAGGCGGCGGCAGTAGAATCGGCGGTGGATCGGGCCTTGGAGAGCGGCCTGCGGACGGCCGATCTCGGTGGTTCGGCCACGACGGCCGAGGCCACCCGAGCCGTCCTCGCAAACCTCTAACAGGAGTCAGACGTGGAGCCAGCGGATCTCATCTGGATGAACGGAGAGCTCATCCCCTGGGAGGACGCCAAGGTCCACGTACTCACGCACGGCCTCCACTACGGCACCGGCGTCTTCGAGGGCGTCCGCTGTTACAAGACCGACCGCGGCCCGGCGATCTTCCGCCACCAGGACCACCTCGACCGCCTGGTCCAGTCGGCCGAGCTCTACTACATGCCGCTGCCGTTCACGACCGACGAGCTGCGCGCGGCCACGCACGAGCTCATCGGCCGCAACGGCCTGGAGGAGTGCTACATCCGCCCCGTCGCCTTCCGCGGCTACGGCACCATGGGCCTGTTCCCGCTCGAGGCGCCGGTCGACGTGGCCATCGCCGCGTGGGCCTGGGGCGCCTACCTGGGCGAGGACAGCCTGGTCAACGGGATCCGCGCCAAGGTCTCGTCCTGGCGCCAGTTCTCGGCCCAGTCCCTGATCCCGCACGCCAAGGCCTCCGGCCAGTACCTGAACTCGGTCCTGGCCAAGATCGAGTCGCACAAGGCCGGCTACGAGGAGGCCATCCTGCTCGACGAGCGCGGCGAGGTCTCGGAGGGCTCGGGCGAGAACGTGTTCGTGGTCGACGACGGCGAGCTGTTCACCCCGTGCGAGACCGCGCACATCCTCGGCGGCATCAACCGCGACTCGGTCATCGAGATCGCGGAGGACCTCGGCTACACGGTGACCCAGCGGGCCATCGCGCGCGCCGAGCTCTACATGGCCGACGAGGTGTTCCTGACCGGGACCGCGGCCGAGCTCGTCCCGGTGCGCGAGGTCGACGACCACCAGGTCGGCGAGGGCCGGCGCGGGCCGATCACCGGCGAGATCCAGCAGGTGTTCCTGGACGCCCTGCGCGGGCGCTCGGAGCGCTACGCGAAGTGGAACGAGATCGTGCAGGTCCCGGCGCTGACGCCCGGCCGAGGCGCCTAGGACGGATGGTCCGGGCTTGGACATCCAGCTCTACGACACGACGCTTCGGGATGGCATGCAGGGCGAGGGCATGTCGCTCTCGGCCGACGAGAAGCTGCGCGTCGCGCACCGGCTCGACGCGCTCGGCATCGACCTGATCGAAGCCGGCTTCCCGGCCTCCAACCCCAAGGAGCAGGAGCTGTTTGCCCTCCTCGGGCGCGAGACCTTCGGCCACGCCGACATCGCCGCCTTCGGCATGACCCGCCGCCGCGACGTGGCCGCGGACGCCGACCCGGCCCTGCGCGTGCTCGCGGACTCGTTCACGCCCGTGTGCACGCTGGTGGGCAAGACCTGGGGGCTGCACCTCGACAAGGTCGTGCGCGTCGACCGCGACGAGAACCTGCGCATGATCGCCGAGTCCGTCGCCTTCCTCGTCGGGCAGGGCAAGCGCGTGGTCTACGACGCCGAGCACTTCTTCGACGGCTACGCCGACGACGCCGACTACGCGCTGCGCTGCCTGCGCGCGGCGCTCGAGGCCGGCGCCGAGACCGTCGTGCCCTGCGACACCAACGGCGGCACGCTGCCCGACCGCCTGCGGGCGACGATGGACGCGGTCGTGGCCGCGGTCGGCGCCGAGGTGCGCGTGGGCATCCACTGCCACGACGACGCCGGCTGCGGCGTGGCCAACTCGCTGGCCGGCGTGGCCGCGGGTGCCACCCACGTGCAGGGGACGATCAACGGCTACGGCGAGCGCTGCGGCAACGCCAACCTGGTCACGATCGTGCCCAGCCTGCAGCTCAAGCTCGGGCACACCTGCCTCACGCAGGAGCAACTGGCGGAGCTCACCGACGCGTCGCACTTCCTCGACGAGCTCCTGAACTTCACCCCGAACCCCGATGCGCCCTACGTGGGCCGCAACGCGTTCGCCCACAAGGGCGGCATGCACGTGGCCGGCGTCAACGAGGACCCGGCGACGTTCGAGCACCTCGACCCGGACCTGGTCGGGAACCGGCGCGAGCTGCTGGTCTCCGAGCTCTCGGGCCGGGGCACCGTGCGGGCGCGGGCCGACGCGGCCGGGCTGAGCGTGGACGACGCGACCGTGTCGCGGGTGATCGAGCGGGTCAAGGAGCTCGAGCACACCGGGTACCACTTCGAGGCCGCCGACGGCTCCTTCGACCTGCTGCTGCGCAAGGAGGCCGGCGCCTACGAGCCGCTGTTCCGGCTCGAGTCCTGGCGGGTCATCGTCGAGAAGCGCGCCGACGGCCGCGTCGAGACCGAGGCCACGATCAAGATCTGGCTCGACGGCGAGCGCTACGTGCGCACCGCCGAGGGCAACGGCCCGGTGCACGCGCTCGACCGGGCGCTGCGCGCCGCCATCGCCGAGATCCACCCGCACCTCAAGGACATCGAGCTCGTCAACTTCAAGGTGCGCATCCTCGACGAGCGCAAGGGCACCGGCGCGATCACGCGCGTGCTCCTGGACTCCTCCGACGGCGGCGACGTCTGGGGCTCGATCGGCGTGTCCGAGAACATCATCGAGGCCTCCTGGGAGGCCCTGGTCGACTCGCTCGAGTTCGGCTTGCAGCCGGCGCCCGACCGGGCCGCCCGCTCTTGATCCCGCTCGCGCAGCCCGTCCTCGGCCCGCGGGAGGAGGAGCTCGTGCTCGAGGTCCTGCGCTCGGGGCAGCTCTCGCTCGGGCCCATGCTGCCCGCCTTCGAGGAGGGCTTCGCGCGGCGCCTGGGCGTGGCCCACGCCAGCGCGGTCTCGAGCGGCACCGCCGGACTGCACCTCGCGCTGCGCGCGGTGGGCGTGACCGACGGCGACGAGGTGGTCACGAGCCCGTTCTCGTTCGTGGCCTCGGCCAACGCGATCGTCTACGAGCGCGCGACGCCGGTGTTCGTGGACATCGACCCGGTCACGCTCAACGTGCCCGCCGACGGGGTGGCCGCCGCGGTGAACGAGCGCACGCGCGCGCTGCTGCCGGTGCACATCTTCGGCTACCCGGCCGACGTGCCCGGCCTCGAGCGGCTCGGCCTGCCGATCGTCGAGGACGCCGCCGAGGCGCTCGGCGCCACCTTCCCCGACGGCGTGCCCGTGGGCGCCCGCGGCCACCCCGCGGTGTTCGGCTTCTACGCCAACAAGCAGCTCGCCACCGGCGAGGGCGGCATGGTCACGACCGGCGACGCAGCGGTGAAGGAGCGCATCGACTCCGAGCGCAACCAGGGCCGGGCGCCGAACATGGACTGGCTCGACCACGACCGCCTGGGCTTCAACTACCGCCTCTCCGACGTCGCCTGCGCGCTGGGCGTGGCCCAGCTCGAGCACCTGGACGAGCTGCTGGCCGACCGCGCCCGGGTGGCGGCGCGCTACCGCGAGGCGCTGGCCGACCTCGACCCCGAGCTCGCGCTGCCGTGCCCGGACCGCGGTGGCGCCGTGCGCGGCTGGTTCGTGTTCGTCGTGCAGCTGCCGCGCGGCCTCGACCGCGACGCCGCCATTCGTGCCCTGGCCGAGCGCGGCGTGCAGAGCAAGCCCTACCTGCCCGCCATCCACCTGATGTCGTACTACCGCGAGCGCTTCGGCCACCGCGAGGGCGAGTTCCCGGTGTGCGAGGACGTGGCCGCCCGCTCGGTGGCGCTGCCGTTCTTCCCGCGCATGACCGAGCGCCAGGTGGAAGCGGTCGCGCAGGCGCTCGCGTCGGTGCTGTCGCAGTCCCGTTCGTTGCCATAATCGACCGATGCGTGATCGGGCGGAGCGGCGCCGCCGACAGGCGCGCTGGGTCGGCGCGTTCGGCTTCCTGCTTGCCCTCGTGCTGCCGATCGTCCTCTGGTACCAGGCCATGGTCGACATCGCGGCCGCCTTCACCTTCAAGGCGTCCTACTTCACCGGGCTCGTGCCCTGGTTGCTCATCCTGGCCGGGCTGCTGTTCTTCGTGCCCGTGGCCTGGTCGGCCGGCCGCAACCCGGAGAGCCGCTGGTACCCGCGCGCCCGCAACGCGTACGCCGGCTGGGGGATCACCCTGTACCTGCTCGGGTTCGGGCTGGCCACGCAGGTCGCGCAGATCCACGACGTGATCGCGCAGCACTGACGCCCTCTTACACTGGCGCGCCATGTCGCGCTTCTCCGAGCCGCAGGACCCCGCCTTCCAGCGGCTCAACGCGTCCATCGCGTTCGACCGCCGCCTCGGGCCCTACGACGTCGCGCAGTCGCGTGCCCACGTGACCATGCTCGCGGCGGTCGGCGTGATCGAGGAGGGCGACCGTGACGCGCTGCTGGCGACGCTCGACCAGGTCGAGCGCGAGCTCGAGGACGGCACGTTCCCGTTCGCGCAGGACGACGAGGACATCCACATGGCGGTCGAGCGCCGGGTCACCGAGCTGGCCGGCCGGGTCGGCGGGCGCATGCACACGGCGCGCTCGCGCAACGACCAGGTGGCGACCGACATGGCCATGTTCGTGCGCGCCCACGCCGAGCTCGCGGAGCGGGCCTGCGCCGAGCTGATGGCGGTGCTGATCGACGTGGCCGAGGCGCACCTGGACTGGCCCATGCCCGCCTACACGCACCTGCAGCGCGCGCAGCCCGTCTATCTCTCCCACCACCTGCTGGCCTACTTCTGGATGCTCGAGCGCGATCGCGAGCGCTTCCGCGCCGTCGTGCGCGCCACCCGCAAGCTGCCGCTGGGGGCGGGCGCGCTGGCCGGGGTGAACTTCGCCACCGACCGGGCGGCGGTCGCGCGCGCGCTCGGGTTCGACGGGGTGTCCGAGAACTCGATCGACGCCGTCTCCAACCGCGACTTCGTGCTCGACTACCTGGCCGCGGCGGCCACGTGCGCGACGCATCTGTCGCGTCTCGGGGCCGAGATCGTGCTCTGGTCCACGAGCGAGTTCGGCTTCTGCGAGGTCTCGGACGCCTGGTCGTCGGGCTCGTCGATCATGCCCCAGAAGAAGAACCCCGACGCGGCCGAGCTCCTGCGCGCGAAGGCGCCGCGGCTGGCCGGGCACCTGGTTGCCCTCCATGGCGTCCTCCACGGGCTGCCGCTCACCTACAACAAGGACCTCCAGGAGGACAAGGAGGGGCTGTTCGACGCCGTCGACACGCTGGAGCTGTGCCTGGCCGCGGCGGCGGGGATGCTGCGCGGGATCCGCTTCTCGCGCGAGCGCCTGCTCGACGCCGCGGCCGACGAGTTCCTCGCCGCCACCGACGTGGCCGACCTGCTCGTGCGCCGCGGGCTGCCGTTCCGCGAGGCCCACGGCGTGGTCGCCGGTCTCGTGCGCCGCGCGCTCGAGTCCGGGCGCACGCTGTCCGAGCTCCCGCCCGACGAGCTCACCGCGGCGCACGAGCTGCTCGACGACGAGGTCTACGCTGTGCTCGCCCAGGCCAGCTGGCTGGAGTCGAAGGTGTCGGAGGGCGGCACGGCGCTGGCGCGCGTGCGCGAGCAGATCGAGCGGGCACGCGCGGCGTTGTCAGCGTGAACGCGGCCTTCTACGCGCGCCCCGTCCTCGAGGTGGCGCCCGAGCTGATCGGTTGCGTCGTCGCCCACGGCGCCGCCAGCGGCGTGATCGTCGAGGTCGAGGCCTACCACGAGTCCGAGCCGGCGGCTCACTCCTACGGCGGCATCCGCGAGCGCACGGCCAAGCTGTTCGGGCCGCCGGGGAGCGCCTACGTCTACCGCTCCTACGGGATCCACGCGTGCCTGAACGCGGTGTGCGAGCCGGAGGGCGTGGGGGCGGCGGTGCTGATCCGCGCGCTGGAGCCGCTCGAGGGGACCGATCTCATGCGCGAGCGCCGCGGCGGCGTGCGCGACGAGGACCTGTGCTCGGGGCCGGGCAAGCTGACCCAGGCGCTGGGCATCGGGCTCGACCTGAGCGGGACGAGCCTGCTCGGCGCCGGCCCGATCACGCTCGACCCGCGGCCGGTCGACCGCAACGCCCCGACGGTGCTGACCGGCACGCGAATCGGGATCACGAAGGCGATGGACCTGCGCTGGCGGTTCGCGGAGGCGGACTCGCGCTACGTGAGCCGGCCGCGTTTGCGCCGCGCGGCCTAGCCTGCGCCGGTGCCACCGGCGGTCCCGCCGCCGCCACCACCACCGCCGGTGTCACCGCCACCACCGCCACCGCCGCCGCCGGTACCCGCGCCGGTGTCGCCACCGCCCCCACCGGTGTCGCCGGTGCCCGCGCCGGTGTCGCCACCGCCGCCGCCCCCGGTGTCGCCCGTGGCGCCGCCACCACCGGTGTCGCCTCCGCCTCCGCCGCCGGTGTCGCCGGTCCCGCCGCCACCACCGCCGCCGGTGTCACCCGAGCCGCTCGTGTCGCCGCTGCCGGTGTCGCCGGAGCCGCTGGTGTCGCCGGAGCCCGTGTCACCCGAGCCCGTGTCGGTCGAGTAGCTCGTACCCGGTCCGCCACCGTCGTAGGACGCCGGCTCGCCGTCGGCCTTCGAGAGGTCGGCGTTGGGATGGCGCTGGGCGAAGATCCCCCGCGCCGAGTCCATGAAGTCGTGCCAGATGTCGGCCGGGTAGGTCCCGCCCTCGACCGGCGAGCCGCCGTACTCGGTCCGCATCGGCTTGATCCCGTTCGGGTAGCCCACCCACACGGCCACGGTGTAGTGCGTGTCGAAGCCGATGAACCACGCGTCGCCGTAATTCTCGGTCGTGCCCGTCTTGCCGGCGGCGAAGCCGTCGAGCTGGGCGTTCTTGGCCGTGCCCTCGCTGACGACGGTCTCCATGATCGACGTCGTCGTACGGGCGACGTCGGGCGAGAGCACCCGCCGCTGCTCGCGCCGGTTGCGCGTGAGCGTCTTGCCGTTGGCGCCGTTGACCTGCGTGATCCCCACCGGCCCGCGCTTGGCCGCGCCCAGCGTGCCCGTGGTCTCCTTGCCGTCGCGGGAGAACGTCTCGTACGCGTGGGCCATGTCCAGCGGGGAGACGCCCTGCTTGAGGCCACCGAGCGAGATCGCGTAGTTGGTCGAGACCGGCGTGCGGATGCCCATGCGCCGGGCCAGCCGCGCGATCTTCTTCGTGCCCACCTTGATGCCCACCTCGGCGAAGACCGAGTTGTCGGAGAAGGTCAGCGCGCGCGCGAGCGTGCTCGTGCCCGCGTAGGCGTTGTCGAAGTTGTTGACGACGAAGCGCTCCTTGCCGCGCGTGTGGGGCACGGTGAAGACCTTCTTCTTCGACGCCCACTCGGACTCGGGCGAGACGCCCTGCTTGAGCGCCTCGGCCAGCACGAAGGGCTTGAACGACGAACCGGGCTGCCGCTCGCTCTGCGACGACAGGTTGAACGGGCTCTTGTCGTAGGCGGCGTCGACCGCGTTGGGGTCGCTGAGGTCGCCGGGGATCGGGCCCTGGGCCATCGCGCGCACCTCGCCGGTGCGGTTGTCGATGGCCACGATCGCCGCCGACGGGCCGATCCCGCTCAGGTGCTCCTGGATGGCCTGCTGCGCGGCCTGCTGCAGCGGCATGTCGATCGTCGTGTGGATCTTCAGGCCACCCTCGAGCGCCCGCTGGGCGCCGTAGCGGTTGATGACCTGCTGGCGGACCCAGTCGGCGAAGTACGGCGCCTGGGACTTCTCGCGCGGCAGCTTGACCGTGCTCGAGGTGGGCATCGAGTCGTTGCGGTGCTGCTGGTAGTAGGTCTCGCTGACGTAGTGCTGCTGGGCCATGTTGCGCAGCACGAGGTTGCGGCGGCGCTTGGCCGCCCGCGGGTGCTCGAGCGGGTCATAGCCGCTGGGCGAGGCCACCATGCCAGCGATCGTCGCCCCCTGCACCGGAGTTATCTGTGACGCGCACGTGCGCGTCGCCTGCGGCTGCGCGCACGGGTCGTTCGCGTAGTTGTAGAAGTAGGTGCGGGCGGCCTGCTCGACCCCGTAGGCCCCGTTGCCGAAGTACACCGAGTTCAGGTACTCGGTGAGGATCTTCTGTTTGGACCACTTTCTCGTCAAGTGGTACGCGAGCGCCGCCTCGCGCATCTTCTCGAAGATCGTGCGGTTGCCCTGGGCGCGCAGCGCGTTCTTGACGAACTGCTGGGTGATCGTGGAGGCGCCCTGGGTTGGCCCCGACCCGAACACGTCCGACACCACCGCGCGCGCGACGCCCTGGATGTCGAAGCCCTCGTTCGTGTAGAAGCGCTTGTCCTCGATCGCGATGATCGCGTGCTTCATGGACTGCGAGATCTGGTTCGCGTTGACCAGGATCCGGTTCTGCCGCGAGAGCACGCCGATGGGCTTGCCGTGCAGGTCGAGCAGGATCGAGTTCTTCGCGTGCTGGAACTCGCTGCGGTTCTCGAGCTGGGGCAGGTCGCGCGAGACGGCCAGGATCATCCCGAACACGAACGAGATCAGGGCGAGCACGCTCAGGCCGAGCGCAATGCAGATGACCCGCAGCCACTTGAGCTTGGGCTTGCGCCGGCGCGGGGGCTCGTCGCCGCCGTCGTCCCAGGGCTCGTCGACCCACTCGTCGGGAGGCTCAGGGGGAGGCGCGCCGCCGGTCCGCGGGAACTCGACGACGTTCGGCGGGTCGACGTGCGTGGCTCGGCGGATGAAGCCGCGGTCGTCGCTCATAGATCGCGGCGGCGCGGTGGCCGCCGGCCCTGGAAACTAGCATTGGCCCGGATGGCAAACGCCCCCTCCGAGCCCCGCGCGCAGGCGGCGTGGCTGGGCCGAAATGCAGTTGATGCCCTGCCCGATGGGGCGTTGGCGCAGAAGATCGCGGGCGCGCGCGAGGCCCAGCGGCCCCTGCGGGTCAAGCTCGGCATCGACGCAACCGCCCCCGACATTCACCTCGGGCACACCGTCGTCTTACAGAAGCTGCGGGAGTTCCAGGACGCCGGGCACGTCGTCGTGCTCATCATCGGCGACTACACCGGGCGCGTGGGGGACCCCAGCGGGCGCTCCAAGACCCGCCCGGTGCTCACCGGCGCGGAGATCGACCGCAACGCGGAGACCTTCCGCCGCCAGGCCGCGCACGTCCTGGCCGAGGACGAGCGCCTCGAGGTGCGCCACAACGGCGAATGGCTGGACATGCCGGCCGAGAAGCTGTTCGGCCTGGCGCGCACCGCCACCGTGGCCCAGATGCTCGAGCGCGACGACTTCGCCAAGCGCTACCGCGCGGGCGAGCCGATCTCCGTGCTCGAGCTGCTCTACCCGCTGCTGCAGGGCTACGACTCGGTGGCCATCGACGCCGACGTGGAGCTCGGCGGCACCGACCAGACCTTCAACCTGCTGCTGGGGCGCGACGTTCAGCGCGCCTACGGCAAGGCCGAGCAGGCGGTGCTGACCGTGCCCCTGCTGCCCGGCACCGACGGCGTGGAGAAGATGTCCAAGTCGCTGGGCAACGACATCGGGGTCACCGACCCGCCCGAGGACATGTACGGCAAGACGATGTCGATCCCCGACGAGGCGCTGGCCACCTGGTGGGACCTGCTGCTGGGCACGTCGCCGCCCGCCTCGCTGACCCCCTACGACGCCAAGCACGAGCTCGCGCGCCGGTTGGTGGCCCGCTTCCACGGCGAGGAGGCCGCGGAGCGAGCCGCGGCGCACTTCAAACGGGTCGTGGTCGGCCACCAGGCGCCCGACGACATGCCCGAGTCCGACTTCGACGCCGGCGACAACGGCGAGGTCCACCTGCCGGCCGTGCTCGCCGACGTGTTCGGCATCTCGCGCTCCGAGGCCCGTCGCGTGCTCGGCCAGGGCGGCGTGCGCGTCGACGGCGAGCCGGTCGACGGCCCCGACCTGCCCGCCGAGCGCCTGGACGGCGCCGTGTTGCAGGCGGGCAGGCGCCGGTTCGTGCGACTGCGCAGGCGCGCATGACCGTCCACGGCGGACTCCTGCGGTTGTCGACCCAGGGCGACGGCGACATCGTCGACCTCACCGACGGGGTGCGCCGCGTGGTGCAGCAGTCCGAAGCCGACCGCGGCGTGGTGACCGTGTTCGTGACCGGCTCGACCGCCGCAGTCACGACCATGGAGTACGAGCCCGGCGGCGTGCGCGATCTCCAGGCCACCCTCGAGCGGCTCGTCGCGCGCGCGGGCGACTACGAGCACAACCGCCTCAACCACGACACCAACGCCCACGCCCACCTGCGCGCAGCGATCGTGGGCCCGTCGGAGAGCATCCCGTTCGCCGGCGGCAGGCTGGCGCTCGGCACCTGGCAGCAGGTGGTCCTGCTCGACTTCGACGACCGTCCGCGCGAGCGCACGGTCTCGGTCAACGTCGTCAGCTGAGCCTTCGGGCTGTCCATCCCGCAGCGGGCCGTTCGTCGTCCTGGCACATCCATCCCCGAGTCAGGAGACGTCCATGTCCCCAGACGGCCCGTCCTACCCGCCCGACGCCAGCGCCCAGACCTTCCTGCTCACCGTGCGCGGCACGCCGGTCCCCGCCACGGTCGAGGAGGCGCGCACCGTGCACAACGCGACGGCCGGGGCGCCGCCGAGCGTCGCCGGGGCGCAGGCGCTCGGCGACCTCAGCCACAACGTCTTCGTCGATGCGTCCAACGGCGCCGGCGGCGACCTGCTGTTCATCGACTACTGGAACAGCCTGTCGGGGCTGGGCCGGTTCTTCACCGACCCAGCCGTGCAGGAGTCGGCCGGGCAGCTGTTCTCGACCCGCGAGGGCACGGTCTGGTCGGGCACGGACACGTTCGGGGACTTCCATCTGGCCGCGCCGTCGGGGCGGTCGACCGCGGGCGTCGGCGTGCTGCGCGTGCGGGTGACCGCGATCGAGGAGGCGGCGCCGGCGTTCGCGGCCTACTCCGCGGCGACGATCAACACCGCCCGCAGGCACGGGATCGTGAGCCACGCCACCTGGGTGCGGGTCCCGGACCCCGGCGCCGAGCCGGTGGCCGAGGTGATCGGGATCGACCAGTGGCTCGACCCGGAGGCGATGGCGCGGTTCTACGCGTTGCGTCTCGGGTTCGACCACGTGGCCCCGGTGTTCGCGGGCGAGCCGCAGACCTCGAGCTGGCGCGCGGCGCCGGGCGACTGGGCGGAGTGGTAGACGACGGGACGGGGCGGATCGTTGGGTAAGAGCCCGAGAAGGGCCTATGGGGGCGGCCCCACCAGCGCTATACTCAACGGTCCGCTTGTCCCGGCGGGGCAATGTCTCGTCGGGTCGCGTGCTGTCCGAGGAAACCCCTCGACGGAGAAGCGCGACGGTCTTTGAAAACTCAGCAGCGTGCACACTCGGCGGTCTCGACGACCGTCGAATGTCCAGGTCCGACCGACCGGCCTCGTGCCGGTCGGCAAGCCATTTCCGTCGAGCGTCGGGGTCCCCGCGGTGTACAGCGGGCCCCATCAGTGGCGACTCGGCAACTCTTCGGTAGTACTTCACGGAGAGTTTGATCCTGGCTCAGGACGAACGCTGGCGGCGTGCTTAACACATGCAAGTGGTGCGACGAACCAGGCTTCGGCCTGGGGCAGAGCCGCGAACGGGTGAGTAACACGTGGGTAACCTGCCCCGATGACTGGGACAACCCGGGGAAACCCGGGCTAATACCGGATGAGCTCTCCGCCCTTCCGGGCGGTGAGGAAAGGTAGCTTCGGCCTCCGCATTGGGATGGGCCCGCGGCCCATTAGCTTGTTGGTGTGGTAACGGCTCACCAAGGCAACGATGGGTAGCTGGTCTGAGAGGACGATCAGCCACACTGGGACTGAGACACGGCCCAGACTCCTACGGGAGGCAGCAGTGGGGAATCTT
>Ga0207708_10003346_pt1 | contig 11818 bp, 7 predicted proteins | sample KBSK5101metaG_FD_184340 | JGI IMG/M metagenome (GOLD analysis project Ga0207708, IMG submission 184340) | Corn, switchgrass and miscanthus rhizosphere microbial communities from Kellogg Biological Station, Michigan, USA - KBS K5-10-1 metaG... | ecosystem: Host-associated > Plants > Roots >...
CCGTGCGCTCTTGACCACCTGCGGCAGGAACATCTTGCCCGAGCCGAACAGGTCGCCCACCACCTTCATGCCGTCCATCAGCGGCCCTTCGATGATCTCGAGCGGCCGCGCGTACTTCTGCCGCGCCTCCTCGACGTCCACCTCGATGTAGTCGACGACGCCGTGCACGAGCGCGTGCGACAACCGCGCTTCTACGGTGGCGTTCCGCCAGGCGGTGTCTTCTTCCCGCTTCCTGCCCTCGCCCTTGACCGTCGCCGCGAACTCGACCAGCCGCTCGGTCGCGTCGGATCGCCGGTTGAAGATGATGTCCTCGACGTGCTCCAGCAAATCCTTCGGGATGTCCTCGTAGACCGCGAGCTGCCCGGCGTTGACGATGCCCATGTCGAGGCCGGCCTTGATCGCGTGATAGAGGAACGCCGAGTGAATCGCCTCGCGGACGATGTCGTTGCCGCGGAAGGAGAACGACAGGTTGCTGATGCCGCCGCTGATCTTGACGCCTGGGCACGCGGCCTTGATCAGGCGCGTCGCCTCGATGAAGTTGATCGCGTAGGCGTTGTGCTCTTCGAGCCCGGTGGCAATCGCCAGGATGTTCGGGTCGAAGATGATGTCGGAGGGATCGAAGCCGGCGCGCCCGGTGAGCAGCCCGTAGGCGCGCGTGCAGATCGCGACTTTCCGCTCGATCGTGTCCGCCTGCCCCTGCTCGTCGAACGCCATCACTACGACGCCGGCGCCGTAGCGCCGCACCAGCGCCGCCTTCGCCAGAAAGTCCGCCTCGCCTTCCTTGAGGCTGATCGAGTTGACGACCGGCTTGCCCTGCACGCACTTCAGGCCGGCGAGAATCACCGACCACTTCGAGCTGTCGACGACCACCGGGACCCGGGCGATGTCGGGCTCGGTGGCGATGTAGTTGAGGAACTCGGTCATCGCCCGCTCGGAGTCGAGCATGCCCTCGTCCATGTTGACGTCGATGAGGTTGGCGCCGCCGCGCACCTGCTCGAGCGCCACCTGCGCCGCCGACGCGTAGTCGCCAGCCTTGATCAACCGCGCGAAGCGCGCCGAGCCGGTGACGTTGGTCCGCTCGCCAATCATCTGGAAATTGGAATCGGGCCGGATCGTGAGCGTCTCGAGACCTGAGAACTGCGAGTACGAATTCCTGGTTCCCGATTCCCCATTCTCGATGGCCCGAGGCGGCAGGCCCTCGACGCCTTTGGCGATTTGGGCGATGTGATCGGGAGTTGTGCCGCAGCAGCCGCCGACGATGTTCACGAACCCGGCGGTCGCGAACTCGTGAAGGTAGCCGCCGGTGTCGGCCGGCTGCTCGTCGTACTGTCCGAAGGCGTTGGGCAGGCCCGCGTTCGGATAGCAGCTGACGTAGCAGGTCGCGATCCGCGCCAGCTCCGCGAGATACGGGCGCATATCCCGCGCGCCGAGCGCGCAGTTGATGCCGACGCTGAACGGCCGCGCGTGCGCGATCGACACCCAGAACGCGTCGATCGTCTGGCCCGACAGCGTCCGGCCGCTGCGATCGGTGATCGTGGCCGAGATCATCAGCGGCAGGCGGACGCCCTTCTCCTCGAATACTTCCTCGATGGCGACGATGCCTGCCTTGGCGTTCAGCGTGTCGACGATCGTTTCGAGCAGCAGCAGGTCGCAGCCGCCGTCGATCAGCCCGCGCGCCTGCTCTTTGTAGGCCTCGCGCAGCTCGTCGAAGGTCATCGCCCGGAACGCGGGATTGTTGACGTCGGGCGAGATCGACAGGATGCGATTGGTCGGGCCCATCGAGCCGGCGACGAACCGCGGCCGCGCCGGCGTCTTCGCGGTCCACGCCGCGCACGCCTCCTTGGCCAGGCGCGCGCCTTCGCGGTTCAGTTCGTAGACCAGCGCCTGCAGGCCGTAGTCAGCCTGCGCGATCGCGGTGCTGCTGAAAGTATTGGTCTCGATGATGTCGCTGCCGGCCTCGAGGTACTGGTGGTGGATCGCGCCGATCACGTCGGGCCGCGTCAACGTCAGCAGGTCGTTGTTGCCGCGCAGCTCCTTCGAGTGCGACGCGAAACGCTGACCGCGAAAATCGGCTTCGGTGAGCTGGTGGCGCTGGATCATGGTCCCCATCGCGCCGTCGAGGACGAGGATCCGCTCGGCGAGCAGCGCCTCGAGCTGGTGTCGAACGTCAGGCTTCATCGGTGCTCCGCTTTCCCTTGTCGTGCATGCGTGTGCGCGCGGCCGACGCCGGGCCTTTGGTGGCGGCGGCAATCAGGACCGTGAACGGGTCGCCGGCCTTGCGCGCGCCGACGCCGACTCTGACGTCGGACAAGCCGGCCGAGGCCAGCATCCGCTTCAACTCCTCGTCGTCGAACCCGAGCCGCCGATCGCCGAGCTTGGCGCGCACCCATTCTTCCTGGTGGGCGCGCAGGTCGAGCAGCAGCACGTGGCCGCCGGGCGCCGTGATCCGCGACGCCTCCGCGACGGCGCGGGCCGGATCGTGCGCGTGGTGCAGTGCCTGCGACAGCATCGCGACGTCGACCGCGGCGTCGCGGATCGGCAGCTGCTCGAGCTCGCCCTTTTTCCAGATCACGTTCGAGACGCGACGCCGCTGCGCCAGCGCCCGCGCGCGCTTGAGCACGGCGGCCGAGCGATCGACGGCGACGACTCGCGACGCCCAGCGTGCCGCCTCGATCGTCAGGTATCCCTCGCCGCACCCGAGATCGGCCACCTTCAGCGGCGGCATCAGCAGGCCGAGCGCGCGCGACCACGCGGCCCAGCTGCGGCCCGGCACCAGCTGGCGGGCATCGCGGGTGTCGGGGCCGGCATGCGCGTCGAAGTTCTCCTTGCGCAGGCGCAGCACTTCCTGCAGCCGGGCCTCGTCGGCGCGCACGGCGGGGTCTGCGGCGGCCGCGTCGAACTGCGCCCGCAGCATCGAGGTCAGCGTGTCGTCGTCGCGGCCGAGGGCGGGCGCCAGGCGGTAGTAGCTGAACCCGCCGTCGCGCTCCTCGCCGACCAGCCCGGCGTCCTTGAGCATGCCCAGGTGGCGCGATACGCCCGACTGCGCCAGGCCGAGCACGCCGGTGAGCTCGGTGACGTTGAGGCGCTCGCGCGACAGCACTCGCAGCAGGCGCAGGCGCGCCTCGTCGCCAAGCAGCCGATACAGCGCCGACGCCTGTTTCACATCTATGAATCTACATTTATTGATACGACATTGGCAAGCGGCGAACGGGCCCCGGTCCTTACAACTCGTCGATCGACTTCGGCCAGTCGTCCTTCAGCAGCCGCGACAGCGAGCGGTCGGCGAGCAGCTTGCCGCCGGTCTGGCACTTCGCGCAGTAGTTGCACTCGTTCGCCGCGTAGACGATGCGCTGCACCGGCGCGCCGCAGATCGGACACGGCTTACGGTAGCGGCCATGGACGGCCATCTCGTCGCGGAATGCCGTGACCTTCTCCGGGAACCCGCCCGCCACGTCGTCGCGCAGCCGCTCCACCCAGGCGGTCAGCGTCGCCCGCGTCGCGTCGTACAGGCGAAGAAACTCGGCGTCGGTCAGCGAGCGCGAGAGCTTCATCGGCGACAGCTGCGCGGCGTGGAGGATCTCGTCCGAGTAGGCGTTGCCGATGCCGCTGAACAGGTGCGGATCGGTGAGCGAGCGCTTGAGCGTGTGGCTCTCGCGGGTCAATGCCTCATGGAACTGTTCGAGTGTCGCATCGAGCGGCTCGATGCCGCCGGGATCGAGCGCGCGGAGCGCGTCGGCGCCGCGAACCAGCTGCATCGACGCGCGCTTCTGCGAGCTCGCCTCGGTGAACAGCAGCGTGCCGTGCGCGAACTCGAACGTCGCGAGCAGCATCCGCGGGCCGACGCCGGGCTTCTGCCCCGGCGCGCGCCACCGCAGGCGGCCGGCAATCATCAGATGGATGACGAGGAAGATCCCGCCGTCGAACTCGAGCACGATCCGCTTGCCGACGCGGCGCACGCCGCGAACGGTCTCGCCGTGCAGGCTGGCGATCGGGGGATCGACGGAGCGGAGGACGAAGGGGCTGACGAGAAGGACGCGCTCGAGCCGGTGGCCGACGACGTGGCGGCTCAGCGCCTCGAGATAGACAACGACGTCGGGAAGTTCAGGCAATCACTTCCGCAGCCACTCGACGATCTGCTCACGGGTCCAGTGATGATCGTCGTTGAGGTGCAGGATGATTGCGTTGAGCGGCAGCCGTTTGTTGCAGCCGACCGGGCATCGGCGGCGGACGTTCTCGAGGCAGTCGAACAGGCGATCGAGTCGCGGCCGCACCGAGACGGCATCGTGGGGCAGCGCATAGGCGCCTTCGTACGCCGCGCCGAGCGCGCACGATCCGCCCTTGCTGGAGAAGTATTCACCGAAGGCCTGCGACGGTCTGCGACGCGCACCCTCGGCAATCGCGTCGGCGAGCTCGATCTGATCCGCGCGCGGCACTTGATGCATGTCCCTCTCCTACCAGGACGCATTCTACGCCGCCGCCTCGCGACGCGCACCTGTTCGAAAACGAACGCCGGCCGTGGCGCGAGTCGTGCAGCCGCGATACCCTGATACGAACGACCGCGGCCGCAGCCGGGGCGTCCTATACCGTATGCGTCTGTGTGCTCTGCTGTTTACGGCGACCCTCGCGGCCTTGCCCGTACAGGCGCAGCCCGCGACCGCCCCGCCGGTGTCCCCTGCGGAGGAGCCGTCGTCCGCGGGCCAGGACACGCACGCCTCGAAAGACCAACGTCAAACAACGCCGGAGCTGAACCTGCCCGTGTCGCTCGACAAGATTCGCGAGGGGCTGCAGCAGAAACCCGGGCTGTCGCTGCGCGCGCTTGACGAGCGCCCCACCTTCCGCGTGCAGATTCTCGAACGCCAGAAAGTCGAGGAACTGCTCGCGACGCTGAACTTCAAGACCGGTCCGACGCCGGCCGGCGGGTTGTACATGGCCGAGCAGCAGCGGCTGATGTTCAATCCGGTCGATCGGCCGCTGATGCAGCCGTACGCCGCGTTCAACACCGGTCAGCTGCTGACGATCCTCATCGAGAACCTCGTCGGCAAGTATCTCGGCGGCAAGGCGGTCAATGCGGTCTCGAAGATGGAACGCGAGCGCGCCGAAGCGAACGCCAAGGAAGAAGTGCGCGCCGCCGTCGCGCAGTACTGCAACGCTCAGCCGAACCTCGGCGTCGGGATGCAGATCTGCGACACCGCCCGCTGACCTCATCCGCATACGCGCGGCGCATGAATTGCACCAGGCGCCCTCATGCGGAAGAAAGCCCGAGTCCACGGATCGTGCGCGGCTGCGTGCGCGATGTTCACCCTCCTCTTCGCACTGCCCGCCTCGGCGCAGTACTTCGGCCGCAACAAGGTTCAATACAAGAAGCTCGATTTCCAGGTCCTGAAAACCGAGCATTTCGACATCTACTACTACCCGGAGGAGCGTGACGGCATCGACTTCGCTGCGCGTATGGCCGAACGCTGGCGCACGCGCCTCGGGCGCATCCTCGGCCACGAGCTGAGCGGACGCCAGCCGCTCGTCCTCTACGCCTCGCATCCGGACTTCGAGCAGACCAATACCATTCAAGGAGAGCTCGGCGAGGGTACCGGCGGCGTCACCGAGCCGCTGCGCCGCCGCATCGTGCTGCCGCTCGGCGGGCCGCTCGCCGACACCGACCATGTCCTCGGCCACGAGATCGTCCACGCCTTTCAATTCGACATGACGACCCGGCCCGACGCGCCGCCCGGACAGAACGGCGCGTCGCAGATCCCGCTGTGGTTCATCGAAGGCATGGCCGAGTACCTCTCGCTCGGGCCGGTCGATCCGAACACCGCCATGTGGCTGCGCGACGCCGCCCGCCCGCTCGACGAGAAGGAGCGCAACGAGAAGAAGGGCCGCATCGACAACCTGCCGACGATCAAGGATCTCGACAACGGCCGCTACTTTCCCTACCGCTGGGGCCAGGCGTTCTGGGCTTACGTCGCCGGCCGCTTCGGCGACGACGTGATCGCGCAGATGCTGTCGACGGCCGCCGCCGCCGGCGGCGACACCGACGTCGCGATCCACCGCGTGCTCGGCGTCACCAGCGAGGAGCTGTCGGCCGCGTGGCAGGAGTCGATCCGCAAGGCCTACCAGCCGGTGCTGGCGGCGGCGATGCCGCCGAGCGAGATCGGCCGCCGCGTCATCGGCGGCACCAACGAGCTCGGGAGCGATCTGAACGTCGGCCCGGCGCTCAGCCCCGACGGCAAGTGGATCGCCTTCCTCTCGGGCCGCAGCGTCTTCTCGATCGACCTGTATGTCGCCGAGGCGGCCACCGGAAAGATCGTGCGCAAGCTGACGAGCACCGCGAGCGATCCGCACTTCTCGAGCATCCAGTTCATCTACTCTGCCGGCGCCTGGGACAGCGCGAGCCGGCGCATTGCGATTGCCACGGTCACCGCCGGCCAGCCGGCGCTGGCGATCTTCGACGCGCAGAGCGGCGACAAGCAACGCGAAGTGCCGCTGCCGGATATCGACGAGATCTTCAATCCCACGTGGGCGCCCGACGGCCGCGCCATCTGCTTCACCGGCATGGCCCGCGGCGTCACCGACCTGTTCATCTACGATCTCGCGGCTTCGAAGCTGCGCCAGCTGACCAACGACGGTTACGCGGAGCTGCAGCCGTCGTGGTCGCCGGACGGCAGGCGCATCGCGTTTGCCACCGATCGTTTCTCCAGCGACCTCGGCATCCTGAAGATCGGCGACTACCGCCTGGCGCTGGTCGATCCAGCGAGCGGCGCGATCGAGCCGCTGCGCGTGGAGGCGAGGGGCAAGAGCATCAACCCGCAGTGGACGCCCGACAGCCGCTCGCTGCTGTTCATCTCGGATCGCGACGGCATCCCGAACATCTACCGCGTCGCCGTCGACACCGGCGCGCTGAGCCGCGTGACCAACGTGCGTACCGGCGTCAGCGGCATCACCGCCTCGAGCCCGGCGCTCTCGGTCGCCGCGGTGAGCGGCGACATCGCCTTCAGCTTGTACGAAGGCGGCAAGTACGACATCTACCTCACCGATCCCGCGACCGCGGTGCGGCCCGTTCCCGCGCCAGCCGCGGAAACGGCCAACGCTGCGGTCCTGCCTCCGCTCGATCGGCAGCCCGGAGAAGTGCAAACGCTTCTCGCCAATCCGACATTGGGTCTGCCCACGGAGGCCCCGGCTTCGTATCCGACCGAGGCCTACAAATCGAAGATGACCCTCGAAGGCGTCGCTCAGCCTTCGATCGCGGTCGGCGCCAACCGGTTCGGCCCCGCAGTCGGCGGCGGCGTCGGCCTCCAGTTCGGCGACATGCTCGGCAACCACACGCTGATGACCGCGGTGCAGCTGAACTCCGGGATCAACGGCAACTTCAGCATGAAGAACACGTCGGCGCAGGCGGTCTATTTCAATCAGGCGCGCCGCGTGAACTGGGGCATCGTCGCCGGCCAGATGCCGTATCTGAGCGGCGGCTTCCAGAGCGTGCTCGGCACCGTGCAGGGCGAGCCGGCCCAGATCGATCAAACGATCATCTTCCGGCAGACCGAGCAAAGCGTCGGCGGCATCGTCGCCTACCCGTTCAATCGCGCGCAGCGCGTGGAGTTCCAGGGCGGCTTGACGCGCATGTCGTTCGATCAGATCGTGCAGACATCGGCGTTTTCGCTGGTGACCGGACGCTTGATCGGCGAGGACACGAGCGAATCGTCGATCGAGCGGCCGCTGACGCTCGGCAACACGTCGGCCGCGCTCGTCTTCGACACGTCCAACTTCGGTCCGACCAGCCCGGTGCAGGGGCAACGCTATCGGCTCGAGGTGGCGCCGACCTTCGGATCGGTGCAGTTCACCAACCTGCTGGCTGACTACCGGCGCTACTTCATGCCGGCGCCGTTCTACACGATTGCCGGACGGGTGATGCACTACGGGCGCTACGGCAGCGGCGCCAGCGACTCGCGCCTGTTCCCGCTGTTCCTCGGCTATCCCAATCTCGTGCGTGGCTACGATGTCGGATCGTTCCAGGCGGCCGACTGCCTGCCGACGGCTGCGAGCGAATGCCCGGCGTTCGATCAGCTGATGGGCAGCCGCATGCTCGTCGGCAACCTCGAGTTCCGCTTCCCACTGCTTCGACCGTTCGGCGCCTCGTCGCGGATGTACGGGCCAATCCCGGTGGAGGTCGCCTTATTCGCCGACGGCGGCGTCGCGTGGGACCGCAACGACAAGCCGTCAATTTTCGGTGGTTCGCGGAAGGGCGTGGGCAGCGCGGGCGTCGCGTTCCGCGTCAACCTGATGGGCTTCGCGGTGGGCGAGTTCGATCTCGCGCACCCATTCCAACGTCCCGGCGAGCGCGGCTGGACGTTCCAGTTCAACCTATCGCCGGGGTTCTGACCCTGACCGTCGACCCGGCCCGCGGTTGCTTTTCAACGCGGCCGTGTTGTATCCTTTCATCCGGTTATACGGATGAACGGCCGCGGCCCCGCGATTCTCGATCATCTCGCCTCGCTTGCTGACACGACCCGCAGCCGGATCCTGCTGCTGCTCGATCGTCACGAGCTGAGCGTCTCCGAGCTCTGCGGGATCATGCAGCTGCCGCAGTCGACCGTCAGCCGGCATCTCAAGGCGCTGGCTGATGCCGGCTGGGTCGCCGCGCGCGCCGAAGGAACCAGCAACGTCTATACGATGACGCGCGACGAGCTGGACGCCGCGGCCCGCCGCCTCTGGCTGCTCGTCCGCGAGCAGGTCGGGTCGACGCCCGCCGCGGCACAGGACGAACGCCGGCTGCGAACGGCCCTGGCCGAGCGGCGGACGCGATCGCAGGAGTTTTTCTCCTCCTCGGCGGGCCAGTGGGATCGGCTGCGCGACGAATTGTTCGGCGATCGGTTTCACCTGGCCGCGCTCGGCGGCCTGGCCGACAGCAGCTGGACCGTCGGCGATCTCGGCTGCGGCGGCGGGCAGGTCAGCGCCGCGCTGGCGCCGTTCGTCGCCCGCGTGATTGCGGTCGATGCGTCAGCGGCGATGCTGCAGGCGGCGAAACGGCGGCTGCAAGACGCGGACAATGTCGAACTGCGCCGCGGCGAGCTCGAGGCGCTGCCGATCGACGACGCGCGGCTCGATGCCGCGACGATGATGCTGGTGCTGCACCACGTGCCGGAGCCGCAGCGCGCGCTGGCGGAAGCGGCGCGCGTCCTCAAGCCCGGCGGGCGCGCCCTCGTCGTCGACATGCAGCCGCACGACCGGGAGAGTTATCGTCAGCAGATGGGCCACGTGTGGCTCGGGTTCGGAGACGACCAGCTCCGCCGGATGTTCGGCGCCGCAGGTCTCGAAGAGGTCAGGATCGTCGCACTGCCGCCGGACGCCCGGGCGAAGGGGCCGGCGCTGTTTGTCGCAACCGCGAAGCGGCCGCTCGAGGCTTAGGCTTCGCGCTACAGGAGAAGAAATGGCTACTGTGACCGAGAAGATGCACCCGTTCACCGCCGCGAAGGCGGCCGGGCGCGAACCCTACAAGGTGAAGGATCTCGCGCTCGCCGAGTTCGGGCGCAAGGAGATCCGGCTGGCCGAGCAGGAAATGCCCGGCCTGATGGCGCTGCGTGCGCAGCACGGCGCGAAGAAGCCGCTCGCCGGCGCGCGCATCATGGGCAGCCTGCACATGACCATCCAGACCGCGGTGCTGATCGAGACGCTGACCGAGCTCGGCGCCGACGTCCGCTGGGTGTCGTGCAACATCTTCTCGACCCAGGATCACGCCGCCGCCGCGGTGGTGGTCGGCCGGCCCGAGACCGGCGGCACGCCGCAGGATCCGAAAGGCACGCCGGTCTTCGCGTGGAAGGGCGAGACGCTCGAGGAGTACTGGTGGTGCACCGACCAGGCGCTCGAGTGGCCGGACGGCAGCGGTCCGACGCTGATCGTCGACGACGGCGGCGATGCGACGCTCGTCGTGCACAAGGGCGCCGAGTTCGAGAAGGCGGGCAAGGTGCCGGCGTTCAAGCCGGAGAGCGAGCCGGAAGAGTGGGGCGTGATTCTCGACTGCATCAACCAGTCGATCGCCCGCGACAAGTCGCGCTGGACGCGCATCGCCAGCTCGATCCGCGGCGTCAGCGAAGAGACGACGACCGGCGTGCACCGGCTCTACCAGATGATGGACGCGGGCACGCTGCTCTTCCCCGCGATCAACGTCAACGACTCGGTGACCAAGAGCAAGTTCGACAACATCTACGGCTGCCGCCACTCGCTGCCCGACGGCCTCGCGCGCGCGACCGACGTCATGCTCGGCGGCAAGGTGGCGGTCGTCTTCGGCTACGGCGAGGTCGGCAAGGGGTGCGCGCAGGCGCTGCGCGGCCAGGGGTGCCGCGTCATCGTCACCGAGATCGATCCGATCTGCGCGCTGCAGGCGGCGATGGAAGGCTACGAGGTCAACACCATCGAGAACGTCCTCGAGCGCGCCGACATCTTCATCACCGCCACCGGCAACCACAACATCATCACCGTCGATCACATGGCGAAGATGAAGGACAAGGCGATCGTCGGCAACATCGGCCACTTCGACAACGAGATCGACATGGCCGGGCTGAAGAAGTACAAGGGCATCGAGCGCATCAACATCAAGCCGCAGTACGACGAGTTCCGGTTCCCGGACGGCCACAGCGTGATGGTGCTCGCCGAAGGCCGCCTGCTGAACCTGGGCTGCGCGACCGGCCATCCGAGCTTCGTGATGTCGGCGTCGTTCACCAACCAGGTGATCGCGCAGCTCGAGCTGCACGCCAACACCGGCAAGTACGAGAAGAAGGTGTACATGCTGCCGAAGCACCTCGACGAGCAGGTGGCGCGGCTGCACCTCGATCATCTCGGCGTGAAGCTGACCAAGCTCACAAAGGACCAGGCCGACTACATCGGCGTGCCGGTCGAGGGCCCCTACAAGCCGGACCACTACCGCTACTAGGGATTGGGGACTGGGGAGTAGGGATTAGCAGGGAATAGAGGGCAGGGACATCAGAGCCCGCGGGCGCGGAAAGGCGCTCGCGGGCTTTTCTTTTTCTGTTATGGTGCCGCCATGAAGCACGCACTTCGCTTGCTGGCGGTCGCGGCACTCATCCCCCTCGCGGTTGCAACGCCGCTGGTTCGCGCGCAGCAGGGGACGCTCAGCGCCGCCGACAGGCAGCGCCGCCTGGACCTGGAGAACGAGCTGCAGTCGCTCGCCGTCGTCGAGCGCAAGATCATGCTGCCGATGCCCGACGGCGTCCGCTTGGCCACCGACGTCTACCGGCCGAAGGACGCCGGCGCGAAGGTGCCGACGATCTGGGTGCGGACGCCATACAACTTCAACTTCTGGGACGTCCACAACGGCGTGCCGGCCGACATGACTGCGCCGCTGACCGCGGTGAAGAAGGGCTACGCCTACGTCGTGCAGAACGAGCGCGGCCACTTCTTCTCCGAGGGCAACTACGACATCCTCGGATCGAAGACCGACGGCTTCAACACCATCGACTGGCTGACGAAGCAATCGTGGTCGAACGGCAAGGTCGGCACGACCGGCTGCTCCTCGACCGCCGAGTACCAGATGGGCGTGGCGGCGCTCGGGCATCCGGGATACGCGGCGATGAACGTGCAGGGATTCGGCGCCGGCGTCGGACGGGTCGGCCCGTACTACGAGCAGGGCAACTGGTACCGCGGCGGCGCGATGCAGATGCTGTTCATCGCCTGGCTCTACGGCGAGCAGAACCAGGTGCGACCGATGTTCCCGCCGGGGACGTCACGCGAGGATCTGATTCGCGTCTCGAAGTCGTTCGACCTCGCCGAGCACGCGCCGCCGGTCGACTGGTCGAAGGCGCTGTGGCAC
>Ga0207708_10003347_pt1 | contig 11818 bp, 7 predicted proteins | sample KBSK5101metaG_FD_184340 | JGI IMG/M metagenome (GOLD analysis project Ga0207708, IMG submission 184340) | Corn, switchgrass and miscanthus rhizosphere microbial communities from Kellogg Biological Station, Michigan, USA - KBS K5-10-1 metaG... | ecosystem: Host-associated > Plants > Roots >...
TTTTGATAAATTAGGAAGTAAAATTCCGCTTTTATTAAATCTTATGCCTTCCGGAAAATTTTTGATGGAGGACTTTTATTATGCTGGTGGTCTGCCCGTTATTTTAAATGAATTGAAAGATCATCTCTATATGGATGCTATTACGGTTACAGGTAAAAGTCATAAAGAAAATATAAACGACAACTGCAAATGTTACAATGCGGAAGTGATAGCAAGTCTTGATAACCCGCTCATTGATGAAGCAGGTATAGCGGTGCTTAAAGGGAATCTTGCTCTGAACGGTGCTGTTATAAAGCCTTCTGCTGCATCACCTGTCCTAATGCAACACCGTGGTAAGGCAGTAGTATTTGAAAATATTGAAGACTATCATGCACGTGTAGACGATCCCAATTTGGAAATCGATGAAAACTGCGTGATGGTATTAAAATATGTTGGTCCTGTCGGTTATCCCGGAATGCCGGAGGTTGGTAATATGGCATTGCCTAAAAAAATATTGGAGAAAGGGATAAAGGATATGGTTCGGATAAGCGATGGAAGAATGAGTGGGACGGCTTATGGTACGACAATACTACATGTGTCACCGGAATCTGCTATTGGGGGTAATCTTGCTTTGGTACAAAACGGGGATATGATCGAATTGGATGTTGCGCAAAGAAAAATACATTTAGCTGTTTCAGAGGCGGAATTAGAAAAACGAAGAGCCAAATGGACTGCGCCAAAACCTGCAGCAGACAGAGGTTATGTCAGCATGTATATAAAACATGTAACAGGGGCTGACAAAGGCGCTGACCTTGATTTTTTACAGGGAAGTTCTGGTTCGGTAGTAACAAGAGATTCACACTAAATTATGGTTATGAAAAATCTTTTTATCTTTTCTTTTTTTGCAATCATCGCAGCATGCAACAACAACCAGGAAAATAAGGAGCGAATGAATTATAAAAGCATTGGGAACATTGAACGTTTTGATGCAGCATTGGATAATATTATTTCAGCCAATGCAAAACCAGAAATAATTGCTGAAGGTTTCGAATGGAGTGAAGGACCTCTGTGGGTTGAACAACACAACATGCTTTTATTTAGCGATGTTCCGATGAACACAATTTATAAATGGACAGAAGCAAAGGGAAAAGAAGTTTATTTAAAGCCCTCAGGCTATACAGGTACAGAGCCATCTTTATGTAAAGAACCCGGCAGCAATGGTTTGACCTTTGACAAAAACGGAAATCTTGTTTTATGTCAGCATGGCAACAGGCAAATGGCAAGGATGGATGCACTTCTTGATAAACCGGAAGCAAAGTTTATCACTCTTGCAGATAAATATAATGGTAAACGCTTCAGTAGCCCGAATGATGCAGTATATAATAGTGCAGGCGAATTATTTTTTACCGACCCACCTTATGGATTACAAACACAGGACGACAGCGATGCTAAAAAAGAAATTTCATTCAACGGGGTGTATAAGGTAAAAAACAATGGAGAAGTTATTTTGCAGGTTGATTCTATTACAAGACCTAATGGAATTGCATTAACACCAGATGAAAAAAAGCTGATCGTCGCTTGCTCAGATGGAGCTCATCCTAACTGGTACATTTTCGATATCAGTGGTGATTCATTGATCAATGGAAAAATATTTTACAGCGCTTCCGAAGAGGCTAAGACGATGAAAGGAGGGCCTGATGGTTTTAAGATCGATAAAAATGGAAATGTGTTTGCCACAGGACCGGGTGGTGTTTATATTTTTAACAGTGAAGGGAAAAAACTTGGGCATATAAAATTAGATGACGCAACGAGCAACATTGCTTTATCGCCTGATGAAAAAACGATCTACATCACGAATGACATGTATGTGCTGCGACTTAAAATGCGAGAATAACTCACGTCATCATGAAAAAAATAATTTTAGGTTTTATTTTATTTGCCAATACTATTAATTGCTTAGCACAGGATTCAATTTATCATCTTGGTCCCGATTCACAGAGAAAAGAAGGAGTCGCTAAAGGGGTTGTTACAAAATATGAATGGCAAAGCAAGTTGTATAATAATTTCCGGGAATACTATGTGTATGTTCCTGCTCAATATGATTCAACTAAGCCAGCTGCATTAATGGTTTTCCAGGATGGGCATGCTTATGTAAATGATAGCGGCGACTTTCGGGTTCCTATCGTCTATGATAATCTTATTTACCAAAAGAAACTACCTATTACAATTTGTTTATTTGTAAATCCTGGTCACAATACAAAAGATTATCCGGAGAGCCGCTTCCGTGCAAGTAACCGGGCTGATGAATATGATGTGCTTGATGACCGGTATACTACTATGCTAATGGATGAGATCATACCTGAACTAAAAAAGAAATATAATATTAGTAATGATCCAAAGATGCACGGGATAGGTGGCCTATCTTCAGGAGCGATCTGTGCATTTACTGCTGCATGGGAACACCCGGAATATTTTCACAAAGTACTTAGCCAGATAGGAAGCTATACCAACATTCGCGGTGGCAATAATTATCCATCTATTATCCGCAAACATAAAAAGAAGGATATTAAAATTTTTATGCAGGACGGAAGTAATGACCTGAATAATGAACATGGTGATTGGTGGCTTGCTAATCTTGAAATGGAATCCGCATTGAAGTTTAAAGGATATGAATTCAAATTTGAAAAGGGAAGCGGAACGCATAGTGGTAAACACGGCGGCGCCATTTTACCGGAATCATTAATATGGTTATGGAGCGATATTAAAATCAAATAATTTTTAAGTATGAAATTATACAGGACAAAGGCAGGCATAGTTATAGAGAAGGACGATCTGTTTTATTTAGTTCAAAACGAGAACTGGGACACATTTATTAATGATGATAAGCTTATAGGAAAAATTGAAGATCTTATTCTTGTAATAAAAAAGAGAGATAGCTCTGTTCTTGAAGATATATTACCCCCGATAGGCAGCCAGCAAGAGTTATGGGCTTGCGGCGTCACTTATTTAAGAAGTAAAGTAGGAAGACAGGAAGAAAGTAAAGCATCAGGTGGCGCAGATTTTTATGGAAAGGTTTATGAAGCCGAAAGACCTGAAGTGTTTTTTAAGTCCACTCCTCATCGTATTGTTGGTCACAACGCATTTGTAAGAATAAGAAAAGACTCGACATGGGATGTACCTGAGCCGGAGTTAACACTGATCGTTACATCATCAGGAAAAATTGTTGGTTACACGATCGGCAATGATATGAGTAGCCGTAGTATTGAAGGAGAAAATCCATTATATCTTCCACAAGCAAAGACCTATGATGGTTGTGCAGCATTGGGTCCTTGTATTTATGTTACAGATAAACCGCTTGACAGCAACACGACGATATCGCTTGCTATCAACCGCGATAATAAAAAAGTATTTGAAGGCTCAATAGCGATCAGTCAAATAAAAAGAACATTGCAGGAACTTGTTTCATTTGTTTATCGTGAATGTAGTTTTCCAAATGGCTGCTTGATCATGACAGGCACAGGCATTGTACCCGGGAGTGACTTTACCTTAAAAAGCGGGGACGAAATAAATATTTCAATCGATAATATTGGTACATTGAGCAATACTGTTCAATAAATTTTTATGCAGCTTGTCATCATTGTTCTTGCCATCGGTTTGCAAATATTTCTTACTTACAAAAAGGTAAGCCCTTTTCTTTCTTTATTGATCGTTGCATTATTAGCAGGCCTTGCTTTTGGCATGCAGCCTGATACATTATTAAAGGCAGTGAAGGCAGGTGTTGGAAGTACACTGGGCGATGTAATATTGATCATTTGTTTGGGTGCAATTCTCGGAAAGATCTTAGAGCTGAGTGGCGCAGCCAGCCAGATCGCTAATACACTCATTCGTTCTTTCGGTAAAAAAAATATTCAATGGGCCGTATTGCTTACCGGTTTTTTTGTCGGCATACCATTATTTTATAATGCGGGGTTTATCATTTTAGTTCCATTGATCTTCTCAATTGCACGAACTGCAAAACTTCCTTTATTATATATAGCAATACCAATGGCTGCAGGCTTAAGCACTACACATTGTTTTTTGCCGCCACACCCGGGGCCAATGTTCCTCGTGGGTGCATTCAAAGCAGATCTTGGAAAAACTTTGATGTATGGTCTTGTCATTGCTATACCTGTAGTGATTGTTGCAGGCCCTTTTTTGGGCAGGTTTTTAAGAAGATTAAATATTCCAATTCCTCCATTAGAAAAAATTGAAACGGAAGAAAAAAAATTGCCACGGGTATTTGAAAGTTTTATGCTGGCATTGTTGCCTGTATTATTGATCGCTATTGCAGTAATAGCAAATACTTTTTTCCCTGGTGAATCAATAGTAAAAAAAGTGATCCTTTTTATTGGTGATGCCACTATTGCTTTATTGCTTTCAGTTTTGCTGGCTGTTCTTTTTCTTGGAATAGCGAAGGGAAGATCAATGCAGCAAGTAATGAAATGGTTGAATGATTCAATCAGTGGTGTTGCGGTTATATTACTCATCATTACAGCAGGTGGAGTTTTTAAGCAAGTATTGATAGATAGCGGCACGGCAGATTATATTACTTCCTTCAGTACGCAATGGAATATTCACCCATTACTGTTTGCATGGCTGATAACAGCATTGTTAAGAGTGGCAATTGGCTCAGCAACTGTTGCAGGAATAACAGCAGCGGGAATTGTTTCTCCATTGCTGGCAACCGGAACAGTTTCTCCGGAATTATTAGTATTGGCCGTTGGAACCGGAAGTGTTTTTGGTTCGCATGTTAATGATTCAGGATTCTGGATCTTCAAAGAATTTTTTCAGATCTCATTAAAACAAACATTCCTTTCATGGACGGTGATGGAAACACTGATCTCAATTTTAGGATTGGTAGGGGTGATGGTGTTGAGTATGGTTATATAAAAAGATGCATAAAAGTTTATGGCTTTTGTAGTTGTACCGAAAGATCCCCGACTATAAAAAAGGAGAATAAGGGTTGTCGATTAGTTGTTAACTTTAGGAAAATCTTCCGAAGTGAAAAAGCTACTAAGCATCCTTATTGTTTTTTCTTTTGCATGCAATAAGCAGTGGGGAAAAACTTGTTGGGATTGTGAAATAACAAGGCTTGACCGGACAACTTACTATGAAAAGGTCTGTAATGATGGTGCATACCCAAAATTTAAAGATAGACAAGGAAATAAATTGACTTCGTATTGTTCAAAGTGATAAAGGGATTCGTTAATCAGTTGTTGTTCTTCCTTCCTTTTTTGGTTTTGAATTTATCTGTTCTTTACTTGCCTCCTAAATTGTGGGGACCGCGGTTAGTAATAAGATCAAATCATTTTCTCCAAAGATCTACTGGAGAGAAGTTGTAGCAGTTCTCATGCTACTATTAGCGGTTGTTTTTTTTCGGAGTGAAAGAAAAGAATTACATGCTATCATTCCTCAAATAATTGCCGCAAACACATCCTGGTTATTCGCAGCATTCGCTTTAACTATTATTTATTTTTATTTATATGGAGGTATGTATCGGAAAAGTTTTTCGGCTGTCGGTCTGTTACTTCCATGGAATGATGCGGTAATATTATTTCTGAAAAGAAATTTCATCAGTGTTTTTTTACCGGCAGGTGGCATTAGCTCTCTTGCTTATTCTCCTTCACAGATCCGTAAAGCAGGATTCAATAGATCACAGGTGAACCAGGCAAGTGCTTTGTTTGGGTTTATTGGGTTGCTGAGTGTATTTATAGCAGGTTTGCCTGTCATCATCTTTACCGTTTTTTATAAAAACCAATTTAATAATGCGTGGGTCGGTCTTGTTATCTTATTTCTATTACTTGTTGGTTTATTTGTTGCTGCCCGATCTGTAAAACAAAAAATAGGTATTTATAATTGGATCAGTAAAAAATTTCCTGCCGTTGTATCGTTTCTTGACGAAATTTTTTCTTCCAATATTAATACGGAAGAATTCGCCAAAGCAACATTTTTTTCTTTGGCAATCGAAATAAGCGGAATACTTCATATCTATATTGCTATGATGGCATTGGGATTGTCCGCTTCATTTACTGCATCAGCCGCCGTATATATCATTGCCGTATTGCTGATGATCATTTCCCCATTCTTAAGAGGTCTTGGTGCGGTTGAGTTATCTATGGTATTTGTATTGGAACAGTTTGGATATTCTTCGGTTCATGCATTATCAATTACAATCCTTTATCGTGTATTTGAATTTTGGTTGCCATTGCTAGCCGGTTTACTTGCATATGCATGGAAAGGAAGAAAACTTTTTCTCAGAATGGCGCCTGCTGTATTAACTTTTTTATTGGGGATCGTCAACATTATATCAGTTGTAACGCCGCCTATTCATCAACGTTTACATTTGATAAGAGAGTATCTTCCTTTAGATGCAATACATGCTTCAAACATGCTGGTATTGCTCATAGGATTGTCACTGTTAGTGACAGCAGCTTTTTTATTCAAAGGTTTGCGAAATGCATGGATCATTGCGTTAGTGTTATCAGTTCTTTCCCTGGTGGGTCATCTTACCAAAGCTCTTGATTGGGAAGAAGCGATCGGATGTGCTGTTACAATAATTACATTGATCGCAACAGTAAGTCAATACCGGATCCGCAGCAGCAATAAATGGATGCAGGCTGGTTTTAAAACTTCTATTATCAGTGTTGTAGCTATCCTGGTATTTGGGTTTATAAGTTTTTATTTTATTGATAAAAAGCATTTTGGTATTGAATTTACCTGGCGACAATCGATAATGCATACTTTAAATTCTTTCCTGCTGGTAGAAGATAGTTTACTTCATCCCGTTACAAGATTTGGCGAAGAATTCATATGGTTATTAAGGATACTTGGTTTTCTTACATGGGGGTTTCTTTTGTTTACATTTATCAAACCACATATTACAAAACAAACATTTAATGTGTCCAATAAAGCGAAAGCAAAGTTTTTATTGGATCAGTTTGGTAAATCGTGTACTGATTATTTTAAACTTTATAAAGACAAGCTCTATTTCTTTTCTGATGTCCATGAAGCATTTGTTGCCTATCGTATTTCCCGCGGGTTTGCAATTGTTTTGGAAGAGCCTGTCTGTGCAGAAGAAAATAGAATTGATGTATTGAAAGAATTCGACAGGCACTGCCGAAAAATGGGCTTAAAAACAGCCTTCTACCGGGTGGAAGAAAGTAGCATGCCATTGTTCAATGAATTGAAAAAAAGTAAACTCATGATCGGGCAGGAGGCTATATTGGAATTAAGTAAATTTTCTTTGGAAGGCAGGGAGAAAAAATCGTTTCGAAATGGATTGAACAGCTTACAGAAAAAAGGGTTTACGATCACTACGCATCAGCCACCTCATAATGTGATGTTTGTTTCACAATTAAAGGCAGTGTCCGATGAATGGTTGGAAGCTTTTCAAAAAGGAGAATTTGTTTTTTCACAAGGCATGTTTGATGAAAGAGAATTAAGACAGCAGGATATTATTACACTTACAGATGCCACAGGGGCTATAAAAGCATTCCTGAATATCATTCCTGATTATGCAGAAGATGAATGCACTTATGATCTTATTCGCAAAACAAACGATGCTCCGGGTGCTGCAATGGATGCTCTTATCATTAAACTTATAGAATATGCTAAAGCAAAAGATAAATTGTTCCTTAATCTTGGGATGGCTCCTATGACCGGCATTATACAGCCGGAGAATACAGCTGAGCAGATCATAAAAATAGCGGTTGCTAAAGTAAAACGGTTTAAACATTATCATGGCCTGCGTGAATTCAAAGAAAAGTATGCCACGGTGTGGGAGAATAAATATCTTGTTTACGATAACGATTTTGATCTTTTACAATTACCGATGGCGATAAATAATGTGATGAAACCATGATGAAAAAAATATTCTTTGCGTTTATATTTCCCCTTTTTGTTATTGTCACTTTTGCACAAAAAAGCAAACTGCCCTTGAAAGAATGGAACACGACTGTGGACAAACCACTTGTTTTTTATATCAGTGGCGATGGGGGATATACAAGTTTTTCGGAAAACCTGTGTACAGCTATAAATAAAGCAGGCTATAAGGTCACGTCACTAAATTCAAAATCATATTTTGATGATCAAAAAATCCCGCAGCAAACTACAGATGATATTGTAAATTATATCAATGTTCAGTTCAGTAAAAGAAAAGATCAGCGGTTCATACTTATCGGGTATTCCTTTGGTGCAGACATAACGCCTTTTGTTATTAATCTTTTTCCCGACTCAATAAAAAAGAAATTGATAAGCGTTGTCTTATTATCTCCTTCCACATCCACCGATTTCGAAACGCATGTTTGGGATAAGTTAGGATGGAAAAAGAAAAGAAGCATGGATGTGGTAGCTGAAGTAAATAAGTTAGGAACTGTGAAAACAACAATTATTTTGGGAAGTGATGATACTGATTTCCCAATAAATAGTATCAAACTTAAAAACTATGGCCACGAATTATTACCTGGTGGTCATCATTATGAAGGGAATACTGATGAAGTAGCAAGGACAATGATGAAATATTTTTAGTCAACCTCTAATTCAAAATTCTTGTAGTCCCAAGGTAGAATGAATTCTATTACTTAAAAACCGTATCGTTTATCCATTCCACAAAGCGCTGTAACCATTGTGAAACGGGGCCTTTATTGTTCTTTCTCAAACCAAAACCATGTCCGGCATTGGAATAAATGTGCAGTTCAGCCGGCACCCCGGCTTTTTTATATTTTAAATAAACCTGCGCTATGCCTTCTGAAATATCTGCACGATCATTAAAACCACCAAGAATAAAAAGAGGAGGAGCATTCTCTGCCACTTCAAACCTTGATGATCCACCCGGGTAGATCAATGCCTGGAAGGCGGGTCTCGAATTCATTCGCTCAATTGAATCTATATCGTTTGCATTACCCTTATCAAAATGCATAGCGCAAAGACCTGCAACTTCTCCGCCAGCTGAGAAACCCATTACGCCAACTTTTGATGGATCTATGGCCCATTCTTTTGCCCGGCTTTTTACAAATCGGATCGCTCTTTTCATATCAGCTAGTTCTTCTTTGTCTATTGTATAAACGGAACCTGAATCCTTCGCAAGCCGGTATTTTAATACAAAGGCGGCAATACCTTTTCGTTGTAAATATTCAGCAACATTGTATCCTTCATGATCGATCCATAATTCACGATGACCACCACCCGGCGCAATGATGACTGCAACACCTGTTGCTGCATTCTTGTCTGGTAAATAGACTGTCAGGGATGGGAAATGAATATTGGAAACTACATGATCCCCTGTTTCAGCAATGCGGATCTTTTCCTTACCTGTTTTTCCTTCGGACCCCGGAGCGCCCGTTGGCCATAATAAAATTTCCTTTTCCTGGGCGGAGGCATAAAAGGCAAAAAGTATTATGAGTACCAGGGTGACTAAATTATTTTTTCTCATGACTTTTAGTATTTGGCAAAAGGAAAACTTCTTTCGATTGTTTTTATTCTGATCACTGCATCTTTCAATGTTGCTGATGTGGCGGTAACAGTGATCTCACCCGGTTTATCATTTGACTGGAGCATTGCCAATGCCAGGCCATTAAATGTTTTTCGTTGGTTGCTTTTCATCGAAGTATGATCCTGTGGATTGCCATTATCAAAACCGATCAGCTTTCCGTTGCCTTCGATCTTTACTGTTACCAGGTTGTTTGCATCAGGTATTGTTAACCCATTTTCATCCAGTATCTCTACTTTCACATGAGCTACATCTCTTGTATCAGCGTTGATGCTTTCGCGATCAACTGATAATTTTATGGACGCAGGAATACCTGTTGTCTGAATTATCTCTTCACAAACTACCTGGTTATTTTTTCTTCCAACAGCTTTGATCGTTCCCGGTTCATAGGGCACATCCCAAATTAAGTGAAGATCGGCAGTCGTAGTATTTATTTGTGGACGATCATACCGGTTCCATGCTCCCGAGTTTCCCTGGCGCGGAAACTCCAACGCTTTTATTCCAAATGATCTTCCGTTCACAAACAATTCAACGCTGTCGCAATTCGTATAAGCCATTACAGATATCACTTTCCCTTCATGGCCCTTCCAATTCCAGTGTGGTGAAAGGTGGATCATTGGTTTAGTTGTCCACTGGCTTTGATAAAAATAATAACCATCTTTTGGAAAGCCGCAAAGATCAATGACACCTGAAGAAGAATTCTTGTTAGGCCATCTTGCCTCACCAAGATAGTCAATGCCCGTCCACATAAAATCGCCGATCACATAATCATGCGATGAAACAAATTTCCAGAGTTGCTCAGCGCGGATAACAGCCGCCAAAAAGGCAGGGCGAATGATGGATGAATCTATACTGAAAAAATTACCTCCGTAATAATTCCCCCGTACACCCGGAATGGAAACACTTTCGGTTCCTGTCATTTTCCAATCAGGAAAGTTCTGTTTATCGCTATTGTAAAATAATTCTCTTCTTTCATGCCAGCGGTCGACATAATTATAGCCAACAATATCGAGCATTTGCAGGAAAGGTATTTTCGCCATCCCATTATCGGCTGCAATATTATCATTACCCGTCGTTACAGGCCTTGTATTGTCTTCCCGGTGGAAAGTTTCGATCAGGGCTTTTAATACCTCGTATCCCTTTTCCTGTTTTTGTTCACCGATCTCATTACCGGCACTCCACATTACGATTGAAGGATGATTCCTGTCACGATGAATAAAATTTACAAGATCATGTTGGGACCATTGATCAAAATAGTTGGCATAATCATATTTTACTTTGCCTGATCTCCATACATCAAAGATCTCATCCTGCACAAGAAAACCCATCTTGTCACAGAGATCAAGAAAGACAGGTGCAACCGGGTTATGCGATGTCCTGATTGCATTGCAACCCATTTCCTTCAGTATTGTCAATCGCCTTATCCAAACTGCTTCGGGCACAGCGGAGCCAACACTTCCTCCATCATGATGCAGGCAGACTCCATTCAACTTTACATGCTTACCATTGAGAAAAAATCCTTTATCTGTATCATATTCAATTTTTCTTATACCAATAGTTGTATGATATTCATCTATGAGCTTTTTTTTATTGATTATTTGCTGATGCACTGTATACAGGTAAGGATCTTTAAGCGACCATAAATGCGGACCCGGTATAGAAATTCTTTGTACAGTGTCCTTAGATGTACTGGCATTTATAGTAAATGATGTTTCTGTTTTTGCCACCTCATTTCCATTTGCATCAATGATCATAGACCTGAGTATGGCCGATTGTAACAGTGAATAATGGTTCTCGATCTTACTTTTAATAACGATTGTTGCTAAGTTTTCATCAGGAGAAGGGGTCGTAATATAAGTGCCCCAATGGCCGATATGTAGTGGATCTGAAATATACAACCATACATGGCGGTAGATACCGCTGCCGGAATACCATCTTGTATTTGGTTGCAATGAATTGTCAACCCGAACAGCAATACTATTTTTTCCACTTTTAATAAATGTTGTGAGGTCATAATAAAAACTCATATACCCGTTTGGATAATGACCGAGATGATGCCCGTTGATCCAGACATCACTGTTCATATACACGCCTTCAAATTCTATCAAAATATTTTTTCCTTTTTCGCTTTTCGGAAGTACAAATTCTTTCCTGTACCAGCCAACACCGGTTGGTAAATAACCTCCGCCTCCGCCTGTTGCTGATTTTTCATCGAATTCATTTTCTATGCTCCAGTCGTGGGGAAGATCAAGTGCTCTCCATTTGCTGTCGTTGAATTTCTCTTTATCAGCGCCGATCGTGTCTGATTGTGAG
>Ga0207708_10003348_pt1 | contig 11816 bp, 6 predicted proteins | sample KBSK5101metaG_FD_184340 | JGI IMG/M metagenome (GOLD analysis project Ga0207708, IMG submission 184340) | Corn, switchgrass and miscanthus rhizosphere microbial communities from Kellogg Biological Station, Michigan, USA - KBS K5-10-1 metaG... | ecosystem: Host-associated > Plants > Roots >...
CCAGATGTCGATGTGCCTCGAGTCCTGGGTCTCCGGCCCGCCCTGGTCGCGGCTCGATTCCACCAACGTCCAGCGGCCGTCGGGCGAGGTCCCCTCCACCTCGTTGTACTCCCCGGCCAGCTTCCGGTACGTCGTCACCTTCCCGGTGCCGAGGTCGATCCCGAACACGTCCGCGTAGGGTGATCGGTAACAGGTGTAGATCAGCTCGCTGTCCTGGTTCCGGAAGTCCTGGGCCTCCAGCGTGCACTCCGGCGCGCGGGCGCGCAGGACCTCCTTCTTGTTGGCGAGAGCGGCCACGCCGTCCCTGGAGACGACGTCTCCGGTGTAGATCACGGACTCGCCCTCCGGGATGAGATCGGGGTACTGGCCGTGCGTGTTGGACCAGGCGATCTTCGTGGACCGGCGGGAGATGGCCACGCCTTCCGAGATCTTGTGACCGAGGGGCGTGGGCGGCGCGCTCGCGTCCGCCTTGAGGACCCACATCTCCTGGTCGCGCCCGCGCGTCGTGCGGATGTCCGTGAACGTCCGCGCGCCGATCAGGAAGAGGTCGCCGCTCGGCAGGTACTGCACGCGCAAGAACCCCGCGTGCGGGAAGTGGCCGGTGAGGAGCCGGATGCGCCGGGTGGCGAGGTCGATCTCGAACGCGTCGCCGAAGCTCTTCGACATGAATGCGATGCGCCGGTCGTCGGGCGACCAGGCGGCACGCTCGCCGAAGCCCGCGACCTCCGTGATGTTCGGGGGAAGCTGCGTCTCGGGATTGCCGCTCCTCCGCGGCTGCGCGAGGGCGGCCGCGGCCAGGGTGAAGACGAAGGCGGACAGGAGAAAGGCACGCGGCCTGGGCATGTGATCCTCCGCGACGAGAGGGCGATCGTACGGGCAATCGGCCCCCCTGTGCACCTGCGCCGCCGCGAGAGTGCTAGACCTGGGGAAGGAGGCACAGCGCTGGGGAGTTGATGGCGGACAACGTCTTCCACATCGCGGTGGCCCTCTCTTCCCTCGCCGCCGGCTTCGCGGGCTCGGCGGCCGTCATCGCTTGACATACCCCCCTCCGGTACCTACAATACCCCCCGGTGGTATATAGGGAGGGGACATGGAGGGACGGGCCCGTAAGCGGAAGGAGACCGCGGCCGAGGCGGAAGCGCTCTGCGGCTGCGACGCCGTGCCCGCAGGGTCCGGACGCAAGGCGGCCGCCGTCGATCCGGAGCTCAAGGCCGGATCGCTCACCCGCTTGCGCCGCATCGAGGGCCAGGTGCGGGGCCTGCAGCGCATGGTCGACGAGGAGAGGTACTGCACCGAGATCCTCACCCAGATGGCTTCCGTGCAGGAGGCGCTGCGCGCGGTGGCGCGCTCCCTCATGCGGAACCACCTGAAGCACTGCGTCGCCACCGCCCACGGAAGCGTCGACGCCGAGCGCGTCTACAACGAGCTTCTCGAGCTCATCTTCAGGCAGTCCCGATGACGGCGAGCGCGTCGCCCCCCGTGCGTACGATGGTGACGGATCCGGTGTGCGGCATGACGATCGCCGCCGAGGAAGCGGCCGCCACCGTCACCCACGGCGGGCGGACGTATTACTTCTGTGCGGAGGGCTGCGCGCGGCGCTTCCGCGAGAATCCGGCCGCGTACAGCGCCGAAGTCCCGGCGGAGAAAGCGGCCCCGGCGGCTCCCGCCGCGCCCGCGGGTGTCGAGTACACGTGCCCGATGCATCCCGAGGTCCGGCAGATCGGCCCCGGCGCCTGCCCGAAGTGCGGGATGGCCCTGGAGCCCGTCATGGCCTCCGCGGAGGAACGCAACCCGGAGCTCGGCGACATGACGCGCCGCTTCTGGATCGCGTCGGCGCTGACCTTCCCGCTGCTCGTGCTGATGGTGGCGGACATGCTCCCGGGCCGGCCCGGCCACGGGATGCGTGCGGGGCCCGCGGGCGCGTGGTTCGAGCTCGCGCTGGCGACTCCGGTCGTCCTCTGGGGCGGATGGCCGTTCTTCGTGCGCGGATGGCAGTCCGTCGTCCACCGCCACCTGAACATGTTCACGCTCATCGCGCTCGGGACGGGGACGGCCTACCTGTACAGCCTGGCCGCGACGCTGGCACCGGGCCTGTTCCCCGCTTCCCTACGCGGACACGGTGGGTCGATCGCGCTCTACTTCGAGCCGGCGGCCGTGATCGTGACCCTGGTCCTGCTCGGGCAGGTGCTCGAGCTGCGGGCGCGGGCGCAGACGAGCAGCGCCATCCGCGCGCTCCTGGCCCTGGCGCCTCCCACCGCCGTGCGCGTGGGTGCGGAAGGGACCGAGCAGGAGGTGCCTCTGGCCGAGGTGCGCCCCGGGGATCGGTTGCGCGTGCGGCCGGGCGGGACGATTCCCGTGGACGGCCGCGTGGCCTCCGGCGCCAGCGCGGTGGACGAGTCGCTGGTCACGGGCGAGCCGATCCCGGTGGACAAGGAACCGGGAGACCCCGTCACCGGCGGCACCGTCAACACCACCGGCACCTTCGTGATGGAAGCCGAGCGCGTCGGGTCGGACACGCTGCTGGCGCGGATCGTCCGGGCCGTCGGCGAAGCGCAGCGCTCACGCGCCCCCGTCCAGCGGCTGGCCGACACCGTGGCCGCCTGGTTCGTCCCGGGGGTGATCGTCGTGGCCGTGGCGACGTTCGTGATCTGGTCGCGCTTCGGCCCGGAGCCGCGCTTGGCGCACGGCCTCGTCAACGCGGTGGCGGTGCTGATCATCGCCTGCCCCTGCGCTCTCGGCCTGGCCACGCCGATGGCGGTCATGGTCGGCACCGGGCGCGGGGCCCAGGCGGGCGTGCTCGTGCGGGATGCGGCCGCCCTGGAGGCTTTCGAGAAGGTGCAGGTGCTCCTCGTCGACAAGACGGGCACCCTCACCGAGGGGCGTCCGGCCTTGAAGAGCGTCGAGCCGCTCGAGGGGCTGGACGAGAGCGAGCTTCTGCGCCTGGCCGCCGGCGTCGAGCGCGGCAGCGAGCACCCGCTGGCCACGGCCATCGTCGAAGGAGCGCGGGTACGCGGGATCGCGGCCGGAGAGCCCCACGCTTTCGATTCGCTGACCGGCCGCGGGGCGAAGGGCATCGTCGAAGGAAAAACGGTCGCCGTCGGCAACGCGAAGCTCCTGGCCGAGCTGGGCGTCGACGCCAGCGGGTGCGCGGCGCGCGCGGCGGCGCTCCGCGAAGAGGGCCAGACCGTGATCTTCGTGGTGGTCGAGGGCCGAGTGGCCGGCCTCCTCGGCGTCGCCGACGTGGTCAAGGAAAGCGCGCGCGAGGCCGTCGCGGTCTTGCGGCAGGAAGGGCTGCGCGTCGTGATGGTCACGGGCGACCACGCCGTCACTGCACGCGCGGTCGGCCGCGCCGTGGGCATCGAGGAGATCGTGGCGGAGGTCCTGCCCGAGCAGAAGGCGGCGGTCGTGCGCGATTTCCAGGGAAAGGGCGCGCGTACGGCCATGGCCGGCGACGGCATCAACGACGCGCCCGCCCTCGCCCAGGCCGACGTCGGGATCGCGATGGGCACCGGCGCCGACGTCGCCATCGAGAGCGCCGATGTGACCCTGGTGAAGGGCGACCTGCGCGGGATCGTCCGCGCGCGGCGCCTGGCCCGCGGCACCATGCGCAACGTCCGCCAGAACCTGTTCTTCGCGTTCGCCTACAACGCGCTCGGCGTGCCCGTCGCGGCGGGGGTCCTCCATCCGTTCCTGGGGATCCTCCTGAGCCCGATGATCGCCAGCGCGGCGATGACCTTCAGCTCCGTATCCGTCATTCTCAACGCGCTCCGCCTCCGGCGGCTGGCGCTCTGAACCTTGGAGGAGAGATGTCTTCGAAAGTCGTGACCCTCACCGCAGAGAACTTCGACGCCGAGGCCCTGGCCGCGGACCGCGTGGCCGTGGTGGATTTCTGGGCGTCCTGGTGCCCGCCCTGCCGCGCCCTGGCCCCTACGATCGCCGCGCTGGCCGAGGAGCGGCCGGACGTGCTCGTGGGCAAGGTCGACGTGGACGAACACCCCGAGATCGCCGGGCGCTACGGCATCCAGAGCATCCCGACCGTGCTGGTGTTCCGCAGCGGCGCGCTCGCGGAGCGGAGCGTGGGCCTCGTGCCGATCGCCCGCCTGCGCGAACTGCTGGATGCGCGGGTGGAGAAGACGGCGTAGTACCCTCCGACCCTACTGGAATTCCAATCGTGCCGTGGGCCGCGCGGACGACGTCCGTCCGTCCGTGCGGCCTGCGAATCCGGTTTCTCGTAGCAGCCAGGCGCCGTGACTCGCCGTGGCGCCCACGCGCGCTCTTTACAAGCGGCGTACGTGGCCCTCTTTCCTGGACTTTGTGGACGCGCCGGACCCGTTGGCGACGGCCCGTTTCGCGCTCGGACGCTTGGATCGCGCCGATTCAACGCCTTGGTGAAACCGCTTTCCCTGAACTGCGGTTTAAGTCCCGGTGAATACGCGCTTTTTCCTTGACGAGCGCATCCGTCGTCCACTAGATTCACCGCACTTACTCAACCCTTCGGTCCGGAGAGGAATGTTCCTGCGAAGCGCTCGTCGCTTCAGATCAAGCCCTGCTCAAGGGAATGCAGTCCCTCGCGAATCAGCATCGCCAGATGCAGAGGAGAGGATGTATATGTCCTTCGTCCAAAGGTTCCGAACATTGCGCGCGGTGGTGGGCGCGGTCCTCGCATGCGTCCTCTGCCTGGCTGCCCCCGCTGCTCTACACGCGCAGACGACCAGCGCCTCCATTTCCGGATCGGTGAGCGACTCCCAGTCGGGAGTGCTGCCGGGCGCGACCGTCACCCTCACCAGCCGCACGCAGGGCAACACGTACACGGCGACGACGGACAAGGAAGGCCGGTTCACCTTCCCGATCATCCGCCCCGACACCTACGTCCTCAAGGTCACCTTGTCCGGCTTCAAGAGCGCGGAGCGGACGAACGTGGTCGTCAACGCGAACGACCGGGCCTCGACCGGGGACATCGCGCTCAGCGTCGGAGGGATCGAGGAGAACGTCACCGTCGAGAGCCGGGTCAGCGAGCTGCAGGTGGAGAGCGGCGAGCGCTCGTTCACGATGGAGAGCGAGACGCTGAAGAACATCGCGAACAACGGGCGCGCCCTGTTCAACTTCGCCAACCTCGTGCCCGGCGTGCTCACCAACAACGTCGCCGGCGTGGAGAACGCGCAGGTGAGCGCGTTCACCGTCAACGGCCAGCGGCCCAACTCCAACAACATGACGATCGACGGCGTGTCCAACATCGACACCGGTGACAACGGCGGCAACATGGCCACCACCAACATCGACGCGGTGTCGGAGTTCAAGATCCTCACGAATGCCTACCAGGCCGAATACGGGCGCGCGACGGGCGGCCAGGTCCAGGTGGTCACCAAGAGCGGCACGCAGGCCTTCCACGGCTCCGGCTACTGGTACGGCCGGCGGTCGGACTGGAACGCGAACTCCTGGACGAACAAGCGCGCGGAGGCGCCGCCGCCGGTGGGCGCCGGAGCGCTGATCCCGGTGGCCCCGTCCTCCCGCAACGACTACGGCTACACGATCGGCGGCCCCATCTTCATCCCGGGAGTGTTCAACACGGACAAGAAGAAGCTCTTCTTCTTCCTGAGCCAGGAGAAGGAGAGCCGGACCGACCCCGCGACGCAGCGCACGGGCCGTGTCCCCACGGCCCTGGAACGCCGCGGCGACTTCTCGCAGAGCGTGGACGCCAGCGGCAACCCCTTCCCCTACATCCGTGACTACCAGTCGGGCCTGCCCTGCACGGCCGCGGACACGCGGGGCTGCTTCCAGGACGGCGGCGTGCTGGGCCGCATCCCGCAGAGCCGCCTCTACGCCCCCGGCCTCAACATCCTGAACATCTACCCGACGGCGAACTTCACCGCGGGCAGCGGGATCAACTTCACGAGCCAGGACCCGAACAGCTCGCCGCGCCGCGAGGACCTCCTTCGGCTGGACTTCCAGGCCACGGACAAGTGGCGGTTCACCGGGCGCTACATGAACACCAAGGAAAACATACTCCAGGCCTACGGCACGACCTGGGCCGGCAACGGCAGCGACCAGCTCCCGACGCCCGTCCAGTTCGTCCATCCGGGCAAGAACTACATGCTGTCCGCGACCGGCATCCTCAGCCCATCGATGTCGCTCGAGATGAGCGTCGGCCACGCGCACAACTCACTGAACTACCAGCTCCAGAATCCGAACCTGTTCCGCTCGGCAGCCGGACTGACGGGGCTGCCGCTGCTGTTCCCCGACGCTGTGCAGAGCGACTACATCCCCTGGTTCGAGTTCCGCGGCGGCCGTACGGCCAACGCGGGTCAGTACCAGACCGACCGCGGTCCGTTCACGAACGAGAACAGCACAACCGACATTCTCGCGAACCTGTCGAAGATCTGGGGAAGCCATTCCGCGAAGTTCGGCGCCTCCTACCAGCACAGCTTCAAGCCGCAGAGCATCTTCGCGGCCTTCAACAGCGACATCCAGTTCCAGGACGACGCCAACAACCCGTTCGACACCGGTTACGGCTACGCCAACGCCGCCACCGGCGTCTTCCGGAACTACATCCAGGCCAGCAAATACGCGCTGCCGGAGTGGAACTACAAGAACACCGAGTGGTACGCCCAGGACAACTGGAAGGCCAACCGGAAGCTCACGCTCGACTATGGCGTGCGCTTCTACTACTGGACCCCGCAATGGGACACGACGCTGCAGGCCTCCACGTTCCTGCCCGACAAGTTCGACCCCGCGCAGGCGGCGAAGCTCTTCCGGCCCGTCTGCATCGGCGCCTATCCCTGCTCGGGTGACAACCGTCGCGGCATGGACCCGACGCTGGTCAACGCCGGGGTAGTGCCCACGCCGGCCAACACCGTGTCCGACCGCTTCGTCGGCCGCCTGGTGCCGGGCTCGAACCGCTTCAACGGCGCCTTCCAGGCCGGCAACGGGGTCACGGACACGCTGCAGGACGGCAACAAGCTGCGCGTCTCGCCGCGCTTCGGCTTCACCTATGACATCTCCGGCAACCAGTCGATGATCGTCCGCGGCGGTGCCGGGATCTTCTACGACCGTCCGCAGGGCAACCAGGTCTTCGACATGATCGCCAACGCGCCCGGCGTGCTCGTCTCCAACGTGCAGTGGGGACGGCTGCAGGACCTCGGCTCCGGCTCGACCGGTACCGACCCGTTCCCGACGTTGTCGCTCGCTCCCTCGGGTTTCAACTTCATCCCGCCGAAGACCTACCAGTGGAACGTCGGCGTGCAGCGCAAGCTCTTCGAGACCCTGATCCTCGACGTGGCCTACGTCGGGTCGAAGTCGACGGACCTGCTCCGGCAGTCGCAGATCAACTCCGTGCCCGCCGGCGCGAAGTTCCTGCCCCAGAACCAGGACCCGACCCGCGCTCCCAGCTCGATTCCCGGCGCCACCGCGCTGCCGGACGACCTGCTGCGCCCCTACCAGGGCTACAACACCATCCGCATGTGGGACTACTCGGGGTGGGGCAACTACAACGCGCTGCAGGGCGGGATCACGAAGCGGTTCGACAAGGGGTTCATGGTCTCGGCCTTCTACGTGTGGAGCAAGACCCTCACCGTCAACAACGACGACTTCACCGCTGGAGTCCCCACCTCGGACAAGGACGAGATCAAGCGGCTCGACTACGGTCTGGCGAGCTACGATCGCCCGAACAACTTCGTGTTCAACTTCATCTACCAGGTCCCCAAGCTCGCTAGCGGCGCCCTCGGAGCGATCACCAACGACTGGCAGATCTCCGGCGTCTACCGGTGGTCGAGCGGCCTGCCCTACCGGGTCGCCTACTCGATCCCCGGCATCGGCAATGCGAACCTGAGCGGCACCGACAACCCCGCGGCACGCGTGGTGGTCACGTGCGACCCCGGCAAGGGCTACAGCAGCGACCCGTACCACCAGATCGATCACCCCGAGTGCTTCGCCCCGCCGCAGCCGGGCAGCGACGGGGCCGAATCGGCGCGCTTCTTCCTGCGCAACCCGCCGACGAACAACCTCGATCTGTCGATCGCGAAGAAGTTCCTGGTCAAGAGAGTCGGCCTGGAGGTGCGGCTCGACGCGTTCAACGCGCTCAACCACACGCAGTTCCTCTCGACCGCGCAGGGTCTCAACCAGGCGGCCACGGTCAACTTCGCCAGCCTGAGCAACCCGACGATCACGAACCTGGCGACCGACGCAAGCGGGAACGTCGTGCGCAACAACGGCTTCGGCGCGGCCGTGGGCGTGGCTCCCGCGCGTCAGATCCAGCTCGTGACGCGGTTGACCTTCTAGGTCTTCTCGCGAGACGGTCCCTGGGCCGGCGCCCCGTCGGGCGCCGGCCCTTTTTCGCTTGCGGGTATCATCGGCCCATGGCCGCTCGGTTCCTTGCCTTCGCCCCTGCGGCCGTGCTTCTTTCGCTGGGGGCGGCGGCGGCCATGCAAGACCCCGCTCCCCTTCCGTCGCCGTCTCCGTCGCCGTCTCCGTCTCCGTCCGCGTCGCCGCCCGCTCTCGGCCTCGACTTCCAGGGAAGCTACAGCCAGTCCAAGCCCAAGGAGCCGGTGTACGGCGGCCACGCTTCGGCAATGGGGCCGGCGCCCGCCCCCCGTCCCGAGGACGCGGACTCCGGATCTCCCTCACCCGCGCAGTTCGAGGAGGTCCCCGCCCTGACCGCCCGCACGTATTGCGGAGGACCCACGAAGGATCACATCCTCGAGTCGGGCGGCAGCGGGCTGGCGCTTCTCGACTACGACGGAGACGGACGTCTCGACATCTACCTCGTCACCGCCCCCGGGCTCACGGCCGCGCGCGAGCGCATTCCCCACCGGAACGTCCTCTATCGCAATCTCGGCGGGCTTCGTTTCGCAGACGCGTCGCAGAAGGCGGGCGTGGACGCCGCGGCCTGGGGCAACGGGGTATGCGCCGGTGATTTCGACGGCGACGGCCGGCTGGACCTCTACGTCACGAACTGGGGAAGGAACCTGCTCTTCCGGAACAAGGGCGACGGCACTTTCGAGGAGGTGGCGGCACGGGCGGGCGTGGCCGCGGGCGGCTGGAGCACGGGCTGCGCGTTCCTCGACGCCGATGGGGACGGGGACCTGGACCTCTACGTCGCGCGCTACGTCGAGACCACGTGGGACGACGTCGTGCGGGCACGCCGCAGCCTCACCTGGAGGAACGGTCCCCGCATCATGGTGGGCCCGGCGGGACTGCCGGGCGAATCCGACCTGTTCTTCGAGAACCGCGGCAACGGCACCTTCGTCGAGGCGACGGAGGCGCATGGGCTCGGCGATCCCGCGCGCGCCTACGGCTTCGGAGTGGTCGCCACCGACTACGACGACGACGGCTGGGTCGATCTGTTCGTCGCCAATGATTCCAATCCCAATTTCCTCTACCACAACCGCGGCAACGGGACCTTCGAGAGCGTGGGGCTCGCGAGCGGCGTCGCCGTCAACGGCGAAGGCCGGGCCCAGGCCGGCATGGGCGCCGATTCCGGGGACTACGACGGCGACGGACGCCTCGATCTCGTTCTCACCACCTTCGCCCACGACGTGAAGACGCTCTACCGGAACCTCGACGGGACCCATTTCGAGGACGTCAGCGCCGCGTCCGGCCTGGCCGCGCCCACGTTCGCGCCCATGGGCTGGGGCGCGGCGTTCCTCGACGCCGACCTCGACGGCCGGCTGGACCTCTTCATCGCCAACGGCCACATCTTCGCGGACATCGACGACTTCCCCGCCCTCCAGGAGACGTTCCGCCAGAAGAACCAGCTCTTCCTCAACCAGGGGGCGACCTTCCGCGACGTGTCGGCCCGCGCCGGAGCGGGCCTGCAGGTGCAGAAGGTGAGCCGCGGTCTCGCCGTGGGCGATCTCGACGACGATGGGGACCTCGACGTCGTGGTGAGCAACATGGACGACGTCCCCACGCTGGTCGAGAACCGGCAGCGGACGGGCCACCACTGGGTGGCCTTCCGTCTTGCATCGCCCGGCCCGAACCGCTTCGCGATCGGCGCGCGCGTCACGCTGGAGGCCGGCGGCCACCGGCAGGTGCGCGAGGTCCGATCGGGAGGCAGCTATCTCTCCCAGAGCGATCTCCGCGCGCACTTCGGGCTGGGCGCGCTCTCGGGCCCGGTGGACGTGGAGGTCCGCATGCCCGGCGGCGACCGTTGGCGGTGGCAGGGACTGCCGGCCGACCGGATCCACGAGCTCGTGCTCTCGCCATCGCGCCGCATCGGGCAGCGTTGATGCGGGCCATCCTTCTCGCGGTGTCGCTGCTGGCGGCGACCGGCGCGTCCGGTGATGCGCCCTTCTACTACCGGTCCAAGCTCCGGACGCCCGACGTCGTGGAGCCGTTCCTGCCGTCCCTCGCTCCCGGCGGCGACGCGTTCCCCGAGGAGAAAGAGGCGGCAGAGCTGGCCGCGCGGCTGACGGAGCTGGGCCGGAGACTGCGGGGGCATCCTCGCCGCGCCGTCGAGGTGGCGGATCTCCTGGCGCCGACGTTCCGTGGTGGTCGCCTCCAGCCCGTCGAAGAGGTGGCCGTCGCCCGACATCCTTCCCTTCAGATCTTCCGGGGCGGTGCGCCGGCCCCGGAGCTCGTGTCGGGCCCGCGGCCCTTTGCCGAGGAGCTGCGCAAGCTCCTGGATGGCTTCCGCGAGGTCACGGTCGCCGAGTTCCTGATCACCGCCATCGAGGTGGACCGGGAGAAGGGCGTGGCCAGCACCGACGTGCGCTACGACATCGCGGGCCCGGGCACGGATGCCTGGCGCGTCGAACGGTCGGGGACCTGGCGCATGCGGTGGCGTCGCGGCGCGGACGGCTGGCGCGTGAACGAATGGACGGGGCTCACGGAGCTCCACAGCCGCGCCCCGTTTCCCGTCTTCGCCGAGGTCACCACGGCCGCCCTGGGAGGAACCGACTCTTTCCGACGCCAGCTCACCACGGGCCTCGACGCCTGGTCGGCCGCGATCGACGGCGTGCTGACCCGGGACTCGAACGGCCACCACGGGATCGCGGTCGGCGATGCCGACGGCGACGGCCTCGAGGACCTCTACGTCGCCCAGCCGTCCGGGCTTCCCAACCGGCTGTTCCGGGCTCGGGGTGACGGAACCTTCGAGGACGCGACGGAGCGGGCGGGCCTGGCCGTCCTCGACGACACATCGGCAGCTCTGTTCGCCGACGTGGACAACGACGGCGACCAGGACCTCGTCCTCAGCCTCAGCGCGGGGCCCGCTCTCTTCCTGAACGACGGAACGGGACGATTCACCCGTGTCCCCGACGCATTCCGCTTCGACCAGGGACTCCAGGGCTCGCCCATGTCGATGGCGATGGCCGACTACGACCGCGACGGCTTCCTCGACCTCTACCTCTGCGTCTATTCGTTCTACTACGGCGCGGGCGAGGACAAGGCGGGCACGCCCATGCCCTACCACGACGCGCAGAACGGGCCGCCGGCCGTGCTCTTCCGGAACGACGGCCACGGCCACTTCGTCGAGGCGACACGCGAAGCCGGCCTCGACGTGGGGAACGACCGCTACCACTTCGCCGCGGCCTGGGCCGACTACGACGGCGACGGTTGGCCCGACCTCCTGGTGGCCAACGACTTCGGCCGGAAGAACCTGTACCACAACCGTGGACGGCGGGACGGGCGGGTGACCTTCGAAGACGTGACCGCGCGGGCGGGGGTCGAGGACTACGGGGCCGGGATGAGCGCGGCCTGGTTCGACTACGACGGCGACGGCCGCCTCGACATCTATACCGGCAACATGTGGAGTGACAACGGCCAGCGCGTGACGGCGCAGGCCGTCTTCATGCCCGATGCGCCCGCGGAAGTACGCGCGC